>Ga0209542_10005173_pt1 | contig 26320 bp, 27 predicted proteins | sample RifCSPhighO2_01_FD_184028 | JGI IMG/M metagenome (GOLD analysis project Ga0209542, IMG submission 184028) | Soil microbial communities from Rifle, Colorado - Rifle CSP2_plank highO2_0.1 (SPAdes) (version 2) | ecosystem: Environmental > Terrestrial > Deep subsurface > Rock core/Sediment ...
ACATCCGGATTCTTACAAAGACCTTCCTCTGGATATCCAGTCTCCTGTAAGGACTCTGGAGGGTGTCGTTGCAGGTGTTGAGGATTATGGAAACAAATTCGGGGTTCCAACCCAATGCGGCAGCGTCTTTATTGATGATGGATGGCTTAAGCCTGGAGTTCTTGTTGGCTGCGTTGCTGTTGCAGAGTCAGAAATTGATGGAGTGCCAACACACACTAAAAATATAGAGCTTGGTTATATCGCATTATCTTTAGGGGGCAGAGTCGGAAAGGATGGAGTCCATGGAGCAACTGCTTCTTCAATAGCTCTTTCTGCTGATGCAGAGCAAAGGCAGGATATTAACCAAAGCGTGCAGATAGGAGCTCCAATTGTTGAGAAAGGGGTTTTTGAAGCCATGGATGCTTTACGAAGTATCGGATATATTGAAGCAACTCAGGATTGCGGAGCAGGCGGCTGGAATTCTGCTGTTGGAGAATTAGCTGAATTACTCCATCACATGGAGAAGAAAAGATATGAGATACAAACCTTCTTTATTGAACAAGGCATCACTTCTCAAAGCAGCATTGAAGAGCGGCTTTCTGCAGTTTCAGAGATCCTTCCTGAACGGATCGCTTCTCCTTTCTATGATCAGATGCGCTCAGAAATAGATTCTGGGGAGATCTTTCCAAGAAAAAGCAACGGCAAAGGAGGGGTTGTGATGGATCTGACCCATGTTCTTGAGAAGTATGCAGGCTTGGCAGGATGGGAGAAGCTGATTTCAGAGGCTCAGGAAAGAGTGGTGATTGTGATCAAGCCAGAGAATCTTGAACATGTAGCAGAGATCTGCAAGCATAACAATGTTGAGGCAACCCAGATTGCTGTCTTTGATGATACTGGCTATTATCATGTCAAGGACCAGGACACCCCAATCGTGTTCCTTCCGATAGATTTCCTTGATCAGGGATTGCCGCAGATGAGGATAAAGGCGCACTGGGCTCCAAGCAAGAACCAAGAGCCTGAGATTGAGCCTTTAGAGAATCTTACTGATACCTTGCTGAACCTGGTTGGCAGGCCGAACATGCAGAGTTATGAGTGGATTGTAACGAGATACGACCATGAAGTCCAGGGAGGAAGCCTGATCAAGCCATTAGTCGGGATCGGCAGAGCAAAGAGCGACACTATTGCCTATCATCCGGTGCTTGGAGAGAACGAAGTTGTTCTCGAGACCTGGGGCTCAAACCCCTGGCAGGGAGACATTGATGCACATCACATGGGAAGGAACAGTGTTGTTGACGCCATCGGCAGAATCGTTGCTGCAGGAGGCCATCTTCCTGACAGGGATACCTACAAGATTACTTTTAATGGAAATACAACATGCCCGAAGCCAGAGGAAGATCCTTATGTTGCTGCCCAGGTCATGAGGATGCTAAAGGGGGCTGCTGATGCCGAAGAAGCGTTTAATGCTCCCACAATCTCAGGAAAAGACAGCACATCCATGGAGAGGACCTACACAAGCACAGAGACAGGGAAAAACGTGCATGTGAAAGCAAAATGTGAGCTGCTGATGAGTGCTGTAGGAGTAATCCCTGATGACTCAACATTAACAACCTCTGATTTCAAGCTTCCTGGAGATCTTGTGTATATTGTTGGGGAGACAAGGAACGAATTAGGAGCCAGTGAGTTCTATCTGCTCCACGGAGAGACAGGAAGAAATGTCCCCAAGTCAGATTTTGCAGAGATAAAGGAAAGGTATGCTGCAGTGAGCAACGCCATCAAGCAGGATCTGGTTCATTCGTGCCAGTACATTGCCAAAGGCGGCCTGGCTGCTAGCCTTGCAAACTCATCGCTTGGAGGCGACCTTGGTGTCTTTGTGGAACTGGGCGCTCTCGATACTCCTTTGGGAACGAGGCCGGATACTCTCTTGTTCTCTGAATCAACAGGAAGATTTGTTGTAAGTGTGCATCCCTCAAACCGAAAAGAGTTTGAGGAATCAATGAAAGGAGCGTATCTCAGGCTGATAGGAGATGTTCGGAAAGATAAGGAATTCAAAATAACAAGCTATGGAGCTGGCGTTGTAGCAACAACTGTCGATCAATTACGGGAAGCAAACAAAGGAACGATCACACCTGAAAGACTGAGGTCTGCCTAGATGAAAAAACCAAGAGTCTGTGTTATACGGTTTGATGGAACAAATTGCGACAGAGAGGCTGCTCATGCCTTTAATCAGGTCGGAGCACACGCAGAGATTGTCCATATCAATTCTTTGCGGCACCATTATAATCCTGTCTTCGGCCAAAGCAGATTGAGCGCCAGTCCTGTAGATATCCTAAGGCTTGGTGACTACCATATCCTTGCGATTCCAGGAGGATTCTCCAAAGGAGACTATGTAAATGCAGGAGTCATAGCCAGCCAGGAGTTAAAGCAGTATCTTGGAGATGAGATTAGCAAATTTATTGATGACGGAAAGCTGATTATCGGAATCTGCAATGGCTTTCAGATTCTTGTGAAAGCAGGATTATTGCCGATGTTTGATGGCCAGAAAGAACAGACCGTAACCTTGACATATAACGACAGCCAGAGATTTGAATGCAGATGGACACGATTAAAGGCCGCTGAAGGCAACAGTTGTGTGTGGACCAATGGAATCAGCACTATTGAGCTTCCTGTTGCTCATGGCGAGGGCAAGTTCTATGCAGCTCCGGACACGCTCAGAAGATTATTTGACAATGGGCAGGTTGTGTATCAATATGTTGATCAGGATGGAAATCCAGCAAAGGAGGTTCCAGATAATCCCAATGGATCTTTGGAGGCAATTGCAGGGATCTGCGATCCGACTGGAAGGATATTCGGCTTGATGCCCCATCCTGAAAGATACAATACTCCTTTGAACCATCCTCTTGCTTCATTGCAGAGGATTTTGGAAAGAAGCTATGTTGACAAGGATAATCCTGCAATTGCTGAAAGGCTGAGGTTAGCTGGAAGCCTGCCCAAAGAAGGAGCAGGGCTTCAGATATTGAAGAATGGAGTTGACTATGCAGCTCAGCATTTGATGTAAGAGGTGAAACAATGGCAAAGGTTATGATTGTCGGAAATGGCGGGCGGGAGCACGCATTAGGATGGAGCATAGCACAGGATCCTGAGGTTGAAGAGGTTCTGTATGCAAAAGGAAATCCTGGAACAGCAGCAGAGGAGAAATCCAGGAATGTAGTTGTTGACGCAAAGCCTCTTGATGGAACAAAAAAAGTGAATTTTGAAAAGCTTGCAGATATTGTTGAAAAGGAATCCATAGAGATGATTGTTGTTGGTCCTGAGCAGCCCCTTCTTGATGGAATTACTGATTTTTTCCATGACCGGGGATATACGCATATATTCGGGCCGACAGCACGGGCATCTCAGATAGAGGCAGATAAATTCCTCTCTGAGCAGCTGATGGCATCGCTTGGCATACCAAGGGCAGCATCGTATCTCTGCCCCAATCCGGGTTCTGCAAGGAAATGGATACCTAAAGTGGATTCCGAGGGCGTTGTTCTCAAGCCTCGTGGCCCCACAGGAGGCAAAGGAGTCCTGGTTTGCGGCACCAAAGAAGAGGCATTAGCAAAGCTTGACAGCCATGCAGAAAAATATGGCCATGAACTCCTTGTTGTTGAGCGCCTCTTTGGCCAGGAATTCTCTGTGTTTGGAATTGCAGACGGGAAAAGCTTCCTTCCAATTGAGACTGCTGTACAGGACCATAAGCCTCTTTACGATAATGACCAAGGCCCGAACACAGGCGGAATGGGCGCTTACTGCCCTGTCCCTATTGCTGATGCAGACATTGTGCGTAGGGCTGCAGATACCATGATGACCCCCATTATCCGCAAGCTTGCAGAGATAGAAACGCCCTATACCGGCTTCCTCTATGCAGGCATGATTATGACAGTAGAAGGCCCAAAGGTTCTGGAGTACAACTGCAGGCTGGGAGATCCTGAGACCCAGGCTCTTGTGATGATGCTAAAGTCAGGGCTCTATCAGCCAATAAAACTTGCTTTGGAAGGAAGGCTGCATGAGGCCCTATTCCCTCTTAAGGAAGGCGCTGCTTGTTGCGTGGTGATGGCTTCAGATGGATATGGTGAACGAGAAAATTTTGCGACAGGATTTCCAATCTCAGGATTAAAGGAGACAGCTGCTTGGCATGTCAAAGTCTTTCATGCCGGAACCGCAATAGATGATAAGGATGAAGTAGTGACTGCAAGCGGGCGTGTATTGGGAGTCACAAGCTATTCAGAGCAAGGCTTGGCTGAAGCACTGGAGCAAGCCTATGCGTCTGTCCAATTTATTGATGCAGCAACAATGGGAGCTAATAATCGGAACGTCTTCCATTACCGAACGGATATTGGGGCAAAGGGGTTAAAATGAGAAACGGAACTTTGGATCTGACGCCACTCTACTCTCCCAAGAAGGATCCGATGAGGCTTGCCTTATTCATGTCAGGCACAGGCTCGAATGTGAAGAAGATACTTGACACGTATATTGAGCAACGCTCAAGCGGAGATGTTTCCTTTGAGCCTGTCTTTCTTTTTACTGATAATATGGAATCCAACGCCTCAACAATCCAGGAGGAGTACAAGGAGAAAGGTATTGATATCAACCTTTTCTGTAATCCTATACAAAGTTACTATAAAAAGGCGAATGAGAGGGAACACGCCCTGAGCGACATGGACGTGCGTGCCAACTATGATGTTGTCCAGAGTGAAGCCTTAAAGCTGTTTTCTGTGGATGCAGTTTGCCTCGCAGGCTATGACTGGGTGGTCACTCCTGTAATCTGCGAGAATTTTGTTACAGTCAATGTCCATCCTGGAGATTTGCGTGTCCGAGGAAGCAACGGGAGGCCGAAATACCGGGGTCTGGGCTGGATTCCTAGCGCAAAGGCTATCCTTGCAGGGGAGAATGAGGTATACACCTCTGTGCATCTCGTAACTCCTGATCTTGACTGCGGCCCTTTGATGGGTATCTCAGAGCCCCAGCCGCTTTCGCGGGAAATCCTGGATCTGGATGACAGGGTTGCGGCCTTAGGTGGTGGAAATATCATTAAGGAAATCAAAGCATTTATGGACGGGTTTAACGCCATCATGGACCAGGCCAAGCCATTGGTGAATGGGCCTCTGGCAGCAGCGCAGCAAAGAGGGACCGAGCTCCCTGACTTAGACCAGATAACTGCTGAAAAATATCCCCTTTATGGCTATGCAAAAGACTGCCAGGAGCGATTAAAGGTGCATGGAGATTGGGTCATATTTCCAAAAGTGATTGATTCATTAGCAAGAGGGAAATATGCAAAGGATGGAAAAGGCAGTCTCTATTTTGACGGTGTGCAAATCCCGAATGGATGGCAGTTTGGAGTGGGTGAGTAAAAAAAGCAGGCTGAGGTCGAACAATGACTATACGAGACGCACAAGGAACCGTTGATGATAAAATACCTGTAAAGAATGTTCTGGTGAGTGTTTTTGACAAGACAGGGCTCGAGGTATTAATCCCTGGATTGGTCGAAGCACAAGATGCAAATGGAATGGAAGTTATGATCATGTCGACAGGAGGAACGTATAAATCAATTGAAGCAATCCTGGGACCCTCGGCAGAAAAGCATTTGACTGAAGTTGCAGAGTACACACAATTCCCTGAGATGGAAGGGGGATTAGTCAAGACTCTGCACCCTAAGATTCATGCAGGTATATTGGGGGAGCGGAATAACCCAGCTCATCAGGCCTATCTCCAAGATCAACTTGGTGGAGCAGTGTATATCGATATGGTTGTGGTGAATCTTTATCCTTTCAAGGATATTGTTTCTAAGATTCAGGCTGGCGAAGTCAATCCGAAAACAGGAAAACCTTATGATTTTGAGTCAGCACGGGGGAACATTGATATTGGAGGGCCTGCAATGATACGCGGAGCTTCGAAGAATTTTCTTGGTTGCGCTGCTGTCTGTGATCCCGCTGATTACGTACGTGTTCTGCAGACCATCCTGGCGAATGATGGCTGCACGACATTTGACCAGAGGACGGAACTTGCTCCAAAGGCTTTTGAAATGAGTGCTGCATACGACAATACTATTGCTAGGTATATGCTTAACGAGATTGTGCGGAATCGTCAGGCTCTTCGGAACTGCTACACATTTTCTGATACGAGGTGAATAAAATGGAAAAACTTCAGACAATGTATAAAACAATCCTTGGAGACCATTTTCCAAGTACTATGGAGATCAGATTTGGGGAGTCCGTATTTCTGTATGAGAAAGTAGGGTGGGAGATCGGAGGCGAAATAAAGGGATTGAGATATGGAGACAACCCTGGCCAGACGGCTGCGTTGTATAAGCCCATTAACGGGAATCTTGTGCTTGGTGATGTGCGGATATTATATGATGGGAAGTGGCTTGCATCAAGCCCTGAGCTTCTCCAGTCAGGGAAGCATCCAGGCAAGACCAACATCACTGATCCTGACAATGCATTGAATATCCTGAGATATTTCATGGATGCTCCTGTTGCAGCAATCATGAAGCATAACAACCCATGCGGAGTCGCGGTTGGAACTACGCTGCTGGATGCATACCAAAAAGCAAACATGGCTGATCGGGTTGCTGCTTTTGGCGGGACAATTGCATTAAACCGCACTCTTGATAAGGAGACTGCAGAAGCTATTATCCAGAACTATTCAGAGGTTGTGGTAGCTCCTGACTATGAGGAAGGAGTCCTGGGCATCCTGGCAACATCAAAGAATCTGAGAGTCATGAGGATAGCCAACATGGACGGGCTGCATGAGTATATCGGGTTTCCTGTCTTGGAGTTCAAAACTCTCATAGATGGAGGGCAGCTTGTGCAGACCTCATTCATCCCTCAGGCACGAACCTTGGATGATATCAAGGCCCTGCCCTTAGGCTATCATGAAACAAAAACACGAGGAAGATTTGAGATCAAGAGAACGCCGACTGAAGCAGAATATCTGGATATGGGGTTTGGATGGCTTGTGGAAAGTGGAGTGGCGTCAAATTCAGTCCTCTTTGTTAAGGATTTGGCAACAGTCTCTATCGGAACTGGTGGCCAGGATCGCGTAGGCATTGCAAAGCAAGCGGTGAGAAAGGCTTACGATAATTGTAAGGATACTCTTTGTTTCCAGGAAACCGGAGCGCTCTCTTTCAATGAGCTGGAGCTTGGCCTCAGCGGTAAGGAGATTCCTACCAGGAAAAGCAGGGAAATCTTTGAGTCCCTTAAAGACCCCCAGCAGCTTCAAAGATCCATCCTCTGGTCTGCACAAGAAAGCAAGGGAGGACTTGAAGGCGCAGTTGCAGTTTCAGACGCATTCTTTCCGTTCAGGGATGGTGTTGATGTGTGCCTGAATGAAGGGATTACTGCAATCATCCAGCCCGGAGGAAGCGAGAGGGATTTTGAGGCCATCCAAGCATGCAATGAAGCAGGAGCAACAATGGTGTTTACAGGCCAGAGGAGCTTTAAGCATTAGCAATGATCCGAATCATCGACTGCGGAAGCCAGTACACCCAAAACATTGCAAGAAGGGTGAGAGAGCATAAAGTATATGCAGAGATTGTTCCTTTCCATACCATTCCTTCTGAGATCTTCAAGTCAGATCTTGAGGGCATTATCATCTCAGGAGGCCAGTACAGCGTGTATGAAAAGGGCAGCCCGCTTTATCCAAAAGAGATCCTGGAAAGCCCTGTTCCAATCCTAGGCATCTGCTATGGCCAGCAGTCGATTGCTTATCTACTGGGGGGGAAGGTGGAGCAGACCAGCAACAAGGAATATGGCAAGACAACACTCAATGTTCTTGCCGAAAGCCCACTCTTCAGCTCCCTGCCTGAAACACAGTTCACTGTCTGGATGAGCCATGGCGATGTTGTTACAGAAGCTCCTTCTGGTTTCCAGATTGTTGCCAAGTCAGCAGCAGGCCATGTCGCCTCAATGCAGAATACACACAGAAATATCTACGCAGTCCAGTTCCATCCAGAGGTTGACCATACCACCTATGGAAGGAAGATCCTTGACAATTTCCTGAAGATATGCAATGCCCAAAGAACCTGGAATTCTGCAAAACAATATGAAATGATTGTTGAAGCCATTTCCAGGCAGGTTGAAGGAAAACACGGGATAGGGGCGGTGAGCGGCGGGGTTGACTCGACAACAGCCGCTGTCCTTATGAATAGGATTGCAGGAAAAAGCTTCTATCCTATTTTTGTTGATACTGGATTGTTGAGGCTTAATGAAGCAGAGGAAGTAAAGCAAAGGCTTGGCAAGCTTGGGATTGGCCTCTATTTTGTGGATGCTTCCCAAAGATTTCTCAGTAAGCTGAACTCTCCGTCAAGCTTCAGCCCGGTTGTTGATTCTGATAAAAAGAGGAAGATCATTGGCACTACGTTCATCCGGGTTTTTGAAGAAGAATCTCGGAAAATCGAACAGCGCGAAGGCATCAAGATAGACTATCTTCTCCAGGGTACTCTCTACCCTGATGTGATCGAGAGCGTTGCTGTTCATGGCTCTTCTTCGACGATAAAACGCCATCATAATGTCGGGGGATTGCCTGAAGACCTGAGGCATCAGCTTGTTGAGCCTTTCCGGGATCTCTTCAAGGATGAAGTGAGGAAGATCGCTCTTGAGGAACTTGGCATCCCTGAAGAGGTTGTCTGGCAGCATCCATTTCCAGGCCCCGGGCTTGCAGTCCGCATCATTGGGGCAGTTACGCCTGAAAAGCTCGATATCGTGAGAAAAGCAGATGCGATTTTTATGGAAGAATTAAACCAAAGAGGATTATGCAGAAAGGTAAGCCAGGCATTTGCAGGAGTCCTTGATTCAAAGGCTGTCGGAGTCAAGGGGGATAAACATGTCCATGAGGCAATTGTGGCGTTGAGGGCCATTGTTACCCGTGATTTCATGACTGCTGATGCCTATCCTTTTGAGCTGGATGATCTGCAGGCGATCTCTACCCGAATCATGAACGAGGTTCCAGGTGTCTGCCGTGTTTTTTATGACACCTCGCAGAAGCCTCCTGCAACGGTAGAGTGGGAGTGAAGAGAATGGGAAACGTCGAAGACTACATCGAAACTGTGATAAAGAGTGGTGACACGGGTTCTGCCTTGATTGCACAGCAGGTAGCTCAGACGCTAAGGAATTCAAAGCTTGTGGATATAATTAAGGAAGGGATGCACGGGATTAATGTTTTGAGGATACCCCAAGATTATTATGCTGCAGTGCATTCAGCGGCTGGGGATCCTAAGGAGCCTAATCTTGAGAAGTACACTGCTTCTTTAGTGGACCGTTTGGTTGGCCAGGCAGAGGAAATGGGATTCCAGCCACATGGCTTTGCTGATGTGATTGACATCCCTAAGATCAGATTGGATGTTTTGGCGGCTATTACTGGAACTCTTAAAGAAAAAGCAGATCAGCATGGGAGCCGGGTGAACGGAATTGCTAACAGCATTGGAACGATGATCAGCATTGCACCGAAGGACAGGTATCCTATGGCTGCCATTCCTGGGGTTTTTGCAAGCCGGACATTTCGTTATGCCCTATTCGATCATCAGGGAAAGCCTGTTTTTATCAATGCTGACGGAGTTGGGACCAAGGTAGAATGCTATGAGCGCTCAGGAAGCTATGAAAAAGTGATCCATGATTTCGATGCCATGACTCTTGATGACGCAAGCAAACTTGGAGCTGACCCCAAGGTTGTTGCTGGCGTTGTTGAAACAAGAGGGGATATCCCTTTTGGCAGGATCGCTGCTGAGGCACAGGCAGTTGCAAAGGAATTGGGATTTCTTTCCCTTCTTTGCAGGGAAGATGTAGGCGACCGCATCCGAGGCTACTCAGAGTCTTGCTACAATCTGAGCGGCTCTGTTGTAAGCACCATTGACGAGGAACGGCTTGCGCATCCTTTGAAGCCTTCTGCTGGAGAGTCCTTGGTTGCAATTCGCGGCAAGCCAAATCCGCGCTCAAATGGCATTACTGTGAGAAGAAGGATCATGGTTCGGCTCTTCGGTGAGGACTGGCACACCAAAGAGGAAGGGAAACCATTTTTGGAGTATCTCACAGCGCCATCCACAATCCTCTACGGTGTCTTTAAAGACCTTATTGATCAGAGCCTTGCAACAAGCGTCTACCATATGAGCGGAGGAGCGTTCGAAGGAAAGCTTGCGAAGCCTTTAGCTAGTCATGGCTTGTTCATTAAGTTGCAGGACCTGTTTCCGCCCGATTACAGGGACTTGGCTCTTGTGGAAGCAGCGCAGCTCTCTGCAGAGGAGGCATATGGAATGTGGCCGATGGGGAATGATGGATTTATATCGACGGCAGATTCCGATGCAGCCATACGTGCTATTAAAAAATACGGATTAGAGGCCAGAGCTGTTGGACACCTCCAGCCTGCCCAGGATGGCAAGACGGGCGTTGAGCTTATCGGTTTTCATAAGAAGCATGTCTATTTTTCCGGCAGGGATTAGTGCGGTTTTCGTTAGAGGATTCCCTCAGTTTCCAAAGTTCTATATAGTAGTTATGACTATTAAATTATAGTCAAAAAGAGATGATTACCTATATCGGGAAGAAATAAGGAGAAGCGAACATTTCGAGCTTTATCATAAAGGTACTTGAGGTTGGAATGAAGTTATCAGGCTGATATATGTTATTAAAAATAAGCGGAAGAAAGGCGATAAAATCGAAATTGAAGATGATAAGTTTTACATTTTGTGTGAATTGAAAGATAAAATCCTGTATGTTATAAACGTCAAAAGAAAATAAAGATGATTAATATGGAAAAATGCCCAAAATGTGATGGAAAGATGAAAGAAGTCAAAGTAAAAATTCAAGATGCAGATAGTCCTGTAACGAGTTATCAATGCGCCAAATGCGGATATTTTTATTTTGAAAAGAAATCAATCAGCAAGGCAATAAACGAAATCAAAATAACGGAGACTCCCTTGGCAATAAAACAGAAAATAATAAAACTTTCTCATGATGGGCTTGGCATGTATATCAACCGGGATGTTGCCCGGAGCTTAAATCTGAAAGGCGGTGAAGAAGTCTTTGTTTCTGTGCCGGATAAAAATCGCCTTATTGTGAATTTAGCACATCCTTGAAACTGGGAGGCTCCGGCGAACCTACCGGAGTGGGCAGCCGACTCGGAATTCGGCAATTTGAGAGAGTAAAGTGCAACGACATTCTTTCTTCAATCCTTATGAAACGGAGGTGGCATTGAAAAGTCATGCAGCGCCCTCTTGTGAGCCATTATAACGGAGCGGCGGCACAGCGACAAGGGGGTTGTCCCATCCGGGGAATGTCGCTACTCTGCCTGACTTGTGCATAGCGAACTTGGCGCTGCCGAGCGAAGCGAGCAACTTTTCAATGCGACCGAAACGGAAGAACATTTATATATCAAATAGCCTCTTTTATATTCGGATGGTTCTAAGACAAGCAACAAAAGAACAAGCGAAAGAAGAAATTAAAAGACTAGACAACGAAATTGGCCAAGAAGTCTATACCTTATATGGCATTACTGAAGAAGAAAAGAAGCTTATCGAGGAAAGCCTGAAATGAAAAAGATAACCAATCCAAAAGATAAATATCCTTCCTTAATCTCAGATATAGGCGATCTTTTGGAGCAAGGCAGAACGCACGCATATCATGCAGTGAATGAAATCCTTGTCAAAACATACTGGGAAATTGGAAAAAGGATTGTTGAATTTGAGCAGTATGGGAAGGAAAAGGCAGAGTATGGCTCTGCGCTTCTGGAAAACCTTTCCAAAGACTTGAGGTTAATGCATGGAAAAGGGTTTAGCAAGAGCAACCTTGTTTATATGAGGCTGTTTTATCTTAAATATCCAAAAAGTGAGACGCTGTCTCACCAATTGTCATGGAGCCATTATTTTGAGCTTTTAAAGATAGAAGATGATTTAGAGCGGTCATTTTATGAGAAGCAGAGCATTACTGAGAAATGGAGCAATAGAGAACTAAAAAGACAGAAAAATTCAGCTCTGTTCAAGCGCTTAGCATTGAGCAAGGATAAGAAAGGGATAATCCAATTATCGAGAAAAGGGCAGATTATTGATGACGCTAAAGACTTAGTAAAAGATCCTTATGTTTTTGAATTTCTGAAACTGCCCGAGGATTATCGCTACTCTGAAAAAGAGCTTGAGCAGAGAATTATTGATAATCTGCAAATGTTCCTGCTTGAACTTGGAAAAGGATTTTCATTTGTTGGCAGGCAATATAGGATTACCTTAGGCAACAGGCATTATTATGTGGACCTCGTGTTTTATCATAGAATCCTGAAATGCTTTGTTTTGATAGACTTGAAGATAAACGAAGTGAATCATGCGGATATCGGGCAGATGAATACCTATCTCAACTATTTCAAAAGCGAGGAATGCTCTGAAGGAGACAACCCTCCTATCGGAATTGTTCTTGCCGCTGAAAAAGAGCATATAGAAATCCAGTACGCGTTGGGAGGGCTATCCAATAAGCTATTTGTTTCAAAATATCAGCTATACCTTCCAGACAAAGAAGAGCTGCAAAAAAAACTGCAAAATCTGCTTGAGACTAAGGATGAATAGCAAGCAAACCGGCTCAAAAGCACAATTAGAAAAAGAAATCCAAAAGCTGGACCATGAAATAGACGAAGAAGTCTATAAGCTGTACGGAATCACTGAAGAAGAAAAGAAGCTTATCGAGGAAAGCCTGAAATGAGCACGTTCACTAATAAGACCGGATTGCAGATTCTGGAATTCATTAATAGACAGAAAATCAATTATGGCAAGGATAATTTGTCCAAGATGGTTTGGCACGAATTTAGAGGATTTTCGATACAGCAAGCAAACGATCTCTTATCACAGCTTATAGAGAAAGGCTACTTGAAAGAGATGAATGTTGGCCTAAGCTTTTCAATAATTGTAGTGTCCTTGACAGAAAACGGAAAGGAAGCTGTAAAGAATCAGGATGAAATTATTTTGGATTTTCAAAGGTTCTACAATGCGCCTTTCAAGCCCGCTACAGATATAGGCATAGTTGATAAAGATATATTAGAAGAGTACTACAACATCAAAAGAGAGCTGGTGGAATTGCAGAAAAGAGAGGAAGTATTGAAAGCCACTATAAAAGATGCGATGGTAGAAAATAATGTCAATGAGCTTCATTCAGAATTTCTGGAATTATACTGCAAGAAGGCAGAGCGGATAACCTATCCTAAAGAAAAGATAGAAAAATACGTTCCGGATGATATTCTCAATAAAATAAGAACAGTGAAAGAAAGCATTATTCTAATAACAAAACTTAAAACAGATGCAGGCGGAAGCCAATGACAAAAATACTCCAACTAAACATATCATTAGAAGGCATAACGCCAAAAATCTGGAGAAGATTTTTAGTAAAAGAAAATATCACCTTTCAGGAACTGCACGACACTATTCAGATAGTTATGGGCTGGGATGACTATCATATGTTCGAGTTTCAGATAAATGACGTTTGCATTTCAGCAGAGGAAGAAGGGCATAATCTGGCTGAGTCCAGCTTCAAAAAATTATATCAGTCGCCTGAGTTTATTAAGATGCTTGAGCAAACAAAGCTGAAAAATGGCTTTGCATCCTTAGACGTTGATAAAATCAATAAGATCCTAAAAGAGCAAGAAAAAAACAAAAAGACTGTCGCCTACAAGCTAAAATCCAAGATAAGTGCCTTGATTAATTCAGAGAAGCAAAGATTCAATTACGTATACGATTTCGGCGATAATTGGGAACATACACTCATTGTTGAAAAGATTCTATATTCTGCTGATGCTCTATTTATCCCTTTTTGCTTAGGTGGCGAGAGGGCTTGTCCTCCTGAAGATTGTGGAAGCGTTCCAGGATATTATGAGCTGCAAAAAATCAAGAAGAATAAAAATAATAAGGAATACAAAGAGAGAATTGTCGAATGGCTTGGAGAGGATTTCGACTTCGACCATTTTGGCCTTGATGAAACAAACAAAGAGCTTCAGAGGTTGGTCAAAATTGACGGAAGGGCAAGATACGGGGTGCTAAAATGACCCAAAAAACACTTGATAGAAAAGATGTAGGCAATCCAAGCATTTGGTCAGACGGCTCTTTCGCTGAAACTTTAGGTCCAGCAGATATGAAGACTAAACTGCGCGTTTTCCGCAACCTTTAAATACCTCCTATTAACTATCGTTAATCTATGGAACAGCTCCACGATCAAGCAAAAATAACAAGGGACCTTACTATTCAGGAGATCTTCCAGTTGTATCCAGGGAAGGCGCAAAAATTAGCCCAGATCATGACTTCTGCAGGCCTGCACTGCATCGGCTGCGGAGCTTCTGTGTTTGAGACGATTGAAGAAGGAGTCTTAGGCCATGGGATGAGCGAAGAGGAGCTTGATTCTCTCGTGAAGGAATTGAATGATGAAGTGCAGCGGACAGAAAGCGTCAATGATGCCGTTGGCATTACGAAGCATGCAGCAGAAAAAGTCAAGGAGCTTTCAAAGAAGTTTAAGAAAGAAGGCTGGGGCATCAAGGTTGGCCTTATGAAAGCAGGCTGTTCAGGCTACCAGTATGATATTGCGTTCCAGGAAAAGGCCGGAAAGGATGATGTTGCCTTCGAATCCGCAGGCGTAAATGTATTTGTGGATAAGCATGATCTGGAGAAGCTGAACGGAAGCGAGATCGACTGGGTTGATGGCTTGCAGGGAGCAGGCTTCAAGGTCAACAACCCGAATGTGCACCACAGCTGCGGCTGCGGAAGCTCGGTTGGATTCTAAATTCTTACTCTCTTACTTTGCATGGCGTTCAAAATGAAGGTTGCCGCCAATTCCGCGAGGCTCAATCAACATAGGATGCGCAGCGGAAGGGGAGGCTCCATCCGGGAGGGAACCGCTCCTTTCCGTGAACAGCCAGAGCCGAGCCGGCGGCAACCCGCAAGATTTTGAACGCCATTTGGCATCTAAAGTTTTATAAAGCGTCAGCATTCTCCATTTTCCATGGCTAAACTTGTTTTTTTATCAAGCAACCAGGAGAAAGAGGTTGCGGACGGAGGGCCGATCAAGGAAGCTCTTGAGGAAGCAGGAGTTCCATTCGGCTGCAAGGACGGGATCTGCGGAACCTGCATGCTGGAAATTGAAGAAGGCATGGAGAACCTTTCTGAGAAAAATGAAAAAGAGATGGATTTGGTTGGGGATGATGCGAAGATGAGGCTGGGGTGCCAGTGCAGGATCAAGAAAGGCGTTGTGAAGATTCAGGGGTATTAGGTCAGGAGCCTCTTCTTTCTATCGTCTTTCCCTGGCTTTTCTGCAATGCTCCATAAATACCTAAATGTAGCTAAATTCGTTTTTGTTATTCCCTCATTCTCTATAAGTATCGCATAGTACGGCTCTGACCATACAAAGATTGCAGTTTTATCATGCCATACCATCATCGTCGTTGAGGATATCAAATGCTCTGGAATAAACCGATACTCTTCATTCTTTCCTATAAAGAATTCATCCTTTTTTCTTCCTAGTATCTTTCCAGGCAATTTTAGTTTTTCTGCATGTTTAACAAAGACAGTATTCTCTAATTCAAAGATAGAACATGCCTCTTGTGCTCCGCCAAGAATAAAATATGCCTTTTCATCTTTGAGAATCATCTTGAGAATTGTATGTATTCCCTCTCTGCCGCGGTAAATTTCAACTTTTGTTTCTGGAATTAATCTTTTTTGCCTCGCTTTAAGTTCAGGAAGAATCTTTTTCAAATCCTGCGCTTTTTGTTGGATATCTGTAAGGAGAGTTCCAGGATCTGATGCGGAGAAATATTTGACGTTGTTTTTGAGTATATAAGAAGCCAGGCCTCTTCCAATCAGTCTATTGACAATCTGGTACATATGCACCCTGCCTAACCCCGTTCTTTCGGCTAATTTCGCAGCAGGAGACTCTCCCAAGTCCAAAAGAGCAAGATACGTTTTAACTTCCTGTTCTTCAAGCCCTAATCTATGTAAGGTGGCAGTTATATCAGTCATACCTTAGGGGGTATTGAGATTGTTTATAAACCTTTCTAATTGTTGTCACAAAATTACAACAAATATTAATATAGGTATTGTGTTACCCCTTTGGTATAACAATCAGAAGGTGAGAAAAATGACACTTTACAACGCTATCATAGATATAGAAAGAGACAAAGAACATTGTAAACGGTGCTCGGATTCACGAAGAGCACGAAGAATATATTTAGAGCAAACATTGGAACAGTTCAGAGAAGAACTGCCGTCTTTACGAGAAAGAGCAAAGGCGCTTGCCTCAGACCTACGAGAAGTTGAGAAAGAGGTAAGACGAGGAAGCACAATTCAATACCATAGACTTTCAGAGTACTGGGGTCAAGAGAAAATATCAAATCTGGATTCTCTTGCTGAAATTTTCGGGAAAGATATTTGGTCTGGCAACACCAGAACTTACAGTTCTCACGACGATCGCCCACTTAGGGCAGTTAAACAAGGGATTCTTTGGCAGTGTAACGGGAATATCTATAGTAATCCCGGAATTGCAAGAAAAATAAGAAATGCAGCGATTGCAACAAGCGTTGCTATTGGGGTAGGTTTGGGAATTGCTGGTCTTGCAGGACTTCAAGAACTAATTGATAGTGGCGCCAATTATGCTTTCCAAGACTTAGGGCTTAAAGTATTACCTGCGGTATTTGGCGGTTTTGCAATCTTGGGTTCCACGATATATGTTTTGGAGAATGTTAAGAATCCGTTTGAAAATGTTGCAAAACATTTTGAAGAGAGGTCTCAGTACGTTTTGGAAAAACTGCCAGAGATTTCAAAGTAACGTTTGAGATTCCAGCCTATCTTTTTTACATTTATAGCAAACGAAGTAAATTTTCGTATGTTTTTTCGTTTGATATATAAGGAAGAATTTACAACTTATCTACGATTACTAAGTTCTTCCGCTTTAGTTAAGGGCGGGAGTTTACTTCATACTGCGACTGGAGTTCTAGCATCGTAGTAACCTAAATTTTATTAGCTTTCCCTCCCTTTCATCAGTTCTATATTTTACGCAAGACAAAATCCCATCGCAAAGAATAAAAAGGGCAGGAAAGAATCCTGCAGAAGAGGTGATTTTTATTGCATTCATGATGGCAAAAGGAGGGTTAGATGTTAACGATTCAATGCCTGCGTTTACTCTGCCTGCTGCAGATGGATCAATAATTGATTCCAAAAAACTGAAGAAAAAGCTGCAGCTGATAGTCTTTACCTGCAACCATTGCCCGTATGCAAAAGCTGCCTGGCCGAAACTGATTGAGATTGAAAAGAAATTCAGGAAGGATGTTGATGTTGTTGCAATCAACTCAAATGACGCTGAACTGTTTCCTGACGACAGCTTTGAAGCAATGCAGGAATTTGCAAAAAAGAATAGGCTTGCTTTTCCCTACCTCTATGATGAGCCCCAGGATGCTGCGAGAGCATTCCATGCAAAATGCACTCCTGACCTCTACGTATTTAAGGCCGGAAAACTCGTATATAGGGGAAGGATTGATGACAACTTAGAGGCTCCTTACAGCGCAACCAAGCATGAACTCGAAGAGGCATTGAAGAATCTTCTCAGCAAGGGAAAAGTCGGTTTTGCTCCTCAGCCTTCTGGTGGTTGTTCGATCAAGTGGAAGGAGTAGGTGCTCTCTGTGGTTGGCCTTCTATCCATCCCTCAGCAAGCTGGATTCCTGGAGCAAGCCTCGTTGCATTAAGCTGAGCAATGATCGTATTTGCCCCATATCCCGTGGCCTGCCTGACTGCAGCAAGGTAGCCATTCACCCTGCTTATTGATGAGCTTCCAATATACACCTTCACCAGGTCTCTCAAGGTTCTTGTACGCTCATATCCTTCGCCATATCTCGTACGGAGCGGTGTTGATATCCCGGATATCTTGGCGTTGAGGTCGCAGATCAGGGCATTCCATCCATCTTCGTAAGTTTCAAAGATCGCATGCGAGACTCGCGCAGTTGTTGCTTCTGTCCGTATCCTGGCGCCGCAGAAGAATTCAGCGCTTACAGAAGCCTGAAGATTCCCTGGATTATTATTTCTCCAGGATCTTGTGCCTCCGCATTTCGCTGTGATGGCATTGCAGACCAGGGTATCAGTTCCGTGGCTTCCCTGCTCAGAGCCATGAGCCTTTCCAGAAAGGTCTTCAGGAGCAGCGCAGCCTGCAATGGCCAGGATGCCAAGCATACAGAATAGTGCTATGCCGTGACGCATAAAGCTCTTGAGGGAGATGATGTTTATAAATATTCTCTTTAATGCGGCTCAGTAGAAAGTTCCGCTTCGCTGTTGCCGCCGTGCTAAAAAATGCTTCGCATTTTTGGTCGCTCCTTCGGAGCAGCTCGGCTCTTCATGTTTTCAGCAAAGAGCGGCACCTCGCCCGTAAGGGACGTCCCCCCTCCGCTGTTGATGTCTCGTTTGATTGACCCTCGCAAAAAAGGCGGCAACACACACTTTCTACTGAACTCTTTAATGCGCGGCTGTCTTTCTGCCAATTCATAACGATTATAAACAGTCCGAAGAAGCCCCTCTCAAATGGCTTCCCCTAACCTGACTGAAGGATCGATTGTCAAATCGATTATTTCGCTTTCAGTTCCAATCGTTTTCGCGAATCTGCTCCAAACAGCCTACCAGCTGGTCGACACATTCTGGGTTGGAAGGCTGGGGAAAGAAGCAGTGGCAGCAGTCTCGCTGAGTTTTCCTATCCTCTTTCTGCTCATTTCCTTGGGGGGCGGGCTCGCAATCTCCGGTACAGTCCTTATCAGCCATTACAAGGGAAAAAAAGATCAGAGAGCGATTGATCATATCGCAGGCCAGACTTTTGTCGTAATGCTGCTGGTGTCTCTTGCCATAAGCATAGTTGGCTATCTCATGGCAAGGCCTTTGCTGGTATTGGTGGGAACAGAGCCCGACGTGCTGCCGATGGCTGTTTCCTACCTGAAGATCTCCTTTTTAGGAATCGTTTTCCTGTTTGGTTTCTTTGTGTTCCAGTCACTGATGCGCGGAGTCGGGGATGTAAGAACCCCCATTATCATCGTCCTTGGCACTGTCCTGCTTAACCTCATCCTTGATCCTCTATTCATCTTTGGGTATGGATTTATTCCTGCTTTTGGTGTGGGGGGTGCGGCTCTCGCAACCATCGGCACACAGAGTCTTGCAACCATCATAGGCCTTATGCTTTTATTGAGCGGAAGGTATGGGATCCATCTGCGCAAGGAGAATCTTACCCTTGATATGAGCATTATCAAGAAGATGTTTCGGCTTGGGCTCCCTGCCTCAGTCGAGCAGTCGACCCGGGCATTGGGCTTCGCAATCATGACAGTACTGGTGGCAAGTTTCGGGACACTTGTTGTGGCTTCTTATGGGATTGGAGTGAGGATCCTCAGCTTTGTTGTTATCCCTGCGCTTGGATTCTCAATGGCTACATCAACACTTGTCGGCCAGAACATGGGGGCAGGAAAGATTAACCGCGCCGAAGAGGTAGCAAAGATAAGCGGCCTTCTTGGATTTATAGTGCTCTCCATTGTCGGCGGCCTCGTATTTGCCTTTGCGCCTCAGCTTGTTGCATCCTTTGTTCCAGGGGAGCCTCTTGTGGTTGCAGAGGGATCAGCATTCCTCCGCATCATGTCCTTAACCTTCGGTTTTATAGGCCTGCAACAGATCGTAAGCGGCGCATTCCAGGGGTCCGGCAACACAACATCCTCAATGATACTATCGCTCCTCTCGCTCTGGCTGTTCCAGTTCCCGCTCGCCTATATCCTTTCAAGGCATACCGCTTTGGCAGAGGCAGGGATCTGGTGGGCGTTTCCGATTGCCAACGTCATCTCTGCAACCATTGGGCTTTTTTGGTTTCTTAAGGGCACATGGAAGCAAACAAGGGTAACCGAGGAGATCCGGCTTGCGGAGAAGGTCTCCCAGGAGACCGAGATAGAGGAAGGGGTACAGTAGTTCCGTGGTGTGCCCATCCTGAATGATGAGAATGCCAGAAGCCGGCAGAATCGGTCGCATTGAAAAGTTGCTCACTTCGTTCGGCAATGCCGACTTCGCCTTGTGCATACTCTCATGGGAAGCGACATTTCCCGTATGGAGCAACCCCTTTGTCGCTGTTCTGTACTTTGAATAGAAGGCTCACAAAGGGCATTGCATGACTTTTCAATGCCACCGCAGAATCACAACCTTTTTAAAAGCCCGGAGAAGGCTCTATCCCATGGATATCAGGAAGGCTGCAAAGCAGCTCTGGCATTTCCTCTGGGTGGAGGACAGCGTCTGGTCCTGGATTGCAAATGCTGTGCTTGCGTTTGTGCTGATAAAATTTGTTGTCTACCCTGGGCTAGGCTTGCTCTTGGGAACCCCTTTTCCTGTGGTTGCTGTCGTCTCGAAAAGCATGGAGCATACCGGCAATTTCAACGCCTGGTGGGAGCAGCAGGGGCAGTGGTATGAGGCCAAAGGCATCTCAAAGGATGAATTCAGGGGCTATACGCTCTCTTCGGGCTTCAATAAGGGAGACATTATCATCCTCTGGGGGAAAGAAGCACAAAATATAAAAAGGGGGGATATAATCGTGTTCAAAACCCTGCGTCCAGATCCCATCATCCATCGGGTCGTTGGCACAGGAGAGTCTTTTCAAACAAAGGGGGACAATAACCCGGACTCAATTATTGAGTACCGGCTGGCTGACGGAACAAGGGTTCCCAAGGGAAATCCACAGGCGCTCAGGATCATTGATGAGACCGGCATAAGCGAGGATCAGATCCTCGGAACCGCCTTTTTCAGGATACCTTTTATTGGCTGGATCAAGATTATTTTTGTTGATCTCATCAGCCTCTTCCACTAACATGTTTTGCCCAAAATGCGGCTCGCTGCTGCGGCCAAAGCTTGAAGGGTCAAAGAAGATCCTCTACTGTAGCTGCGGCTATAAGTCAAAAGATAAAAAGCAGGAAGCGAAGATAAAAGAGAGAGTCCAGTCAGGAAGGCCAAGTGTGGGAGTTATAACCGCAGATCAGGAGCATACCCTTCCCATCACCAAGGCTGAGTGCAGCCAGTGCAAAAATACTGAAGCCTATTACTGGCTTGTCCAGACCCGGGCAGGGGATGAGCCTGAAACCAAGTTCCTGAGATGCACCAAGTGTAAGCACACCTGGCGGGATTATGACTAGGTGGTCAGTGGTTGTCAAGCCGAATTCAAAGGATTCTTCGCTCAGCTTCGATAAAGATCTGCATGCGTATATTTGCAGGGTAAAATCAAAGCCCGAGAATAATAAAGCCAATCTTGAATTGGTGAAATTGTTTTATAAGAAAGAGAAGAGGAGAATTAAGATTGTTTCTGGACTCACATCAAAAAAGAAGATGATCGAAGTCCTGGAGTAACAAGATGAAAAAGCCAGCCTATTTATTCGTGTGCGGGCAGAACCTGTACCGAAGCCCGGCTGCTGAAGAATGGCTTGTTCAGTACTGTAAAGACCACTCGTTAGATGCAGAAGTGCAGTCTGCAGGCATCAAACCATGGGGGAGGATCAATGGCAGGGGCGTTCAGTTGGAAACAAATCACATTGAGCGGGCTGACCAGATTTTCGTGATGGAAGAATATATGAAAACTTTCATCCTGGAAAACTATTGCGTGGAAGCATTGACTGGAGAGGAAGCTGTCTCAAGCAAGATAGTTGTTTTGGATATCCCCGACAAATTTGATTCCGTGGATCAAACTCACCAATGGTTTTCCTATGAGGATGCCCTAGCTGCAGTCCATTCAGGAAAAACCTTTGGCCCTGCAGCGTTTTACAAAGTTCTGGAGGAAAAGGTGGGGCCTAGCCTCCAAAGAGATGTTAAGAGAGCTGCCATGCCCGGGCCTGATTGACCCAAGACATAAGGAGAACTTGCGGAGATGCCCATAAAAACCTGTGTCGGAGCAGTGCTCTATAGCCTTTCTGGTAAGATTTTTCTGATGACCTCCCCGAAATGGAACGGATACATCGTCCCAGGAGGAAGGATTGAGGACGGAGAGACAGAAGAGAGAGCGCTCAGGAGGGAGATTAATGAAGAGCTTGCTATTGAAATCTCCGATTTGGTTAGATTAGGAGAGAGCGAAAAGCAGCCAAGCAAGGATTTCATAGATCCCAAGATGGGATTTCATTTCATCACCTACGCTGCCAGGGCAATGCAGACAGATATAACCCCAAACGAGGAAATACTCACCTATGGCTGGTACACGATTGATGAAGCCTTGAAGCTGCCTCTTGTGGATTCCGCAAGAAAGGCGATTGAAGGGTATAAAAGAAAAATAAAAGAGAAGAGATAAAAGAATGCAACAATCATGGAACTGTTCTTACATCGCCTTAGTCAAGTTTTCTTCAACCTGCTTCCAGTTCACCACATTCCACCATGCAGCAATGTAGTCAGGCCGCTTGTTCTGGTACTTAAGATAATACGCATGTTCCCATACGTCCAATCCAAGAACAGGGATCTTCCCTTCTGAGAGCGGGCTGTCCTGGTTTGCGGTGCTCATGATTGCAAGTTTTCCCTTATCAACAACAAGCCATGCCCATCCAGATCCAAACCGTGTTGCAGCAGCATCTGAAAACTTCTCCTTGAATGCTTCAAAGCTGCCAAACGCTTTTGTAATCGCCTTGCCAATCTTTCCAGACGGATTTCCTCCTGCCTTTGGCGCCATGATGGCCCAGAACAAGCTGTGGTTTGCATGCCCTCCCCCATTGTTCCTGACGGCAGTCCGTATTTCTTCAGGGATAGCGTTCAAATCCTTCAATAATTCCTTCACGTCCTTCCCTTGAAGCTTGGGGTATTTCTCCAGGGCAGCATTCAGCTTCGCAACATAGCCGGCATGGTGTTTGCCATGATGGAGCTTCATTGTTTCTGTATCTATATATGGCTCTAACGCATTAAAATCATACGCAAGTTTTGGCAGTTCGTGTACCATAAGTTTTCCTCCCTTGTTTTGAAAAATGATAACAATAGTGAAACCATCCTGGTTTATAAAAGTTTTCTTTGAGTTAAGTAGAGTTTCCAAGTACCTCGGGGCTTTTTGCAGGGGGAAGGGTGCCGCCTTTTTTGTGAGCTTTGCAGCCAAAAAGAAGCACATCGACAAGGGGGTCGTCCAACCCGGGGAATGTCGATATGAACAAAGGAAACTGGAAGCGAACTCGGCGGCATCCCTGATAAGCCCCTGCAAAAAGCCCGATTGGGAAGTTAACAACTTTACTTAACACTTTAAGGATTCAAACCTCTACAAAAACATCCTCTCCCTGAACACTAACAGGAAAGGTCTTGATCTTGATCTTCTCATCATACTTTGACTTGCCTGTCGTCACATCAAACCGCCAGCCATGCCAGGGGCAGTTTAAAACACCGCCTTCCAGAAACCCCTCTCCAAGAGGCCCGCCTTTGTGAGGGCATTGATGCTGCACTGCATGGAATGCGCCATCTACATGGGAGAGGGCAATCTCAATGCCATTTGCCTCAACCTTCCTGACCTCTCCTTCAGGAATGTCATGGATAGAAGCAACCTTTACCTTTGCCATAGAAGAGTTGAAGTATCAGAGATATATATAAATTTATTCCCCAATAATATACGTAACTATCGCAGGAGCGCTCCAGGTTCCATCCAAGCCTTTCACAGCCATGCGCAGCTCATAATAGCCTGGCTGGTTGAATTGGATCACAGGACCGGCATCAAACCATATCGGCCTGCCGTTTTCTGCCTGATGGACAAGGCTCTGGTCCTCTCTGGCATTGGTTACTGAGCCTCTAGGAGCATCACTAAAAAGGGGATTACCTTCGGAATCTCCTCCTGCCCTCCAAAAGACAGCAACCCGCCTTCCTGTTATCTCCTGATTGTTGGCTTCGTGGAAAATAATCGGAGGAGTCCTGTCGCCAACAGCCATCCTTATAGTATCTCCATAGATGTGAGGAGTAAGCCTGACAGCAAGAGGCCCAGGAACGATCTCTGGTTGCTTATAACGCGATTCAAGTACAAGAGGAAGATCAAGCAAAATGCGATGCCTGCTATTTTCCATGCAAATAGAATCAAACGATTCCCGTTCAGCTATGCGAACAGCTTCCCGGACATAAGCCTCTTGGTTCTCAAAAGGAACATATTCCTGCCCAAGATCTGATGCAAATTGGGAGGAGCCGAAATAAAGCGCATAATAATAGAACCGCAGCTTAATCGTGTTCTTCATTTTGACGGTGTTATCGCTGAAAGGATAGCTGTCCACAAGAGCAAGCATATAATTGAGGTTATCTGGGTTGTCAAAGATTTCCCTGGCAATCCTGTAGTAAGCCTGTTTGTAGAACGGCTGGAGTTCAGAAGGTAGTTGCTCAATCCGGTTGAGAACCTCTCTGGTAGAAAAGTCACAGTAAAAAGATATGTCAAAGTCAAAAGGAATATGCTTCCAGATGCCTGAGCTCTGCAGCCCATAATCTACATTGTGCAAAGTGGCAATGTCTCCCAACGAGGTAAAATCCGACAATAAGGAATATCTGATGGCAGTGTCAGGGTCAAATCTGAGTTCTTCTTGCCCGCTCATTTCTGAACTCAGGTCACTGTATTGAATGGACACGCCAGAGAAACCATCTCCTGAAACATCCCATACCGTGTCGCTCGATTCAATCAACCGGATAAAGGAAAACTGAGACGCAAACGGGATTTGATCTTTCTCTTCATCAATCCTCTGGAGTATGAGGTAGGGATAAGACTCTCCCTGGTCAAAATCAGTATCCGATGATACAAAAGTAACTTGGGCAAATGCTACAGGGTCTACAGCAGGAATGCCAAAATGCCTGAAGATTGAATAGATAAAATATTCCCGCAGAAGAGGTCCAAGCTCAAAGTCTCCCCAGACATCGCAATCTGGCGTAAAGCGCATCTTTCTGTAGCGCAATTCATAAAACCCAGGATATGTTGTAAGGCCAGGAAAGAGCTTGTACATCTGATCAGCCCTGCCTATATCCCGATCCCTGAACTTGGTTTTGATGTTCAATACAGGAGGCCTGCACTGCTGGCGAGAAGCGCCTTTCTGCTTGTACTCCATCTGCCACATCACATTGCCCTCCTCAAGCCTTCCCGAAACCCATTCATCTCTTCCTGTATCCAACGTGTACAAGGAGGACAGGGGCAGCCCTGTAGAGGTTGCTGTACGAACAAGAAGGTTGCGCACAGCATAACGGAAATCAAAAGTGCCGGTCTCCAGAAAGCGGGAAATCAGAAAGGCGTCATAAGGGTCAACAAGGCCGTCTCCATCGATATCTGCCTCAGGAATATGCTCCAAGTCTCGTTCAAGCCACTCACGAAGCTGGATGAGGTCAGCTTCAGTTACTAATCCATCGCTGTTAACGTCTCCCTGGTTATTGGAGAACCTCGTTTCATCCTGCCTGCACCTCCCTTCACTGCAGGAATAACCCGATGGGCAGGGCGTTATCCGATCAGCCACCCACCATAAATATTGCCTACTATTTTGATCCCATGTTTCCTGGCAAAAGAATTCCTGGACAGTCTGGCTATCAGTGCAGAAATCCTCCTGCTGGTCCAAGATGCTAAATCCGCCCAAACCATCCCAACCATAACGCCTGACAAGTGAGACTCGGTTTTGTACATAGGGGCTCGTTAGACTATAACCATCATACTGATTATATTGCTGGCACTCTGTTAATTCTGCTTCCAACTGGGCAGATGCTAAACATCTCCCCCTGAGGCATGCTTCTCCGTCATTGCAGGATATCTCTTCCACGGCCCTTTGATTTCCTTGGCAGGTGTTCTCAAGGGCTATTGTAGAGTATGGATTGTCATGAGATGGGGGCTTGCATTCATCAGTATGTGATTCCCATGTTGAATCAGCCCCCACAACATAAACCTCCCCGATAACATGCGAATCTCTCCCATCAGTATCAACACAGGGAGCAGAACATCTTCCATCGATGCATACCCTTCCTGAATTGCTGCAGTCTATTCGGGTTGAGACCAGTTCGTTTCCATCGCAGTAATACTCCATGAGATTTGTTGGGCTGTCCGGGTCGCACCTGTCAAACTCTGTGGAGTATAAAGGGTTTTCTTCATCGGTTCTACGACTGGCAAGAATCGTGAACCCTTGGTGAATAACATTTATCCCATTATCCTCATCAAAACAAAGAGGAGTCTCTGAATCGAAGAGATACGCCTTCACATTTATGCTGCCGCCTTCCGGATCAGCGGATTCCGCATTAAGCATGAAGTCATCGAATTGGTACCAGCCCCCAAAGTTTCTCGATGGTATTGTCAAAGTCTCAACCCTGCCTCCAACGCTAACCCTTATTACAGTGTCCACTTCAGAGATATTCATGAGC
>Ga0209542_10005178_pt1 | contig 26301 bp, 33 predicted proteins | sample RifCSPhighO2_01_FD_184028 | JGI IMG/M metagenome (GOLD analysis project Ga0209542, IMG submission 184028) | Soil microbial communities from Rifle, Colorado - Rifle CSP2_plank highO2_0.1 (SPAdes) (version 2) | ecosystem: Environmental > Terrestrial > Deep subsurface > Rock core/Sediment ...
GAGAACTTTGCAAAACTCACAAAATGATTTTTTGAGCCAAAAATTTTTAATCATTATTAGCTAATTGTTAGCATTTCCAAATTACTTTAAGCGTTATCTAACTGAAATTGAATTATTCAAAGTTCTCAATAGATTCCACCAGAATTAGGAATTACAATATGGCGTTGTTGCTTGCTGAACAATGCGTATCCCTCTCTTCTAAAGAACAAAGCTTGCGAAAGAGAGAGTTTATTGAGCAAGGATTTGTAATTCTTGAATCTTTATGGAATGCTACACTATTTCAACGACGCGATTATTCCCATGATTTGGGATTATCTTTACTAAAGAATTATCTTGCTTTACCGGCAGAAGAGGAAATAAAAGATAGTACACCTTTTTTTAGAAAAGCGCGTTCATTCCTTGAAACACTTTTACAGGATAAGGAGATTACACCAGAAAACAGAGATTTAGCCCTAGGCTATCGTGCATATATTGATTTTCACTTAGAATCATTTGAAAAAATAGAAGAACCGGAAATACGTAATGCCCCTGGAAAAGGAAAATTAATCTAAGCAAGATAATATCAAACACTTAGAAAACTGATGATACATGAACAATCTTAAAAAACTTATTCTTCTCAGCGGGCTTTCCTTCTTTTCCATTGATGGGTGCGCTACACAAAGACACAATGCAACTAAACATTCTTCTGAGCTTGAGAATATTTTAGCAAAAGCTAACTTGCACGAGCAAAAAGGAGAGACTGAAAAAGCTAGAGCGATTTACCAAAAAGCATTACAAAAAGAAAATGGACCACAACTTAATCATTTTGCTTTAAGTGTTTACTATTATCAATTAGGAAGGCTCACTAAAGACCCATTTGAAAAACGAACATATCTAGAAAATGCAATTGACTATTTTGAATACAGCGAACAAGATTCTCTTTTTAATAAAAATAATTCATGGTATCATGAGGCGTTAAACTTACTTGTGCAAACCTATAAAAAATTAATTCCCTTTTCTCCTCAACAAAGAGAGATTTTGCAAAATAAAATCAGAAAAATATCTACTTTATTAAAGCAAGAAGGAACTAAGTAGTTACAATTTTTATAATATCGTGCGATTCAAGAACATAATCTTTCTTTAATCTTCTTTTATTTTTTGCATCAATTGCGTATAAGAATTTTTTTCCTATGTCTGTATGTATCTTATAAGCAAGGTCTAATGCTGTGCTGCCTTCTTTCAGCAAATGGACATCAGGAAGAACATCTCCATTCTTGTCAATGAACCTATTTTCATTCTCAACTGGATAAACAGGAATGTATTTTAATAAAGAAAAGATAGTTTTGTTCAGAGATTCCTGCAAGCCAGTAGCATTATACTTCTTAAGAAAACCGCGTAAAAAACGCAGGGCATCTTTTTGCTTTTCTGTGATCTCTGGAGAGACTATCTTAAATTGGTTTTCTCCTGCTGCATAATCAATAAGGTTTCTTCTTGTGGCTTCTTTTAAGGCTAATTCTGCCTCTGCAGAGCATGGAATAACCATATAGTTTGGAAATGATTTTTGGAGCAATGAAAGATTATTTTCACTTCCAGGTATGTCAATCTTGTTTGCAACAATCAGCATTGGCTTTGATAATTTTCTCAATTCCTTGCAGAAGCTGCGCAAATCTTTATTTGGGTCTTCTTTTTTTAGAACACTTTCAATCTGCTCTTCGGTAATCTTTAATCCGGAAAATTTTAGGAATAACTCTTTCTTCAGCTCTTTTTCTTTTTGATGTAGCTGCTTTTGGAGGCTGTCCCAGTTTTTTTTCAGAAGACCGTAAAACCATTCATCAAGCTCTTTTTCCAACATTAGAACATCATTTCTTGGGTCATGATATTGAGTTGGCTCTCCTTTCTCGTTTGTCATTCCTGAGACATCAACGACTTGTATTAAGGCGTCTGCTTCTCTTATTGCATTTAAGAATGATAAGCCTAAGCCAGCGCCTTGATGGGCATTTTCGATTAATCCGGGTATGTCAAGCAGCTCTACTGGTATGAATCGCTGATTATTATAGCAATAGCCTGTTCTTGGCTCGCATTTAACTTTAAGATCTTTGTCTGCACATTCAATATTAACATAGCCGACAGCATGATTCGGCTTTAAAGTGACAAATGATCTGTTAGCAATTTCCACATTTGCTAGAGTAGCTGCTTTGAAGTAGGTTGATTTACCAACATTTGTTTTTCCTATCACGGCAATTAGCATAGGTTTTTTTTGCTTAAGAAGAATAAAAAGTTTTTGCTTGCCTTTTTTGAAGTAAAAATGCAACAATGTAGTTCAAACGACAGGTTTATAAATAAGTTCTACTTAGTTTGAATAAGGTTGAATAATATGGTACAAGCACTAGTTGAGATAAATGAAAATACAAACAGAGTTTTGAATATTGTGAAAGCTAAATATGGCTTAAGGGACAAGGGACAGGCTATACAAGTTGTAGTAGAAAGATATATAGAAGAAGAGAATGAGCCTGAATTAAGACCCGAATTTATAGAAAAAATAAGGAAAACTGAACATCAAAGAGGTATTAAATTTAAATCTGTAAATGAACTAAGGAAGAGATATGAATAAATTACGAGATTCATCCAGACTTGGACAAGATACTCTTGTTAGATAAAAATTTTATAAAAATGAAAGAATGTCTAAGTAAGCATGCATATCATAATAATTTCTTTAATTCAAACACAAACTGTTTTGCCCTTTCTAGTGAAGTTAAGGCTTTTGATTTTTTAATTTTTTCATCCATTTGATATTGAAATTTTGAACGTTTTTCTCTTTCAAAATCCAGAGATTCTAATAAGGAATCGGCTTTTGATGATGTTAGTTCCAAAGCGTCTTCTTTAGCATTTTCATATTTCTCAATAAGCTCCTTCTTCAATTTGTCCCTTGCAAAAACAATCAAGGCATCAGTAGTTACTTTATGGCTTATTTTATCTCCAACTTTATAGCCTATCTTTAGTAAAACGGCGTTTGCAATATAATACATGGCGTAATATGGGGAAACGATTACCCATAAATATGGTTGGTAGGTTTGGTTTTCTAAAGATAACAATTTTTGTGCAGTCTCCAGCGATAAGTTACTATTTTCAATATACATTTCTCTGGCTGTTTCATTCGTCTGTTTCTTTAACAAACCTTCAACTAAATATTGCTTTACATTTGATTCGGCTTCCTTAATTCTTTTATCGCTAAGCATTTTTTAACTTGTAATAATTTTCTACACCGTATAGGATTATATTATCTTCAATTGCCTCTTTAACAACGTTTGATTTTCTTGAATCTTTCATTCTTATAAAGTCTTCTTCTGTAAAAACCAAAGCATGAGTATTTACTGGAAGTAAGGAAAGGGCATTCGAGATTTTTTCTTCAAATCCTTGTTTATTTGAAACGAAAAGAATATCAATGTCTGACGATTTTGTTGATCTCCATTTAGCATATGAACCAAAGATTAGGAAAATGAAAAAACTCGATTTTACTTTGCTCATAACCTCATTGTACAATTGTTTTAAATCCTTATTTTTTAGCAGATTTTCCTTTTTTTCCTTTTCGGCTTCATAAATTTCAGCGCCATAATATGAATTATTCAATTCACATAATCTACTTTTGCCAATTCTTCTGGATGTAAGAATGCTCTTTTCTAATAATCGCTGTGTTGCAATATGAGTTATTCTGTAATCGGATTTAATTTTTTTAGAGACCTCTCTAATGGTTTTCGGTATCTTTTCTTCAATAAATAAGCTAATTATCTTATTCTCAGTTTTCATTATGCACATTAATACATCATATTATGTATATAAATCTTTTTATTTTAAAAAATTAAGTTGATTTACATCACTGCAAACTATCTTGTTGAATTATTTCAGCAACTTTTATTCCACTTTCTAATGCAACATCCATATTCCTGATTTTAGGAAATGTCACTTGTATGCCTGCATTATAGAAGTAAGACAATGGAGTTTTGTAGTTTGGGGCATATTCTATGTAAGTTTTGTCGTATATAGGCTCTGCATACTTCTCCCGGAAAACAAGGCACCATACAAGATCTATCTTTGGGAAATATTCTTTTAAGATATTCAGATAAAATCGTTTAAGCTCTTCATCTGATTTATGCAAATCTTCTTCACTTCCCCCATAGCGAATTAGCCATGATATCTTATGCTTGTATTTATCTACAAGAAGAGAGTGCTGATACAATACATGAAACCTCTCATTAATGAAGTTAATCCAATAATTCTCTTTGTCTAAGAACTTTTCAGTAGCGAATAACAAGCCAACTACAGGTGTGTAACGAAGCTTTTGCATCTTTTCAGCGTATTCTTCAGGAAGCCCTGTTGTAAATTTTAGCAATTCTGGAACAGGGATGGTGTTAATGCAGATGTCAAAAGATTCTGTTATTGTTTTGTTCTTTTTTTTGTAAGTAATCTTTTTCTTTTTTAAGTCTAAAGAAGTAATTCTTGTTTCTAAGAGAATAAGTCCTTTCTTTTTTTTAATATCGTGCTCTAAACCATCAATCATGCCTTGAATCCCGTATTTAGGATAGGTAAATTTATTGTTAAACTCTCGTTCTTTCATTCTATTAGCTAATTGTTTTGCTGAGATCTGGCTTAATGGTATATTGAATTTGTTTCTTCCATAAAGTTGGTAGTACATTTTTTGAGTAACTGCCCTGCCTACTTGCTTTTTTAACCATGCCTCTGCATCTAGAGTATTTGATAAAGAATTAGGATTAAAAAGATAAGAGATATATAATCCGAAAAGGCCAAAACGAATTTTTTCTATTAAATTTAAATAAGGAAAATTAAGATATTTCCAAGGTTTATTTATATTGTAGATTCTTTTTTTTAATGCAATGGCAAGGTTAATTCTTTTCCATGTATTTTTTCCTAAAAGCTTGTATTTTTTTAGGTAAAAAAGCGTTGTTGTGTTTGTTCTGACAATATGATGGTTGAATCTAGGTATTAAATCATTGTCTACAAGGACACTTGAGGCTAATCCTCCTAGGAAATTGGCTGCTTCTAAGATTTTTACTTCATAGCCTTTTTCTAATAAGAGATCAGCAGCTGCTAATCCTGATAAGCCCCCACCAAGAATAATTATCTTCTTCATTTAAAGAAGGATCGGAAGAAAATTTATAAAGATATAGCTTCTAAGATTTGTTTATATTATCCAGAAATAAATTCCCCTCTACAAATAAGATAAGTCCTGCTTTTGAAATAGGAATCTTTTTAATGAAGAAGTATAATATCAAGTAAAAAGTGGTACATATGAAAGAATCTGAAACGTTAGAGCTTAAAACATCGACATCTGAACTCAGAGATGGTTGAAAAAGAAAAATTAACTAAAAAAACTGTTGAATATAATATTGAGAGTTTGAAGAAAAAGGGTGTTTTAAGAAGAGTTGGGTCTGCGAAAGGAGGGTATTGGAAAATATATCGTCAAGAATGAAACTAACCGAGGATCAGAAAAGGAAATTTGAAAAAATGGCTGCTGAGGCCACCACTGATTGCTATAATGAGGAAGAAGCCTTTAGTGGATGGGCATCTACTCTAGAAGATAACCTCCAACTTCCGCTGAAATGTTTTGTTTTTGGAGAAGAGGCTACTCTTATTGGGATAGACATGAATGAAGGTAGTGGGGCTGTTTTAGGAGTTATACAAAAAAATAAGAAAAAAGTAAGAGTTCCTATTCAAGACATCAAAATAAAAGACAAGACCACCAAAAGCTTGGAATGGATTGAAGCATATAGGTATTATATTGGAGTTATAAGATGAGTTCAACAAAAACAGTAAAAGACTTAACCATAGAAGACATACAATATCTTTTTGATAGTGTCATTTTTCTCAGAGGAGAGGAATATTTTGAAGAAGGATTAGTTGCATCAATAGAGGCAATTGACTCGTTTACTATCAATGGCACAGTAAGAGGGAATGAAGAATATACAGTATCAGTTTCTCTGGATGAAAATGGAGAAATAATCTGCGATTGTTCTTGTCCCTGCGATTTTAACTGTAAGCACGCTGCGGCGTTGTTACTGAAGTGGCTTTCTATAAAGGGCAAAATGAGTAAAGAATTGAAGCAAAGTATTTCTTCATCTAAACAATCATTACAGCAACTTTTAGGGAGTAGAACCAAAGATGAACTTATTGATCTTCTCCAGGCATCAATCGAACGGTATCCAGAGCTAAAGTCGTTGGTGCAGATAGAGAGAAAAGAATTGATTACCAAGATAAAGAAGCTATTTTCACAATACTGGGAATGGAACGAAGTCAAAGATCTTATTTCGCAGCTGGAGATAATTCTTGATGGAATTCAAAGAAATAAATCAAGTTGGAATAAAGAACTATATCTAGAAATGGAAACGTGCTCTGCTATTATGATAAAAAATCTGGAAAATGTCCATGATGAAGGAGACTTAGGGATTTACTGGGAAGATTGGTTTTTAATTTTTGGAGAAGTGTTTGCAAGTACTAAGCCAAGTAAGGAGCAGAAGGATGTATTTGCTAAAAAAATCTTGGGTTGGATTAAAGATGATGACTATGGTAATGAAGGCAGTTATGAGAAAGCATTCGTTGGGATGTGTACGAAGCAGGAAGATCTCTCATTTATTCAAAAAATTTCACTGGAACTTTATGAGGAGGAAGAAGATCGTAAGGAGTTCTTGCTGGAGATATACGAGAAGTTAGGTCTGAATGATAAATATCTTCAAACTGCAAAGGAAACCGGGAATACTTTGGCCATTGTGGACAAATTTATTTCTCTGAACAAATTGGAAGAAGCATTAGAAGTCTGTAAGAAAAACAAAGCTTCTGATATCTCCTGGCTGACTATTGAAAACAGAAAGCTGGAGATATTCAAGAAATTAGGTAGAAAAGAAGAGCTTAAGAAAGGACTAGCAAGTCTCATAAAGAAAACTGGAGAGTTTAGCTTTGTTCCACGGTTAAAGGCAATCTGTAGTATCGCTGAATGGGATAAATATTGTAAGGATCTCATCACTGATGCTCAAGGGAAAAAAAGAAATAGTTTCCTATCACGATTGTATTATCAAGAGAATAATTTTAAGAAAGCATATGAGCATTCTAATGAGATGAGGGATGAAATGTACCTCGAACTCTTAGCCAAGAAGCTAAGCACCAATCATCCTGAACTTGCCTGTACTCTGTTCAGAAAGCTTTGTTTCTATTTTATCGATACTGGTTCTGGCTGGCCATACAAAAAAGCAGGAAAAATGCTAGAAGCTATCAAGAAAATCGACAAGAATGGATCTTCTTTTCAGAGAATTAAAAATGAGATTATTAGGAAGCATAAAAAGAAATATTCACTTATGGCCATTATTGAAAGAGTATAGGCTAGGAAAACAGCAAAAAAATGAATCCGGGCATCAGAAAACTTTGAAGAGAAAGTATCTGCAACAATCACAATGAAGAAAATATTTTCTGTAGCCTTAACTAATTTTCACAGCCTAAAACCGTAAGCTTTATATATAAGTGTTATAGTATACTATATAAATTATAGTATACCATTCGTAATATAGTATACTTACCTTAATCAATGAAGAATAAAAAATGTTAATCCCTGAAAAATTGAATGCTATAATCAAGATTTTATTAGTCAATAGTATGGAAAATAAATCGCCTTTGCAATTAAGTACATTAGCTAAAAAGGCAAAAATTACTCCTTCTATGGCAAAAAGATTAGTTTTACGCCTTGAAAGAAGCGAGTATGTTACAATAAGCAGAGGGGTAAAAGTAATTGATCCTATAAAGTTAATGATTGCTTGGGGGTATATGTATTCAATCAGGGAAATTGAACATTCAGAATTTATAGCTGCAGAAAGACCACAATATATTATGTTAAAAATTGCTAATATAGCAAGAGTTGAAAAACTGCAGTATGCTTTTACCTTATTTTCAGCCACAGAGCATATAAGCCCGTATGTGGCTCCATCAGATACTTATATTTACATACTTAAAAAAGATTTGAAGAGATGGGAAGCTCTTTTTAGAAAAGAAAATATGCTGCCTACAGAAAAAAACGGAAATTTAATCTGTTTATTAGTAGATGAGGACTATCTTGAAGGCGTTATGGATGTAAGAGATGTAAAGGTTATTTCATTGCCTCAATTATATGCTGATTTATTTTCATATGGTGGTAGAGGGCTAGAAGCAGCTGATGAATTAATTAAGACAATAGTTGATAAAATGGGTGAATAATTAAAATGTATGATCCTGTAGAAGCTGAAATATCTCTTAATATACTTAAGGAACTTTCTAGTGAATGTAAAAAAAGAAACATTCCTATCGCGATTATAGGTGGGTGGGCTACATCTTTTTATGTTAATGAAATCTATTTTATGGCATTTGGAAAATCTTATATGGGTTCCAGAGATATTGATATATATTTTGACCATAACAAAGAAAAAGAACTGCTTCAATTAATTAAAACAATGGGGTTTACTCCAGATGGCATGTATTTTAGATGGGAAAAAAGATATAATAGAGAAACAAAAAAGTTTATGCAGCCGCAAGAAGCTAAAAATGAGCATGTATTTAATTTAATTCATATTTTTTTAGACATTTTTTGTGATAAAGAGACAAAAATATTAAAAAGCTGGTGTCTTGAAGAGGCTTTTAAAAATAAAAAGTATAATATTATAAACGGTTTCAGTGTAGTAGATATAGATACACTAACTAATTTAAAGTGTATAGCGTTGTTTGAACGTGATAAATCAGACAAGGAAAATAAAGATGCGTGTGATTTATATGCTTTGTTAAATTATAGCCAAAAAAAGATTAAATCTACAGAATTACTTGGAAAAGCTATTGAAAAAATAATAAATCGTTTTGATTTACTATATGTAATTGCGCAGCATGTATTGCTAGATGCTGGTAAACAAAATATAGTTCAATATTCATTAAATTCTAAACTTAAGGAATTGCAGCAACAATAATATGCTTTAGTCTTAAATGCTGCCAAATTTTCTGCCATTTTGCTTATTTAAGATAGTTTTTCAATATCTATCATATACGTTAATCATAGATAACCAATATTGCAATCTTTCGTTTTAATAAGAGAACTAATCTAAAACATTGCGTATATTACATACTGGCGAGGGCACCGTAAGGTTTATATATCACTTATAGTGATAATATTCTCATAAATAGTGATAATATGAAGCTTGAATTAAAAATCGTTGATTTATTGGCAAGGAATATGGAACGAAGGTTTACTATAAATGAGGTAGCCAAGTCTCTAAACGAGTATTACTCATTCGTCCACAGAACTGTGAATAGATTAAGCAGAGATGACGTTATCATCAAGGAAAAAGCAGGTAAAGCTTATCTTTGTTCTATAAATTTAGGTACTGAAAAAACAATCGCATTGGTAAATCTAAGTGAAATTGAAAAAAAGAATGAATTTTACAATTCAAACAAAGAGCTAAAAATAATATTAGAGGATTTTGTTAAGTCCATTGAATCAGCAGTTAATGCAATTTCAATTGTTTTGTTTGGCTCGTATGCCAAAGGCACAGTGACAAAAGAAAGTGACATTGATATTCTGCTGATAAGCAAAACAAAGGCTGGGATAGATAAAACAACAAAAGAAATATATGCAAAGTATGGTAAGGAGATTAATCCCGTAATAATGACTTCTGAGGATTTCAAAAGACAGAAGGATAGGGCAATAATCAAAGAAGTTATAAAAAACCATTATGTTTTGTACGGCGTGGAAAAATTTGTAAATTTGGTGTTCAAATGAAAGCAAAAGATATGATTGTAAAGTCAATAAAGAGGGCTAAAGAAGAAAGAGGTCTTAGAGTATCCAAGCCAAACAATTATCTGAGCGAAGGCCGTGTCAAGAAAGCAGACCATAATCTGATAGTTATGACTGATTTGAGCAAACTCGGGCATGAGGATTGGGTCGTCATTTCTGCATATTATGCTATGTATCAGTCAGCCATGTCATTGCTCACAAAAATAGGGCTGGAGAGCAAGGATCATGCCACGACTGCGGCGGTTCTGGAATATTTCTTTGGTGAACAGATAAGCAGAGAATTGATAGGGAAATTCAACGAGCTCAAAGAAAGGAAAGAAAAGATTGAAGCCATAACAATAAGCGAAAAATATATAGATTATCTGTGGAAAATCAAAAGAGCAAGAGAAACCGTTCAGTACGGGATTTCTATCAATTACAAAGAAACCGACATTGCCATGAAGAATGCGAGAGAATTTGTAAGCAAGATGAAGCTTGTTTTGAATGAACTGGATGAAAAACTGATCGAGATTATTGGTAAAAAAATAAAAGAGTTAGAAGATATTGCGAGAGATTAGCAAAAATCCTGAGTTATCGAGACTTCATCATCCGAAGATAGTTCTTGCTGTAGTTTTCTGGATTGCCAAGAGAGTTAGGCGGGCAGATGGCTGGAGATAGAAGCAGATTTGCTGGGACTCCAAATGAATTAATTTTTTTTCTTTCTTAAAACAACAATTAAAAGTATAGTAACCACAATAATCCCTAAAATACTCAAAAACGAATTTAAAGCATTGATTTTAATTCCAATTTTGTTTAAGTAAAAAATAGTTAAAGGAACTATAGCAATGGAAAATGCAAAACTCAGCGTTAATCTCTCTATAAAGTCTATATTTTCTTTTTTATTTAGCTTTTTTGAGAAAATTAGGTGAGTTATAAAATATCCAGGAACAAATAATACATAGAAGCTCCCAAATACTATCCTTAAAGATTCCAGAAATGTAATCTTGAAAAATGTTAAGATTATTGAAATTACAAATAAGCTTCCTAATGTAATCAGCCATCTATGAATTGTTTTCATCTTTTAGCACCATATAGCTTAATAATATTATTAATATCCCCGCTATAACTGAGATTAAATAACTCAACCATCCTAATGTTTTTAACTTTAAATAGATTATTGTTGCTCCCACTATTCCTAGTAAGATAATAAATAAGATATGCTTTCTTTTTACTTTAAATTTCTCTTTTTTAACCTTAATAGGAAATAATACTGTTAATACGCCGAAAAGTATTACTGAAATCATTAGGTAATTTAGATTAATAAAAGTAATTTTCTTGAATTCATTTATTAACAATAAAAATAAATATGTAATTAATAAAAATTGGAAAACATAATTAAAGCTTGATTTTAACTCTTTGTTCAGTTTCATGTTGCTAGCTAGATGGTGTAAGTTGCGTAATTTCCTTTTCTTCATTTTAATGACCAAAACCTTTATATAGTGATAATCTTACTAATTAGTGGTGAAAATCCCATATATAAACCTTACGAAAATGAAAAATGTTACAGTTGTAGTGCCTGCATATAATGAAGAAAAAACAATTTCTAAAGCTATAAAAATATTAAAAAATCATGGTTATAACAGTGTTATTGTGGTTGATGATGGAAGCAAAGATAATACTTATGAATTAGCATTAAAAGAAGGGGCTAAAGTTTATAGGCATATCATCAACAGGGGTCTTGGCGGGGCTTTAAACACAGGGATTAGCGCATCTTTAATGAACGGTGCTGAATTTATAGTAACTTTTGATGCTGATTTGCAACATAATCCGAAGGATATTAAAAAACTAATTGATGCTTTAAATTTAGGTTATGATGTTGCTATTGGCAATAGAATCAATAAGAATATGCCTTTAATCAGGAGAATTGGAAATAAAGGACTGGATTTTTTTACATGGATAATCTTCGGTAAATATGTTCATGATACTCAATCAGGATTAAGGGCTTTTACAAGAAATGCTGCTAGTAAAATTAATTTAAGGACAAATAGAATGGAAGTAAGCAGTGAAATAATAAGAGAAGTAAGCATAAATAAACTTAAATTAAGAGAAGTTCCTATAGATGCCATTTATACTGAGTATTCACAATCAAAAGGGAACACAAGCTTTATAGACGGCATTAAAATATTAACAAAATTAATGTTTAGGAGGATAATGGAATGAACAATACAATAATATTGCAGGTTTTAGGGATTATTGTTGTGTCTTTAATAATGATTCTTGTGTTTAGAATGTATTTCAAAAGAAAAATAATATTAGCTGATTTCATTGTATGGGAGTTTTTTTGGGCTTTAGTCGGGATTTTGGTATTAGCTCCTGCTTTAATGACTGATATTGCCAAAGTAGTTGGTGTTGGCCGTGGTGTAGATGCAATAATTTATTTTGCGTTATTTTTATTGTTTTATTTGATATTCAAATTATCAGTTAGAGTAGAGAAATTAGATCAGGATATAACAAAAGTTGTCAAGGAAATTGCTCTAAAAGAGAAGAAGAGAAAATGAAGATACTATGTGTAGTTGGGGCAAGACCAAATTTTGTTAAAATAAGCCCAATTATTAAAGAATTAAAGAAACATAAAAAAATAGAAACTCTACTGGTCCATACTGGGCAACATTATGAGTACAATCTATCAAAATCTTTTTTTGAAGATTTAAATATCAATGATCCAAACATATTTTTAGATATTCATGGTGGGTCACATGGAGAACAAACAGGTAAGACTTTAATAGAATTTGAGAAGGTTTTGTTAAAGGAAAAACCAAACCTAGTTATTGTTGTAGGTGATGTTAATTCTACATTAGCTTGTGCATTAGCTAGTAAAAAGTTGGGTATAAAGATTGCACATATAGAAGCAGGTTTAAGGAGCTTTAATTGGAATATGCCAGAGGAAATAAACAGAGTCATTGTAGATAGAATCTCCGACTATTTATTTATTACGGAAAGAGAAGCCGTAAAGAATTTGAGGAAAGAGGGTTTAGAAAATAATGTTTTTTTTGTTGGGAATATTATGATAGACTCTATTCACAATAATCTTGATAAGATTAAAAGAAGTGATATTCTAAAGAGATTAGATATTAAACCCAAAGAGTATATTTTATTTACAACACACCGTCCAGAAAATGTAGATTCTCTGAAAAATCTCAAAAAGATTGTATCCATAATATTGGCTCTCCACAAAGAATACAAAATTGTCTTGCCATTACACCCTAGAACAAAAAAGAATTTAGAAATATATGATCTATTTGATTCACTAATTAAAGACAGTATAATCTTAGTTCCACCAATACGATATGTTGATTTTATTAAGTTAGAGATGGACTCTTTATGTGTTCTAACAGATTCTGGTGGGATACAAGAAGAAACAACATTTTTAGGAATCCCATGTTTAACTTTAAGAGAAGAAACTGAAAGACCAATTACAGTTACCGAAGGAACAAATAAGATTGTGGGATTAGATTATGATAAAATCATAAGTGAGATTAAAAATCTTAAACTTGTGAAAAAAAGAAAAGTTCCAGAATTATGGGATGGAAGAACGGCAGAAAGAATTGTAGATATTATAAGAAAATGACTTATGATAAAAAAAGATTAAAAATAATTGCAAAATATTCAAAAGGTAAAACATTGGATATTGTGGACTGCACAAAATCCAAATATATACTTGGATGTCACTGAACTAATAGGCATAAACATACAAAAAATAAAGAATCACCCTAAAAATTATAATAAAAAATGATGTAGTCACTAAAGATAATTTTTTAGATAAGATTACCATTAAAAATGAAAATAGCACAAGTAACACATAATTACCTACCACATATAGGTGGAATAGAGTTTTATGTATATCGTTTAACCAGAGATCTGGAAAGAGAAGGAAATTTTGTTAATATACTTACAACCGATTTAAACACTGAAAAACAAAATCGAGAGAAGAATGCTATTTATTTTAAAGCATTTCCAAATTTTATGAGGAACCCATTTTCATTTGGTCTATTACGTCATTTATTAAGAGAATCTTATAACGTTATTCATATTCATAGTATTTGGTTTTTGCCTGGGTTAATATCTGTTCTATTTCGGAAAAAATCTAAAATAATAACAACAATACATGGTGTTTATCCAGATAAAACAAATTTATTACTAAAAACTTTTTTAAAAATTTATAAGCCTCTTGCTAATTTTGTACTTAAAAAATCAGATATAATAATTGTATTATCAAGCTCTGAAAAAAATAAATTGGTTAAAATTTTTAGTATAGACACAAATAAAGTACGGGTTATACCTAATGGAATCGACCTAGGTAGTCCAAAGAAATTAAAAAAAGAGAAAATAATCTTATTTACAGGAAGAATAATTCACGATAAAAATCCAGAAGTTTTAATTAAAGCAACATCTATTGTTAATAGAGAATACAAACACCTCAGTGTGATCTTTGTCGGACCAATAGAATTAGAATATAAAATAAAATTAAAAAAGTTAATAAACAATCTAGGTTTAGATTCAAAAGTTAGATTTTTACCACCTTTATCAATTAATGAAAGAAATAAATTGCTTGAGATTTATGAGAGATCTTTTGTTTTTGTTTCTTTAGGGGATTGGGAAGGATTACCAACGAGACTAATGGAAGCAATGCAGTTTGAAGTTCCTTGCATAACCTATTCTTCAGGAGGCTCATCAGAACTTATTAAAGATAGGCATAATGGCCTTGTAATCCATAGTCTGGATGAAAAATTGTTAGCAAGTAAAATAGTATACTTATTAAAAAACCAGAGGATAGCAAGGAAATTAGGCAAAAATGCAAGAATAACAGTATTAAAAAGATTTAATTGGCATATTATTTTTAGAGATATTTATAAACTGTATCAACAATAAAATGAAGAAAATATTAATGTTTATAACAAAACTGGTACCACCTTATCCAAGATTAGAGAAGGAATTAACAGTACTCCGAAGAACCTACGATGTTAAAGTTATCTGTTGGGATAGAGAATGTAGAAACCATTCTCAAAACAACAGAGATTTTATTTGGTTTAGGCTAAAGGCACCGTACGGTAAACCATCATTATTTATTTATTTAATCTTTTGGTGGATTTATCAAATAAAATGTTTGATAAAAGAAAAATATGATATTATTCATGCTTTTAATTTGGATACTATTATTTTCTCAGTTATTCTCGGGAAATTAAAAAATAAAAAAATAATATATGATGTTGCCGATTTTTATTCAGACTCACTTCCGGAAGGAACACCTAAATTTATAAGAATGGTAATAGGTAAAACAGAAATATTCTTTGCAAAACAAGCAAACTTTGTTTTTTTAGCCGACGATAGTAGAATAAAACAATTTAAATTTAAATTAAAAAGATATTTATCGATATATAATTCACCAATACAAAAAGATATCAAAGATGTTAAGATTAATAATAAAGGATTAACTATTTTTTTCGGGGGTGTTTTATATCTTTCAAGAGGATTAAAAGAAATGATAGAGGTGGTAAATAGAAGAAAGGATGTTAAATTGATTATTGCAGGATACGGGGGTGATGAGGAAAAGATAAAAAAACTAATAGAAAAATCAAAAAATATAACTTTTTTGGGAAAAATAAATTACGATACAATATTGTCCTACACAAAAAGTTCAGATATATTATTTGCTCTTTACGACCCAAATGTACCAAATCATAAATTTTCTAGTCCAAATAAGTTATTTGAAGCAATGATGCTTGGAAAACCAATTATAGTAAATAAAGGAACATCTATGGACAAAATAGTCAAAAAAGAAAAATGTGGATTGATAATTGAATATGGAAATTTATCCCAAATAGATGAAACAATAAATAAGTTAAAAAGTGTCTCATTAAGAAATGAATTAGGGAAAAATGGAAAAAGAGCATATAAAGAAAAATATAATTGGAATATTATGGAAAGAAAAATTTTAGAAGGTTATGATAGTTTAAAATGAAAAATAAAGAACAGTTTTTTATATTTATTTTAGTAATAATTTTGGCTTTTTTAATGAGAATAGCACAACCTTATTATGAGGAAAATATCACAGAAATAGATTCATATAACTTTGCAACATACTCTAAATGGATAATTGATAATGATGATATACCTAAAGAACAAATTAATTCTTTCCCACAGAAGGTAAATAACTTGCCTATGGTCTTCCCTCTATTAATAACATTAATATCATTTGCTAGTGGAATAGAAATTTTAACCTTATATAAATGGATAGCTCCTTTTTTATTTGTTATAGGGTTAGGGATATTATATGTTTTAGTTAAAGAAATAACAAACAAGAAAACAGCCCTTTTAACTATATCATTTATGGCAATATTACATTCGACGCTTTCTAGAACAGTTGTGGGTGTTCCAGAAAACTTAATCTATATTTTTATTCCATTGGTATTTTATCTATTAGTTAAATATACAAAAGGAGGAGGATATCCTTATTTATTATTCTCTTCATTGTTGATTACAATTGCTATTTATGCCCATCTGAGTGCATTGTTTTTAATCCCTTCCTTTATGGTAGCATTCATATATAGGTTTTTCAAAACCACAAAAAAAGAAAAATCAAAAGAATTTTTATTTTTGATTATATCAATATTTATATTTTTACTTTCTTTGTTTATTCTATATCCTTCATTATTTACCGTCTTGAAGTTTCAATTAGAAAACTCCACCAAAGAAACAATAAATTTTGTATATTTAACACTTTATGATTATATATTGTTAATGGGAATTCCTTTGTTTATCTTTGGTTTATTGGGCGTTTTTAATAATCCAATAAATGATTCAAAGATTATTATCACAATATATATCATAATCATATTTATATTTAGTTGGGCACTTCCAAATCTAGGGGTGCTTAGTCATAATCCAGCACGATTTGTCCCATATATATCAATAGGAATGGTATTTTTTTCAGCTATTTTTTTAATTAATTTTTCTAAAATAAATAAAAAGATATGTCTTATTTGTATTTTATTATTCTTTGTTATTTTAGTTCAAGATCCATATATTTCAAAATGGGAATTAACAAATGATTTGGAAATAGAAGGTTTTAAAGAATTAAGTACAATAGAAGAAAATTCTTTAATCATAACTCAACCAGCCAATTGGCACCAGATAAGATTTTATAGTAATAAGTATGTATATAGTGGTGCGGATATTAAAACAAAAAATAATTTAAAAAATGTATTGACAAACAATAATTTGGATGACTTAACAAAAGAAATTAAACAAATAGAAAAAGAAAATAATAAAGTTGTATACATAGTAATATCTAAATATAAATCAAACTATAAACATCCATTAGATGGATGGTGGAATAGTATTACTTACAATAAAGAAATTGATATTAGAAAATTTGAAAATGAAGATTTTTTTCAAAAAACTTTTGAAAATGAAGAGGTTATTGCTTTTAAATTGAAGGCCGATATTATCTACTCAACAAATAATTGATAATTAAATGTAATATCGCAATTACTCCAACTCCAAACCCCAACCATTTCAAGATAACAGCCCCATTTAAATATTCCTGTCCAAATAATACCAACAATATCAATTCTGAAAAAAAGAAAAATATCAATGAAATAAACAAACTACTAAATAAAACATAACCAAAGCTTTTTCTAAAAATCTTTTTCTTCTCTTTCAAATTTTCTAAAGAAGAAATCTTACTAAACATAACCAAAGATATAGAAGAGGAAACAAACAATATTGCTCTAGCCAAAGTCAAAGCAACATTCCATAATCCAGTAAATTCAGCAGAATAATAATGCTTAATAAAAACAGTAGGCAAATTAACCAATAAATTAATAAATAAAACAGTCAAAAACACAGGCAAAGTAAACCTATAAATTTCTTTAACATCAATTTTATTGTCTCTTTTATCAAAATATCTTTGTAAAGAGATAAAGGCAATTAAAAAAGCAAGAAAATAACCAAGACCAAAAGCAAGTAAAGCTCCACTAACTCCAAAACCAATAACAACCAGCAAAATTCCCAATAACAACCTAAAAACAGCTTCTAAAACATTATTAATAGCTAAAGCATTAAATTTCTGCAACCCCTGCAATGCCCCCCTGTTAACAGGCAATATTACTGAAAACAAGACTGTAAAACCTACAATGATAACAGGGATAGAAGAGTCTATATGTAAAAAATCAGCAATAAATGGGCTTAATACAGAAATCAAAATAAAAGTGAATAACCCATAATAAAATAATTTTTTAATTGCACTAAAGATTAAACTACCAACCTTGCCTTCTTCATTTCCACTATGAAATCTGGCTATGTATTTAGTGATTACAGTTTGTATTACCCCAACAGGAACTGATAATATCATAAAAATAGCTAATAAACTTCCTAATTCTCCATAAGAAGCAGGACCTAATTCCCTAGCCATATAAATATGAAAAATATAAGCAAAGATATTAGCAATTACTACACTAATAAAAATTACAGAACTATGCTTAAACAAATTGTCTTTATCCATAAACAAAGATATTATTCTTAACTTTTCTTAAACCTTTGCATTCACCATAGACAATTTTAATATTATTCTCTTCTAAAAACGTTAAATTAGAGCAGCTTTGATTAAAGAAACTAAATACTTCTTCATTCCTATTTAAATAAATCTCATTAGGTCCAGGAGGTATTCTTGAATAAATTTCCCTTTCAGCTATAGGAGTAAAAGCAATAGCCTTCCAAGGATCAAGAACAGCCTTACCATTTAAATTCTCTCTAATATACATAAAATCACTATACTCATTTTCATTTATTATATGATAAACCTGTTTAGTTGATTCAACCTTCCCAGGCAGCATAAAAATTCCTAAGACAATTAATAAGACCAAAATAAAAAATACTTGATATTTCTTTATTTTCCCTATAACACAACCGAAAAATACGCCAAATGGTATGCTAAAGCTCTCAAACAAATACATCAAGTTTCTTTCATAAAAGATAAGAAAGTTAAATCTAAACTGATAGTAAACAAGGATTAAGCTTAGCATTACAAGTATATAAGTGTTAAATACATATTTTCTTTGGTAAGCAATTAAATAAAATCCAATCAAAATAATCCCCATAATCAAATACCCAAATACTCTTGGAATAAAGTAAAATGGAATGATAGAAGTATTAAACTGCAAATTCCCTAAGCCTTTCTCCAATAAAGGATCTAAAAACAAAGGCAAGGCTAATACTATTCCAATTATTTGCTGTAAAATTAATTTATAATTTATTCTTTTAGTTTCAATAATCTCATTTAACAGGAAACAATTAAGTAAAATCAATAAAGCTATTCCGGAAAATGGATGCATTACCAAAGTAAATGCAATGACCAAAAATAAAAGCCTTGAATTCACTAAAAATAGCCCTATAGGGATAAAAAATAACCCCAGACTTAATGGAACTAAAAACATGCTTCCGAGCAAGGCATTGCTGCTTTCAAGCATAATAAAGAAAAACACAGAAAATAAAGCACTTGCCTCATCAAAGTATTTTCTTACTAATATAAATAACGCTAAAGAGATTAAGACACTAAAGAAAGCAGGAAATAGATTAAACATTAATAAATAATTAACTCCAATTGAGTCTAAAACTGCCAATAAGATATGAAAGCCATGCTCCAGGCTTTTTCCTTGGTCACTAAAGTATAATGGCGTATCATAGTTTAAATGCTTAGCATAGGTTAAATGAGTCCATTCATCCACATGCAAAGGGTATTTATATTGATTATGTGGTAAATAATTCAGGTAAAATCCAAGCAGTAATAATAATATTAAGATAAAATATAGCCTTTTTCCCATAGTCAATATAACCTCGTCTGAAACTTGATATTCCCAAAATAGATAGCTTTATAAACTCTTTATTTCTTCTAAAAGTAAAGGGGTAGATAAGTATATAAATAGCTAAATTCAAACTTTCGATGGAAAAAATGGCTAAAAAGAAACCGAGCATTATAGGATTAGTTCTTACAGTTTTAGTAATAGGAATATTAATCTTATCAGGGCCTGCACAAGCCGTTGATGTTTCTTTAATAGCATCTGATATTGATGTTTCAACAGATGCTGAAAAAGAGCTAACTATAGAAGTAAAAATACATGATGGAGAATTCCTGCCTGTGCTTTATACAGATATAGTTTTCGATGGGGGCAATGCCTTCACATGCAGAATTAATCAAGATAATAGTGTTACTGGATGCAGTTTTCTAACTCTAGATTCCGTAGAGTATGCTGACTTAATAGCAGGATATGGTTATGGCTATGGTTACGGTTATGATTCATTTGGTTTAGGATATCACAGCTTTGGTTATGGGTATGGATATAGCACTGTAACATTATCTCCTGAAGGAACAGGAGGATTAAGTCAAAGTCCAAATCCAGGATCAGAAGACCCATTAGAATATGGCACGATAACTTACCATTTAAAGATTGATTCTTCAAGACTTCCAGGAAGCTTCATGGGAGAAAGGATTAGCGTAGAAGCAAAAGTATATGGCGGAAATGAAGATAATAGAAATTACTTTAGAGGAACTTCAAGTTTTGAAATAACTTCTTCTCCAGTAGAATTTACAGTTGCTCCTACTTTAGTTTCAGAAATAAATTATAATGATATTCTATTAGAAATTCCAGCTGGTGCACTGCCATCAGATGCAACAACTATAACCATACAGCAAGTTGCTCCAACAGCATCACCATTGACTTCTACCTTAAGAATTTTAGGGAAAACCTACAATTTTGATATAAATTCGGCAACAAATACATTTTCACAGCCAATAAGAATTACTTTAACATACACGGATGATGAATTAATAGAAGCAGGAATTACAGATGAAACAGATATTATCCCAGCATATTATGATACTACAACAGGAGATTGGGTATCATTGCCTGTTTTACTCAGAGATCCTGCTAATAATGAAATAACATTCTTGACAACTCACTTTACTCAATTTACACTATTAGGAGATACAAGCACTCCACCTGCTCCTAGCCCTAGTGGTGATGGCGGAACTAGTAGTGGAGGTGGTGGTGAAAGCAGAGGCGGTGGCGCAATAATCTCATCTAGACCACCAGCAGAGCCTACAGAACTACCAGCTGAAGAAGAGCCTATTACTCCAGTAACTACTCCAACAACTACATTACCTACATCTGCTACTCCAAGTGAAGAAACAGCACCAACAGGATTTGCAGCTATAACAGGTGCAATTGTGGGAGTTTTAGGAGCAACAGGATCTGTAGTTGCATTGGTATTAGTAATAGCTGCTATAGGAACAGGCAGTTACTTCTACTTTAAAAGAAAGAAAAAGGAATAAACTTTTTTAATTCTTTTCTGAATTTCCATTAGCCTTTACAAACAGTCCTTTAAATATCGGCCATGCTAAGCCAACTGTCCATTCAAATTCTCTCCATGATCTTATTGTAGAGAAAACATCTATCACTTTTGAAGGCCTAAAGTAGAATTCCTTCCATGCCTTCTGCTGATAATACATGATGTCTTCTTTTGCTACACCATTTCCAGCAAAGTGCGCTTCTTTAATTGCATAATATCCAGCTGAAATACTATCATCACTATCTTCACTAATTTTTCCTTCAGCTACTAAATCCTTATATAATTCTGTTCCAGGCAAGGGAGTAGTAATACCAAAGTTAGCCCAATGCGGATTAATTTCTTTGGCAAAATCCAGAGTTTTTTGCATGCTTTCTTTAGTATCTCCAGGAAGCCCAAACTGAAAATACCCAAAAACCGTAATTCCGTATTTTCTTAATAGTTTAATAGAAGTCCTTACCTTTTCTAAATCAAGTTTTTTCTTTATTCTTTTCATCACTTCCTCATCTCCAGTCTCAATTCCTATGCCAGTTCTATAAACTCCTGCTTCCTTCATTTTCTTTATTAGCTCTTCATCCAAGCGGTCTGCTCTAACACCATTTGGAAAGGTAATTAAAATATTAAGCTTCTTTTCTATAATCAAATCCAGAATTTCATGAGCTCTTTTAAATATCAAAGTGAAGTTATCATCTAAGATATCAATCTGCTTTACTCCGTATTTATTTGCCAATAATTCTATTTCAGAAACGACATTCTCTGCTGACCTGGGACGCCAGCCAGATTCAGCACTGCCGCAGAAAGTGCAGGCATAGGGACAGCCTCTGCTTGTAACCATAGGAGCAATAGGATATCTTCTAGACCTATTTTTATATAACTTTAGATTTGGCAGCAAATGCCAGGCTGGAAATGGAATAGTGTTAACATCCTGGATAACTGGCTGATCTGGATTTGCTATTAATTTAGCATTTTTTAGATAAGATATTCCTAAGATATTTGCTAAATCGAAATTGGTTTTAATAAGATTTAAGAATGTTAATTCACCTTCTTTCCTGACTACGCAGTCTGCTTTTGAGTTTTCTAGAATATATTTTGGATTTCCTGCGCTGCTTGGGCCTCCTAAAACAACATGCTTGTTAAGTTTTTCTTTAATCATATTAGAAAGCTCAATGACTTCATGAACAGTTACAACATTAAAGCTTATGCCTACTACATCTGGATTGTATTCTTGAATCAAGGAAAACACTTTATCGTTTTCATATTTGAATAAGTTTGCATCTATAATCCTGCATTCATATCCATACTGCTCTAAATAAGAAGCTGTATAGGCTAAACCCATGGGAGGATAGTGAGAAGCCTCCATGATTACCTTTGCATTTTTAGGGTAAGGTGCAATAAACAGAATTTTTTTGAGCGTCATATAAATTCCCTCTTTTTCACAATAGTTAAATTGCCTCTTTATTTAAATAGTTTTTGGAATTCGCTCCGCAAAAAGGTTTATAAGTTTATAGGTAATTCTTTTTTATCATGGTTAGCATTGAGTTTAAGATACTTATTGACAGAAAAATAAGTAAACCAGAGCAAAGTTGTGGTTTTGAATATGGTTCTGAATATAGAAGTGATTTGCAAAATGCAATGAATAGGCTTGGTTGGAAGGCTATTTTAACGACTTTGGGTGGTGGGAGGCTAATTGGAGCATATGCTTCATTTAATGCGACTATTGCCTCTAATTCTGGCTCATTAATAAATATTGTATACAACCTACATTGTAACGTAAGCGGGAGTTATTAGACTCAAAAAAATTATTTCTTCTTTCTGGCTGGTTTATCCCAATAAGCAGATTTACAATTTGGGCATAAAGTAGGATATTCTTTTTTTCTTGGTATCCACTCATGATTACATCTCTCACATTTATAACCTTTAACTTCTATTTTTATTTCTGCCATATCTGAATATAGAGATTTATTCTTTATAAAACTTACTTTTCAAAGTAATAACTATATAGTTACTAATTAACTAACGAAACATTTATATAGTTTAACTTACTTATATAATTAGTAATTAGTTAAGTAAATATAGAGAGGGCATAAAGCCCCCTAGATTCCAAATCGGCTACCAACCAAAATGAAATCCAAAGATATAATTCAGCAGAAGTATAAAAATGTAACTTGTCCTAAATGTAATTCCAACCAAACTAAAAAAGATGGTAAAAGAAAAACACAGAACAGAGGAAAAATACAAAGATACAGATGTAAAGAATGCGATTTTAGGTTTGTTATTGATGATGGTTTTTACAGAATGAGAAACCATCCCAATAAAATTACTGCTGGAATTGATTTATATTACAAAGGCGTTTCTTTAAGAAAAGTGCAGGAGCATTTTCAAGCATTTTATCCCCATAATTCAAGCCATATGTCAGTTTATAGATGGATTGTAAAATATGCTACAATGGTCAGCAATTTAATTGATAATATTCCAATAAAATGTGGAAAGGAAATGCAAAGCGATGAAATGGAATATTACAGAAGAAAAAGCAAATATCAAAAAGGCAAGGAACAGAATTGGTTTGTTGATACTTTTGATGTTGAAACTAAATTCATGGTAACAGGCGAATATATGAGAAGTAGAACTGACGAGAATTTAATTAAAGTTATGAAGAGAGCAAAGTTTAAAGTTGGAGAACAGGTTGAGATTGTTACAACAGACGGATTAAGAGGTTATCCAAGAGTGTTAAGGAGAACGTTTAGTTTACAATCTCCTTATCATGCCTCTTCTAGAATCAAGAGCAAAATAATCCATAATGTTGTAATAGCAAATGAAAGAGGATTTAATTATCCTATTGAGAGATTACATAATACAATTAGAGAAAGAACAAAAGTCATGAGGGGTTTTCATGGTTGTATAGAATCTGCTCACGCAATAATGAAAGGTCTAGAAATTAACTATAATTTTAATAGAAATCATATGTCTTTAGGAAAAAAGACACCTGCAGAAGTCGCCATACCTCAATTAGAATTGGGGGTTAATAAGTGGTTAGATTTGATTAAAATGAGCAGGGTTTAGTTGACTCTATTTTTTTCTCTTTTCATCATTTTTCTTTTTAGAAAAGGATATAATATTAACATAAAGAGCCTTAGCGAATTGACTACATTTTTTCTAAATATTAAGTCAGATAATCGCATAAACTCAAAGCGTTGCCCTTCACCAATTTTAATATTTTTTAAGTTCTTATTGATTTTATAATGAAAAACATATCTTTTACTTGAATGAGATTCTTTTTTGAAAAGTAGCTTCAAATTATGAGGATTCAGATTGATGCCTAGTTCTTCTTTGACCTCTCTTCTAATAGCTTGTAATGGAGTTTCCTCTTTTTCTATTCCTCCACCAAATAGACTCCATTTATTTGGGTTTGGAATTTCCGGATTGTTGTCTCTTAATTGAAAGAGAAGCTTACCTCTCGTGTTCTCAATTATAATTCCTGAATAATTCTTGTTTATTTTCATATTGCTTTTTTGTTAAGATTGTTTAAATATTTAATTCTTTAAGACTTGAAAGCCCTGTTAAACATGTCGATGTAGTAAAAATTCTTTTCTGGTCATACAAATCCTCACGAATTCTTCTTGGATCATTCCAGGGTTCTGTGTTAGGAGGAAGAGGAAATTGAAGCATCTCTGGACTTTTCCAACTACCATCTTCCCTTTGCATATCCAGTAATGTTTCAATGTTTTTCTGAATAAGATTTATTCTTTGCTGTGTTGCATTTCCAATTATAATGAGTGATTGGTAAAATGGATTATTCCCTGCTTCCGAACGCAACAGTTTATCTTTAGTATCATTCACTATTCTCTCGGCTGATGGAGTATCTTTTAATGTTAATATTCCTTGAACATTAACGTAAATATCTTTATTGTACCAATATTCTCTCCAACCACCATTTGGTAATGCGCTTTTTTCTAAATATAATATTCCTTTTTTATCTCCTCCAAGGAGAACTTTGCAAAACTCACAAAATGATTTTTTGAGCCAAAAATTTTTAATCATTATTAGCTAATTGTTAGCATTTCCAAATTACTTTAAGCGTTATCTAACTGAAATTGAATTATTCAAAGTTCTCCAAGAGCTCTTGAAGCCGTAGCAGTGACTTCTGGAATTCCTCCAGACCATCCCTCGCTTGTTAGTCCCGAAATAAATGGTGCAATAAGATCTGGCTGGTAAGTTCTAAAACTTCCGTCAGGCATTTGTTGTTTTTTAATGAAATCTTTTGCACTATGGATCCTATCATCATACCCAAAATCAGAGAGAAACATTATTGCAAACGCTGTCGTATCAGTATCTGGAACAACTCTTTCATCACAACTCCACCCCCCAACTTCTTGATTTTGGCGATTTGCCAAGGTCTCAGCTATAGGTCTTAAGAAGGATTTGGAAACGCCCGATCCTGCAAGAGCTAACCCAGTATAAGCAGTAATCCAATCTTCAAGAATTCCATAATTTCTAATATCAAAATCTCTCCAAAGATTATCACGATCTTTGTTCTCTATCAAAAATTTTTGAGCATTTGTTATTGATTGTTTTATTTTTTCTTTCATTCTTTACTTTCTCCGTATTTAGTAAATATTTCCATATCAATAAGAGGTGCATAATGTTCTTCTATCACTCTTTCTACGCTTGTTCTTGGGAAGTGGGTTTCTAGACCTTCTTTCATTCTTTGTGTTTCACATGGTAAGGATTCCCATGTAATAATTCTTTCGGTTGCTAATTGTTTCATCCACTTTAACCTATCTTTTCTAATATCCCAAAGGTCGTCAACTCGACTTAACCATGCCCCGTACGTATAAAGGGCTTCTTGTTTTGTCTTTGGATATTTTAGGTAGCCTGGATTATCTACTATGGCTAGTTCTCCAGGAAATATCATTGCATGAAGCAAAAGTATTGAATATCCGCCCGCTCTATTTTTTATATCTATAATTTCCCCTTTAGTAATTGAAGAATCAAAAAGCTTCGCACTATCTTCTTGAGCTCTATTGTATTGATCAACTATTTCCTTAAATCTTGCTCTAAAATCAGAAGGCAATACTCTAAGCAGGCCTTGATTAAAGGCATAAAATAAACCTAAATTGCCACCTTCCACA
>Ga0209542_10005179_pt1 | contig 26299 bp, 23 predicted proteins | sample RifCSPhighO2_01_FD_184028 | JGI IMG/M metagenome (GOLD analysis project Ga0209542, IMG submission 184028) | Soil microbial communities from Rifle, Colorado - Rifle CSP2_plank highO2_0.1 (SPAdes) (version 2) | ecosystem: Environmental > Terrestrial > Deep subsurface > Rock core/Sediment ...
TTTCGGTTGTTACTAAGTAATTAGCACCGCTTACTATGCCAGCGCCTCCGTGAAATGTGATTTTCATTTTCGAATGCCTTTTACTTTAGTTAATAGTCCTTTGTCTCGTCAAATTGTTCTTTCAGTACTTCTTCTTTATACCCTAATTCAGTCAGGACATCTTTTACGACTTCTACTTCGTTCCATTCGATTTTTTTGTCGTTCTCAAGATGTAAAAAAGCTTCACTTCCTTTGCCGGTTATAACTATAAGATCTCCGTGCTTTACGTCCGTGACTGCCTTGCGAATCGCTTCTTTGCGGTCTATTACGGCGGTGTATTTACCATCAGGAATTCCTTGTCCGATTTCGCTTATAATTGTTTCCGGTTTTTCATCGTATGGATCTTCGTTTGTGAGAATGACCTCGTCACATAGTTCGGAAGCAATTTTTCCTAAAACAGGGCGCTTCCATTTATCTCTCCCGCCGCCCGCGGAACCTAACACGCAGATCATTTTCTTTGGTTTTAGATCTTTCAACGTGCGATAGACTGCTTCAAGCGAGTGGGGCGTGTGGGCATAATCAACAACAACCGTGAATGGGTGCCGCCTTACAAATTCAAGCCTCCCTGGTACGCCGTCGAACTTTCCTACTATTTCACGAATCAGTCCTTCATCGATATTCAAGATTTTCTTGGCAACCGCGTGGGCGGCGGCGACATTCGCGCGATTGAATTCACCTATCATTTTAAGTTCCCAGTCTTTGAGATCGGCTGATGAAAAGAAAATAATATCTTCTTCACGATATCCGCTTTGCTTTAAGGCGCCGACAAAGAACGGGGTGTTTGGATCGTCGCGATTTAAAACGAAATATTTCTTTGCCTTTTTTGATCCTACCGCAATATCTTTAAAGAACTGAATTTTTGCGTTTCGATAATTTTCAAAACTTCCATGAGATTCAATGTGTTCAGGATGAACATTTGTCAAAACCGCGACGTCAAAATCAATGTGTTTATGCCGATGCTGCAACACTCCTTGGGATGTTGTTTCTATAAGCGCGTACTTACACCCCGCCTTGACTGCCCTACTGAGAAAACGCTGGATAAAGGCGCGTCCAGGCATTGTGTTGCCTGTCAGATTTTCTTTTTCTTCTTCTCCAACCTTTATCCGAACCGAGGAAATGAGCGCTGTCGCATTGCCTTCCGTTTCTAAAATGTAATTAATCAACTCAAGTACGGTTGATTTTCCTTTTGTGCCAGTTACCCCAATGACAAATAATTTGGACGAGGGATTCTGAAAAATTATCGCGCCGATTTTGGCGATCGCTTTATGGAATAGTTCCTTAAGTTTTGCCATACCTCTTTTCTTATTGTAGCATCCTTTTCTTTTTACTTGATTCTTCGAAGCGCATCGCGAAGACGCTCATCAACAGACCTAAGCTTTGGATCGATGCGTTCAATGATGCGTTTTGCTTCGGTTTTTGTGTATCCAAGGCTTATTAGGGCATCGAACACCTCATCATCTGATTTCATTGTTTGTACTTCTCCCTTTGATCCGTCTATCGCAAGTTTGCCTCGAAGTTCTAGAATAATTCGTTGGGCTGTCTTTCTACCGATTCCAAACGATTTTGTGAGCAGTTCGTTTTCGCCTTCCATTATGGCCGCTACAATCTTTTCGATTGGCGCGGCACTCATAATTGTTATCGCTGATTTTGGCCCGATGCCATTTACCGAATTCAACGATTCAAAAAAGGATAGTTCTCTTTCAGCGAGGAATCCATACAATTCCAACGCGTTTTCGCGCACGTAAAGTGACGTATATAGTTTTGTTTTTTCTCCTTTTTTAAGTTTTTTACCCGTATGGGTTGTTATAGAAACTTTATAGCCGATGCCGCCTACTTCAAGAACAGTCCAGTTGTTCTTCGTTTCAGTAATTACTCCTTCAAGCGTGTAGAACATATCCTTAATTTAAACGTTTTCATACGTCCTCAGCAAGTTTCTCATTATTTTTTTCGATTTTGCTGAACTCGATGTTTGACTTCCCTCTTTCTCTCGGCTAGTGTGAAAATACCTATGGAAAACGGATCGCTTCAGCAGTATAAAGACGCTCTCTTAAAGAGTAAGAAGGAGATTGAAGAAGAGCTTCACACCCTTGATCGGGTTGATTTCGGCGACGAAAGAACCGATCCTGACGAGGAAACTGACGATTCAGAAGAGCGGCAGAAAAATTTAGCGCTTGAGGTAGTGCTTAAGAGCAGGCTTCAGAACGTTGATCGCGCTCTCGAGAAGATCGGCAAGGGCACCTATGGGATTTGTGAGCGTTGCACCGGCAAGATTGAAGAAAAATTACTTCTCGTTGACCCTGAATCGCGCTTTTGCATCAACTGCAAGAAGGAATAGGACTTGTCAAAAAATAACCTTTTCAATTTCATCTCATCTTCACGTCATCTTTGATCAGAAAAAATCTTCATAATAGTTCGCTATTTTTCAGATTTTGTTTTGACAAATCTGGCGTAAACCTGAGCGAACTTGAGAAACGTTATTTATTTCCAAGTCCTTAGTTTATGAATCTCGCAAAAATTTTTTCCGCAGAACTCGAAGGAATAGACGCACGGCTTATCGAGGTAGAGGTCGACATTAATGTCGGCCTTCATAGTTTTACAATCGTTGGTCTTGGGGACAAGGCAGTCGCGGAAGCGAAGGAACGTGTGAACGCGGCTTTAAAAAACAGCGGGGTTAAGCCGCCGAATCGGGAGAATCGGAAGATTACGGTAAATCTCGCGCCGGCGGATGTCCAAAAAACCGGATCACAGTATGATTTGGCAATTGCGATCGGTTACCTTCTCGCAACGGGGCAGATTAAGAAGTTTGACGCGACGAAAAAACTTTTTGTGGGCGAACTTTCGCTTGATGGTACTATTCGACCTGTTGGCGGCGCTTTGAATATTGCCCACCTTGCGCGTGAGCTTGGTTTTGACGCGGTGTTTTTGCCTCAGGCAAACGCGCACGAGGCGAGTCTTGTTTCTGGAATCACTCTTATTCCCACATCAACACTTCAGGGACTCATCGGGCATTTAGAAGATAGGGATATTCTTCCTGTTTTTACTAAACCTGCTTCTCCAGAGGCAAGAATTTTGCCGGCGCTTGATATTTCAGAGATCAAAGGACAGGAGAGCGCAAAGCGGGCGCTTATGATCGCGGCCTCGGGCGGGCATAATGTTTTTATGATAGGGCCGCCGGGGTCCGGAAAAACAATGCTCGCACAATCCCTTGTTTCGATTTTGCCCCAACCTGACCTTGAAGAGGTTATTGAAATTTCAAAGATTTACAGCGCGGCCGGACTTTTTACAAAATCGTTTTCGTATTTCGCTTCACGGCCATTTCGCACTCCGCATCATACAGCCTCCCCTGTCGCGGTTATCGGCGGCGGTTCAAATCCACGACCTGGAGAAATTAGCTTGTCGCACCGCGGCGTTTTATTTCTTGATGAGCTTCCCGAATTTCGGCGCGACGTTTTAGAAGCGCTCCGACAACCGCTTGAGAGCGGTACGATTACTGTATCACGAGCACGCGGAACGCTTACTTTTCCAGCACGGTTTACGCTTGTTGCGGCGATGAACCCATGTCCTTGCGGATTTTTTAATGACCCAGAAAAAGAGTGCACGTGCACGGCGTATGAGGTTTTTAAATACCAAAAGAAAGTTTCGGGACCGCTTCTTGATCGGATTGATATCCAGATTACCGTACCGCGAATCAAAGTGGAGGTTTTGCGCGGAACGCGGGAAACCGAGGAGGGCGATCGTTTACGTGAACAGGTACTTACGGCTCGGATGCGGCAGACTGAACGATTCGCTCACGCGGGAAAATCTATTCGAACAAATTCGGAAATGAGTTCGAAACAATGCGACGAATTTGTGAATCTCAGTTCAGGGGCTGAAACGTTTTTACGAGAACGATTTGATAAGTTGCATCTTTCGCCACGGGCATATTATCGGATACTTAAAACCGCGAGAACAATCGCGGATTTAGAAAATGCTCCATATGTTGACGTACCGCATCTCGCGGAGGCGTTTCAGTACAGGGTTAAAGAGATCGCCTCTTAGAATCTACTTATTTATTCCCCGAACGGGTTTTTTGCACCAATGACTTCGAAGTGAACGTGACATCCTGTTGGGCCATGGACATTGCCAGTTGAACCGATTTCGGCGATCTTATCTCCTTTCTTTACCGTATCACCAGTATTTACAAGGTTTTTTCTCGTGTGACTGTAGAGCGTTTTTACCCCTTGACGGATGGGGTGCTCAATTTCAACGAACCCACCATAGCCCTCGTTCCATTTACTTGGGCTTCCGACTCGCGTTACAACACCTTCAGCGGCGGCGTAGATCGCCGTACCGCAGACGTTCGCAATATCAACAGCGTTGTTATAGTGAATTTTTTTCCAGTTCCATCCTTCTTTTATTGGAAGGGAGAAATAATTTCCCAAATCCGGAAACCGCAGATCTGTTACAGGTGATACTTGCCTTGGTCGGGCGCCGGGAATAATAATTGTTTCACCTTCGCTGAATATACTTTCTTCGTTTAATACACTGATTTCGTCGGCTTCTATTTTGTATAGCGTGGCGATTGACTCGAGTGTTTCTCCGTTTTTTATTTCATGAGCGACCCCCGAGACCGGCAAGAGTACAATTTCTTCTCCCGGAATCAATCTGCTTTTTTTAATACTATTCGCCCAGAGGACTGTTTCAATCGAGATTCCAAAATTTTCCGCAACTTTAGAAAGTGTATCTCCTTCTTGGACTGTATAAATCATAATCCCGTTTTTTTGCGTTGTTACGTTACCGAGAGGATTTCCGCCGTTTAAAAACGACGCTTTATCAACAATTGTAAAACCAAGAAAATCTTCGTTTATGCCCGAGTTATTTCCTTCCTGCCACCTTAGACCTTCGGCGGCGCCGTCCTCGGTGTAGCGCGGAGCGTTTCGTTCATTTATTTCATTCGTTGCTATTCCCCCTAGAACACCTTGGCTTAAAAGCGTTGTCTCTTTAATATCCGTTGCTGGCCGAATTGATTGGATAGCAAGTATATTTACGACAAGCACGCCTATAACTAAAAGGACCGTGATAACGGTCTTTTGTTTTACAAACCTGTCTAAGCGTTTAAAATGAAGCCAGTATTTGGCTTTTTGCCTTTTCATTACTGATATACCTATGATACCCCGAAAACAGCCTTTTTATCAACCAAACTCGTCTTTGCCAGACTCCAACGAGGCGGGCTCGCCCTTGCTTTCTTCTTCTCAACAGGAGGCGGTTTTTCATAAAGACGGGCCGCTTCTTATCACCGCGGGAGCAGGATCCGGGAAGACCAGAACGCTCACAAGCCGTTTACGGCATCTTATCGAGGTTCATGGGATTTTGCCGGATGATATTATCGCGATTACTTTTACCAACAAGGCGGCGGCTGAGATGCGAAATCGTTTGCGCGGCATTTCCGGAATTTCTTCTTTTTCTCCTTTCATCGGTACGTTTCATTCGCTCGGCGCCCAGATCTTACGGGGTCACGCACAGCTTCTCGGAAGAACTAATCGTTTCACTATTTTTGATGATAACGATTCTTTACAAACAATTAAGCGGGTTTTGCTCGATCTTGATATTTCCAAGGAACAACATTCACCAGCATCGCTTCAGTATTCTTTTTCGAAGATAAAAAGTGAATCTGTCCCGCCGGAAGATGTTTTTCTCAAACCGCATCTTCGCGCGGCTTTTACAGCGTACGAAACGAGCCTTCGTGAACAGAATACTTTTGATTTTGACGACTTAATTGAAAAACCTGTTTGGATTTTTGAACATCATCCCGACATACTTCAGGCGTATCAGAAAAAATTTCGTTACATTTTAGTTGATGAGTATCAAGATATAAATTCGGCGCAATATAGGTTTGTCAGACTTCTTGCTGAGGGACATGGGAATTTGAGTGTTGTTGGTGATGACAATCAGGCGATTTATTCATTTCGAGGGGCGGATTTTCGTAATTTTTTAAGTTTTGAGAAAGATTGGCCGACGGCGAAGATCGTCATACTTGGTGAGAACTATCGATCGAGCGGAGCTATTGTTACGGCGGCGGCGGCTGTTATCGCGCACAACAAACTTCAGCGACCAAAAGAACTTTTTACTTCAAACCCCCATGGTGAACTTATTAAAGTTGTTGAAACAACGGATCCGGCTGATGAGGCAAATTATGTTATGCAAGAAGTTTTAAAACGAAACAAACTTTCTGAGACCGCGATTTTGTACCGGACAAACGCGCAATCACGAGCCCTTGAGCAGGCGCTTAGTTTTTATGGGGTGCCGTATGAGATTTTCGGCGGACTTAAGTTTTATGAGCGAATGGAAATTAAAGATATCGTTGCTTGTTTACGATATGGCGCCAATCCTCTTGACGCGGTCAGCCGAGCACGGATTGATAAGAATTTTCCGAAACGAGTTTCGCGCGGCCTTATTGCCGAGCTTCCCGATCGAGTCCACGACCTCTCGCCCGTTGAATTTATTGGTTTTGTTCTTAAAACAACCGAGTATCTTAGTCTTCTCAAGAAAAAATTCAAAAACGCGGAGGAGCGTATAGAAAACATTGATGAATTGATTCACTTTGCCTCAAGTTTCAAAACCCTTTCTGAATTTTTAGAAACAGCGGCGCTGAGTCAAGATAGCGAGCGGATGGATACCGCGAAACGTAGTGTGAAGCTGATGACAATTCATACCGCGAAGGGCTTAGAATTTGATTACATTTTCCTTGTTGGTTCAGCTGAGGGTTTTTTGCCCCACCAGAAATCACTTGGATCAAGCGACGAACTTGAAGAAGAGCGCCGGCTTATGTATGTGGGAATGACACGGGCGCGAAAACATCTTACTCTTACATTTTACGGGCTTGCTTCGCGGTTTTTATACGAGATTCCGCCGGAGCTTGTTGAGTTTGAGAGTCGTGGAGGCTATGGATCATTTCACGACGAGTGGCCACCGAACGGGGGTGAGGATGAAGTTTACCTTACTTGATGAGTATGTAGTAAGTAGTATGTAGAAAGTAGTAGAAATTTAGAAAAATTGTTTATGAGACAGAATTTGGGACAATCAATTCTTCGATGGATTCGACAAGCTCACCACAGGTAAACTTAGGACTATATAAATGAGACAGAACTTGGGACAGCCCTTCGGTAAATTCAGGATTACACGATTATATGAGAAAAAAATTAGGACAACATTTTTTGCATAACAAAGCGGCGCTTCAGAAAATCGTGGACGCGCTTTCTTTGCATAGCGGTGAAATTGTTATTGAGGTCGGACCGGGACACGGTGAACTTACTGAGTTTTTGCTTCGATCGGATGGGATTCGTGTTATTGGTATCGAGAAAGATCCGGCTCTTATTTCTACGCTTCGAGAAAAATTTAAGGACACTAAGAGTTTTGAATCCTATGAAGGCGATGTTCGCACTGATCTTCTCTCGATTATCGCGCGTTTTGATTCTTACAAGCTCGTTGGCAACATTCCCTATTATCTTACGGGGTTTCTTTTCCGGATTATCAGCGAATTACCCAAAAAGCCCGATCTTATTGTTTTAACGATCCAGAAGGAGGTTGCGGAACGGGTTTGCGCGGAACCGCCGGAGATGAATCTCCTTGCCGCAAGCATTCAGGTGTGGGCAGAACCGAAGATTTTGGGAGTTTTAGAACGGAGTGATTTTTCTCCGCCGCCAGAGGTTGATTCGGCGATTTTAGAGCTCGCCCCACGGAAGCGTGAGGAAGGTTTTGATGATGTTCGCTATTTTCGTTTTATTAAGGCGCTTTTTAAACAACCGCGGAAAATGATTCTTAATAACCTACGCGATGGTTTTACGCTTTCTAAAGAGGATATTGAAGAAAAACTTAAAAAGTTTTCACTTTCTTCTTCGCTTCGGCCTCAGGATTTATCAATTGAGGAACTTGTGGAACTTTCTACGGTGTTTTCGTGAGGTAAACGTGGTACAATTCTAAAGAAAATGAGCTTCTCTAAGAAGTTAATTATAGTAAGCGTTCTTCTTTTTTCTTTTCTTTATCCTACTCCAATACATGCCGCTGGACTTATTAAGGGTTCTTTGCAGTTTATCGGAACTTTTTTTAAAGAAACAATTGGTAGTTTGCCTCAAAATATCAAAACTGTCGGTGAGGCCATGGGCGATGTTATTGTTACGGCTCAGAATTCCGAGCGAGCTGGTGGCGACTTAATTGAACTAATAAATGGGTTTAACATCACTCAAATCGTTCATGGTTTACCGAATGACCAGAAAATCGGCGGAGCTAAGGCCGAGGAGATTATCCGAAAATCTATTGAGTTTCGTTCACAACATCCTAATAATATTTTCAATGACGCTATTGGGGTTTTTAAAGTTTCTGAGCTTGCTGAAAATACTCCCGCGCAACTTGCTCAGCTTTATGGCAACATTCAGAATCTCACTATTGAAACCAAAACTGCTCTTGTTGATGATAACTCGATTCAATGTACGAATATCTACAGTTTTTTCAGCAATATCGGGTACTGTGTTGTTTCTGGTATTTCAAGTATTGTCGGCGCGTTTATGGGACTTGTGGCTTCCTTTATCTTTAAGATTGCTCTATTAATCATTCCCTGGGCGGCTAGTCTTAGCAATATCATTTTTGAAAGTGTTGGGATCAGGGCAGGGTGGGATGCTTCTTTGCAGGTTGTTAATTTAGGGTTTGTGATTGCGATTATTGTGATCGCTTTCGCGACAATGCTTCGGAGAGAGAGTTATAGTATGCGCACTCTTCTTCCGAAGCTTATCATTGTCGCGCTTCTTATTAACTTCAGTTTTGTTATAACAAGAACTCTTGTAACAATATCTGATAGTTTGAGTGTCGCGATTTTGGAACAGGTCAGCCTTGATCCTGTTACTTTTTCGAAGGCTTTTAGTTTTGATAGGATCGATTTCGGTTCAAATGATGACCTTACTACTACCGGTCGTTCGTACGCTGATCTTGAAAAGGACTTTAATATTACTCCTAGTATTGTCAGGGTGTTCGCGAAGATGATTTTTGCAAGCATTTTTACCCTTCTCGCGGCGTTTACTATGGGAGCGGTAGCTTTTATGTTTGTTTTGCGGTTCGCTTATCTTGCTGTTCTCGTTATTGTCATGCCTTTCGCCTGGTTTGCGGGTATTTTCCCCGGTACTCATGATCTTTGGAAAAAATGGTGGCATCAGTTCACTCGTTGGATTATTTTTGGGCCTTCGATGCTTTTCTTTATATGGATCTCTTTCTTTATTATGAATCATTCAACGAGTACAGCCCTTCTTAATAACTCAGGGACTCTTAAGCTTGATCTTGATATTCCTAGTACCGCAGGAGTTATCGGAAATATGCTTGCTATTCTCGCCATACTTTTCGGCGGACTTACTGTTTCCGACAAACTTGGTGTTGTTGGAGGAAAGAAAACTTATGATCTTGCAATCAAGGGCCGTGATTGGGCAAAGAGTAAAGTAAAGACGATGAGTGCGAAGGTTGGTATACAGATTGCAACTGCGATTCCTCGAACAGAAGCGGGTAGAACAGCTACCGGATGGATGCAGAAAACCTTTGGTCTTAAAACCGTTGGGAGGAAAGTTAGTCAGTTCGCCGCGAAAGGAGAAAAATACGCTGACGAAAGTGGTTTGGAGGGGTTGAAGGGTAAGCGCGCAGTTCAAGCGATTCCGAGTCTTCGAGGTTCACAACTTCCGGCGGCACTTTTGAAGATGGAAAAAGAGAAGGACTTACTTGATGTTGATAACGTTTATCAGTATCTCACGCCGAGATATAAGGCTTTGTTCGGGCGGTATGGACAGAATTTCGGCAAAATTGAAAAGGCTCTCGGAATGAATGTTGAGGCGGCTCAAGCACTTCAAGCAGGCAATCAAGAAAAGTTCGTTGAAGAACAAACAAAGTTCTACCAAGGGCTTAAAAAGGAAGATTGGTCTAAGCTTCCTATGAATCAAATTATTGAACAGAAACTCCCGGGCATTGAAAAAGAGAAACTCAACCTTGCTTTTTCTGGTGTTATGTCGGCCCTTACGAAGGATCCAGCAAACATTAATAGAGTTGCTGCGATTATTAAACCAAAAAATCTTGATACATTCGGAGACCTTGCTGCTCTCTACACAAGTCCTGACACAAGTCCTGATCTTAAAATAACAAATGTTGTTGATGTTGAAGGAAAGATTGTTTATGACGTGTTGATAGAAGAAGCTCGCAAGAAGCCGAGTGAGTATTTTATTCATGAAGAAACCGTACCTTTAAAGAAGGCCCTTGAGATGTACCAAGAAGTTCAGAAGAAAAAGGATGATCCGAAAGAAAAAGATAGTATTGCGTTTAAACAACTTAAAAAACAGAGTGAAAAAATTATCCAGAATGTTGTTGATTCAATCAAGCGTGGAGATCCGACGAAGAAAGGCGTTCGGGCTCTTAAAAAGTTTTACGACAAACGAGAGTTGGGTGAGTATCGAGAGGAGATTGAAATAAAGGCATAATAAAAATGCTTAATATTCCACGACAAAAAGTTTTAGAACGATGGGACGAACTTCCTTTATCTATTCGAGAGGCGCTTTTTTCCGAAGAATATGATGACGCGCTCGAACGAATTGGAGAAGGAAATTCTCTTAATGAAGAACAGGCAGAATTTCTTTATACAGACGTCGGGGATGTTTTGCGCGGGTTTTTAAAACCAACAGAGCTTCCGAAGATGCTTGAGGAGGATCTTCATATTCCTCCGGATATCGCAACGCTTATTAGTGAGGAGGTTCGTATTAAAATTTTTGATCCGCTTGGAAGTGAGTTAACGAATGTCTACAAGCCGTTTTCTTCGACTTCTTCATCTTTTTCTTCAAAAGCAACGCCTTTCATTCTTCACAAACACGAAGAGGTTGTTCCAATGGAGGGCGCGCATCCTTCAGCTGAGTTTGAGCGGCCGGTGTTTTATAAAGAACACACATTTCAAGGAACACAGCCAAGTTTTGAAGAACCATCTGTTACCGCGCGCCTTGAAATAGGAGGAACTCCCATAATTTCCGAGAAAGAAGAACCGAAATCGGTTGAGACGCCCCGCGAACAGGAACGAGTTGTCCATTACTCAGAGCTTCGGACTCCGCTTAATCCCTTTGGAGGACAACAATCCTCGAAAAATGTTTTAGATCTCAGTAAGAAAAAAGATAAAACCAGCGAGGACGGCGGGCCTCATCTTGAAGGAAATGTCGTCGACTTAAGTTAATATGCAATTTCAGGTCCCTCAATTCATTGAAACTGAAGACAAGCTTATCGGACCTCTCAATCTTAAGCAGTTTTTGGCTCTTGGCGGCGTTGCCTTCGTTATTTTTATGCTTTTTCTCTTTCTTGACTTCACGCTTTGGCTTCCTGTTGCTTTTACTCTTGGAATCATAGGGACGGCCTCGGTTCTTTTTAAGGTCAACGGGCGACCGATGACTGTGTTCCTTTTTTCTCTTTTTAATTATTATTGGAATCCGCAACTTTATTTATGGAAACCTTCGCAGCCACCGGCAGACGCGCTTAAACTTTACCAATTGCCAAAAATTCCTTCATCAACTTCACGCGGACCGCTTACCGGCAATATTAAGGCTTTGTGGAATATGCTTCTTACAACTAAAGAAACCATCACGCGTCGGGAGTCGCCACTTCAATCCCACCCTTCACCTATTCGGCAACCGTGGGCGCGCACAGAGTTTCAGGGAGCTTATCGAGCGGCACTTCAACAGCGCGCCGCGCGACACGTCGACTACCGAAAAGCATAGTTTCGTCATACAATTATCGTAATGGCTCAGAAGCAAGCGACTCCGACGCAACAATTTATCGATATTTCTGAAATACGCGGCGGTACGGTTGTTCTTAAAAATGGCGGCTTAAGAAAAGTCGTTCTTGTTGCCGGTATTAATTTTGATCTTAAATCAAATGAGGAGCAGGAGGTTATTACTTTTGCTTACCAGAATTTTCTTAATTCGCTCGATTTTCCCTTTCAGATCGCGATTCATTCGCGCAAGCTTAACATCGATGGATATCTAGCACGCCTTGAAAAACGACAGACGGATGAGACAAACGAACTTATCCGAAATCAACTTGGAGAATATATTACCTTCGTTCGTTCTTTTGTTGAATCGAACGCGATTATGCAGAAAACGTTTTTTGTCGTTGTTCCTTTTACGCCTATCGCGCTTCCTTCTTCCCAAGACTTTTTTGGCAAACTCTTTGGCGGAGGAAAAAAACAAGCACCAAAAAACGCATCATTTTCCCGATATACCGATGAAGAATTTGAGCGGCACAACACACAACTCAATCAGCGCGTTGATCAAGTTGTGAGTGGTTTGCGTTCGATTGGCCTTCGCTCACTTTCTCTTGAAGACGCTGAACTTGTTGAACTTCTTTATAATTATTACAACCCCGCGACTGTGGAGCGGAAAGAGTTTACTATCGCTTCGGACGAAGAGGATCGTGTTAATCTACAAGATTTTGTCGCGCCGGCGGCGGCAGAGATTACATCACATCATCTTAAGCTCGGTGATAAGCTTGGCCGGTCGTTTTTTGTATTCAATTATCCCCGTTATCTTACTACCGGCTGGTTTACGCCCGTTTTAAATCTTTCCGAGCTTCTTGATATTTCTCTTTTTATCAATCCCGTTGATACAACAATCGCGCTTCGCAATCTTCGAAGAAAATCAACCCAACTTCAAGCTCAAATTTCAGAGATTCAAGAAAAGGGGCTTATCCGCGATCCCATGCTTGAAACAGCGCTTCAAGACGTTGAAGCCCTTCGCGATTCGCTTCAGCAATCTACTGAAAAATTATTCAATGTCAGCGCGTATTTTACTGTTTATGCCGATACTGAAAAGGAGCTTAACCGACTTGAGTCGGAGCTTACTTCGCTTCTTGAGAACAGGCTTGTATATATAAAACCAGCGCATTTTCAGCAGCTTGATGGTTTTCGATCAACAATTCCTCTTGGTTCGGATCATCTTAATATTCACGCGCCGCTTAATTCCGGTCCGCTTTCTTCATTTTTTCCTTTCGCCTCGCCGGAGTTAACTTCTGATGAGGGCGTTCTTTATGGTGTTAACCGCCACAATAATACGCTCATTATTTTTGATCGATTTTCGCTTGAGAACGCGAATACTGTTGTTTTCGCAAAGGCAGGTTCTGGTAAATCGTACGCGGCAAAACTTGAGATTCTCCGATCGCTTATGCTTGGAACCGATATTATTATTATTGATCCAGAGAATGAATATCTCGCGCTCGCGGAGGCTGTTGGCGGCAGTGTTTTCAAGATTTCTCTTGATTCCGACAGTCATGTCAATCCTCTTGATATCCCTATTATTCCAGAAGACGAAGAGCCAAATGAGGTTTTGAAGTCGCACATCGTCAACCTCACGGGTCTTATCAAGCTTATGCTTGGGAAAATGACACCAGCTGAAGAAGCGGTTCTTGACCGCGCGCTTACCGAAACATACGCGTCTCGTGGGATTACTCCGGATAAAGATTTTAAGGATGCCAAGGCGCCACTTTTAGAAGATTTGGAAACTGTTCTTAAAAATATGGATGGGGGCAAAGGGCTCGCGGAACGGCTTCATAAATATACTAAAGGAAGTTACGCTGGGTTCACGAATTCTGCCACAAACATTCAGGTACGTAATCGTCTTATTGTTTTCTCTATCCGTGATCTCGAGAAGGGCCTCCGGCCGATCGCGATGTATATTATTTTGAATTACATCTGGAACATTATCCGCGCAGAGCTCAAGAAGCGGATTCTTGTCATTGATGAGGGGTGGTGGATGATGCAGTACGAAGACAGCGCCTCGTTCCTTTTAGGACTCGCTAAGCGGGCGCGTAAATATTACCTTGGCATTACAACAATTACTCAGGATGTCGAGGACTTTCTTGCGTCGCCTTACGGCAGACCGATTATTACAAATTCTTCACTGCAATTACTTCTTAAACAATCGCCGGCGGCGACTGAGGCCATCCAAAAAGCTTTTAATTTAACCGAGGTTGAGAAGAACTATCTTCTTGAAGCGGACATCGGTCAGGGCCTTTTCTTCGCGGGTCTTAAACAGGCGGCAATTCAGATTGTCGGTTCGTATTTTGAAGATAAGTTGATTACGACAAATCCAGAGCAAATTCTTCAACAGAAAAAAGGACTGCAAGATTCATCTGAACCATTATGATATTTTCTCCTTTTGTTAAAACCGCGTACGCACAGATTGCTTCAACTGATACAAAACTTGATATTATGCGCGTTATTAACGAGGTTATCTGCAAGATCAACCTTCCTGGTCTTACGTTTTCCGGGGGCGGAGAATGTTCTTTTAAGCTTGCAAATATTTTTACGTACGCGATTGGACTTGGTGGTCTCATCGCGCTTGCGATCATGATTTGGGCCGGATTTCTTTATATTACTTCAGCAACTAATCCTTCAAAAGCAACTGAGTCAAAAGAATGGATGAAAGCCGCGATTTGGGGCCTTCTCCTTCTCTTTGGGGGATGGATGATTCTCTACACGATTAACCCTGGTATTGTCGGGCGCTAGGACTTGTAAAATAATAAACTATCCATCTAGCGTCCAGACTGCGCCCATCTATGGATTGCCACTCAATCACAAAAATCTCACTGTAGCTACGGCTACGCCTCGACTTTTACTCAATCGTGGCAGTCATATCTGGGTACATTCTGAACACTATCTGACCACTTTATTATTTTACAAATCCTTAATCGCGAATTGGTTTTACCACAACCGCGCGGTTGTGATCTTCTCCTATACTTTCAGTTTTTACCTCCGGATGTATTGAAAGCTCTGTGTGCACAAGCCGACGTTCATAAGCGTTCATCGGGGGAAGAGTTATGTCTTGTTTCGACAACACCGCTTTTTTAGCGCTTGCTTTCGCAAGCTCAATTATTAAACGCTCGCGTTCTTTCCGGTAATTATTAACATCAACAATTACGGGGCCTTCGTTGGCTTTCTTCGCTATCAGTTTGATGACCTGATTGAAATCGTTAATGAGAAGTGGAACATTTTTTGGAGAAATTGTCTCGTCGTCAATAAAAATAGAGATCCGTTTGCTTTCAGGATCGCTTTTTACATTCGCTTCACGAAATCCGACGTAGTTAAGCAGTTGTTTGATTGTTGTTGTGACGTTCTCCATTTTTAAGACTCTTATTAATATAAACCTGTTGGAAAATTTGAAAGGCGGTTTGCGTTATCCAATAGAGACCAACTGCCGCAGGAAGTTTCAGAATCAGGAAAATGGCTATTGTAGCAACTGGGCCTATCAACACCATACGACGGGCTGTTTTTTCGGCAGTATTCAGTATTTTACCTTTCTCAATTTTAGGAAGAGCGATTTGGCCTTGTAAATACTGGGCTGCAGCGGCTAAACCAACAACTACCATACTGGTTTCGCTTAGATTTAGCAAGCCAAGAAACATATGATTAATGACTTCTGGCTTTGCGACAAAACTATATAAATTTTCTAAAACACCCCCATCTAAACCACTCATAAAGAGTTTGTAGAGCGCCCATAAAACCGGGAGTTGGAGGAATAAAATGAAAAAACCGGAAAATGGGTTGACCTTATGCTCTTTAAACAATTCGAGCATTGCCTGGGTTTGTTTTTCTTTGTCGTCCTTATGCTTTTCCTGAATTTCTTTAATGCGCGGTTGCAAACGCTGCATTATTGTCTGGTGCTTTGTCGATTTATGCGCAAGTGGGAATAAAATTATTCTCACAAGTATTGTGAGAAAGATGATCGCGATCCCGAGGTCTTGAAACGCAATCGTATTGTATATTTCAACAAGCGCGTTTAAAAGCGGAACGAATATGACTGTATTAAAAAATCCTGCCATTTAATTTATTACTTCTATTATTTTTTCTATTTCCTCACTTATAATTTTCTCGTTCGCGTCCTTAGCTTTTTTTTCAGCAATTATAATCAAATCTTTTCCCTCTTTCTTGTTTTGAAGCGCTTTTTCCATACATTTACTGACTATTCTTTTGATTTTGTTTCTTTTTACGGCTGTTTTTGAGATATTTTTACTTACAACAACCGCGATTCTGTCGTATGTTTTAGCGTTTGGTGCTGTTTTTACTATAAAATAGCCATTTCGGTAAACGGTTTTCTTTTGAGGGAGCGCAAAAACTGTCTTTGGGACTCGATATTTTCGAGAAAGCATTACACTGCAAGCCTCTTTCGGCCTTTCGCGCGGCGTCTTTTGATAACCCGCCTGCCCCCAGGGCTCCTTTTTCTCTTTAAAAAGCCGTGGGTTCTTTTTCGCTTCCTTTTTTTAGGTTGGTATGTGACTGACATATGGTTTAGCCTACCAGAAGTTCTATTTTTTAACAACTTATAACATCACTCTTTTACCTTTTTGTCTATTTTTTTATCTTATCCACAGGTAATTCACACTTGCTTCAAAAACGATGTTTTGACGTCTTGTTTTATAATTGTCACTATTAAGGCAATGCAAGAACAAGAGCTTTGGCAGTCGGTGTTGGGCGACCTTGAAGTTCAAATCTCGAGGCCTAACTTTCTGACCTGGCTCAAGAATAGCCGGCTTATTGATAGTAAGGAGGGGGTTGTCGTTGTTGCTCTTCCTAATAACTTCGCGAAAGAGTGGGTTGAGAACAAGTATAATAAACTTATCCTTGGTTCGCTTCGTACGTTTAATGAGACTATTAAAAGAGTTGAGTTTATCGTCGAGGGGAGCCTTATTAAGATTCCAAAGCCTAAAAAACTTATTCCCTCTCTTAGCCTTGAAAAGCAATTAACATTCTCCGAGCTCAAGATTGATCCTCAAACGAATCTTAACCCCCGTTATACCCTTAATTCCTTTGTTGTTGGTTCTGCTAACGAGCTTGCTTACGCGGCGGGGCAGGCGATTATTGAAAAAATTGGGCATCGTTATAATCCTCTTTTTGTGTACGGAGGCACGGGACTTGGTAAAACCCATCTTATTCAGGCTGTTGGTAATGAAATTAAAAATGTTTATAAGGATGGGGTGCGGGTTAAGTATGTTTCTTCTGAAAAGTTTACTAATGATGTTGTTTGGGCGATTCGGAACAAGCGGATGGACGATCTTAAGAATAATTACCGCCAACTCGACGTCTTAATCGTCGATGATATCCAATTTATTGGCGGTAAGGAGAAGACTGAAGAAGAGTTTTTTCATATTTTTAATACCCTTTATCAAGATAACAAACAAGTTGTTATTTCTTCAGATAGACCTCCTAAAGCGATTCCTATTCTTGAAGAGCGGCTTCGCTCCCGTTTTGAGGGAGGTATGATAACTGACATCACCTATCCTGATTACGAAATGCGCTTTGCTATTATTAAAACAAAGTTACAGGAGCGAAATTGCGCTCTACCCGATGAAGTTATTGATATTGTAGCCAAGAAAGTACAGCGAAACGTTCGAGAAATTGAGGGAATTCTTAATAAATTGATTTTTTATCAATCTACATACAGTAATAATTTCAATTTTAAGGCTGTTGAGAAGATTATTAACGAAACAGTTGATCGTGTGGCTTCTAATGTAAATCCAAACCAGGTTATTAAGGCCGTTGCCTCTTTTTTTGAAATTTCTCCTACTGATTTAATCGGAAGAGGCCGGAAAAAGGAAATTGTGGAGCCCCGCCAGATTGCTATTTACCTTCTTCGGGATATGCTTAAAATGTCGTATCCTTATATTGCGGAAAAAATCGGGAAACGGGATCATACAACAGCAATTTATGCATATGAAAAAATAAACAACTCTATTGATAAAGATCCCAACCTTAATCAAAAGATTTTAATGATTAAAGAACTTGTGTATAAATCCGAATAATAGGTGGATAATTTAGTAAAACTTCGATTCTCTTCTTAAACTTACCATTACTTATTCCCAATCATTCCCCTTTTTATCACAATTTATTCACATTACATTTTCCTACAACCCTTTATTTTAAATACTATTTATAACTTACCCACAGATTTTTACCCCTCTAATAACAACAATAATCTTTATTTAATTAATTATGAAAATAGTAGTACTTAAGAATAATCTTCAAGAAGGTCTCAGCGCTGTTGGGCGATCGATCGGGGAAAATCTTAATCTTCCTATTCTTAAAAACATTCTCCTCAAGACATCATCCAATCAATTAACACTCTCTTCGACTAATCTGGAATTAGCAATTACAAGTTCTATTTCCGGAAAAGTACTTGAAGAGGGATTGCTTAGTATTCCTTTTGATGTTCTTTTTAATATTGTTAATAATCTTACCAATGAACGAGTTCATTTAGAGAGTAAAGGGTTTAATCTCATTCTTAAAACCGACAATTATGAAGCTCTTCTTCAAGGCGTTGATCCGCAAGATTTTCCTATTATTCCCAAAATTAAAAATACAAAGGAATTTATCGAGATTAATTCAACTCTTTTTAAAGAATCAATTACTCGAGTTGTGAACGCTGCTCAAATTTCCGAGTTACGACCCGAGATTAGCGGTGTTTTAATAGATATTTCACCCTCCGCGCTTAAGTTCGCGGCTACGGATAGTTTTAGGCTCGCAGAGCGGGTTCTTACATCGCAACAGTTTAAAACTACTATTTCCCAATCTATTAAAGTGATTATTCCTCTTCGAACCATTCAAGAGATGGTAAGGGTTGTAAAAGAAGACATATCAGTCCAGGTATTCATTGATTCAAATCAAGCTCTTTTTAAGGTTGATGGACTTGAGGTTGTTTCTCGGCTTATTGAAGGAGCCTTTCCTGACTACAATCCTATTATTCCCCAAATTACTGAGACGGAATTTACTGTTCAGCGGGAGCAATTTATAAACGCAGTCAAACTTACCAGCTCGTTCGCGAACCGCGTTAACGAGCTTACCCTTAAAGTTGAGGGTGGCGAGAAGGTTATCAAGCTTTATTCGAGTGATACTAATTTAGGAGAGAATAATTACCTCATCCCCTCGAAGGTAAAAGGAAGTGATGTGGTTGTTATTTTTAATTGGCGCTACCTTCTCGATGGACTTAAAAATATTCCAACCAACGAGGTTCTTTTTGGTCTTAATGGAGATAGCCGGCCGGCAGTTCTTAAAGCCCCTGAGGATACGTCTTATCTCTACATTCTTATGCCAGTCAAGCCTACTTGAAGAGGATTATTTCTTTTGAGGTTTCCTTATTTTTACTATCCCACACTTTTATTACAAGTTGATTTTGAAGAGTTAATTCGCTTCCAAGTATTATTGTTTTATAGACTAGTTCGGTTCCCAGATTACTCTCTTTTGTTTCAATCAGACGATTATTGAGATGTAATTCTATTTTTTGTATTCCTTCCACAGCTTTTATTTCTGCTTCGATAAGAACTTTGTCTTTTATAAAATCTCCATTCTCTGGTGTTTTTAAATTAATACCTATTCCCCCACTACTTATTGTGTCATCTCCTTGTTTTGTAAAGCGAGCCCAGTCGATGTTATTACTATTTGTCTGAAACCATATTTGTACTGCCTCTTCCCAATTTTCAAATTGAGAATCTCCTGCTGGGTTTTGTGGGAACGAGCCAAGTGGATTGTCTTTGTCTACAAAATAAAGAATCGTGTGTACCTGATCGCGGCTCAATTCTCCGTTCAAAATCGGCTTCTCCACAATAATCGGATCCGGCTTTGTAAATGTTTGTGGAGTTGTTCTTAGTGGCAGCGCCTTCGAAGCGAACGCATGCCAGATTGGGACGGCGGCAAGAATACTTCCGCCTTTTTGTTTTAACGGCTCACGATGGTTGTTTCCTGCCCACACCCCGACTACAATGTCGGGCGTGTATCCAATAGTCCACGCGTCTACATAATTGTTTGTTGTTCCGGTTTTTAGAGCAACATCATAATTTTCAACTTGCGTTAGGCCGAGACTTGCACTAAAAAGCGGAGCGCGCAGACTCACATCCGAAAGAATTTCATTTATTAATCTTGGATATTGAGAGTCGACTACTATTTCGGCTTTATCCGCGTACTCTTCGAGTACTTTTCCCTTTGATGTTTCAATTTTTAGAACAACAGCCTCGTCGTGTTTTATTCCCTCTTCAGCGAGGACGGTGTAGGCACCTACGAGTTCGGTAAGCTTGACCTCACCACCGCCAAGTACCAATGACAAACCAAAACGGCTTCGCTCGTTCAATGTATTTATTCCAAAATTTCTTACTGTTTCGAGCGTCTCATCAATACCCGCAAGATACAGTGTTTTTACCGCGGGGATGTTTATTGACTCGGCAAGCGCTTCCTTGAGAGATATAGGACCTCTGAATTGTTCATCAAAATTATGCGGCTTGTAACTCTTCTCGGGTTTTCCTGTTGTATCAAATTCTGTTGGGACATCAAATACTACAGTGTCGGGGGTATACCCCTTTTCGAATGCTGTTAGATACGCAAACGGCTTAAAAGCTGATCCTGGTTGGCGAAGGCCCTGGGTTGCTACATTGAAGTTTCCTTCGTTCTCAGTATCAAAGTAATCAGCCGAACCTACCATAGCGAGGATTTGGCCCGTATTCGCGTCCTTGGCGACAAGTGCCGCATTTTTTCCGCCGTATAGTTCGGTGTTTCTTTTTACTCCCTCAGTAACTGCCTTTTCGGCAATCTCCTGAAGCTCCCAATCAAGTGTTGTTGTAACGCGTAACCCACCTTTTTCTAAAAATTCTTCCCCATATTTTTTAACAAGGTAATCCTGTACATAAATTACAAAATGGGGAGCTTTGATACTTGTTATTAACTGAGGAGCAATTTCGAGCTCTGTTTCTTCAGCGCGAAGCCGCTCTTCCTCGTCGATGTATCCTAACTCTTCCATTCGTTTTAAAATCGATCTTTGTCGAGCAAATAAATCTTCTTGATGCGATCCCCACGGCGAATAGTACGTTGGTGCCTGCGGAAGCGCAGCAAGAAGCGCTGCCTCAGCAAGCGTCAGTTCACTTATGGATTTATTAAAATATGTTTGACTTGCTGCTTCGACGCCGTACGCGTTGCCCCCATATGGGATCTGGTTTAGATATAAGTTTAAAATTTCATCTTTTTCGTAGTATTTTTCGATTCTGAACGCTAAGACGAGCTCCTTAATTTTTCTTGTAAGCGTTTTCTCAGTCGTTAAAAACGCGTTTTTTGCGAGTTGCTGTGTAATTGTTGATCCACCCTGGCTTAATTGCCCTTGCGTGATGTCTTTTATAACCGCCCGTACTATTGAACGCCAATCGAATGCCGGATGTGTGTAAAACGCGTCGTCCTCAATAGCGATTGTCGCCTGTTTTACGTACTCAGGGATACTCTCAAACGCAACTATTGTCCTTTTTTCTTCACCGTGGATTTCGTATAATAAAACATCACCCGTTCGATCATAGATTTTTGTTGATTCAACAACTTCTCGGTTGGCGATTTGCTCAGGATCAGGAAGGTTGTAGGTTACATACATCGCGAACGCGCCCATGCCCACAATCCCCATTATTCCGATTACAGCAAGTATTGTAAGTGCTTTTTTTACCTTTTTTGATTTCATTTTTGTCTTCCAATCATAGTGCGGCGCATCTTAAAAATCAAAAAACCCCGAGGTTTTCTCGGGGTTTTTTGGTCTAGAACTCGCTTGCTCCGTCGTCGTTTTCAATTTCATCCTCCTCCTCTTTTTCTACATCATCTTCTTCTTCATCGTCTTCTTTTGCCACGCCCTCTCCGTTTTCACCCTCTTTTTTCTTCTTCTCTTCCTCATCCTCCTCGTCTAAATATTTTTCGTCGTCAAACTCCTCAGCGTTTGTAAATACTTCTTTTGTTTTTTTCATTATTTTTTTAAGGCTTGTTGGGCGACCTTTTAGTCTTTATTTCAGATAAGGTTTTTAGCCTTTTATTTTTAGATAGGCACAGTATATATAAAAAATTTTTTCTGTCAATTTTTTACGCTCGACATATACACGGCAGCAACAGCGTTCGCAAGCGCGTCGGCGGTGTCATCAGGAAATTTTTTCAAATCTTTAATATTTAACAGCCGTTCAACCATTTTTGTGACAGCTTTTTTATCAGCCATTCCGTACCCGGTAACACTTTGCTTTACGAAGATGGGCGTTGGTTCTTTTATTTCAATTTTATGCCGCGCGGCTACAAGTATGATAACTCCTCGAGCCTCGGCAACTTCGAGGGCTGTTTTTTTGTTTTTTGCGAAAAAGAGCTTTTCGACAGCGATGACCTCCGGCTCGTACTTTTTTATTAATTTTTCTAATTCGCGTTCAAGATAAACAAGACGTTCAGGCAGTCCCCGTTTTTTGATCTCGATAATGCCGTAACCATGAACCTTTTTTGGTTTTTCTATAATTCCATATCCGACGCGAGTCGTTCCGGGATCGATACCAAGGATTATCATTGTATGTTTGTATATATTGCCGCTACCTCTTCGTTGTTCTCGAGTGTTTCAAGGAGTTCCCGCGTTTTTTCTCTTATTTCATTAGAAACTTCCTGGCTGAATTTTGGACGCCATTCGTTTTGGTTTTGTGTTGGGGCGTCAAATGACCATATAACACTCCCTGGGTTCGCGAGCCGGGCTTCATTATCACTTAATATCTTTTTTATTTCAGCAATCGTTCTGTTTTTACTATCGCTTATTGCCTGAATAATAATTGCCACACCTCCCGCGCCGTACACTTCAATTAAAAGTTCCTCGACGTTCTTATTTGCGACTCGGGTTACCGCATTTCTTATTTTATCTTGAGGAATGTTTGCTTCTTTTGCTTTTTCAATCGCTGTGCGGAGCGTGGGATTAAAATCTGGATCCTCTCCCTTTTTCGCCGCAATGGTTACTGTGTTTAGAAGCTTTGAAAACAAAGCTCCTTTTTTCTTGTCTGTGATTCCTTTCTTGTGTTTTATCTGGGACCACTTTGAATGTCCTGACATATTTTCTCTACGATTATACGTTTCTCTGTCTTTTCGTACATAGTCCTTGTCCACATCTCTTCCCTCCACTTCCGTGCCTTCTCTTTCTTGCTTTTCTTTGTTTCTTACGGCTACCATTATATCAACTCCATGGTTTTTGATCCTCTTTCTTCACAACTCTCACACCTTCATCGTGAAGGAGAAGAACGGGAGGCGCAACGACGCGCCGCCGAGCTTCAACTTTCTTATATTAATCTTTCGGGTACGCCAATTAATCCCGAAGCTCTTAAATATATTTCCCTTGCTGAATCCCAAGAGGCCGGCACGCTTCCTCTTGAAGAGAAACACACAACGCTTGCGCTTGGTGTTCTTGATCCGCGTCAGGGAGCTACTCAGGCTCTTCTTGAGCGACTTCGACAAACGGGGCTTGCTTTAGAGCTTTTCATTATTTCGCCCTCAAGCCTTGCTTACGGACAGGGATTTTATCGGTTCGTTTCGGCTCCACAAGAGAAGATTACCTCAGAACTTACCGTTTCTTCCTCTTTATTCCAAACACTTCGCAAAGACATAATTTCTTTTGAAGCTCTTCAGAAGAGTTTTCATTCACACAACGCTTGCGCTTGGTGTTCTTGACCCGCGTCAGAGGGCTACTCAAACTCTTCTTGAGCGACTTCGACAAACAGGGCTTTCTTTAGAGCTTTTCATTATTTCGCCCTCAAGCCTTGCTTACGGACAGGGATTTTATCGGTTTGTTTCGGCTCCACAAGAGAAGATTACCTCAGAACTTACCGTTTCTCCTTTCTTATTCCAAACTCTTCATAAGGAGATGGTTTCGTTCGAGGCTCTTCAGAAGAGTTTCCATTCGTTTGATTTTCAAAACCAGGAAATTTCGGAGTTTCTCAGCTTTGTTTTTGCAAACGCTGTCATACTTCGCGCTTCAGACATCCATTTTGAACCCGAGGAATCTCTTATTACGCTTCGTTTTCGAATTGATGGAGTTCTTCATCCCGCGGCGACGCTTTCTCCCTCGACGTATGTCGAGATTTTGTCGCATATAAAACTTCTTTCCCAGATGAAACTCAATGTTACGCGCGAGGCTCAGGATGGGCGTTTTACTCTTATTTTACCCGACGTTTCATTTGAGGTTCGTTCTTCCGTTATTCCCTCCGGTTTCGGAGAGACGATGGTACTTCGACTTCTCGACCCCCACTCACTTTTCATCAGCTTTGAAGAGCTTGGGCTTCGCGAGGACGATGTATCGACTCTTCGCGAGGAACTTAAACGACCGAACGGTATGATTCTTGTGACAGGACCTACGGGGTCTGGAAAAACAACAACGCTTTACGCGTTTCTTGCCAGTATTAAAAGTCCAGAACTTAAGATGCTCACCCTTGAGAACCCGATTGAATACCATCTTGAGGGTGTTCAACAAACTCAGGTTGACCCAACAGAGGGGTATAGTTTTGCAGAGGGCCTTAAGGCGATTCTTCGGCAAGATCCGGATGTTATTCTTATTGGTGAGATTCGCGACCTTCAGACAGCGGATACGGCTCTTAACGCGAGTCTTACTGGGCATCTTGTTTTTTCAACGCTTCACACAAACGACGCGGCTGGCGCGCTCCCCCGTCTTATTGATCTTGGCGTTCAACCTTCACTTCTCGCGCCCGCGCTTAATCTTATTGTTGCTCAGCGGCTTGTTCGGCGACTTTGTGAGAACTGTAAAACACCCGTTTCACTTACGGATGCCGTTCGGGATCAGGCGCGTGATTTCATCAAGGCTCTTCCAAAAAATGTTTTACGTGAAACATTTTCAACCCCTGTATTTTATGAGGCCCGAGGATGTTCCGCGTGCGGCGAGCTAGGATATCGAGGACGGATCGGTCTTTTTGAGTTTCTTAAACTTACACCTCACTTCGACAAACTTCTTCATAGCGAAGGATTTTCAGAACCAGATATTTTAGAGGCGGCTCGCGAGCAGGGCTTTGTTACTATGCAGGAAGATGGAATTCTTAAAGCGCTTCACGGGCAGACATCACTTTCCGAGGTTGAGCGAGCGACAGGGCCAATTGATTGGAAGAGATCGTTGAAAACAAAAAAGGCATAGCTCTGTGGGCAAAATTCCCGAGGATGGGGAAAAAGAAACTCTTTTAATAAAATTAAAAGAGAATAAGAATTCTTCCGAGGAGTAGTCCAGCCAAAACCAGACTATCCTAAAGATCTAAGAAAAATTCCCGTGCCCACAGGGCTATACCTTTTCAAACGTTCGTAAGATTTATAACATAATAACTTTTCTTTGTCAAGAGTCGTTTTCTTTTTTTATAATGCGCTATACTAGAGGCGTTAGCTATGTCTCAACCACCATCTAAGCGAAAAAAGGACGATTCATACATTGATTCCCTACTTCGTCCGCAGTCATGGAATGATTATATTGGCCAAGATCGGATCAAGAAAAATTTAGGGATTATTTTGGAGGCCGCACGGAAACGAGGTGAGCCAGTTGACCATCTTCTTTTCTATGGCCAGGCGGGTCTCGGTAAAACAACGCTTGCTTGTCTTGTGGCCTCTGAGATGGGAGCCCAGCTTCAGACGACCTCAGGGCCGGTTATCAAAAAAGTTGGCGATCTCGCGGCGGTACTCAGTAATCTTGAACCGAATACAGTTCTTTTTATTGACGAAGCCCATCGATTAAACCATATGGTTGAAGAAGTGTTGTATCCCGCGATGGAGAGTAGGAAGCTTAATATTGTTATTGGCCAGGGAATTAGCGCGCGAACGATTTCTCTTGATCTTCCTCCGTTTACGCTTATCGCGGCGACTACGCGGGTTAATCTCCTTTCAGGACCTCTTCGGAGCAGGTTTGGGGCTACCTTTCAACTCGACTATTACAATATCGATGATATTGAAAAAATTCTTGAGCGATCGGCGAAGATACTCGGTGTGCGCGTTCATGATGAAGCTTTTTCTACTATCGCCTCTTCTTCGCGAGCAACGCCTCGTGTCGCAAACAGGCTTTTGAAACGGATCCGTGATTATAGTGAGGTTCATAATATTCCAGTTGTTACATCGGATGTTGTTGTTACGACACTTGAAATGATGGGCGTTGACGCTCTCGGACTCGAACCACATGACAAGAAACTGCTCGAGGTTCTTATTCGCCAGTTTAACGGGGGTCCGGCGGGAGTCGGATCGCTTGCGGCGGCGCTTAATGAAGACCGAAGCGTTCTCGAAGAAGTTTACGAGCCTTATCTTATTGCTCTTGGCCTTATTCATCGGACGCCTGGCGGACGCATTGCGACAATTCGGGCTTACGAACATTTGAATATTGCGCCACCGCCCAGGATTTTGTAGTTTTTTCTTTATGCGGCGACATACAACACGAAAGGCTTTAGAGAC
>Ga0209542_10005180_pt1 | contig 26293 bp, 22 predicted proteins | sample RifCSPhighO2_01_FD_184028 | JGI IMG/M metagenome (GOLD analysis project Ga0209542, IMG submission 184028) | Soil microbial communities from Rifle, Colorado - Rifle CSP2_plank highO2_0.1 (SPAdes) (version 2) | ecosystem: Environmental > Terrestrial > Deep subsurface > Rock core/Sediment ...
AATACAGAAGGTACATGGAATATGTGCGAGATTGCCCTAAAACACAAGGCAAAACTTTTATTTGCCTCAACCTCCGAGATCTACGGTGATCCGCAGATTTCTCCACAGGGTGAGGATTACCGCGGCAATGTTTCAACAACAGGACCAAGGGCAGTTTACGATGAATCAAAGAGATTTGGGGAAACGATTGTCTCGGCATTTGTAAGAAATAAAAATCTCAATGGCCGAATTACTAGAATTTTCAACACTTATGGACCAAAGATGAACCCAAATGAAGGGAGAGCAGTCGTTAATTTCATCAAGCAGGCAATCAAAAACGAATCCATAACGATCTATGGTGACGGCTCTCAAACAAGATCTTTTTGCTATGTTGACGATGAAGTAGAGGGTTTGATCATGGCGATGGAAAAAGGTAAAAGCGGCGAAGTTTACAATATCGGCAATGACGATGAGAGAACGATACTGGAATTTGCAAAGATTATCAAAAAACTCGCAGGCAGCAAAAGCCAAATCATTTTTGAGCCCTTACCGGAAGATGACCCTGTACAAAGAAAGCCGGATATCACAAAAGCTAAGAAAACTCTTGGTTGGTATCCTAAAATCGCTCTAGAAAAAGGTCTTCTGAGGACTATTCAATATTTCCGCAAAATCCAATGACTAAAAAAAATCTTGAGAAGATTTTAGACCAAGTCCCAGCCGACTATTATGAAAGAGGCATTAAAAACAATTTCTTTCAAAAATACTGGCACGCACGAAAATGGCACCATCTGAAAAAAATATTATTCGGCGTTAGAGGTAAAAGTTTGCTTGATATCGGGTGTGCGGACGGTACGACTACACGACAGATCAAAAAAATCCTGCCTTCAACAAAAGTAACAGGAATCGATTTATATAAGAAAGCAATAGATCATGCTAAAGCGAAAACAGGTAAGATCAGATTTATCCACGGGGACGTCCACACTCTGCCTTTTAATGACAACTCTTTTGAGATTGTGACCGCAGTCGAAACTTTAGAACACCTCGATAACCCTAATAAGGCTTTAGCAGAAATCTATAGAGTCTTAAAACCAAAGGGGTATTTAATAATCGGGCAAGACACAGACAGTCTTTTGTTTAGAACAGTCTGGTTTATCTGGATTAAATGGAAAGGAGCTGTTTGGAAAAACAGCCATATCAATTGTATGAAGCCTAAACGGTTGATAGAAGTTTTAAAGAAACGGGGTTTTAAAATTGAAAAATCAAAAATAATCAATCTTGGTATGGAAATCTTCATTAGAGCAAGAAAAAAGGAATTATTGTGAAGATTTTGGTTACCGGATGCGCAGGTTTCATAGGTTCTCACCTGACAGACAGGCTACTTGAAGAGGGCTTCGATGTTGTAGGAGTTGATGATTTTAATGACTATTATGATCCTAAGATTAAAGAACAAAACTTACAGAGCGCGAAAAAAAATAGACAGTTTAAACTTTGCAGAAAAGATGTTCTTGATTTCACATCACTTGAGGAGATTTTCAAAAAAGAAAAACCGGCAAAAGTTGTGCATCTGGCCGCAAGGGCTGGAGTAAGAGCATCCATTGAGAATCCTTTGCTTTACGCAAAAGTTAATGTTGCAGGAACGGTTCATCTTCTCAAGCTTTCCGTTGACTTTGGTATAAAACAATTTATTTTCGGATCTTCCTCTTCGGTTTATGGCAACACAAAAAGGATTCCATTTTCTGAAGATGATATTTGTGATTCGGTAATTTCCCCCTATGGTGCTTCGAAGCGTTCAGCTGAATTTTTTGTTGAGAGTTTCTGGAAAAATTATCATCTTAAATCAATAATCTTAAGATTCTTTACCGTTTATGGTCCTCGAGGAAGACCAGACATGGCGCCTGCACTTTTTACAAAAGCTATACTTAACAAAGAAGAACTAACACAGTTCGGAAACGGTTCAAGCAGTCGTGATTATACGTACGTTGATGATATTGTTAACGGGATAATTAAAACTTTAGAGCAAGATTTAGATTTTGAAATTATTAATTTGGGTAACAATAATTCGATTGCTCTTAGGGATTTGATTAAGGCTATTGAAAAAGTAATGGGGAAAAAAGCCAAAATAAATGAAGTGCCCATGCAGCAGGGTGATGTAGAAAAAACATGGGCAAATATTAATAAAGCCAAGTATATTCTCGGGTGGCAACCTGGAGTAAAATTTGTCGATGGCATGAAAAAAACCTCCGAATATTTCTGTCAATTTTAATCCCTTTTTTTTAAATCTTAACAATTTTTAGTACAATACTGACTCAGTTTACATTTCTTGTATGAAAAATGTCCCATTAATTGACATAACTCTTTCTAAGGGTTTGAACAAAAAGATCCTAAAGACTATAGGCGAAGTAATTAACTCAAAAAGTTATATTCTTGGGGCACGAGTTGAATCTTTTGAAAAGGCTTTTGCGAAATTTCTTGGAGTTAAATATGCCGTCGGAGTTGGTAGTGGAACCGATGCTTTAAGACTTGCGCTTCGAGCTCTTGGGATAGGCCCAGGTGACAAAGTTTTAACCGTTGCTTTTACTTCGCCGTTTACCGCTGTTGCTATTGTCGAGGAAGGGTCAATTCCTGTTTTTTGTGACGTTGATGAGAAAACCTACACTATAGATTTAGCGAACGCCGAAAAAAAGATTGACAAAAAGGTGAAAGCTATTATTCCGGTTCACATATACGGTAATCCTTGCCCAATGGACCAAGTGTTAGCGCTTGCCAAAAAGTACAAACTCAAAGTTATCGAAGATGCCTGTCAGGCCCATGGAGCGAAGTACAAAGGTAAAAGAGTAGGCACATTTGGCGATTTATCAGCTTTTAGTTTTTATCCCACAAAGAACCTTGGAGCATTCGGCGACGGGGGAATGATTGTTACAAACAGTGGCTCTTTGGCTAAAAGAATTTATTCGCTGAGACATGGTGGGCAAACTAAGAGATTCTGGCACGTGTACAAAGGCGTAAATAGCCGACTTGACGAAATTCAGGCAGCCATTTTAGAAAAAAAATTAAATGAGTTAGATAAAAACAACCTGAAGAGAGAAAGACTTGCTAGGCGCTATATAAAAGAATTAAGTAGCTTAGATATTACTTTTCAGAAAACAACACATGATTCTAATTCAGTTTATCATTTGTTTACAATAAGAACTAAGAAAAGAGCGGCTCTTATGAATTATCTTAGAGCAGACGGTATTGGTTGCGATATTTACTATCCTTTCCCTACTCATCTGCAACCTTTGTTCAAAAATTATGAAGCAGGCAGTTTGCCAACTACAGAGTCACTAGATCACGAACTTTTGGCAATCCCTATTTCCCCGACACTTTCTTTTAAACAACAGGACAAGGTGATTATAAGAATCAGGAATTTTTTTAAGAAATGAAGAATTGGATCATAGAACTTTGGTACTTTAGAGAGCTTTTATGGGCCCTGACTTTAAAAGAGATAAAAATTCGGTACAAGCAAACGATATTGGGTGTTGCCTGGGCAATTTTGCAGCCTGCAGCTCTTACATTAATTTTTACAATCGTATTTGGTCTTTTTTTAAAAGTTAATTCCGGCGATATTCCTTATCCGATTTTTGCCTATAGTGCACTCTTACCGTGGACATTTTTTACAACTGCAGTTTCTTTTGGTGCCCTTTCGGTAGTTAATAATGGAAATTTAGTCACCAAAGTTTACTTTCCAAGGGAGATTTTACCTTTTTCTGCTGTTTTTGCGGCATTTTTTGATTTTGCAATGGCCTCGATTATATTTTTGATAATGTTGGTGTATTATAAAATTGATTTGACCCTTAATCTCTTCTTATTGATTATTCCGGTTGTTTCGATATTATTGTTCACTGCAGGGATTTCACTATTGCTCTCCGCTTTGAACGTACTTTTTCGAGATATTAGATTTTTGGTTCCTCTAATTCTACAGATTTGGCTTTACGCAACACCGGTTATTTATCCGCTTGACCAGGTTCCGGAAAAGTATAGATTTTTGATGCTTTTTAACCCAATGACAAGTCTTATTGAAAGTTTCAGGAATTTTGCTTTACACAAGGGTTCGGTAAGTGCAGGAATGATTTTTCTTTCTATCATTGTTTCGGTCCTGACTTTTATATTGGGCTATCTTTTTTTCAAAGTAAGAGAAAGGGTCTTTGCGGATGTAATATGAAAAAACAAGAAAATAATTTTGTTGTAAGTTTTGAAAATGTGACTAAAACTTATAGAATTTCCAAAGGTAAGTATGGCCTGTTGTCTGAGACAATTTCAGACGGTTTGGAGCTGATTCTCGCAAGGGAAAAAACAGGTAGAAATTTAATTGCCGCTTTAAAAAATGTTTCTTTTAAGATCAAAAAGGGTGAGGTCATAGGTATTATTGGCAGAAATGGTGCCGGCAAAACAACAATTCTCAAACTTATTTCGAATATAACTTATCCGGATAAAGGCTTAGTTAATGTTTATGGCAAAATAGGAGCATTTATAGAGTTGGGCGCTGGGCTTCATCACGAGTTAACCGGTAGAGAAAATATTTATCTTTACGGTGCAATTCTGGGAATGGCTAGAAAACAGATTAATGAAAAATTTGATAAGATTGTGGATTTTGCAGAAATTCAGAAATTTTTGGACACCCCGATAAAAAAATACTCATCGGGAATGTATTCAAGGTTGGGTTTTTCCGTTTGCGCATTTTGTGACCCGGATATTTTATTGGTAGACGAGGTTTTGGCGGTTGGGGACGTTAATTTCCAAAAGAAGTGTCTTGCAAAAATGCACTCTTTCGCCCGTGAAAAAACTGTAGTTTTTGTTTCACATAATTTAGATGCGATCAAGCAGATTTGTACACGAGTGATTTATATAAAGTCAGGAAAGATATCAAGCTGGGGAGCTCCTAATTCAGTCATTAAAACATACTTGAGGGACCAAAAATTATCTTCACCTTTACTCGATGCTTAAAGATACTTACATATTTTCTGATATAATCTGGCAAGCTAAACATGGCTAGTAAAAATGTAAAAACTGTTATTCTTTGCGGTGGAATCGGATACAGGTTAAAAGAAGAAACCGATTTTAAACCCAAACCTATGATTGAGGTCGGTGGCAAGCCAATACTTTGGCACATCATGAAAATTTACTCACACTTTGGTTTTAGAGATTTTGTTATAGCACTTGGGTATAAAGGAAATTTGATTAAGGATTATTTTGTCAATAAAAAATTTTACGATGGAGATTTTGTCATTCATACTTACAGGGATAAAATAAAACACTATCCAAACGATAGTAAGGATAATTTTAGAATAACCTTTGTAGATACCGGCCTGGAATCTTTGACGGGAGAAAGATTAAGGAGAGTTAAAAAATATATTGACAGCGATAATTTTATGGTAACTTATGGTGACGGTTTAGCCGATATCAATATTTCTGCTCTTCTAAAGTTCCACAAAGGACAAAAAACGACAGGAACTGTTTCCGGGGTTTATCCTATTTTAAAATATGGAGGAATATACAAGAATAATCGGGGAATAGCAATAAAGTTTGAAAAGAAAGCCAAAATTAAACATCTCATCAATGGAGGTTTTATGGTATTTAATAAGAAGGTCTTTGATCTGATTGAAGAAAATTCAATGATTGAGGATGTTTTTGATAAATTAATTAAGAATAAGCAAATGTCTATATACGAACACAGGGGATTTTTTCATTCAATGGATACGTATCAGGACATGAAAGACTTAAATCAAATGTGGGAGGAAAATCCTGCCTGGAAATTATGGGGTTAGCGGGCAGGAAAATATTGGTAAGCGGCGGTACAGGTTTTATAGGTAGTCACTTAGTAGAGTCCTTAGTAAGTTTAGATGCAAATGTTGTTGTCCCCTATCAAAGTTCAGATCCAAAATCTTTCTTCAAAGATCGAAAGCTTGATAAACAGATTATTTTGGCAAGCTGCGATCTTAAAAATTTTCAAAGAGTTTTTGAAATTATATGCAAATATGAAATAGACTATATTTTTCATTTGGCGGCTCAGTCAATTGTAACAGTTGCATATGATAATCCCAAGGGAACGTTTGATAACAATATTTTGGGCACAGTAAATATTCTGGAGGCAGCAAGACTTTACGGCAAAGTTTCAGGAATACTTGTAACATCTTCGGATAAGGCATATGGAAAACTGCCAAGAGTCAGCGAGAAAAATCCGGTAGGCGGCGATCACCCTTATGAAAGCTCCAAAGCCGCAGCTGACATTATTGCACGTTCCTATTTTAAAACTTTTAACTTGCCAATTACTGTGACACGGTTTGGTAATGTTTATGGGGAGGGCGATTTGAACTTTAGCCGCATTATTCCCGGAATTATGCGGGCTATTGTTAAAAATGAGGTTTTGGATATTAGAAGTAATGGCAAATACGTCAGAGACTATGTTTATGTCGGCGATATAGTTTATGGAATGATAGTTCTTATGAAAAACATAAAAAAAGTGAACGGTGAGGCTTTTAATATATCTTCCTTTGAAAATATTTCTGTGGTTGAAGTTGTCAAAAAAGTACAATCACTTCTTGGACAAAAAGTTAAATATAGGATTTTAGGGACAGCTTTCAATGAAATTCCAAAACAATCTGTGAATTTTAACAAGATAAGAAGTGCATTTGACTGGAAGCCCAAAAACAACTTTAAGAGTACAATCCCCCAAATTTACGAGTGGTATAAGTCATATTTTAATCAGGTGTAGAAGTTATTTTCCTGCAGGTGTAAAATAAACTTCCCAAATTTATGAGCTTGCGAAAGATAAAGGCTGGAATCATCGGCACAGGGAATATCGGCTGTGACCTTTTGATTAAAATTCAAAGATCAAAACTTTTGGAATGCTCAATGTTCGCCGGCAAAAATCCAGACTCTTTTGGTATTAAGATTGCTAAAAAAATGGGGGTTAAAACTTCATACGATTCGATAAACGCTTTTCTAAACGAACCGGATTTGTGCGAAGTTGTATTTGACGCAACGAGTGCGCAAGCTCATATTGAACATGCTCCAATTTTGAAAAAATTGGGGAAATTCACTATTGATATGACGCCTTCCAGAGTCGGCAAGATGTGCATTCCCATTATTAATATGGAAGAGTGTTTAAAGGTTAAAAATATCAATATGATTTCATGCGGAGGACAGGACACAACTCCAATAGTAAAAGCAATTGTAGATGTTCACCCGGAGACACAATATGTTGAAATAGTCGCCCATATCGCATCCAAATCGGCTGGTATGGGAACCAGGGATAATATAGATGAATATACACAAACCACTTGCGACGGGATAAGAGCTTTCACTAACATTCCTAAGGCTAAGGCTATTATCATTTTAAATCCGGCTGAGCCTCCAATTATTATGCATAATACAATTTTTGCCCAAATTAAAAACCCGAATTTAAAATTATTAAAATCCGGGATTTTCTCCGTTGTTAATAAAATCAGGCAGTACGTCCCAGGATATAGACTTACTTTGGGGCCAATTTTTGAAAATGGAAGATTGACTGTCATGAATGAAGTTGAAGGAAGTGGGGATTATCTACCCAAGTATGCAGGTAACCTCGATATTATCAATTGTGCTGCTATTACCGTTGCTGAGGAATATGCAAAAAGAAAGCTGAAAAACTCATGAACGATATTTTGATAATTGATTCAACGCTTCGAGATGGATCCCACGCAATAAGACATCAATTTAATGCAAAAACTATTAGGGATTATGCAAAGGGCGCACAAAAGGCCAGAATACCTCTTCTTGTGGTTGGGCATGGAAACGGTCTTGGCGCTTCTTCACTGCAACTGGGTTTATCAAAACTTCCAGACACCACGATGTTAAAAATCGCAAAGAGCCAGCTAAAAAGAACCAGGCTCGGCGCATTTTTGATTCCAGGGTTTGGCACCATTAAAAATGACCTTGCGCCTGCAATAAAGGCGGGCATCGATGCTTTGATGGTGGCATCCCACTGTACTGAGGCTAATATTACACGTCAGCATATAGAATATGGAGTAAAAGAGGGCTTGGAGGTTTTTGGGGTTTTGATGATGTCTCATATGCTTAATGGCAAAGAACTGCTTTTGCAAGCAAAGCTCATGCAAATTTATGGCGCAAGGGGCGTGATTTTGATGGATTCGGCGGGTGCTTATTTACCGGAAGATGTGTATAAGAAAGTCAAACTTCTTTCCGGCTCTTTAAAAATAGACGTCGGGTTTCATGCACACAATAATCTTGGTATGACTATTGCAAATTCTGCTGCTGCAGTTAAGGCAGGTGCCAAAATTATTGACGCAACCTCAAGAGGTCTGGGGGCCGGCGCCGGTAATTGTCAGCTGGAAGTTATAGTTGCAGTACTTTTAAAAATGGGCTATAAACTAGATCTTGACGTATACCAGCTTATGAACAACAGTGAAAAGATAATTGCCAAGATAATGAAAAGACCGCAGGAAATAAGCAGCGTAAGCTTAACCAGCGGACTTGCAGGGGTTTTCAGCGGATTTGCGCCTCACGTGAGAGGAGCAGCCGAAAGATTCGGTGTTGATGCAAGAGATATCCTAATCGAGCTGGGACGCAGAAAAATTGTCGCCGGGCAGGAAGACATTATTGTTGATGTTGCAGCTAATTTAGCGCAAAAGAAAAAGACACGCGGCCAAGACAATTCTATTGAGGCTTTAATTTAAAAAATAGACATGACAGTTGCAGATTATATTATTAAATTTTTGGCAAACAATGGTGTAGAAACGGTTTTTATGATAACCGGAGGCCAGGCAATGTTTTTAAACGATGCGGTATTTCAAACACCAAAAATTAAACCTGTGTTTAACCACCACGAACAGGCGGCAGCAATGGCGGCAGAGGCATACAGCAGGATAAGCGGCAAACTTGGGGTTGCAATGGTCACCGCAGGACCGGGTGCAATTAATGTTTTAAATGGAGTTGTCGGGGCCTATGTTGATTCGGCACCGGTGATGATCATATCGGGACAATCGTCGTATACCACTGTTTCTTATATGCAGGAAACAAAAATAAGGCAATTTGGACTCCAGGGAATAAATATCGCACCTATTGCAAAAACTGTAACTAAGTATTTCAAAACAATTGATGATCCGGCAAAAGTTCAATACTATCTCGATGAGGCGTACTATCGGGCGACTTCCGGAAGGATGGGACCTGTTTGGATTGAAGTGCCTTTGGATATTCAAAGGATGGAGGTTCCTGTAAAGCTGTTTGAAAAATTCCATTTGCCAAAAGCTACCAGGAATAATAGTTTTTTGAAAAAGGAAGTATCAAAAACCCTTAACTTACTTTACAGGTCTCAAAAACCGCTTATTTTAGCCGGTCAAGGAATAAGGGTTGCCAAGGCGCAGGATGAATTTTCAAAAGCCGTTTCTAAACTGAAAGTTCCCGTAGTTACGACAAGGCTTGGGATCGACCTAATTGAAAGCGCTAGTCCCCTTTTTGTCGGCCGGCCGGGTCTTTACCCGGACAGGGCCGCAAATTTTGCTATTCAAAACGCGGATTTGATAATTGCCATTGGTGCAAGGCTTGATACGGGAATTGTCGGCTATGATACCAAAGATTGGGGCAAGTATGCCAAGAAGGTTGTTGTTGAGCTGGATACCGAGGAACTTAATAAACCCGGCATAAATATTGATTTGAGAATTAATAAAGACGCCAGAGACTTTCTTAAAGAAACGCTTTTGCAAATCAATCATAAAAGACTTCCGGATTTTAAAAAATGGACTGGAATATGTTTATCCTGGAGAAAGCGCTATCCAATGGTTCTTCCAGAATATAAAAAAGGAAAACTTGTTAATTCCTACTTTTTTACTGAAAGGCTTTCAAAGCTAGCAGGTAAGGATGACACTATTGTAGTTGATACAAGCTCTCCTTTCCATGTTGTTTGTCAGACATGGCAAATTAAGACGGGGCAAAGGTTTTTAACAACCGGTGGCATCTCGACGATGGGCTATTGGCCTAGTTGTATAGGGGCATGTTTGGGTGCAAAAGGAAAAAGGACAATAGTGGTCACCGGTGATGGCGGCTTGCAAATGAATGTTCAGGAACTGGCAACAGTTAAACAAAATAAGCTGCCTATAAAAATCTTTGTTATTAACAACAAAGGCTATCTTCTGATAAGACATACCCAAAGAACTCATATGGAGGGGAGACTTATGGGGGAAAGTCCAAAAACAGGCCTTTGGTTCCCTGATATTTCAAAAATTGCTAAAGCTTATGAAATTTATGAAGTGAGTATTAATAATACTTCTGAGGTTGATAAAAAGATAAAACAAGTATTATCTCACCCCGGACCGGTTCTTTGTGATGTTAAATCCCCACAGTGGCAGCTTATAATCCCAAGAATATCATCCACCAGACAGCCCGATGGATCTATTGTTTCAAGACCTTATGAAGACTTATTTCCTTTTCTTTCCACGGAAGAACTAAAATCGAATATGATTACCGAGAAAAATGAAGAAGCTTAGAATTTTTATAACCGGCTCTTCGGGATTTATATGTCGAAATGTTGTTGAACGATTTCTTGCAAGCAATATGAAAAACAAATCTAAAAAACATGCAAGATAACTCTCTTAAAGAAAAAATGACGCGGGGAAAATCAATAATTGGAACTTGGTGCGAGATACCATCTCCTGAACTTGTTAACGTAATTGCAAAAGCTGGTTTGGATTTTGTAATTATTGACATGGAACATGGTTCTATGGATTTTACAACTGCTTCCAGAATGGTGATTGCCGCAGAAGTGGAAGGCTGTTTTTCTATTGTAAGGGTTCCAAAAAATAATGCGTCTGATATTCTTAGGTCACTTGAAATTGCTCCTTCGGGAATCATCGTTTCGCACATTGAATCTGAAAGCGATAGAGTCAAGGCTGTTAATAATATGAAATTCCCGCCGATTGGAAATAGAAGTTTGAATCCTTACACAAGGGCGGGCGGTTATCAGAAAAAACCAGATTATACAGAAAAACAAAACAAGAACGTCCTACTGTCGCTTCTAATTGAAAGTAAAAAGGGAGTCGATATGATTGAGGAAATTATTGACGATAAAAATGTCGACATTATATACATTGGTGTTTATGATCTTTCTCTTGCATTAGGTGTGAATGGAAATACTGAGAGTCCACTCGTTGTTGAAACTCTGAAACAATTGGTAAAAATTATAAAAAGTAAAAAAAAGATTGCAGGAGCAATGTTTCATAACCGGCGAGAATTAAAGTTCTTTAAGAAAATAGGCGTTCAATTTCTGTGTTATAAGGTGGATTCAGCGATTATTTTTGATGAATTTAACAAAATGATAAATTTTGCAAACTTATGATCCGTGTAGCAGATTTGGTTATTTCTTATATTTACAGTATAGGAACGGAATATATTTTCACAGTTACCGGTGGCAGTGCTATGTTTCTTAACGATGCAATTGCTCTAAATGAGAAAATCAAGTACATTTGCAATCAGCATGAGCAAGCTTCTGTCATGGCTGCAGATACTTACTCCCGAATTAGTGGAAATTTAGGTGTTGCGGTAGTTACTTCAGGACCAGGAGCGACAAACACATTAACAGGAGTAGTAGGGGCATGGCAGGACTCCATACCATTGATGGTGATTTCTGGCCAAAGTAAAAGACTGCAAACAGTTTTCAATTCCAATATCATAGGATTGAGACAGTTTGGTTTTCTTGAAGTAAATATAATTCCAATTATTGAAAGTGTTACAAAGTACTCTTCTTTTGTAAATAATCCTAATAAAATCCTTTATCACCTTGAAAAAGCTGTGTTTTTGGCTAAATCCGGCAGACCAGGTCCTGTTTGGCTTGATATACCACTCGATGTGCAAGGCGCCTTGATAGATGAGCGGAAGTTGATCGGGTTTGACTCTTCAAAACTCGAGAGAACCAACCAAAATAAACCAACTCGAACTGAAATTTCAACTGTTATTAAACTGCTTAAGTCTTCGAGAAAACCGGTAATTATCGCCGGAGGCGGGATTAGGCTCTCTGGTGCAATTGATGATTTTAAAAAACTTATCTCTTTCTTGAAAATTCCTGTTGTGTTGTCTACTATGGGTGGCGACATTATTGAGGATAGTAACCCATTTTTTGTGGGCAAGGCCGGAATGCGCGGAGAGAGGGCCGCCAACATGGCCATTCAAAATTCAGATTTAATACTATGTATTGGCACTCGTTTGGGCATCCCTATCATTGGTTATAAGTTTGATAAGTTCGCCCCTGACGCAAAAAAGATAGTAATTGATATAGATAAGGCAGAGCATGAGAAAAAAACAATTAAAATTGACCAATTAGTTCTTTCGGATGCTAAAAATTTCATCCAAGCATTGTTCTCTGCCGCAAAAAAAACTCGATTTAATTTCAAGGACGACTGGCTCGAAAAATGCAAAGAACTAAGAAATAAATACCCTGTTTATTTGAATCAGTATTCTAAATCAAAAGGTCCAGTTAATATGTATTTTGCCGTTGACAGAATAAGTAGGAATTTAGGGTTTGATGATATTATTGTCACTGATGCCGGATATTCATATTACATAGTTAGGCAAGCAATTAAAATTAAAAATGGGCAGCGCTTACTAATACCAGGCGCAACGGGAGCAATGGGTTTTAGTATACCGGCGAGCATTGGTGCTTGTATTGGGTCCAACCTAAATAGAGTTATATGTATAACAGGGGATGGCTCATTACAAATAAATATTCAAGAACTCCAAACAATTAGGCATCACAGGCTCCCAATTAAAATATTCGTTATCAGTAACAAGGGATATGTTTCTATTAGAAATACACAACAAATTTACTTTGGAAATAGGCTTATAGGCGAAAGTAAAAAAACAGGTCTTTCCTTGCCCGATATATCTAAAATTGCTTACACATACGGAATAAAATATTGTGAAGCAAAAAATAATGATGAGTTAATTAAAATAATTCCAAAAGTGTTGAACTCGAAAGGTTCAGTTATTTGTGAAATTGCTTGCCTCACAAATCAAAATATTATTCCTACAGTTTCGTCGAAGCGCCTAGCTGATGGCACAATGGTATCTGCAGCAATTGATGATATGTACCCTTTTCTTTCCAAAAAGGAGATTGCGAAAATTAAAACAGATTTAAGTTAAGTGAGTGAAAAGTTTTTCAAGATAATTTTTAAACTCCTTAAAATTCAATTACAATTATTTAATTTCTTATGAAAATAAAGAAAGTTTTTATCACAGGTTCGTCTGGTTTTATCGCCAGAAATTTTATTGAGATGTTTAAAAAGAAGTACAGAATTGTTGCTCCCCGACACAATGAGCTGGACTTGTTAAATACTGAGGCAGTAGAGAAATTTTTCAAAAAACTGGGACCCTTTGATTTTGTGATTCACACAGCAATAATCGGAGGAAATAGAAAAATTTCAAACACCCCAGAAATAGGAATTGCTAATCTTCGGATATTTTTTAATATTGTAAGAAATCAAAAATACTTTAGCAAAATGATTAACCTGGGTTCAGGGATTGAATACGGAAAAGAACGTCCACTGGTGAAAATTGCAGAAGTAGATTTTGATAAATACGTTCCAGAAGACAATTTTGGACTATATAAATATATATGTGCAAAATATATTGAAAATTCAAAAAAGATAATAAATATTAGGAGCTTTGGAGTTTGGGGGAGTTACGAAGATCCCACGATTCGTTTTATTTCAAATTCTTTGTGTAAATATATTCTTAGGATGTCAATCACATTAAATCAGAATGCAAAGTTTGATTATTTGTATGTTAATGATTTGGTAAATATTCTAGACATGTTTTTAAGTAAAAGATTCAAATTTAATGATTACAATGTTGTCAATGGCTATTCTATAGACTTGTTAACAATTGCTAATAAAATTAATGCGCTTTCTGAGTATAAATGTAAAATCTTAGTAAAGAAAAGGGGATTTGCAAATGAATATAGTGCAAGTAACAGCAGACTCTTAAAAGAGATTGGCGGTTTTAAATTTACGAATTTTGATAAAGCTTTAGCAGAACTTTATAGATGGTATTTAAAAAGGAGGCCTTTGTTAAAGAAGCGCGATTTTGTTAACGATCACTTCAAATGAATAATTTTCAAAATCACAAGCCTATTTTATTTCTAATAATAAAATTCGGTCTCTGTTTAACCTCATCGTAGATTCTCGCTAAATACTCCCCCATTACTCCAAGTATTAGAAAGAGCATACCAAACAAAAATCCAAGCACAATAACAATTGTTGAGATGCCCGGCTCACCCCTACCAACTACAATGTACAAAGAAAGCTGATAAATTATCAACATAAACGAGACCACTGAAAGAGCAAAACCTAAAAGTGTGACTAATTTAAGAGGCGCATAGGAGAAAGAAAATATTCCATTTAAAGCTACTTTCAAAACTGTAAAGAAATATGCTTTAGATTCCCCGGCGAATCTCTTTTCTCTATTAAAGGAAACGCCGATTTGCGAAAAGCCAGTCCAATTGATTATACCCCTTAAAAATTTGTTTCTTTCCGGCATTGTCTTTACGATTTCGTAGACTTTTTTATCAATAAGTCTAAAATCAGAGACATTTTCGGGAAACAAATTATTCGTTAGTTTATTAAGAATCATATAAAAAAGCAGTGAACTGATTTTACGGCTGAAACTTGTATCTGCCCTTTTCTTTATAATTCCGTACACAATTTCATAACCTTGTTCCCATTTTCTGATAAATTGTGGGATCATATCCGGTGGATCCTGAAGATCTCCCATCATAAGCACACTTGCATCGCCTTTTACGAAGTTCAGCCCGGCGAAAATAGCCGCATCCGCATTGCCAAAGTTTTTTGAGAGCTGAAGAATTTTTAATCTTTTGTCTTTCTTGTTTATTGTGAGAAGTTTTTTAAATGTAGAATCTGTAGAACCATGTTCAACTGCAATTATCTCGAAATTATATTTTATTTCGCGGCTCATTAACTTCACCAGTTGTATATATAGTTCACTAATATTACTTTCCTCATTAAAGATCGGGATAACCAATGATATTAATTTTTTCTTAAGTACTCCAGCCATTTATTTGTCAACAGTATACTATTTATAGTTCATTTTTTCCCTTTTCTCGAACTAACTTTAATTTTTTATCTCATATAATGAGACGTACATATATGAAGCCGTTTACGGAAAATTTTCAATAATGCAAATAAAGATAATAAACCTCATCTTGCAGGTTGATAAAGTTTGTCTGCAAGAATGTATTTCTGGTAATTGTTAATGAATAAAAAAATATATTTTGCAAAGAATTTAATCATTTTTTAATAAATAAAAGTTCTGTTTTAACAAAAAGATTTCTAAAGGTCTTTTTTTCTATTAATGCATCCTTATAAAGGGATTTAGGTAAATATATTAAATTTCTTTCAGTTGTGATTATGTATTTATAATCTCTGTCGAACTCCAATTGGGGAAGCTGGGCTAAGCGTTTATCCCCATCAACTTTATCAATTTCCTTCTGTGATAATTCTTCATAGTTAAACCAAAACGACCAATCATAATTTTTCATAATAATTATATTTTGTGGGGGCACCCCTTGATTTACAAGACTAAAACCGAATGCTTGTGCAATGCCGTTTTCTTCGTAACTAATCTTTGCAATTTGAAGAGAATCAATAATAAGTAAAATAAGAAAAGCAAAGGCTAATTTTTTATTAATTTTTAATTCTGTCGTTTTTATCCCAAAAAATATAATAATTATTGGTAAGAATGGAAGAATATATTTATTCCAGGCAAAAATGGATGTTAGTGTTAAAAAAGACAAACTGATCAACATACAAAGTAAAAAGAATTGTTCAGCTTTTATTTTTCTGATATTGAATAAACTTAGAGAAATAATAGATGCCCAGAAAGGTATGCTTACGGCAACTAAAATCTTCCATATTTTTGCCCAAGGAATTGGGAAAAGCAGTTCGTTTTCATACATTAACAATGGATATCCTAGGTAAATCTTCCCGGGAAACCACAAAATATCCACGAGATAAAAACATCCAATAATAAAAGTTGAAAATATAAATAGCTTCCATCTACGGCGCAGAATATTTTTAACAATTTTAATATTGCTTAAAACCAATAATAGTGTCATTGATATTAGAATGCCCATTGCTTGACTTATTTGGTTCAAGAATCTATGGATTATAATTTTATAAAGCCCTGGGTTAAATGAAACTAAATTTAGTAAAGTATCTTTAAATTCGTTGTTGTATTTAATCTGTGGAATTGTTATGTTGTTCGGATTTGATAACCATAAAAAATAAAGGCAGAGGGTTAAAGCAGGAATTGATACAGCTACAAATATTTTTTTCAACTTTTCGCCTAGGCTCAACTTCGTAAAAAATAGTATGGTTAAAAAAACCGATAGAGGCAATACAATCCCTATTTGACGAGTTAGTAATGCACAACCTGCAAATATGCTTCCAATGAGAAGATTCTTATTTTTTGCACTTTTAATTCCTTTCACATAATAAAATGAAGCTAAAATCTGAAGTGTGAGATAAGGAATATCAGTAGAAAAAGTATAAGTGTAAAAAAGAATCCAGGGAATAGATAGAAAAATTAAAGTAAAAATAAAGCTTTTCGATTCTGAAATATCAAACTCCCTAAGAAATTTATAAAGATATACACATAAGATCGGCAGAAAGAAAATAACTGAGATATGAAGAGTTGTAAGAGAAAATCCCAAAATCTTAGAAAAGATCCCGCCCCAAATAAGTTGAAATATAAAAGAAGGGCCAACAGCTTCAGAAATTTTTATCTGCCCTGTATTTACAAAATGCCTAACACTTTGAGCGTAAGCAAAATCATCTCCTGTTACTTGTGCTCTTAGGGGCAACATTAAAATAATTATTACTATAACAATTGCAATTATTAACAAAATTGCTTTTTTGTCTTTTTGTATCTTCATCTAATTGATAATAATTTGTAACATAGAACGCTGGTGTTTAGTAACCCAAAATCGGTGAGTTTAACTATGGGACTCTAGCAAAGATCACACAAACCGGTGGGAGGTCTGTTCGTTCATTATTATACCTGCTTGTTTTGCAAACGTACTGTGTTTTATTTTTCTTTTTGGATAAATTTAAGATATAATTTTGATCTTATGAGTAAGAATATTTTGCTTAAAAAATTAGTAAACGACTACTACAGTAAGTACCATAAAAAAACTTTTACACCAGGTACAGATCAAGTCAAGGTCTCGGGACGTGTTTTTGACGAAAAGGAAATTGAAAATGCAGTTTCTGCTTCTTTGGAATTTTGGCTGACAGAAGGTCATTTCGCAGAAGAATTTTGTAAGGAATTTGCTAAATTTCTAGGCGTAAGGTATGCAACCCTTACTAATTCGGGTTCCAGTGCCAATTTGGCGGCTTTTTCTGCCCTAACCTCTCCAAAGCTTGGAAAAAGAAGAATAATACCGGGTGATGAGGTAATTACAGTCGCCTGCTCCTTTCCTACTACGATTAATCCAATTATTCAAAGCGGGGCTATCCCTGTTTTTGTTGACGTTGATTTAAAGACTAGAAATGCGAAGGCAGCGTTAGTAGAAAAAGCGGTCAGCAAAAAAACTAAAGCCATTATGATTGCCCATACTTTAGGCAATCCTTTTGATATTGACAAAATTGTAAGAATCGCCAAAAAACATAGCCTCTGGTTGATCGAAGACTGTTGCGATGCGTTAGGTTCTAAATATAATGGTAAATACGTATCCAACTTCGGCGATCTAGCAACATTTTCTTTTTACCCCGCGCATCAAATAACTATGGGTGAAGGCGGCGCAGTGGTAACCAATAATCCAAATCTTTATGTTTTGGTCAACTCATTTTGTGAATGGGGAAGAGATTGTTGGTGTCGCCCTGGGCAGGATAATAGATGCGGAAGAAGGTTTGGATTTCAGTTAGGTAGTTTGCCGTTTGGTTATGACCACAAGTATATTTATACTCATATCGGCTATAACCTCAAAGCAACCGATATACAAGCCGCTATAGGTTTAGCTCAACTAAAAAAACTTCCAAAATTTATAAAAACGAGACAAAGGAATTTTAATTATTACCTTGAAAAATTGGCAAGATTTGACGAGTTTCTATTAATGCCGGACTTTGATCACAAAAGGACTAAGCCCAGTTGGTTTGGTTTTATGATGGTAGTAAAGGAAAACACACCTTTCTCAAGACTTGATATTGTCAATTTTTTACAATCAAATAAAATTGAAACCAGAAGTTTATTTTCCGGGAATTTACTTCGACATCCAGCTTATGCTGATATAAAACATAGAGTAGTCAGAAATTTAAAGAATTCTAATCAAATTGCAGAAAATGGTTTCTGGATTGGTGTTTACCCTGGAATAGATTCAAGACAGTTAAAATACGTTGTTTCAAAATTTGATGAATTTTGCTCGCAATATTCCAAGTAAATATATACTTCTTTTGATTGTGACCCTTGGCTTCCTGCTAAGGGTCAATAGATTAACAATCGGTTTCCCAATGCTTTATGTGTCGCAAGACGAGGCGCTCTACCATTTAAGTGCTCTAAATATGTTAGCAAATGGCACTCTTTTTACCATTGGTAATTATGGACCGCTTGGAGCTTATGTTCAATTTCCGTTTTTGGTTTTAGCTTCCGCTATGCTGTTTATCGAAGGTAAAATTCATAATCTGCATGACATTCAATTCTTATTATTAACACAGGAAGGTTATATGCTTTTCGTTCCAAGAGTTATTTCGGCAATGTTTGGCACGCTTAGTATTCTTGCTGTTTATTGGTTAACGCGAGACTTTTTTAATAAGAAAAACGTTGCCTTGTGGTCAGCATTTTTGGCGGCAGTTTCCTTTAACCTGGTTCATGTTTCCCATATGGCAAGAGGGTGGGCACCGGCAATCTTTTTTGTTCTTGTTGCAGTCAACCTAGCGCTCAAGAGTGTTTTTAAGAAAAGAGATGAACTTAAAAATACTTTTGGGGCTTTTGCCGTGGCGGCTGTCGCTTTTGGTTTCCATCAACTTAGCGGGATGGCTATCGTCCTTATAGTGCTTATCAGAATTTTTGGTAAACAATTCAAGAAAAGTAATATTCTTTCTAAATTAAATTTGTACGGTTTTTTGTTATGGTTTTTTCTTATTTTCATTTTTAATTATTTAAGTTTGGGCAAAAACTTTTTTGCGCTCATCAATCCTCACAGTCCTCAAAATCAATCAATCGGTTTAATAGCTGTACCTGAAAATATTGGAAGGGTGACTAACGTTTTGGCTTTTCTTGCAGAAAGAGGAACTTTCACGAAACTTCCTCGAGATTTAATTTTGAGTGATGGATTAATCATTGTTTTGGCAGCTGTCTTTTTCCTGAAAAAAAGAGTTAGTAAAATTTACTTATCGTTTTTGATTTTTTTTGCTTTTAACTTAATATTGATTGCGACAATCCTCCCAGCTTTAATGAGGTATTTCTTGATTGTGTTTGCTCTTCTGCCTACATTTGCTGGCAATACTATTAGTAGTTTGGCAAATCGTCGCCATAGTTTATTCATTGTTTTACCATTGATTATGGTAATTTCTTTCAATGCTTTTTGGTGGAATGTGCTTATTTTGAAGAAAACGACATTTGAAGAAGCGAGGGATTGGCTTGCCCAAAATATATCCCCTAATACTCCAATTGCTGCAATTGGAATTAGGACTTTAGGTTACACACCAAGCAGAGACGCTGCAAATGTTATTAGGACGATGCATCCAGGTTATTACCGCGTCTCCTCCAGTTTAATCGGCGACAGTTATCCTAAAAATGTTCAGAATGTTATTTATATAGGTCAATTTGATCGTGGTTCAGAATTGGCAAACTTAGAAGCAGCACTCAAGGTTTATCCTATCAAATACTACGTGAGCACGTATTTAAACTCCGGCCAAAGATTGATAAACGAGAAAACTAACCTAAAACTAAGATTAGTTGCCCACTTTTCACCAACAGGCAAAATTATCTATGACAAAGACATACCTTCACTTTTGCTTGATGCAGGGAATGCCATGCCACTGACGCGGGTTAACCGGGCAGGTCCGTATATAGATATCCTGGCAATTAACTGATTACAAAATTGTGCATTAATTACTTTTGACAATCAAAAAATGCGACTGGCCATTGGGCGTGAAAGTTCTTGCTATGACACTATTAATATCGTTGGGGAATTCACTCGGATAGCCAACAAATAAAGTATTTTTTAGAAATTGATCTGTTTCCCAATTGATCGGTCGAAATTCAATATTGCCTATTTGATTGTAAATTTGCTTATAAGAAGGCGGTTCGTTTGTCCATTTCCGGGCCTTCGCTTGTAATATTTTGGGGTCGATTTGATTGTAAAAAAGAAAATAAACGGCAGGTACTAGTTTCGTTTTAGACCAGGTAAATACAACTTTGTCGTACTTATTCTCGTTTGCATTAATTATCGGAATAACATTTTTAACGCTCGAAAACCAAGCACTATTATCAAGTTCCGAAGTGAATTCTCTTGGTGAATGGACAAAGTACTGGTGAGTAAAATGCAATACACCAATTGAGTAAATTAGATATATAACTAAAAGGTAATAACTTCCATAGTTAATTTTTTTTGACCCGATATCTTTTAAAATACCTGCTATTCCTACTGCTGATATCATTTGGATTGCAAAAAGCAAAATCGGTGCCCGGTGTACAAAAGGTGAACCCAACGCAAATGCTGCAGGAATTGGGCCAATTAATAGTAGTCCTAGTAACAGCTGGTCTACTTGTTGACGGCGCTGTAGAAGAATTTTAAGGCCATAAATAACAAACGGGAGTTCAATAAAATAAAAAATGCCCACATAATTAACATAGAAGTAACGAATGTTTTTTGAATTTATGAACAAGTAGTCTAAGTTAAAATAATCGAAATATGTATCGAAAAGTACATTTGCGTAGACTAAACGTCGATTGTGAAGAATTTTTGAAATTAAGCTGTTGTTATCGTTTTCCATTTCGGCAATAGACGTTGGTAAGGTTATATCCGGTGTAAGGGATGTAACTGTATCGAACCTGTTATGAGTTATAGGATTTTGGTAGAACAAAATTGCCGGGATAGTTACTACAAAAACAACGGCAATTGATAAAAGCGCTAAACTCCAGTGTTTAACAAGCTCTTTCTTGTAAATGATTGCAAGAAGGATTAACAATAAAGGTAAGTAAATAATAGCAATATGGTAAGCATAAATAGTTAATCCAAGAAATATAAATGAAAAAGGAAGTACTTTTGCATTCTTGTAAATGCCATATAGAAATAGCACAAAAAATAAGAAATATAAAAAGATCACCTCAACTGTAACTAAATTCCCTCTTGAAATAGCAATATTCCAGGGAGAAAGGGTTATTAGTAAGAATGCCAAAACAGTAAGTTTCGTCTGTTTTGGGAAAAGAAGTTTAGCAATAAAATAAAAGAGTATGGTTGAGAGCACGCCAATAAATGCAGGGATTATTCTTATTGAAATATCATTTAAACCAAACAGATAGATTGCCGGTATAGAAGCATAAATTTGAAAACTAGGTTGATATACATCAAAAGACTGAAAAAATAATGGGTATGATCTATCATAAACATCCTTACCCGTTTTTAAGATTAAAAATGCGTTATACCCAACATCCGCTTCGTCAACGGTGATACCGTTTGGTACTAACCCTAATTGATAAAATCTTAGCAAGAAGCTTACTAATATAATTGATACAAGAAGAAGTAACAACTTTATTTTTGAAGTCATCATATCTAAATTAGAATATAGTACATAGGGCAATCGTATAATAATAACAGAAGATACAATAAGAAAATAAAATTGTTCATGTTTTAACAAAGCAATGTGATATTCTTATCAAAATTAAAATGAAGGGTCAGGATAAAGATGCAGAAATTAAATTTTTTGATCGCTTTGACAGAAGAGGTGGTTACAACGTATTTGATATAAGCGGCTACCGAAAAATTATTAAAATAATGAAAAAGATAATCCCTTTAAAAAATAGGGCGATAATTTATGACATGGGTTGCGGAAGCGGCGCTTTTACTTTTTATTTAGCTAATGCATATCCAAAATCTCGTGTTATTGGAATTGATATTTCAAAAGGTTGCATTTTACGTGCAAAAAAGGATTCACACGCTATTGAGTTTCAAATAGATGACGTTGAACATTTAAAAATTAAAAATGGCTCTGCTGATCTTGTATGCTATTCCGGAATCTTGCATCATTTCCCAGATTTTTCAAAAGTGGCACAGGAGGCATTTAGAATTCTAAAGCCCGGAGGAAAACTTTTTTCATACGATCCAAATCTGTATAATCCTGCTTTCTGGCTTTATAGAAGCAAAAATTCTCCACTTTATTCTTCCAAAGGAATAACGTCCAATGAAAGGTTGCTGAAGGCAAGCGAAATAAAAAAAGTTTTTTCAAATTACGGAATTGAGATGAAAACGAAAATTATCTCTGGCATAAAATTTAGTTACGTTGAAAGCAAAAAAGCCCGTCCATTATTGTCTGCTTATAATTTTATAGACCGGATACTTGCCATGACTCCTTTGGCTTCTTTATTTGGTTCGTTTATACTTGGTTTTGGTGAGAAGAAATAAAAAGTTAATGCCTTTCAAGCAATTTTTGTCAATCGTTCTTCCTGTTTATAATGAGAGTGGAAATATTCATCAGCAAATTGAAGAGCTTAAGAAAAAATTAAAGTATGACCATGAGATTCTTGTTGTTTATGATTTCGATGAAGATACAACCGTTCCCGTTGTAAAAAAACTCCAAAAAAAGCTCAAGACACTTAGACTGATAAAAAATATCTTTGGCCGTGGTGTCATTAATGCGGTCAAGACAGGATTTAAAGAATCAAAGGGAGATGTAATTGTTGTAATGCCGGCAGATCTTGCCGATAATCCGGATACGATTAATAAAATGTATGAAAAAATTTCGCAAGGCTACGATATTGTCGGTTCAACCAGATTCAGCAAAGGAGGTAAGAAAATTGGAGGCGAGTTTATTAAAACCAACCTGTCAAGGATCGCGGGGAAATTAACCCCACTGCTTTTGGGTATTCCGATTACAGACATTTCAAATGGATTTAAGATGTATCGAAAAAAAGTAATAAATGAAATTCAAATTACTTCGGACGGGGGATGGGAATTTACGTTAGAATTGGTTATTAAAGCTCGTCTAATGGGCTTTAAAATAGGAGAAGTAGCGAGTGTTTGGAGAAACAGAAACTCCGGTAAATCCAAATTTAAATTATTAAGGTGGCTCCCTAAATATATACGATGGTATTCTTGGGGAATATTAAAAAGAATTATAATTTAACAGGACTCGAGCCTTGTGCTTCTATTTGCTTTTTAAATTGAGTTAGGCTTTTGTCAATAGATTTCAGAATATTTTTTCCGAATTTCTTCTGAAATCTTTTAGTATCTAAACAGCTGTATTGAGTTCTTGGCGCAGGTTTATCTTTAAAAAAATCTTCAAAATATACTTTTTTCAATAAACGAGTATCGAAATTGAATTTCTTTGCAATTTTTTTAGCAAATTCGTAGTTCGTGATGCAGTCGGTTGCAGCAACATGATAAATACCAGAGGCTTTATTTGTAATAATTTCTTCAATTCCCATTACTAAATCATCAACGAAGGTTGGATTTACATATTGATCTACGATTCCTTCAAAATACTGATTATCACGCAAAGAATTATAAGCTACTCTGGCAAAATCTAATTTATGCGGGAAATTAGCGGAATATATCATAATTGTTCTTACAACAGTATTACGGTTTGAAGCATTTAGAACTGATTTTTCACCTGCAAGTTTACTCTTTCCATAAACAGATATTGGATTTGGTATATCAAATTCCTTATACGGCTTATTTTTTTGTTTACCGTCAAAAATCGCATCTGTTGAAATATAACAAACGGGAATATTTAAAACAGCAGCATTTTTAGCAATGAAATCTATAGCTTTACAATTTGTATCAAAGGCTAATTTATTATTTAATTCCGCTTGGTCAACACGGGTTACACCAGCACAATATACTATTTGGTCAGGTTCAGTATCAAATAAATTTTGATACACTTTTTTTTTATCTGTTAGATCAAGAAGCGAATGGGGTGGACCTATTATATCAAATTTATTTGAAAGTAATTGTCCAATTCGAGTTCCTAGAAGTCCGGTAATGCCGTAAACTAGAATTTTTTGCTTCTTTTTTTTTGAGATGTTTTTAGTTTTCTTTGACATATATTTAAAAAAATATGGAAACTCCGAAGCTAATTTTATATCAGTAGGTTACCTTACCACAACTTTCGCTTCGTGCAATGACGTTTTTTGTTTTTCTAATATAGAATATCAGATGACACAAGGTGTCAAGCTGATTTATAATTCTCACTGTGCCCAAATTATGAAAACTTATTTGATTACCGGAGGAACGGGATTTATCGGCAGAAATTTGGTAAAAACTCTTCTTAAAAAGAGATATAATGTAAAAATTTTGGACAATGAATTTCGCGGCAGTATTGAATCTCTTGATAAGTATAAAAATGATATTGAATTTATCGACGGAGATATAAGAGATGCGGATAAGGTCAAAAAAGCTTGCCGTAAAATAGACGCAGTTATACATTTGGCATCAATTAATGGTACGGAGTTTTTTTATACAAAGCCCGAAATTGTATTGGATGTTTCAACAAGAGGAATTCTTAATGTTATAGACGCTTGTCTTTTGCAAGGAGTAGGAGAAATTTTTTTTGCTTCGAGCTCGGAGGTTTATCACCAACCCGCGATCATACCAACACCAGAAAATATCCCAATGGTAATTCCTGATCCTTATAACCCGCGATTTTCATATGCGGGCGGGAAAATTATATCTGAACTTCTGATTATTCATAATGGCAAAAGATATTTTAAAAGAACCATAATATTTAGACCGCATAACGTTTATGGACCGGAGATGGGTTGGGAACATGTAATTCCCCAATTCCTAATAAGAATGAATAAACTCGCCAAAATAAATGATAATTTAATTAACTTTCCCATCCAGGGTACAGGTAAAGAATCAAGATCATATATTTATATTTCTGATTTTGTTGATGGACTTATGCTTGTTTTGAAAAACGGAGCCCATTTGCAAACTTATAATATTGGAACAGAAGCTGAAATCTCAACTTGTGAATTGGCCAAAGAAATTGCTAAATTATATGGTAAAAAAATTAAAATCGTCTCGGGAAAAATTCAAAAAGGAAGCACTTTAAGACGTGTTCCCAATATCTCAAAACTTAAAAAACTGGGTTTCAAACAAAAAGTTAACATAAACATAGGATTATTGAATACAGCCCAATGGTATAATGACAATATACATAGACTGCCTTCGATTCTCACTATTTAAATGCCAAAAAATATCTCCCTTGCATTTAATACTGGTTCAAGTATTATAGTTAAAAACTGCCAGGTTTGTGGATCTAGTGCTTTAAAATCAATTTTGTTTTTGGGTTATTTGCCGCCCGTAAACTTAATGCAAAATATTGGCACTCGCCCATTCGAGCAACCGAGCTATCCCGCCGAATGGTTATATTGTCCAAAATGTAGCTTGGTCCAATTAGGTATTATAGTTGACCCCAAAATACTTTTCCCTCCAGAATATCCATACACCAGCAGCACAACTAAAGTTCTAAGAGACAATTTTTCTGAATTATATTTTGAGTCTAATAAACTTCTCGGTCTAAAGCGTGATGATTTAATAGTGGATATTGGTTCAAATGACGGAAATTTACTCAGTAATTTTAAAACTAGCCACAGAGTTTTAGGTGTTACACCAGAGCAAATAGGTAAGATCGCGATTAAAAATGGTATTGACACTATTATAGATTTTTTTAATCCCAATTCGTCTGGTTTAATATTAAAAAAATATGGAAGGGCAAAAATGGTTTGTGCAACCAATGTTTTCGCCCATATGGAAAATATTCATGAGATTATTGATCAGATTAAAAGGATTTTGAAACCGGATGGAATTTTTGTTTCTGAGTCTCATTATCTTTATTCTCTGGTAAGAACCTTGCAATATGACACTATTTATCACGAACATATGAGGTACTATTCACTTGCCAGTTTGCAGTACCTACTTTCAATGCACGGACTCGAGGTGTTTCATGCAAAGAAAATTCCGTCACACGGGGGATCAATACGGGTATACGCTGCAAGACGTGGAAAACAGAAAATTTTGCCGACTGTTAAAAAAATGTTGACAATGGAAAAA
>Ga0209542_10005183_pt1 | contig 26260 bp, 23 predicted proteins | sample RifCSPhighO2_01_FD_184028 | JGI IMG/M metagenome (GOLD analysis project Ga0209542, IMG submission 184028) | Soil microbial communities from Rifle, Colorado - Rifle CSP2_plank highO2_0.1 (SPAdes) (version 2) | ecosystem: Environmental > Terrestrial > Deep subsurface > Rock core/Sediment ...
TTTGGAGGTTGAAAGCTATCGTGTATGATATGCAGAGGAAATACGGGAGCCAAATGCAGTAAAAATCTATTAAAAACGGCTGACTCTCTGAAGGAATTACGGTAACACTTTATTTTGGCCTATAGCGCAACGGAGAGTGGTCCGCAGATAGTCACTGCCTTGCGGCACTCCGTGTGTTTGCGGTACTTCTCATTTGACGATATAATAGAAACGATGAACGAAAACATTCCACGCAAGCCTCTCGAGCCTGGTGTTTACCAAGGGACACCTGAAGGTTTTGATTCAAAAAAAACTACAGCACCTCGCCTCCTACGCACAATGAAGATCGATATTGCGGAGGCTATAAAAAATCAGAATGAAACCTCTGTTTCGATTGCAATTGCTGAAGAAAAAAAACGTGCAAAAACTCAAGCCGACGCACTTGCGACAAATCAAGCTGAGGCTTCGAACGTACCCCCAGCGCCAAAACCTATCGGCCGCATTATTGTGGTGATCATGATAATACTTCTCTTTGTCGCGCTTGGACTTACGTATGTTTTTGTTTTACCAAAAATTGGCGCGATCAAACTGCCGAGCATCTCCATTCCTTCTTTTGGCAAGCCGTCAGACACAAAGATAGACACCTCAACAACGAAGCCTGTAGCGCCCCTCGCACCGTCGCTCGTTCCCGCACAATCAGAAAAGCTCCTTAGTGTTACTAGCCAAACACGAACGCAAGTGTTCGCTGAAATCATCACGGAAGCGAAGCAGCAAATTCCTTCGGGCTCCATCAAAAATCTTTACTTTACTGAGGATAATGATGGTGTACCCACCGCGATTTCTGCTAACCGTCTTCTTATCTTTGCTGGTATTTCTGCCCCCGAGATCCTTACGCGCTCTCTTGAAAAACCCTTCATGGCGGGATTCTGGGGAGAGCAGAATGACTCTTCGGTACCTTTTGTGATACTAAAAGTTTCTAGCAATGAAACAGGAATCGCGGGAATGCTTGATTGGGAAGCAGCCCTACCACACTTTTTTGAGACAATCTTTAGCTTCAACGCAAATATTGTAAACGATAAGAGACTCCCCGTAAGGTTCCGTGACGAAGTCGTGAGAGGAAGGGACGCGAGAATTCTTAGTAATTCATCAAGCAACACAATCGCATATGCATTCGTAAACTCAAATACTATCGTAATAGCCGGCAGTCGCTCGGCCCTCGAATCAATTATCCCTCTTGCGGGTAAAATCTGAGGCAATTACTTGCGGAAGAGGCCTACACGCGTTACACTACAAACACTATGACAAATATAAACGATCTAAGAGCGAAATTACTCGAGGAAAAAGCTCGCCTTGAAAGTGAGCTCTCTGGTGTTGGGCACAAGAACCCTGAAATTAAAGGCGATTGGGAACCATCGGCTCCAGACTTAAACAATCCGACCGCCGACGTCAATGATGTTGCAGACAGCATTGAGGCTTTTGAGGGGAATGCCGCAATCGAAGTAGAGCTCGAAGCGCGTTTGCTTGAAGTAGACGCAGCACTCGCACGCATCGAAGCGGGAACCTATGGAATCTGTCGTATTTGCGGGACCGCAATCGAGGACGCGCGTCTCCATGCAAACCCTGCCGCACCAACCTGCATCGCTCACCGCGAAGGGTAGAGCGTTAATACTAAAGTTCCTAGGAACCTTAGTATTACTTCTATGCAATTTTCAAAACTATTCTCGGCTCAAATAGTCGGACTTGCAGCTCATATTATTGATGTTGAAGTTGATCTCTCAAAAGGGCTCAATGCTTTTTCTATAGTGGGACTCCCGAGCACCTCTGTCGATGAATCACGCGACCGCGTGAGCGCTGCGGTAAAAAACTCTGGCTTTACTTCGCCGAAACAGAAAAATCAGAAGACAGTTATTTCGCTCGCACCCGCTGAGCTCAAAAAAGAAGGCTCGCATTACGACCTCGCTATCGCACTCGCATACTTAATGGCGGCTGGTGAAACGATGTTCGACCCGAAAGGAAAACTGTTCCTCGGAGAACTTGCTCTCGATGGAGCACTGCGCCCCATTCATGGAGCGCTCCTCCTTGCAAACAGAGCGCGCGGCGCCGGCTTCACTGAAATATTTTTACCTGAAGCGAATTCGGAGGAAGCAGCACTCGTGGAAGGGATTACAGTGTATGGCGTGCGAAATCTTTCTGAAGCTCTGCATCATCTTGATAAAAATACAAAATTTACATTGACTCCTTCTGAACACACGGAAATTGGTAAATCAAATACAGACAATGACAAAACAATGGTCAATCTTTCACATATCAAGGGGCAAGGGTTTGCAAAACGCGCGCTTGAGATTGCAGCCGCAGGGAATCATAATCTCGCAATGTGGGGACCGCCGGGAACCGGCAAAACGATGCTCGCGCAAGCATTTCCACACCTTCTTCCCGATCTTCAAAACGAACATTCGCTTGAGGTAACTGGTATTCATTCTGTAGCAGGAACTTTGCGGGAAAACATTATGACGCGACCCCCGCTTCGCGCACCACATCACACCGCATCATATCCTGCGGTTATCGGCGGGGGAGCGATACCCAAGCCTGGAGAAATTACCCTCGCGCACCGTGGCGTGCTCTTTCTTGATGAATTTCCCGAGTTCGATCGCCGTGTCATTGAGTCTTTGCGCGAACCACTCGAAGAAGGTCACATTCGCATCACCCGAGCAAAAGGTCACGATACTTTCCCAGCACGTTTTATTTTACTCGCCGCAATGAACCCATGCCCTTGTGGTAAATATGGTAGCGAAGAAAGGTGCACATGTATGCCAGGCACACTTGCTTCGTATACACGCAAAGTTTCAGGTCCCATTATGGACCGCATTGAGCTTTGGGTAAAAGTTTCCCATATGAGCCATGACAAACTTTCTGATGCGAGCAAAGCGGAGTCAACGGAATCCGTACGCGAACGCATTGCAAAGGCCCGCTCGATTCAACAAGCACGTTTCGCAAACCATGCACGTAAAATCACCACCAACAGCGAAATGCGTGCGGATGATATCGAAACTTTCATAAACCTCACCCAAAAACTTCGCACGCTTTTTAACACCTCTGCCGAACGCTTAAAACTTTCCCCGCGTGCGCATCACAAAACAATAAAGGTTGCGCGCACTATCGCCGACCTCGCTTCATCGGAAGATATCCACGAAGAACACCTCCTCGAAGCCCTCGCGTATCGCCCGACGGAGTTGAGATAAGATCCTCGTACGCATATGCGCTGAGTGAGTAAATAATTCTTTCTAAAAAGTTGAATATCGTATGAAACATGATATGCTATATATCGCAAATCGTTCTGATTTTTATTAATTATAATTTACGAATTTTACATGCATTTTTTTACTGAGACAAAAAGTACATTAGGAATAGCTTTTGTTGCTGCGGGGCTCTTGAGTATAAGTAGTTTTAATACAACTAATCTCAATATTGGAGTTATAGTTATTGGGTTCCTCTTTGTCTATTGGGGTGCAATGATTGATAAGTTACTGCCTCGCAGAGAAAAAACGATAGTGATTGTTCTATTTGTTCTTTTGTTTTTAAATGTTGGTTCAGTTGCCCTGTTTTTATATCAGGTTGGATTAAATAAAGATATTTGGCGGGCACTTCTAACTATTTTGTTCAACATTTACCTAATCATCAGCGTAAAGGAAGTCTCTCTTCGGGAGAGGGTATCTGAAATAAGGGGATATACACCATCAGAAAGAAATAGTACTAAGGATAAATATGTCATGCGAAACGTAATAGGTTTTCTTATTGTTGCGACGTTTTTTGCTTCCCTGTACGCGATTTGGGGTCGAGGTGACGCAACCAATGTAAATCTTCAACAAGGTGCCGACGAGCCGCTTTCACACGAAGAACGTGCTGGTCAACCTGTAGGTGTTGCATCCTTGAACACAGCCATCAACAGTGCAGATGCAGAGATTACCCTTGGCGCGCTGAATCAAGAGCTGGAGAATTTGCAGAATTTAAATACGACACGGCAATCATATAAAATCAGCGAGGAGCATGTAATGCGCGCACAGGCATATATTGATGATCTTGAGCGCTTGGGTCATGGAACAAACGAACTATCTAACATCGAATCTTCTCTTAAAGAATGGCTCGATAAATCTTATGCGGTCGGAGTAAAAATGACTTTTGCTAGTCTTCGTGCGTCAGCAGAACTTCTTTATGATCGAGACTATGATTCTACAAAATATCTAAAATTATGTAATAATGGCGCAATAAATGGCGACGATAAATTACTCATGGAACAAGTTCGAGGTTTCCTATCGTGGATGGGACGTTCATCCCAAAAAGACTTAGGAATTAAATGTGTTTCGTCAGCCGAAGGTTATGCCATATCGGCACCGCTTCCAGGGAATAATCCACTGTGGTGTGTTGACGGCACAGGATATGCTGGAACAGGAGTTGCTGATGAAGAAAGTTATAAGTGCCAGTATAAGAATTAAAAGCAATTTCGTATTCTAATCAATAGCTTGGACGCTATTAATTTATTGTACAGTCACACCTTGCGCATGTTGGGGTTTTACATGCATGCCATGTTTCCATTGTATTGCGTCCAAGCTATTAAACTATTACGGTAAACATGACTATTTGGGCGTAAAATGGTATTCTATGCTTCAATGAGTCCTGAAAATAAAACTTTAGAGAACCCAGCTCCTCTTGAACAGAGGTCAGTGAAAGATCCTTCTGTTGTGTTGGGAGTTATTTTACAAAAAGAAAAGGGTACCGTCGATACAACTAAACGAATCGAACAGGGCAATGTCGTTATCGCAGAAATAAGAGAAGAGATTGGGCTTGCTCCTGAAAATGTAAAGAAATCTTTAGAAAAAGGAATCGTCTTAAGCCCACTTTTATTAAAGGAAAAACTCCTCGACAGACTGGAGCCAATTTTAAAATCAATAGGAATTTCTGCTCATGGAGATTTGTGGACAAAAACAACCGAAGAAATAACAAATAGATATACATCTCTTAAGGATTTTAGTAATGAAGCTGGGGATTTTTTTATGGAGCTTATCCCACAGGGAATCAACAAGCCAGATGTTGCTGGTCAAAGTCGACACAATTTTACATGGAATGCTTTACTTCGAAAGGAGTTAAATGCGTTTATTCCAAACTACCGACACCAAGGCAACCAATTGAACAGAAAGGTATTGAGAGATAATCTCGATAAGTTTTTTGAGGAGAGTCTTTTTAGAAAAGACAAGATGTCATACGAAGGTGAATTAAGAGAGGAGGATCATGACGGTGTGATTAATCAAGAAATCTCTCGGGCTATGAACCAACAGGGTAGTGAAAATATTATTTATGAGCGAATAGAAAATAATATAATGAGTAGTAATGGCGTTCGGTACACCGAAGCTAACCTGGTTATCCAAGACATAAAAAGTGGGGTCTCTCTCGACATTGATGCCTTACTTCCTAAGGATTTTCATTTTACACCAGGACTGAAAGATTTGGATTTAAAGATATACGGTGGCGCGTCCGTGTCAGAAGGAGAATTCTATGAGTCCCCGACGCAAAAGGTTGTCGCATATGGGAACATTACTGAAAAAGGGAATATGTTGAGTCTTTTTCATGAGATTGCCCACTCGTGGCAAACAAATTATTCAGCGGAAATTGAAAAAGGTAAATACGCGTATACCACACTTCTAGAAGAATCTCTTCGTCTGATGGAGGAGCTTGAGGAGGCTGGACTTAGACTCGAGTCTACAACAACTGAAAAAGATAGGAAAATAGAGCTAGAAAAAATTCGTAAAATATTTGAGGACCTCTCAAGTATTGGAACAGAGACGATAGTTGAGGGCGACAAGATATTAATAGCAGAGCCGACCCCTGTTGATAAGGAGGGGGTAATAAATTTACAGTCTTTCTTTAATACAATGCCTCCAGAAAGGCTTGATAGCTGGGACATACCCCATGAACGTAAGGAGTACCTTAAAAAGAAGAGATATTATCCTATAAAGAATAGCAGGCTAGAGGATGCCATGGAGAATTACATCGCCGAAGAGAGAGACGCGTGGGCGCATGCATTGCGCATGATGCGATTTTTGAGGAGAAGGGGACTCGATATTGAGCCTGAGTTCAAAAAACTTGCCGATATTAAAGAGCACATTGATCCTTGTTTGGGGTCATATCAGAAAGGTCTTGAGTGGAGAATAAAGCTAGCTCCTGGTGATTATCGATTTTCTCGATTGCCCCAAGAATAGAGAAAAACCCGAGGATATCCTCGGGTTTTTCTCTATAATTAATTTTAAATACTAAAATGGGTTCTTTGCTCCACGGACTTCAAAGTGAAGATGTGAACCTGTCGACTTGCCAGTGTTGCCGACTGCACCAATCATCTGCCCTTTATCAACACGCCCACCCACGGATGTATACACAGCACTCAGGTGCCCATACAAAGTCTGTGTGCCATTGGGATGCTCGACAACAATGTAGTTGCCATATCCACCACCGCAAGAGCGCCCACAACCTGATGCGCGGAATTTGCTTACAATCACAGTACCTTCAGCTGCCACATATACAGAAGTGCCAGTTGGTGCTCCATAGTCTACCCCGTTGTACCCGTGGATACCTTGGGTTTTATGTCCACCTGGCACAGGGTGTGTGTAATATCCCTCATATGACGGATACGCGGCAATCGTGCGTGAACGACTCCCACTTGTAGATTTTGATGCTGACACTGATTCCGTTTCCTCTTTACCATTTGGGACAATGACAACATCCCCAATAGAAAGCTTCTGATATGCGGTTATATCGTTAAACTCAAGAATTTCGTCGATGTCTCCCTTGTATTTCTTTGCGATTGATTGAAGAGTGTCGCCCTTCTTCACCGTGTGCTGAACTCCGTCAATAGGCAATATGACAAGATGTTGACCATCACGAAGGCTTGCGCCACGTGGAAGATCGTTTGCCCAAAGAATAGTATCTACCGTAACACCAAACATTTTGGCGACTTGGGCTATGGTGTCCCCGGGGCGAACAACGTAGAGACTTACTCTCCCTTGGTGGTCTCCTGATTCAATGTCGGCGATTGTTCCAGAAGGGCCTGAGTCAGAGATAAAGGCGCTATCGTCTATAACGGTAATGTCACCGCCGCCCTTTGCAGGATTTGGGTCGAAGTTGACCGCTCCTTCTAGGAAAGCGATGGTTTGGGAGTTTTGAGCCTCTGAACGCACAGAAAGAACTACTGATTTATCAGATTTACCCCCTAAATAGGAAAGAGCGCGTGCTTGAACGGAAGCAAAGGGTGTTCCAATTCCCACAAGAAAGGCGAGCACCAAGAACCCAACACGGGGAAAAACAAAAAACGCTGAATATTTCGCCCGATTTTTCAAATACCCAAAATCGGGGTCCTGTAATTTTGTAGAAATAGGTCTAAATGATATGTGTCTTTCTGTCGTACGGTCGTGGTGGGAAATATCGTCTATTCGGTAAACTTGGGGCCAATCCCCTTGGTTATTTAAATGCTAGCACAAAAGGACCTTCTTGGGGAGGGTTATGTGGAAATGCTGTGGATAAGTAAAAAACCTTGACGCCTGCAAGTAAACTTGCTGTAATATTGATTACAAAAAACACTCACATGTAACACTTATTGCGCTACTGCGCATAAGTGTGCGATAATTCATAAGAACTATGGAAAATCCAAAACCACAAAATAGCACAGATTACAGCATTGGGGCGCAGCTTGTGGCGGCAAGCATTTCTACTCAAAAAATAAAAGATTCCGTTGGAACCGCCAACCTTATCAAAAACACGGACTTTAACAATAACGTCACTGTGGAACAAAAAAAGAATCCTTCAAAAAGCTCCCGCGATCACAAAGGGAACGGGCGAAAGGCAGACCAATTCGACCTCGCAGAAGAACTAGTTGAAATTAAAAGAATTAAAGACCGCATACAAAGGGATTTGAAACGATTTGAGGATGACAAAGCGATCATCAGCACCGAAATCAAGGAAATTGAGGCTCGCATAAAGGAGGCTGAAAACCTAGGGCAATCAAACGTCGTGAAAAACTGGGAAATTCGTCTCAAAAAGGCAAGGGATATTCTCAACATGGTTGAAAAAACAGCACCGACAGTTGACCCTGTTTCCAATGAAGCGGTTATCAATGAGCTGCACGCATACCGTCGCGCACGCCACGAACAAACACAAGCCGCCCTAAAAGGCGATGACCCAAAAGCCATTGGCGAATATAATCGTGCTCAAGCAGAGGCATTCGAAGCAAGCCAGAAAATTGAAGCACTCATAAATAAGCAGAGCGAGCAGAATCCATGGAGCATTCAAAACGCCGCGCAAGATGAGGGTGTTTCCCTCACCAACAAGCAGGCGATTGAAGACCAAAAAGTATGGGAGCTCAATCCCGGGGTTGCCCCTGAAATTTTTGCTCGAGACAGCGCCAACGAAACGATGCAAAGAGAAGCAGGTACCTTCGAGGAAAAGCATACCGATGCAACGATGCCCGCTGAACTTGGAGCGCAGCCTTTATCACCAGAAAGAGCAGAACTTAACGAGAAAACGATGAAACCAGACTTGCCACCGCTTGAGTTTACAATGGAAGAACAACCTGCTGGCATGCCGACCGGAAATGACTGGCAAGATGAGGCAATCAGAAATTTTGAGAGCAAGGGAGGAAAAGTTCTTGATGATGGCTCCCCGGTATTAACCGAAGTTGTAAGCGAATCCGTTGTCACTCCACAAGAAGAAGCGACGGCAGTATCTACAGGACCTGAAACAACTGGTGAAGATTCTAAGCTTGAAAAAGGACCTCGTCCCGTGTTGACTGCAGAACAAATCGAGATCTTTGTGGCAAAAAACAAGGAGACTCGAGAACGCATCCTTGGAAACTTTGCGCTTGTTGAGAGTAAAGTAGAAACGCGCGCTGAAAAATCAGGGCTGAACAAAGGGCTGCTCCGCAATGTGGGGGAAGCGTGGAACACGTTTCCAACCCGTTACAAGATTTTGCTCACCGCAGGTATGGCTGTTTCAGGTTTTGGGGCGGCGTTTCTTGGTGCAACAGCCACAGCGGGAACGATTGCAGCGATAGGAGCTGGCATACGGGGCGCGAGCGGAGCAGGCATGTTCGTTATGTTTGAAAAAATGCTCAAGGGTCGTGCTGAGAAGGGTGGTGCTGAACGAACGGGAGCCGCAGAAATTCGCGACACTGCGATTGCTGCCGCACTTTCGATTTTTATCGTTGGTGTTTTGCCGGGGATTGTTCGTGACTATGCTGTTGATCACGGCATGGCAGGGAAGGTATCCGGGCTTTTTGGCAGCGATACAACGCAAACAGAGATTCCATTGGCTCCTAAAAACATCCTTGATACTGGTGCGTATATCGAAACAGTAAAACCGGGTGATTCTGTTTGGAAAATGGCAGAGCGTCAGCTTGAAGCGCACTACGGGGAAAAGTTTACTGGGCTATCTCCCGAAAAACAGACATACATTATTGATGCGATCAAAGACAAGGTTGCAGTATACCCAGAGTCCTACGGGATTGCCGGCTCTGATGCAAGCACGTTAGATATCGGTGAAAATGTCGACTTTGGCGGACTTCTTGCAAACAAAACGTTTATGGACGAGGCTTTCTCTGGCGCACAAGACCTAAGTCCCGAGGAAATAACGAATATTGGAAATTATAGTGGGGAAGAAACACTAGAGCCAACCCAAACAGAGACACCAGCAAGAATGGTCCCTTCGGAGGAGCCCACCAAGGAACCCCTGCTGACAGATTTCACCGCGCCAGAGCAGGTCATCCCAGCAGAAATCACACCTCAGAACGATGTTTCCGTAGAAGGATATACATCTATGATGCCGGCAGAATTTACACCGAGCGACCCGCAAGTCCTTGCGTACGCAAACCAGCAGGTCCACGACCATATCAATAACATGTTCGGATCAAAAGGTTTTCTCGGACTCGGTGCAGAAGACGGCATGAACTCTATCAATTGGAAGGACCCCGATGTAGGTTTTGGAAACAAGACAGTTGAACAAGTACTGAACGCACAGCCAAGCAATTTCCCAGAAGATGGGGCAAGACATTTCGGCATTGAAGACTACTCTGCGACTGAAAAAATGAAGTCCTATCTCACCCTTGCTGGCAAGGAGACTGGGGTAATGCCGCACCGCGGAGAAAATGTGCAAGCTTACATCAACCGCGCAGCAGCGATTAACATTGATAGATTTATAAAAAACGGATAGTATTACAACCATGAACAACAAGGAACTTCGTGAAATTTTAATAAAAGAACTAGGGATTGATGGATTACCCGAAGAGGCGCAAGACGAGATTGTTGCCAAGCTCGGTGAAGTTATTTTAAAATCGCTTACGGTAGCGATATTTGAAAAACTTTCTAATGGCGCGCGAACAGAATTTGAGCGCATTAGCGCAAAAGGCGACCATGCTATGATTCAGGAATTTCTTGAAGAAAATGTTCCCGATCTGCACACGCTTATGGAGGAAGAGGTGCGGAGGACACTGCAAAGCCTCGCGGAAAAAGAGCAGAGCAGCGAGTAAAGACCAGCAGTACATAGGTAAAAGGGCGTGCGCATATTTTCGCGCGCGCCCTTTTACCTTTTGTGTTAAAGTGTCTCGATGGAACATCTCAAGCACCTCAATGACAAACAGAAGGAAGCGGCTCTTCACAAAAACGGGCCGATTCTTATTATTGCAGGGGCAGGAACGGGGAAAACAAGCACGCTCACACACCGCATCCTAAACCTCGTGAAAGAAGGAATCGCACCGAGCGAAATCCTCGCAATCACTTTTACCAACAAAGCCGCAAAAGAGATGGGGGAGCGTGTAAACGAGCTCCTTGCAAAACACGGCTTTGATGCCGGTATGCGCTATGACGACGCGCGTCCGTTCATTGGGACCTTTCACTCGCTCGGCGTGCATATTCTCCGTGCGCATGCGCAGGTTTTTGGGCTCACCAAACATTTTACAATCGTGGACAAAAACAGCGCGAGTTCACTCATCAAAGAAGCAGTAAAAGAACAGGGTATCGACTCAAAACAATTTTCGCCAGACCGTATCGCAGGTGTCATCTCACGCCAGAAAGGGGCATTAATCACACTGAGTCAATATAAAAGCGATGTAGGAAATGCGTATTTCCCAATGATTGTTTCAGCGGTATGGGAAAGATATGAAAGACTTCTTGCGCGCGAAAGTGCGCTCGACTTTGACGACCTCATATTAAAAACTGTTATTCTTTTGCGTGACCACCCTGAGATTAGGAAAAACTACCAAAATAGGTGGAAATATATTCACATCGATGAATACCAGGATACCAATGCCGTACAGTATGAAATGGCGCGTTTGCTTGCCGGAGAAAAAATGAATATCTGCGCGGTGGGCGATGGTGACCAAAATATTTACAGTTGGCGCGGAGCAAACCTGCAGAACATTTTAAATTTTGAAAAAGACTATTCGGGTGCGCAGACGATACTTCTCGAGGAAAACTACCGCTCAACGCAAACGATCCTCGCAGCCGCAAATGATGTCATCAAAAAAAATACTGTGCGCAAAGAAAAAAAACTCTTCACAAGAAATATCGAGGGTGACAAAATTTCTCTCATAGAGAGCTATGACGAAGGTGGGGAAGCGCGTGCTGTTGGAGAAAAAATAAAGGCACTCATTGATAGCGGTACCGACCCCGAAGATGTTGCGGTACTCTATCGTGCAAACTTTCAATCACGCGCCCTCGAAGAAGCATTTCTTATAATGGAGATACCGTACCAAGTGCTTGGGGTTCGTTTTTTTGAACGTAAGGAAGTAAAAGACATTCTCTCTTTCATCCGCGCGGCACTCAATCCCGAAAGTTTGTCGGACATAAAGAGGATTATCGACTCGCCGCCGCGCGGCATCGGCAAAGCAACGCTTATGAAAATGTTTGCAAAAGACGAAGGGAGCCTTCCGCCCGCCGCAAAAAAACGTGTAGCAGAATTCTGGGCGCTGCTTGAGTCAATCAAGGAGTACGCGCTCGCAGAAAAAACTTCAAAGCTTATTAAATTTGTTTCTGAGAGATCGGGTATTGAAGCCTCTCTCAAAACAGGCTCTGATGAAGACAACGACCGGCTCGAGAATATTCATGAGCTCGTGACCCTTGCGACCAAGTATGATATCTTGCCGCCTGAAGAGGCGGTCGAGAAACTTCTGGGTGATGCAGCTCTTGCGAGTGACCAGGACTCAATGATGAAAAGTTCCCGTGCAGTAAAGCTGATGACTGTACACGCCGCAAAAGGACTCGAGTTCCCCTATGTGTTCGTAACCGGTCTCGAGCAGGACCTCTTCCCCCATAAACGAATGGGTCCGGGCGCAGTCTCAAAGGAAGATAGTGAGGAAGAACGACGCCTTTTCTATGTTGCCATCACGCGCGCAAAGAAAAAACTGTATCTTTCATACGCGTCAGTGCGCACTATTTTTGGGCAGCGCCAAGTCAACGCTCCATCCGAATTTCTCTCCGACATCGACGACACACTCACCGAGCGCGAAACAGGGGGCAGTGATAATGAACCGGTAATAAATATCCGCTGGTAGTTCGCGGTTGCAACAATTTAAGGGCGCACAGGGGCACATCAGATATCAAAACACCACCCCAAACCCCACCAAGCACCAAAAGCCCCAATATTACAATAACAGACGATCGTCTGTTATTGTAATATTGGGGAACATAAAATATACTTATACATACGAATGATTACGCAATCAAAAAAACCTGTACAGGGAAGACGCAGCGCTTTGCAGAAAAAAGTACTGCTTCTTTTATATGGAGGTATTGCGTTAGGTCTTACTCGCAATCCAAATCAATACTTCCGTGTGGTTCGCGAAGTGGCAAAAGAGTGGGGAAAAATTGACCGCATATCGCTCAATCGCGCAATCCAAACACTTTATAATTCCAAACTGGTTGCAACAAAAGACAACGACGACGGAACAACCACTCTTGTTCTTTCAAAAAACGGTGAACACCTCGCACTTACCTACAATATCGATAACATGGAAATAAAACCTCAGTCCAAATGGGACGGAAGGTGGCGTATCGTGATGTTTGATGTGCCGGAACGCAAGCGCCATACGCGTAATGCCATTCGCTCGCACTTCAAAAATATGGGGTTTTATGAATTTCAAAAATCAGTATTTGTTCACCCTTTCCCGTGCACAAAAGAGATTGACTATATAATCGAATTTTACAACATGCGCCGGCATATACGATTCATCACCGCAATAGAGATTGATAACGCGATTGAAATCAAGCGTCGCTTTAATCTTGCTTGAGCATTCGATGTTTTTCTAAATTCTAAAGCATTACAATAACAGACGGTCGTCTGTTATTGTAATGCTTTGATGTCAAGTCGTGTGACTGGTATACTTACTGTAGCAAATTTAATACTATGATGCGTGCAAAAAAATCACTAGGGCAGAATTTTTTAAACTCCAAGAGTGTTGCGCATGACATTGTGCGTGCAGCAAATCTTTCAGAGGGGGATACGGTACTCGAAATCGGCCCCGGTAAAGGGTTTCTCACGAAAGAATTGCTTGCTTCTGGTGCTCGAGTTATAGCTGTTGAAAAAGATGACCGAATGATTCCTGTCCTTACAGAAAAATTTGCTGATGCTATCAAACAAGGGCTTTTTACACTTGTGCATGGCGATATTTTGGAGTTTGTTGCTGACCAAGGCCCGGCCTTAGCCCAAATTCTCAAGGCCGGGCCTTGTCAGCAATACAAACTTGTCGCAAATATTCCTTACTACTTAACGGGGCAGATCATTCGTTTATTTCTTGAAGCAAAAAATAAACCTGAACGAATGATTCTCATGGTACAAAAAGAAGTCGCGACGCGGATTGTGGCCCGCGACAAAAAGGAAAGTATTCTCTCTATAGCGGTCAAGGCATATGGGTCACCCAAACTTATAAAGAAAGTTCCAGCGCGCTATTTCACTCCAGCTCCAAAAGTTGATTCCGCAGTGCTTTCTATTGAAAATATTTCAGGAAAAAATTTCTCCGATATTGCTACAGAAAAACTTTTTTTTGATATCGTGCGCACTGGCTTTGCGCACAAGAGAAAAGTTCTTGTAGGAAACCTGAAGGAACTTTTTGGAGAAAATGTTATGGCAGTACTTGAAGAGGCAAGTGTCCCAAAAAACGCACGCGCTGAGGATCTTTCCCTTACTCAGTGGTTTACTATTACATCGAAGTACCAACCACATCGATAGTCCCGATAGGGAAGTTTGCGGGCATGCAGCACCAAGAGCAGAAGGTTAAGCATGATCCGCCCGGATTATATGTCCCCAAAACCCAAGGTCCTGGTCGAAAAATTTGATAAAACGCTCTGACTGTTGAGAACCCTGGCTCATACGTAAAAACTCCGCCAACAGGTGGCCCTACGGTAATTGCCAAATTCCAACTGCAAGGACAATATTGCACAGAAAGGATTTGCCCACCAAAAGGCAAAATTCCAAGCGCCCTGCCGGACCTTACACGTAAACCAAAAGACACGGTAACTAAAAGAAATGCAAAAACAACGCTCATAAGTATCGGGTGCCTCTTTATAAAAGGGGGGAACTTCATATATACTATTCTTTCATACTAACGCCTCTTCTGCAACCACATGGAAGACACCTACAGCTCTAAATCAAAACTTTTCCCATTGCTAACACCATTTTCATTGACCACATACACCCAAAGTGGCAAGAATACTTTTTTCCCCGATTCCGAAGAAGTTGCGGTTAGGGTGCTTGGAGGGACAACAAATGACAATGATGCCCCATCGGCGGAAGAAATATCTTCAAAAATATTTGTTCCTCCGCGTATCGTGTTTCCGTTGAGGGTAAATCCAGAGCCCTTGATAATCACCCTCGCGCCACGCGCCGCCTGTGATGGACCAATGCTTTCAATTTTTGGTTCTGGAGTCACCCCATCTGTTACTACAAAAAAAGCGTCTTTGTTACTTTCTCCTTGAGAATTTTTCACATAGAGTGAATACGTACCCTTTGGCACAGAAGGGACCTTCAGGGTAATTGTCTGCTTATTCGATGACACCGCTTTTACAACAGCGTACGCGGGACCAAAGTAAACTGTATTATCATCAGTGAAACCTGCACCAGATATTGTAATCATTGTACCGGGTGTACCAGAATACTGAGAGGGGAACATGACAATCACGTCATTATTTGAAGCTTGGATAACAGCAGAGGTCTGAGAAGAACTTTTAAGTGTGAGCGCTTTCGCGCGCGTCTTTGCGCCAAAAATTCCCGTTCCAGAAACTAGACCTATTGGCGTTAATATTTCCGCACGGTATTTCTCCTGAAACTTTATGAGTGCGCGTTTTGTCGCAGGACCAAAATAGTCGGTTTCATTACCGTTAGACCCAACACCCGTTTCGGCAACACGTGTTTCCACATCAGCATTGAGAAAAATCTGGAGAGAGCGTACATCTTCACCACGCATTCCTAATTTAAGCGTGCGAGTAAAACTCTCCGAATCAGCAAGAGAAATAAGTGGTATTGCGAACAAGACAACACAAAATATAGTTTTAAAATTCATACGATTATCATACCACGCAAACCGCAAAATTATTCCAGGTTGACGGTGCCATCACTGTTAAAATCAAGGAGTTGCGCGTTGGTGTTAAACGCGGTAAGGTCAGCACCATTTACTACTTTGTCATCATTCACATCCGCGAAACCACATTTTTCAAACGCGGTACGTCCGAGACAATAATTAATAATCTGTCTGTCATTGTATCCAGTAGTGTCGAACATCATTGACTCAAACCAATCAAGTTTCCACCCAAGGGGGATAATTCCAGAGCTCCCAAAGATATCTCTCTGCATAAACTTCACAAATCCGAAATCGCGATCATCGATCACCCCATCTGCATTAAAGTCTGCTTGTGCGCATGAACCAGAGAGGGGCAAGCCTTTGCACCCGTTGAACACTGCCATATCTGCTCCTCCAGCGCCAAAATCTGCAGTTCCGTCATTGTTCAAATCATACTGTGCAATGGTTGCGTATGTTATTTTCCCGAGATTGCTTTCAATATATGGGTCTATTGGCATATCGCCTTTATTGGTTGGTCCATTCAAAAACGTTTTAATAAAAAGTGGGGGGAGGCTAACCGCGCTTCCGGACGAAGCGCCGGTTATCCATATTCTAAAATTGGAATACTGCCCATCAACACCCGCCACACTAGGAGACGTTCCGTTTGCACCATAAACAAAACCGAGAGGCATGGTGAGTAGTCCACTATTTGCGGCGCACGCGCCTCCGAGCTTAGAAAACTTCAGCCACGTCGCACCACTACATGCAACTGTTGGCGGACGAGATATTCCGCCCCCTCCACAGGATGAGCTTGTCATAAACCAATTATTCCACCCGTTTTCATTCCACCACCAGTCCCATTGCTCGTGAGGAAGCATTGCATTAATATTTGCCGTTGAGGTTTTAAAAAAACATGATGTCGCTCCAGCAGGTGATGTGCTCTCAAGCTCCAACGTTTTATTCTGGTTTACATCAAAAACACTGCCTCTCGTCATAAAGAGCACGACGTCCGCCGTATTTGTTTTTCCATCACCATTCAAATCCGTTTTTGAACACAAGGCATATGATGTATTACCAACACAATGTGAAATGATTGAATAATCATTATTGTGATCAATTTGCGCATTAATCTGCGCTTGTGCTTGCGCATTGGCGCTTGCCAAAGCAGAAGCGCTCGGAGTAGCGGGGAAGCCAACTACTGCGGTGGACGGTGGCTGAATGAGTGGGTTTGCTCCGCCAACAAGCGGGATATGAACACCGCCAGCTCCTGCCCCCACCACTGCTCCTCCTTCCGGCGCCACTTCTCCCACTGGTGGCAACATAAAGCTAAATTGCACCAGCTTCGGATTGATTGAATTCAAAAGTAGGTAAGAGGTAAGGATAATAACGAGACCAATGAGTGCGCCCCAGATACGCTCCTTGGCACCGCTCTTGGCGTCAGGTGAGATCCCTGCCGCAACATACTGCGTACCGCCGATGATTGCAAAGAGAATAGCGAGTGCAGCACCCAAAGCGATAAGGAGCTTGATTGCGCCTGATAGATACATCGAGATGTTTGTTTGCCCGGTATTAGCATCAACTGTTCCGGGGAGCAAGGGGTGTGTAGGACTGGGCGAATACAAAACCTGCAAACATTAAAAAGATTGCTGCCGCACAAACTGGTACCAATATTTTTTTCATATTATTATCGTACCACAAAGAGCGAGGGAGACAATCTTCTTTTTAAGAGTTTTGGTCCGAAACACAAATCAGCTGATTTGGTTCAAAACACAAATCAGCTGATTTGCCTATTCTTTCTATTATGTCTCTGCTATAATATCTATGCGGAGAAAATATATGAACAAGCAATTTAAAAAAATACTTTCTGTTACACTCGCACTCATCGTTGGTTTCGGAATTATTTTCTTCGCGTGGAAAAGCACCGCCCCTGCAGGCAACAAAGTTTCGTTCGAACCTGCAATAAGCGGTGATTCGTGGAAAGGCTCTCTGCTTGCTGTTCCTCAAACATCCTCCATAAAAAATTTAGAGCAAAACGTGGCGGGCGCGGAGGCAACGACAACAACCGACATCATTGCGCGGGAGCTCCTCGTCAGCTACGCTCTTGCACAGCAAAACATGTCAACCACAACATTGAGCGACGCCGAAGCGCAGGCGCTTGCGCAAATGCTCGTTGAGAAGATAAAACTTCCTCAGGGGGTTGTATACTCGACAAAAAATCTTGTCATGTCAAGCGACAACAGCGACTCGTCGTTTGCCGCATATGCAAAAAGAGTTGGAGACATCATGCAAGCATTTTCAACTGCTCACAAAACGAATGAGCTTGCCATTGTTGCAAATGCCATCACCACCAAAGATGAAGCAGAGCTCAGAGGTCTCGCTATAATCATTACAGAATACAGAGGTTTGCAAAAAAGCTTGCTTGCGGTTTCCACCCCTTCTCTTGTGGCACCGCTTCACCTTCGCCTTGTGCAAAGCTATTCAAACATCGAAGCTGCCATTATCGGGATGCAAAAAATAATCAGCGACCCTGTTATCGGACTTGCCGCATTTACACAATATAAAAAAGAAAGCAATATTCTCCGCACCATTGATGCAGAATATCAAAATTATACATCCTCTCAATAACATAGAAACACTTCGTACATGAAACACTCTTTCAATCTTCCTAGAATTCTCGTATTGCCCCTCGCGTCAATCATGATTTTCTTTTCTCTTGGAGCACCACGAGCCAATGCTCTTATTTTTGTTCCTACGAATGATGCGATGCTCAACGCCACATCTCTGGAACACGCGGGGTTCCAAGATGTTTTTAAGATGGGAGCGGACACTATCATGTACGCCATCGGGCAACAGCTTTTAACTTCGCTTACCGACAGTACGGTGAATTGGATCAAGGGTGGATTCAATGGCAGCCCTGCCTTTGCCGTCGACCCGACAAAACTCTTCCTTGATACGGCAAACATGGTTTCAGGCGGGCTCGCCAATCAGATCCGCGGTATTGAAACGTGTAATTTTGATTTCAACTTCAACAATGATCTAGCAAACAGGGTTTCATTGTCGACAAGGAGCGGCGCAACGGCAAAGTTCCAAGACCAGATTAGCTGCCCATTTCCATCAAACATCAATGCGTCTGATTTTTCTAAGGATTTTAGTAAGGGCGGGTGGACCGCATTTGAAGCATCACTTTCTGACTCAGGAAATTCATTCGGTACTACATGGCTCACCGCACAAGAACTCAGTGCGCGCCAATCAGAAGCTCAAAATATCAAAGAACAGCAGTTGAGTTGGGCAAGCGGATTTCTCTCTATGGAAACCTGTGGGAGCACCGACCCATACACGGGTGTCGCCACTGATTGCCGCACAACAACACCAGGAAAAATCATCTCTGATACACTCTCGAAAAGCATAGGAACAGATATGGACCGTTTTGGTTTTGCAGACAATATGAACAAGATCATTTCAGCATTTGTTGCGAGCCTCACCAGCAGTGTAACCAGCGGTATTTTTTAATTAACACCAATGCGTCTAACTTTCCCCAAAATTATAGTAGCGATTCTCCTCGGAATTGTTTTTTTGCTTGGTGGAGCAGATATGGTGTCAGCAGCAGCTCCTGTGCCGTTAAATCCAGCGGGGGATGACCTTTTAAGCAAAATCTCTTGTGGAAGTTGGGATGAATGTATTCCAAAACTTCCAGAGATGATGTTTATGTATCTTTCCTATGTCATCTACATATTGACTGCGGGGATTCTCACTCTTGCCGGATACCTTTTTGATGCGGTACTCACATTGAGCATTGACGTAACCTTTATTCAAAAGCCGTTTATCGATAGTGTTTGGACCATTATTCGAGACTTTTCGAATATGCTCTTTATCTTCGTCCTTATTTATGCTGGAGTGCAGACTATATTGGGTATGGGAAACTGGCGAAGCACTGTTCTCAAGGTTGTCGTTGTCGCGCTTCTCATAAACTTTAGTCTCTTCTTTACCAAAGTAGTTATTGACGCGGGGAATGTGCTTGCGGTGGGAATTTATGAAGCTATTGGGGTGGTAAAAACAGAAAAGATTCATACGCAAGGGACAGGTCTCCAAGAACGCGACCTCTCTGCCGCTCTTGTAAAGAGTTTTAAGCCAGAAAGATTTTTAAACCCAAATATAAAGACTATATCTCCCGCTCTTGGGTTTATGCTATTTATTCTTGGAGCTGCCGTTAATCTCCTCGCTGCGTGGGCGTTCTTTCGTGTTGCTTTAATGTTTGTAGGGCGCATCATCGGTTTTTGGTTCTTGATGGTTGTCTCTCCGTTTGCATTTATTTCAACAACATTCCCAAAAGGAGATATGTTCCACTCTTGGCTTAAAAATCTTCTTGGTTTGTCTTTTGTTGCGCCAGTTTTCCTTTTTTTCCTATATCTCATAATGAAGGTTCTTAGCCCTGCTGGCGGGATTTTTTCATCTATCGCTAACCCAGACCCATCTAGTTTTGCAACCTTCTCATTTGATGTATTTTTCCTTCCAATCGTTATGGTTATCTTTATCTATATGGCACTCGACAAGGCAGTTTCATTTTCGAAAGACATGGCTGGCAGTTTTGGTGACCTTGGAGCAAAGCTCGGAGGTGCAGTGATGGGCGTTGCCGGAGGTGTGGCACTTGGCGGGGCAGCGCTTGGGTTGAGAAAAGTGGTTGGCGGGTATGCGGCCGGAAGCCTGCAAAGGGGCGTAAAGACAGAATCAGAGCTTGCAGCTATGTCAGGGGGTGAGCGCGCAAAGTACCAAAGTAGCCGCGCGCGAATGCAAACATTGACCAAGTCAAGTTTTGATGTCCGCAACCTTGGCGGGAAAGATTCTATTTTCGGAGCTACTATCGGTGGGGCACTCGCAAAGGGTGTCTCTGGCGGTGTGGGTGCTTTTGGAATAAGCACAGCAGGAGGCGGTGCCGGCGGGGTTGAAAAAGAGGCAAAGGACAAAGAAAAAAAGCTTATTGATAATGTGCCTAAATTAGGCATTTTTGAGGAGCAGGAAATATCGCGACGAGCAGGAAGAGAAGCAGAAGCAAATAAAAAAGAATTGGAAGAGGCGCAAAAAGCGTACGAGGATTCTCTGGAAGCACAACAAGTAATCGCAGCAAAGACGGCCTCTGAATCCGCAAAAACTACAGCAGAGGAGGCAAAGAGGAAAGTGGAAGAGGCGCAAAAAGCGTACGATGCCATGAGGAATTCTGGCGCGCGCGATCCAAAGATAACTCAAGCGCTGGCAGACACAGAGAAAGAGCAGAGGCAAGCCTTGGCAGCACTTAGTGCAGCTGACGCCACTCTTGCAAAAGCGATTGCGGATGATGCAGGGTCTGCAACAACCGCTGTTCTTAAAGCAGCAAAGGGGAAGGAATTGGATGCAAAGAAACTAGCAGAAACAGATATAAAAGCGGAGAACGACCGTCGTCGAGAGCACTACGCAGACAAAGTTGAAGAGTTTGGGGTCACTGCTCCTCTCGCTAAATGGAGGAAAGAGAAGAATACTCATACTGCCAACAAAATTCGAAAAGGGGAGGAGTCGGGTAATGCAAAAAAATTAAAAGAGCTTGCAAAGGATAAGAAGAAAGAAGAAGAGGGGGCAAATAGACCTGATGTCATAAAGCACATAGAAGAAAAAATTGAGGAAACGAAGGGGAATAAATAATTTATATGGAAACCGAAACAGAACAAATTTTTAAGGAACAGTTAGGGAAACTGCCCGCAGAGGTTGTTGATTTCATTTCGTCTGCAAGCTGGGAGGAAAACCTCGACGAAATTGCAGCTTTGTACAATCTACCCGAAAAAGAACAGGGCGACTTCAAGCTCGAAGTAACGCTCGTCCTTGCAGGTCTCATCCACCCCGATGCATTCAGTGAAACACTCGAACAAGAAGTCGGCATAAAAGGCTCAGTTCTTGAAGCTATTGTTCGTGCGGTCGAGCAGAAAATTTTTTCGCCAATCCGCCCTGCGCTCGTTGATTTCCTAGAAAAAGAGGCAGTGATGAGTGAGGAAGAGGAGAAACAAGAAGAGGTTATACCAGAGGAAGCAATCGCGGAGGAACCCCGCGTGAAAGCACCCGATGTCGCACCCGACAATTTACCTGTTGCTGAAGAAACAGAGCCGCTTCTGCCGCTAGTTCCTTTCAAGCTCGATGAAGAATCTACAGAACCTCTCATTCCACCAATCCCGCCAAAAACTCCTCACTTGGAAGCCTCGCTTCCAAGTGAGGTAGCCGAGCCACCACATCCTTTTGAAGAAAAAATGAAGCAAGTTTTTACTGCCGGAATGCAACCAATGGTTGCCCCAAAAAATGAGCTAATGACAGAGACGCAAACTCCCTCTGTTTACAACAACACCATTAAGCCTCTCACCCCCCACGTCGACCCATATCGCGAACCAATAGAATAGCAGTTAATAGTTTCTCGGTTTAAATAAATACGCTATACTACATGTATGCAATTTCACATTCCTCAATACATAGACATCGAGGATAAACTTTTTGGTCCGCTTACGCTGAAGCAAGCTATTTATGTGGCGGGTGGGGGCGGGGGAATTTATTTAGTTTGGCGCATCATTCCTTATATTGTAATAAAAGCGCCGATTATTTTGGCTATCGCGGTTCTTACGTGGGCTCTTGCGTTCTATCCAAAAGAAAAACTTGGGAAACCATTCATTGAAATCCTCGAGGCTGGGTTCAATTACATGATGCGCGATAAACTCTATACGTGGAAGAAAGCACCCAAGGAACCTACGACGAAGAGTGAGGAGGAGTTTATACCATCACAACCAGCGCCTACGCCCATCGTTCCATCTGGCAAACTATCGAACGCCTCGTTTAATCTTGATGTGCGCGGTCCAAAGATCGCTCAAGAAGACGAGCGAAAAAAATAAACACTATGGCAGTCAAATCAAAAGCGGCACAAGATTTTGTTCCCATTAAAGAAATTCGCGATGGCGTTGTAATTTTAAAAGATGGGACTCTCCGCATGCTCCTCATGGCATCGTCGGTCAACCTCGCGCTCAAATCGGCAGACGAACAACAGGCCGTTTTGATGCAATTTCAAAGTTTTCTAAATTCTCTCGAGTTCTCTACACAAATTTTCATTCAATCGCGACGTCTCGACATCCGCCCATACCTTTTGCTTCTTGAAGAGCGTCTCAAAGAAGAAGTAAACGAGCTCTTAAAAATTCAAATTCGTGAATATATGGGTTTCGTAAAAACTATCACGCAATCAACGAATATTATGAGTAAGCTTTTCGTCATTGTTGTGCCTTATGCACCACCTAAATCAGTTACCGCGAGCACAACTTCGGGAGGTATGATCTCTGGACTTTTCGGAAAAAAGAAGGAGGGGGGCACTACTCCGTCACAAGGTGCTGTCGAAGCCTTCGAGGAGGCGCGGACGCAGCTCGAGCAGCGCGCGGGAATAATCAGCCAAGGCCTTTCGCGTACTGGAGTGCGTATTGTTCCACTCGGCACCGAGGAACTCACGGAATTGTACTACCGTCTATTTAATCCCGGCGAGGCAGAAAAGAATGTTAGTGTAAAATAGTGATATAATTATGATTAATTTTTTTGGGAAAAAACAAAATACTGATGCAGAAAGGGAGAGAAACTCTGTCCCAGTGCTCCCACAAGACCTCTATGCAGATGCAGGGCTCAGTCTGGCTGACATCATCGCGCCATCGGCAGTAAAAGTAGAATCAAAACAACTTGTTTTGGGAGAAAAGTTTGTACGTTCATTTTTCATCACTTCATATCCGAGTGTTGTTTCCGACAATTGGCTTTCTCCTCTCATAAACCTAGACAAAGTTTTTGATATTGCAATATATATTCACCCTGTCGACACTGCGGCGATAATGAAAAAGTTTGAAAAGAAAGTGGCCGAAGTGCAGAGCCAAATAAACGTCCGCGAAGGCAAAGGTTTTGTGCGCGACCCAATGCTGGAATCCGCATACCGCGACCTCGAGGAGCTCCGCGACCGCCTTCAACAAGCGCAGGAAAAAATGTTCGATGTCGGACTTTATTTGTCGATCTATGCCGACAACGAGGAAGAACTCGGGCACGCAGAAGCAGAAATCAAATCAATGCTCGAGTCGCGCTTGATCTACGTTCGCCCTGCGCTCTTTCAACAAGAAGAAGCATTCCAGAGCATCATCCCCGTAAACGAGGATAAAATTGCGGTAACAAAAAAGATTAACTCCGAACCGCTTTCAAGCTTCTTTCCTTTTGTGTCGTTTGACCTTACTTCCGACAAAGGAATTCTATACGGCATCAACCGCCATAACTCCTCGCTTGTGCTTTTTGATCGCTTCTCTCTCGAAAACTATAATTCGGTTACCTTTGCAAAGTCAGGTTCTGGTAAATCTTTTGCCACCAAACTCGAGATATTGCGCAGTTTGATGTTTGATATCGATGTTATTGTCATCGACCCCGAGCGCGAGTATGAATCCATGGCAGAGGCAGTAGGAGGGCGCTATTTTAATATCTCGCTCAATTCCGAACACCACATCAACCCGTTCGACTTGCCAATACCACGCGAAGATGAGTCACCAGCCGATGTCCTTCGCGCTAATGTCATCTCGCTTGTTGGTCTTTTCCGCATTATGCTCTCCGGGCTCACTCCCGAAGAAGATGCTATTGTCGACCGCGCGATTGCAGAGACATACGCACTCAAAGACATTACTCCTGATTCAGATTTTTCCGCAATCGAACCTCCTCTCCTTTCTGATTTTGAAATGGTTCTTTCCGGAATGGAGGGAGCGGAGGGTATCCTCATAAAGCTCACCAAATATACGCGCGGTTCGTGGTCGGGCTTTATCAACCAACCATCAAACGTGGACATTAACCGCAAGTTCATCGTCTTTTCGGTGCGTGACATGGAAGACGACTTGAAGCCAGTCGCAATGTACCTCGTTACACACTTTATATGGAACGCTATTCGACGCACCTTGAGGAAGCGTCTCCTTGTTGTGGACGAGGCGTGGTGGATGATGAAGTCCGAAGACACAGCGGCGTTTCTCTATGCGCTCGCAAAACGTGGCCGTAAATATTATTTAGGCATTGCAACAATCACCCAAGACGTAAATGACTTTTTGAAATCACCATACGGTCTACCCATTATGACCAACTCTTCAATTCAAATCCTCCTCAAACAGTCGCCAACCTCAATCGATGCCGTCCAAAAAGCGTTCAATTTAACCGACGAAGAAAAGTTCTTGCTCTTGGAATCCGGGGTAGGCGAGGGGATATTTTTTGCGGGGATGAAACACGTGGCTATCCGATCCATCGCATCTTATACAGAGGAGCAGATTATTACCTCAGACCCTGGGCAAATCCTCGCAATCAAAAAAGCAAAGCGCGAACTCGCCGACGCGGAAGCGCAAGGGGGAATAAATTTGTAAAAAGTGTATAAATTTTGTGGACTTTTTACTCCTGTGTGCGGTATACTAGATTATATGTATCCAATGCGTACTATCACGCTTCGTACTATCCTTGGAGGATTTTTATGCGTCCCATTATTTGCGCCTCTATTTGTTTTTGCACAAACGACTGCAACCACAACCGCGGAACAACCTGTGAGTCAACTTCAGCAACAAATAGACCAACTCATGAGCGACCGAATGAGCAAGATGCCCACACTGGAAGAAGTTCGCACTAGTTCAATACTTAATTACCTTGAAGTAAAAACAGTGCCGCAAAACCCGGGACCCATTGAAGTAGTACAGGTTTCTGTCGAAAGTTATCTTACAGACCTCAATAAAGCCACCATAGAGTGGTCGGTTGACGGAAAAGTTGTGGAGCGGGCGATTGGAAGAAAAGTATTTTCCTTTCAAAACGGTCCTTCAGGAAAAACTACGCGCCTAACTATTTCCATTACGACAAACGCGGGGGAGGTGATTACCAAGAGGCTTTCATGGAGTCCTGTTGGTATTACGATTCTCTGGGAGGCGGATACTTACACGCCACCATTTTATCGTGGTAAGGCACTTTTGACCGCAGAGGCAAGCGTAAGGGCAGTTGCAATCCCAGACAATACCGCGGGCCAAAACGCGCTCAGTGCTGGGAACCTCGTTTATGTTTGGGAAAAAGATGGAGCTGTAGTTTCGGGAAGCTCGGGTTATGGAAAAAACTCATTTTCATTTACTGGCCCACGTCCTTACGAAAGGGCAAACGTAAAGGTTCGCGCGTCTTCCGTAAACGATGCGATGAGCTCGGAAACACGAGTCGACATTTCTCTTTCTCAGCCGTTCGTACTCTTCTATGAAAAGCATCCACTTCTTGGCGTTTGGTATAATCGACCGTTTGAAACAGACGTGACGCTAAATAAAAAAGAGTTTTCAATAAGCGCAGAACCGTACTTCTTTTCGAACGAATCAAGTGATGTGGCAACGCTTAGCCATGTTTGGGCGGTCAATGGAAAGTCTGTCCAGAATTACGGCCGTACGATTACGCTTAGGAACGATACTGGCGTAAAAGGAGACTCTGCGGTCTCTCTTGCGATGCGTGGATTAAAGCAAACATTCCAGTCTGCAAGCCAAAATCTCCGAGTTCATTTCGAGCAGGATACTGCTTCTCGTCCAACATTTTAAACATCCATGAAACACCTTATATCAATTCTTGTAGGACTCGCCCTTATTGCCTTTGCAGGAGTTCTCGTTGCCAATGCCCAGTCCTACACACCCCTTGCTC
>Ga0209542_10005185_pt1 | contig 26251 bp, 18 predicted proteins | sample RifCSPhighO2_01_FD_184028 | JGI IMG/M metagenome (GOLD analysis project Ga0209542, IMG submission 184028) | Soil microbial communities from Rifle, Colorado - Rifle CSP2_plank highO2_0.1 (SPAdes) (version 2) | ecosystem: Environmental > Terrestrial > Deep subsurface > Rock core/Sediment ...
TAACTTTAGGATACGGACTTTATAATATTCTCCGTTTGGGTCCTGAGTTTCACATGATTTCTTTAAGAAATAAAGATTACGTTTTTCCTCTAAATCATGTATTGCAAAGTCCGCTGGACCCTTTTACCCCCTTTTTAGATAGAATTTTTGAATACCTTTGGATTCTTGGACCGAGCTTATTGGTATTATTTATTGTATTGGGCATAGTATTAAACTTAAAAAAACATTTTAGGCAAACACTTTTTATATCTGTCTGGGCATTAGTACCGATAATTATAACCTCGGAATATTCTAAAACGATGACCGCACGCTATGTTTACTTTACGATACCATTTTTGGTTATTTTGTCAGCGTCCTCATTTTTGCTAAAAGGTAAATGGGTAAAACCATTTACTCTAGGATTATTTCTTTTCATCATCCATGCATTTGCCATTAATAGATTGTTGCTTACCAATATCGAATCTGCTCCGCTTCCTAACAGCGAGCGCACCGGCTATCTGGAAGAATGGACAGCTGGAACCGGGATACAAGAGGTGGCTGACATAGTACTAAACGAGATCAAGAACAATCCCGACGAAAGAATTGTGGTAGGTACAGAAGGGTTCTTTGGAACACTACCAGACGGTCTTCAAATATATCTTAATAAAATCTCCAATGTAACAACTATTGGAGTGGGTTTAAATATGGATAAGATTCCGGAACCTCTGTTGGAATCCAAAAGATTTGGAAATAAAACTTTTTTGGTTGTAAATAGCTCTAGACTTAAAATAAGCAAAGAAGATTGGGATGCTTTTGGATTGAGGTTGGTTTCGGAATATCCAAAGGCGTTAAGGTTACAACAAGATTCTCATGAATTTATTTGGTATGGCCCTCGCGACAGCCTTTATTTTTTTGAGCTGACCGGACAGGCAGTATCTACGAAATAATAAGAATTGTGATACCATCAAAAGGTATGAAATGGCTTCGGAAAATCGTTTACTATCCTAACTTCTGGCCAATAATTATTGTAATTTTATTCGCAATTCTTGCAGGAAGAACTCTTATTTTCCAATCAGGTTACTTTAATATGCACGATGATTTACAGATGATGAGACAACTTGAAATGGAGAAGTGTTTTGCAGATAGACAAATTCCTTGCCGTTGGGTTCAGGATATGGGTTATGGATTTGGATTTCCTTTATTTAATTTCTATCCGCCACTCCCCTATCTGATAGGGCAGGGAATACGCTTTTTAGGATTTAGCTTCGTAGATACTGTGAAAATTACATTTGCGTTGTCTTTTATCGTCTCGGGAGTTTCGATGTATTTGTTAGCAAAAGAATTTTTTCCCGAGAATTTTAATTTTAAGGGGAGAAAGATTAGTTTGGGAGCTCTAGTTTCGGCAATTTTTTACATCTGGGCACCTTATCATGCGGTAGATGTATATGTGCGGGGGGCAATGAACGAGGCTTGGGCTCTTTCGTTTTTTCCCTTGATATTTTGGTCCGTGTACCGACTGGTTATGTGCAATAAAAGAGAAACAAGAAGGTGGATAATTTTATTGGCACTCGCCTATTCGGCGCTTCTTACGTCGCACAATCTTATGGTTCTAATATTTACGCCGGTGTTAGCTGGTTGGGTCCTAATTCATTTATGGCGAAAAAGTAGGTGGTCTCGCCTACCAAAAATCATAATTTCAGGAATTTGGGCTCTAGGCCTTGCGGCTTTTTTTACATTGCCGGCGCTAGCAGAAAATAAATTCACTCAAGTAAGGGGACAACTTGAAGGTTATTACGATTACACAGCCCATTTCGTTAGTTTAAGACAACTTTTAATTTCACGCTTTTGGGGTTATGGTCCGTCGGTTTGGATTGATGCGGAGGACGGCATGTCTTTCCAAATTGGGCATATCCACTGGATTTTGTCACTTATAATTGGTGGCTGGCTAATATTTTTAATAATACAAAGTAGGAAGAAGTTGATTAAAAGTTTTAGAGAGTCTAATTTCTTACTTCCTTCCTTTTATCTTTTTGTGGTTGGGTGGTTTTCTGCCTTTATGACTCACTTGCGCGCTATTGGAATCTATAAAGCAATACCTATCTTAAGCCTCATTCAGTTCCCTTGGAGATTTTTAACGATAGTCATTTTTGCTTTTTCGTTTATCTCGGGCGTTGCAGTGATTATTTTTGAGAATAAAAAAGTTAGTAGTTGGATAACCGGGTTGTTGGTCGCCGGACTCGTGATATTTAACTGGAACTATTTTCTACCCCGAGACGGGAAAATGGGAAAATTAACTGACGAAGAAAAGTTTTCCGGAGCCGCATGGGACCTTCAGCAAACTGCAGGCATTTATGATTATTTACCAATTTATGCAGAAATGGCACCAAATGCCCCTAGAGATAAAATTGCAGAAATTATTCAAGGAGAAGGAGAAATTTATAATTCGCAAGATGGCACCAGTTGGGCGGAATTTGATATTGGGGTAAGGTCAGATATAGCTCAGGTTAGAATTGGAATTTTTAAATTCCCTGGCTGGAAAGTATTTATAGACGGGAAGGAAGTTGAAAATTTTGTTGCAGGAGATGAAAAGTGGGGACGAATGTATGTGGAAGTACCAAAAGGAGAACATAAAATTAGGGCTGAATTTACTAATACACCTGTCCGCGCTGCATCCAATTTTATCTCTCTTTCTTCTTGGTTGGGGTTGTTTACTTTTCTTGTGCTAAAGCGTAAAAAGTAAAGCATGCACCCTTGCAGCATGGGGTAATAAATTTTGTCAGGTATATGTTGAATGATACAATTTAGGCGTGGCTAAAGATTCTTTTTCTGAAGAGCACCTCGACCCAACCTCAGAAGTTAGTTTAGAGGCGGTTAAGACTCGAGCGGTTCGGGGAGTCGTTGTTTTAACGGGTAGAACCTTCTTCATAAGTATCATATCTTTGGTTGCTACAGGATTTCTTACGGTTTTTCTTGAACCTAGCGAATTTGGAGTTTTCTGGATAGTTTCTGCAGTTGTTAATTTTCTGGCATATTTTTCTGACGTAGGACTGGCCGCGGCTTTAATACAAAAAAAAGAAAAAGTGACGGACGGAGACTTAAAAACAACATTTACCTTGCAGCAGATTTTGGTATTATTGATTCTTCTGCTTGTTTTTTTAGGGGCTCCTTTTATTTCGCAGTTTTATTCACTGTCTGTAGAGGGAAAGCTTCTACTTTTTTCTTTGGCAATTTCTTTACTTTTGTCTTCCTTAAAAACAATTCCTTCGGTTCTTTTGGAGCGAGAGCTGGAATTTGGAAAATTGGTTATTCCACAAATTTTGGAAAATCTGGTTTATAGTACCCTTGTGGTACTACTGGCCTGGCGGGGTTTTGGCATAAGAAGCTTTACCTATGCCGTTTTAGCCAGAGGTATGGTTGGTCTTTTGGCGATGTACGCAATTAAGCCTTGGATGCCGGGGCTTTCTTTTTCGAAAGATTCTTTTAGAAAGCTGCTCTCTTTTGGAGTCCCCTATCAAGTGAATTCTTTTCTGGCGAGCATTAAAGACGATGGTTTAACAGTGGTTTTAGGTGGTATTTTGGGTGCAACAGGGATCGGCTTTTTGGGCTGGGCGCAAAAATGGGGCCAGGCACCGTTGAGATTTTTTATGGACCACGTTATAAAAGTCACTTTCCCAGCTTTTTCCAGGATGCAGGACAATAAAGACGAGCTAAAAAGGACAGTTACCCGCTCGATATTCTTTATAACCTTCTTAGTTTTTCCAACTCTGGTTGGACTTTTGGTTCTAGCCCCAATTTTGGTAAAAATTATTCCGAGGTATGAAAAATGGACACCGGCACTTTTAGCGCTTTCATTTATCGGAGTAAATACAATCTTTGCAGCGGTGACGACTCAGCTTACCAATTTATTAAACGCTATCGGAAAAATTAAGTATACCTTTCGGCTGATGATTATGTGGACTATCTTAACGTGGGCGCTTGTGCCCTTATTGGCACTAAAGTTTGGGGTAAGTGGGGCCGCGGCAGGATATGCATTGGTAGGGACCAGCTCAATTGTGGCGATTTATATAGCCAAAAGGTTCGTTGATTTCTCATTGGTAGACAGTGTCTTAAAAACTGCCTCAGCGGCTGGAGTGATGGGTGTTGGGCTCGTAATTTTAAGGAGAGTAATTCCTGTGAGTCTTTCTTCTGTCTGGCTTCTGGTAGGAGCAGGAATAATATTATATATGGTTACCACTTATCTAATTGTCGGTTCGTCAATTATTCAAGATGTTAAAAAAAGCTTTAAAACTTTTTTCTCAAGATAAAAAGGCCCTTTGCTTAATTCTTTTAGGAGCAACTTCTTGGCTTTTGGTTATGGTTAAAAGTGGCCTTTTTTATTCATTCGGGATGGGATTTTGGGGGCCGAATGGCCACGATGGCATTTGGCATTTGTCTCTAATTAAGGCATTTTCAAAAGGTTCTCTGCAAATGCCGGTGTTTGCAGGTGAGACTTTACGAAATTACCATATTGGCTTTGATGTATTGTTAGCCCTTCTTCATAAAATTACTTCTATTCCGATCCCCATGCTTTATTTTCAAATAGTACCTCTTATTTTGGCTTTAGGGATTGGCTTTACCGTCTACAGCTTTGTATTGCATTGGCGAAAGTCCACGTCGGCTGCTTTATGGGCAACATTCTTTGTTTACTTCGGCGGCAACTTTGGTTGGATTCTAACTTTGATTAGAGAAGGTCAACTTGGGGGCGAGTCCATGTTCTGGGCTCAGCAGGCAATGGCTACTCTCATAAATCCACCCTTCGCTCTTTCAATTTTACTGATGCTTTCCGCTCTTATGATTTTATCCAAATATTTTCAAAGGCCGACTACTATTTATTACTTCCTATCAATCCTAGTTTTTGGTTTGCTTTTAGAAATAAAGGTATATGCCGGGATTTTATCTTTAGGCGGCCTTTTTGCTGCAGGATTATATGAATACTATAAAAATAGAAAATCTACGATACTAACGATATTTGTAGGATCGCTGGTTATTTCAATTACGCTTTTTATAGTTTTTAACAAAAATTCCTCATCTTTGATTGTTTTTCAACCCTTTTGGTTTTTGGAAACAATGATGGGCTTTTTGGACCGTCTTCACTGGCCAAGATTTTTCAATGCTATGCTTGCGTATAAACAGAGTGGAAATCTTATCAAGGGAATCCCCGCCTATATAGTCGCATTTGGTATCTTTTTGGTAGGAAATTTGGGAACCCGAATTATCAAGGAAATATTAATTTGGAAGTGGATTAAAAATTTCAAAAGATTGACCTACGTTGAAGTTTTTTTGGCAACAGTTATCGGCCTAGGGATTTTAATCCCAATGTTTTTTCTGCAAAAGGGAACACCTTGGAATACTATCCAATTTGCTTATTATTCTTTGACATTTTCGGGAATACTGGCAGGAGTTACTCTAGGAGACTGGCTGGAGAAAAAAACAACATTGATTCGATATTTTGTAGCGGGAGTTGTGATATTGTTAACGATTCCTACGACATTGGGTACACTAAAGCACTATTTGCCTTCGAGGCCTCCAGCCAAGCTTTCTTATCAGGAAGTTGGGGCTTTAGACTTTTTATCCAAACAACCCGAAGGAATAGTTTTAGTATACCCTTTTGATAGGGCCGCGTCCGAAAAAGCCATTGAAAACCCGCCTAGGCCTCTTTATCTTTATGAGTCCACGGCGTATGTGTCGGCATTTTCCGGTAAGCCTGTTTATTTGGAAGACGAGGTTAATTTAGATATCACCGGCTATGAATGGAGAGATAGGCGCTCAAAGGTTCTTGAATTTTTCGAAAGCAAAGATATATCTTTGGCAAGAGATTTTCTCGAAAAAAGCGGTGTTTCTTATATTTATCTTCTAAAAGAGCAAAGTTTGTTAAATGAATCTGCCCTGGGTATTCGCAAAATCTTTCAAAATAGCAAAGTTGACGTATTTAAGGTAGAGTGAGGAAGTTATAGCCGTAAAATGGTAGAATTTAGGCAGTGGGGAAAATTTCGGCTGTAATCAATACTCGTAACGCAGAAAAGATTTTACCTCGTGCAATATCTTCGGTTAAAGATTTTGCCGACGAAATAGTAGTCGTTGATGCTAAATCGGAAGACGCAACTCAGGAGGTCGCAAATAGGCTTGGAGCTAAAGTTTATGAATACGAAAAACCAATAACCTATGTTGAGCCGGCTAGAAATTTTGCGATAAGCAAAGCGAAAAATGAATGGGTATTATTATTAGACGCCGATGAGGAAATCCCCGAAAGCTTGGCCAAGAAACTACAAAAGATTGCTCAAAAGCCTCAGGCGGATTATTTTCGACTACCCCGTAAGAATATAATTTTCGGCAAATGGATTAAACATTCTCGTTGGTGGCCGGATTACAATATTCGTTTTTTTAGAAAAGGAACCGTTGTCTGGAGTGAGATTATTCACTCCGTGCCGGAAACTAACGGGAAAGGTTTAGATTTACCGCCAAGGGTGGCCTATGCGTTGGTGCACCATAACTATCAATCGATCGAGCAGTACATAGATAGAATTAACAACTTCACCACAGAACACGCAAAACTTTTGGCAAAGGAGGGTTATCAGTTCAGATGGCAAGATTTAGTAAAAAAACCAGCTGCCGAGTTTCTAAGTAGATATTACCAAGGGGAAGGTTATAAAGACGGAATTCATGGTCTTGCCCTTGCAGGCTTACAAGCATTTTCAGAGCTAACTCTTTATCTTAAAGTTTGGCAGCAAGATAAACTTGGAGAGAAGAATTTGGATGTTGCCGATATAATAAATAGTATCAAGGAAGCGGAGTCTGAACTTCATTATTGGCAGGCTGATGCGCGAGTAAAAAAAGATGGAGGTTTAGTAACCAGAATCAAAAGGAAATTTAAGCTTCCATGAGTAAACTCCCCAAAGTTTCAATTATAGTTCTTACTTGGAACCAATTAACGCTAACTCTTGAGGAGCTTGAAAACATTGGAAGACTAAACACGGATGGTATTAGTTGTGAAACGATAGTTGTAGATAACGGCTCTCGTGACGGAACTTCCCAGCAGCTTAAGGGATATAAACTTCCAAATATGACATTTAAGTTAATAACAAATAGGGAAAACCTGGGATTTGCTGGCGGGAATAATGTGGGCCTAATAGATGCAATCAAAAGAGGAGCAGACTATGTTTTGTTTCTTAACAACGATGTAATCCTTCCGGATGATTTGCTGGTTCAATTGGTTAAAGTGGCAGAATCAAACGAGAAGATAGGACTCGTCGCGCCAAAAATATATTTTGCAAAAGGTTTTGAGTTTCACAAAAAAAGGTATAAAAAGAGTGATTTGGGCAAGGTTATTTGGTATGCCGGTGGAATAATCGATTGGAATAATATTTATTCTTCCCATCGGGGAGTGGATGAGGTCGATATAGGCCGGTATGACAAGGAGGGCATAACAGATTTTGTTAACGGAGCGTGTGCACTAGTGAAAAGAGGGGTAGTAAAAGAAATAGGCTTATTAGACGAAAAGCTATTTTTATATTGGGAGGATGCGGATTACTCAATGAGAGCAAAAAAAGAAGGTTGGAAAATTGTCTATACTCCTTCCACACATATTTGGCATAAGGTTGCCCAAGCATCCGGCATCGGAAGTAATTTGAATGATTATTTTTTAACTAGAAATAGGCTTCTTTTTGGAATGCGCTACGCAAGAACAAAGACCAAACTAGCTCTTATCAGAGAAAGCATTAAGCATTTGATTTCTGGCCGTAAATGGCAGAAAACCGGGGTTCGTGATTTTTATTTGAGAAGACTTGGGAAAGGTAGCTGGCCGCCGGCCCAGAGGGCCTCTGGCCCGGAGGGGAATGACTAAAAGAAACAAAATTGGTGCGATTGTTTTAACGAGGGACTCTGAAGGAGTGATAGAGGATTGTTTGAGATCTCTCGCTTGGGTTAACCAGATAGTAGTGGTTGACAGCGGATCAAAGGACAAAACAGTTAAAATTGCAGAAAAATACGGAGCGAAATTTGTAATAAGTAAAGAGGATGGCTTTAGCGAGAAAAGAAATAAGGGCGCAGAAGAAGTTACCGAAGAGTGGCTTTTATATATAGATTCCGACGAGAGAGTAATACCAGCGCTTCGCGATGAAATAATGCAGTTAATCAATAAATCAATAAATCAATTTTCTGCATATGCGATTCCCAGAAGAAATATTATTTTAGGAAAAGAGTTAAAGCATGGGGGCTGGTGGCCGGATTATGTTAAAAGACTTTTTTTAAAAAGTAAATTTAAAAGATGGAAAGGTGAGCTGCACGAAGAACCACAGTTTGAGGGTGAACTTGGACACCTTGAGAGCCCCCTTGTACATCTTAAACATGACAATCTTTCTGATATGGTAGATAAGACCAACGAGTGGTCGGAGATTGAAGCAAGATTGATGTATAAAGCTGGCCATCCCAATATGAACGTAGCACGATTTTTATCTGCTATGACCCGCGAATTTTGGCTAAGAATGGTAAAGTATCGAGCATTTTTGGATGGCGCAGAAGGAATAATGTACGCTTTCTACCAGGTGTATAGCCGGTTCATCTCCTACGCTAAACTTTGGGAAAAGCAATTACAAGCTAAAAGCTCAAAGCTAAAAGCTTAAAACTGATATGCGGGCGGCAATTTACAATCCATATCTTGATACATTGGGAGGCGGTGAAAGATATGCAATGGCCGTGGCTACAACCTTGGCAGAACATGGCTATCGTGTAGAAGTAGAATGGAAAGATGAGGGCATTAAAAATACTTTAGAGAAGCGTTTTAATATTGATTTAAAAAACGTTATTTTTGTGGAAAGTGTCAATAAAGGAGACGACTACGATTTTTGTTTTTGGGTATCGGATGGCAGCATCCCACTTCTAAGAGCCCGCAAAAATTTTTTACACTTTCAATTTCCCTTTAAAGACGTAAGCGGAAAAACTCTTTTTAACAGAATGAAATTTTTTAGGATTGATAAAATAATTTGCAATTCATACTTCACAAAAAGTTTTGTTGATTCTGCTTACGGAGTAGACAGTTTGGTGATTTATCCTCCAGTTGACGCTTTACAATTTAAACCCGGGAAAAAAGAGAATCTGATTATTTCAATCGGCAGATTTTCGCAGTTAACTCAAGCAAAAAGACAGGATGTTTTGCTTAGAGCTTTTAAGAAATTTTACGATTCGGGCTTTAGGGATTGGAGACTTGTTTTGGCTGGAGGAACGGAGGTGGGCGTTGACGATTTTGTTGCAAAGCTTAGAAAGTCTGCAAAAGGGTACCCCGTAAAAATAATGGAAAGCCCCGCATTCAGCCAAATTAGAGACTTGTATTCCGAGGCAAAGATTTTTTGGTCCGCAGCAGGATATGGAGTTGATGAGAAAAAAGAACCGCTTAAGGTTGAGCATTTTGGAATAACTTTGGTTGAAGCGATGGCCGCAGGCGTTGTTCCCCTAGCTTATGATGCTGGTGGGCATAAAGAAATAGTTGCCCACGGAGAGAATGGATATTTATGGAAAGGGACGGCGCAACTGTTGGCAAATACGGCGAGTGTTATAAAAACAAGAAAGCTTTTGAAGGAGATGTCTTTACAAGCACGGAAAGATAGTAAAGTTTATGAGTATGAAAGATTTAGTGCTGAAATCAAAGCATCTCTTTAAAGACTTTTGGCCTTTATTAATAATAATTCTCGCGGTTGTAGGTTTTTTCTGGAAAGTCGTTTTCAAGGGAATGGTGCCTCTGCCCGCAGATTTCGTTGTCGGGGCTTACTATCCGTGGTTAGATTATAAGTGGGGTTTCGTAACCGGCGTTCCGGTAAAAAACCCTCTCACCACTGATGTAGTCTCTTTTACTTATCCGATGCAGACACTGGCAACGGATATGCTTAAAAAGGGGACTCTACCTCTTTGGAATCCATATATATTAGCCGGTACACCGCTTCTGGCTAATTTTCAATCTGCTCCTTTTTCGGCGACAAATTTTATATATTTTCTTACCGATAAGATTTCTGCCTGGAGCATACAAGTTATTTTGCAGCATTTTTTAGCAGCCCTTTTCACTTTTTTTCTTTTAAGATACTGGAAAGTTTCAAAGATAGGTTCAGCTCTGGGTGGAATCGTTTACGCATTTTCTGGATTCAATCTTATTTGGTCTCAATGGAATGGGCATACCTTGGCGGCGGCTTTTATTCCGCTAATAATACTTTTTACCGATAGATGGTTACGTTCGAGTAGATGGATAGATGGCTTCGCGATTTCTGTTTCATTTGCTCTGCTTTTTTTATCTGGATATCCGCAGATTGCTTTATATTTAGCTTTGGCAATCGTTGTTTTGTGGTCGATAAGAGTTTGGAAGGCGAAAAATTGGTTTAAATCGTCTCTTTTCTTGGCATTGTTTTTGCTATTGGGAATAGGGATTTCTTCTTTTCAAATAATTCCCGGCTGGGAGCTTCTTCAAAATTCTCAAAGGACTGTTGAGTTTCACCCATTCGAGTGGGCGTTTCTTCCTTGGAATAAAATTGTTACCTTTTTTGCTCCTGATTTTTTTGGCAACCATTCAACGAGAAATTATTGGGGACCACAGGATTATACGTCAAATACGGGTTTTGTGGGAGTTGTCGCTTTTGCCCTAGCTTTAAGTGCCACAGCATTTATCAGAAATAAAAAAGAGATAAAATTTGCGGTTGCTCTTTTTATACTGTCTTTAGTTTTTTCTTTTCCCACGCCCATATCAGTTTTCTTATGGAAAAGCGCAATATTTGGACTTAACGCAGCCTCAGCACATAGGGCTTTGGTGCTTTTTAATTTTTCGACTGCTTTATTGGCAGGTTTTGGTACTGACTTCTTTTTGAAAAAAGGAGTAAAGCTTAAGCTTTCATTTTTCTTGCCTTTTGTAGTTCTATTCGGTTTTACAAGTTATGCCTTGCTTTTATCCAAAAATCCGGTATTTGTAGGGAGCGTTCCCAAACACATTGTTGCATTGAGAAATTTAATTTTCCCTTGGGCAGTTTTTACATCCTCAATTTTTGTAATGTGGTTTTCCCGCAAACTTAATAAAAAAGAAATAGGCATTTTTATACTATTTTTCATTATGGTTTTTGAACTTTATAGGTTTGGATGGAAGTTCACTCCATTTTCGCCACGAAGCATAGTTTTCCCGACTACTCCCGTGCTTGAGTTTTTGACAAGCCAGGAAAAACCAGTCAGAGTTACTGGTTCGCAGGTTATACCTATAAATATGCGCATGCCTTATCGTCTTGAATCGTTGGAGGGATACGATGCAGTATATCCATTTAGAATATCGCAGTTTTTGGCCGCACTTAGCGGAAAAGTAAGCGGCACTACTCCGCTGGGACGGTATGGGACTGTAGACAATATAACTTCGCCACTTTTAGACCTAGTCAATACTAAATACTACCTTGCGATTAAGAAAGATGCTAAAGGTGAACCAAGCGAGGAAGGAGTGATTTCTGATATTTTTGATAAAAAACGCTTTAAAGAAGCCTTTCAAGATAAAACAGTAGTTGTCCTTGAGAGCAAGGATACTCGTCCCAGGGCGTTTATGGTTTATAAGTGGGAAAAAGAAGATAGTTCGGAAAAAATATTGGATAAGCTTCTTGATAGCAGTTTTAATTATGGGGATAAGATTATTTTAGAAGTCGAAATAGCTCAGCCTAATGAAATTCCAGAGACCCGAGGTACAGTCACTTACAAAACTTATTCCGAGAACGAATCTTCCTTAGACGTAGAAACGGATACAGAAGGAATGCTTTTTGTTTCAGACACCTATTATCCTGGCTGGAAAGCGTTTGTTAACGGGTCGGAAACGCCAATTTATCGGGCCGATTTCGCATTTAGAGCAATAAAAGTGCCTAAGGGCTCTCATGAAGTTAAATTTGAATATCGTCCTGACTCCTTCTTTAAAGGACTTTACATAAGCCTAATTTCATTGCTATTTCTAATTGGTCTATATCCAATAACTAAATTGGTCAGTGGTAGAAAAACCTGAACTTTATTTTCATGCTGTTTTCAAGGAAAAATAATACTCTTTTATTAATATTAATTTTTCTAACCGCTCTAGCTGTACGGTTTCTCTATTTTCCCAATAATATATATTTTGGTTTTGATCAAGCACGAGACGCCTATGAATCTCAGTCAATTTACAAAAATCTAGACCTTAAGCTGATAGGTCCATCAACGGCTGATCCTAAATTATTTCACGGTCCTTTATATTGGTACATGATAGGATTTATTTATCTGATTGCCAGAGGAGATCCATCGCTTCCCGCGGCTTTTCTTTTGGTCTTAAACGCAGTTGGAGTTTTTTTGGTATACCTTTTAGGAAAATCCCTGTTTAACTCAAAAACAGGGATTATTGCCTCGGTTCTTTACGCTTTTTCCTTCGAGCAGACTCAATATGCTATGTATTTTGGCAATCCCGCGCCGGCAGTACTTAGCACACTTTTATTTTATTTGGGACTGTCGCTTTTTATTTTTAAAAAAGATTGGAGGGGTTTACCCTTGGCCTTTTTAGGATATGGCTTATCAATTCAATTTGAATTTTTCTTACTTTATTTAGGAGTAATCGCGGCGATTGCTATATTAATCTTCAGAAAAAGAATTAAATCGAAAGTAACATTAAAACACGTTTTAATCTCCTTGGCAGTTTTTATATTGTCAATATCCTCCTTCATTGTTTCTGATTTTAAATACGGATTTAGAACATCAAATACGTTATTGTCCTCAATAAGCAAGATTGAACAGGGTAGTGGAAATATAGTTATTTCTCTCCGGTTTTATATAGACAGACTGGGACTTTTATTTCACGATAACGTTTTTCCAATCAAGCCCTCTATATCCAAAGTATCTATGATAGCTTTAATAATCTTTGGCGCCTTGTGGGTTATTCGCAAAAAGAGCAACTTTTCCCAAGTACTTTTTCTTTTGGTGTGGATTTTATCTAGCCTTCCTCTGGTCTTATTTGGGAAGCCGAGCCTTTATTATACGAATATCGGAATTTCGGCCGGACTTTTAATTTATTCTGCCTTTTTACTTGAGCGATTGAGAGAAAAAAAATTTTCCACTGGAATTATCCTTGTTCTTTTGATTATTTTAGGAAATTTATCTTTGATAACTAAACAAAATCCAAGAGGAATAATAAATGACATATATGTACAAGAAGGAATGCTTCTTTCCCGAGAAAAAGCGGCCATTGATTATATCTATAGAGAATCCAGCGGAAAGCCAATAGTTGTTGCTTCCAGCACTATGCCTCTTTTTATAAATACCACATGGGCATATCTTTTTAACTGGTATGCTGACCCTAAATACGGACATCTTCCTTATTGGGCAGGAAAAACCGCCGAAGGGTACCCCGGAAGTTTACCCATTTGGAAATCCCAGGAGAAAGACTATCAGTTTTTTAGTATCATAGAACCTACACGGGGTGTGGGGCAGGGACATATAGACTTGTTTTTGCTAGAACAAGGGCAATACGGAGAGGTTGTCGACGAGAAGAGCTGGGGCGATAGATGGTATTCACAGCTAGTTGTTCAAAAGCGTAAGTAATCGTTGGCAGAATGCCCCGCCCAAAGCTACGCAGTTGCTGGCGGGGATGTATGTTGAAAAAACGATTACAAAATTCCGAGGAGGATTTTGGTAAAACTGATAAAAACATGCCAACTCATGTAAACTTAGCAAAAATACCGAGGGCTCTTAGCCCTCGGAAGTTTATGAAAAAAGATTTAGAGGCCGCGGTGGAGCTACACAGTCAGGTTCCTCCAAACTGGTATTACCAATCATTAAAAAAAGATATCCTTCAGCGCTTCTGGCATAAAAGGCGATTTGAAGAAGTGTCAAAAGTAATAGAGCCAACTAACGGAAAGATTCTTGATATCGGTTGCGCGGATGGAATGTTTTCAAAAGTTATTTATGATAAATCTGGCGCCGATAAACTTATTGGTATAGACGTTTTGAAGTCGTCGCTAAAATGGGCAAATAAACACTGGAAAAAAAATAGCAGGATGGAATTTAGGCTTGGTGATGCTCACAACCTCGAATATCCTAGCAAATCATTCAGTGCAGTCTTTGCCCTTGAGATTTTGGAGCATGTTCAAAGACCAAAAGATGTTCTTAAGGAAGTCGGCAGAATTTTGAAAAAGAGGGGATATGCGGTTTTTTTGGTTCCGTCAGATAGCTTTCTTTTCCGTACGATTTGGTATCTATGGCTTCATTTCTATCCGAGAGGATGGGTTTGGAGAGATACTCATATACAAACCTTCAGGAACAGCTATCTGCCCAAAATTTGTAAAGAGGTTGGTTTTAAAGTAGAGATAAACAAGAAATTTATACTTGGCATGCTTCATTTAGTTAAAGTTCGAAAGGTTTAGATACGATGGATGTTTCAATAGTCATTCCAAATTATAACGGGGAAATACTTTTGTACAAAAATCTTCCCAAAGTTTTTGACGCCAAAGACAATCAGAAAAATAATATTTTAGAGATTATTGTAGTCGACGACGGCTCGAACGATAAAAGTGCGACTTTAGTCAAGGAGAAATTTCCGGAGGCAATATTGATAAGACAGAAAATTAATAGAGGATTTTCTTCTACTGTTAATCTGGGCGTAAGAGCCGCTAAGGGACAGCTGATATGTCTTATAAACAACGACGTAGTGCCTGAAAGGGATTTCTTGGAAACAGTATTTCGTCATTTTATAAATGAGGATACTTTCGCAGTATCGCTTCATGAACAAGGGTACGGTTGGGCAAAAGGTGAGTTCCAAGAGGGATATATTGCACATTCTCCGGGTAAGGAAAGCGGAAGTTCGCATGCTACTTTTTGGGTTAACGGGGGAAGCGGTGTTTATAGAAAAAGTTTATGGAAGAAGTTGGGAGGAATGGATGATTTGCTGCTTTCACCCTTTTATTGGGAGGATATAGACTTATGTTACAGAGCACAAAAGCGGGGACTTAAGCTTTTTTGGGAGCCACGAGCGCATGTTATCCATAAGCACGAAACTACCATAAGTAAATTTCCTAAAAAATATGTTGAAAGAGTCAGGGAGCGCAATCACCTGCTTTTCATCTGGAAAAATTTGACCAGTCCAAATCTTTTTAGAAAGCATATAAGGGGACTTCTTGAACGGACATTTAAACACCCGGGCTATTTAAGAATAGTTATTGCGGCACTTCTTAGATTAAGCAGTGTTAAAAAAGCCAGAAAAAAGGAGAAAAAAGAAACAACTGTTTCTGACGAGGCAATCTTTGGGTCTTTCTGACATGCCAGAACTATCAATTGTTATAGTCAATTTAAATAATAAAGATTTAATTTTAGATTGTATCGACTCGATACAAAAAGAAGGCTCGGGTTTGGAATTAGAAATAATAATAACAGACAATGGTTCGACTGATGGGTCTGTTGGCGCGCTGCGCAGAATTCAAGACTCTAATATCAAAATTCAAATAATTGAGAACAAGGGAAATCTTGGCTATGCGAAAGCTAATAATCAAGGAATAGAAAAAACTGGAGGAAAGTACATTTTACTTTTAAACTCCGACACGATTGTTAAAAAAGGTGCATTGGGAAAACTTATGAAATTTGCCCAAAAAAACCTCGACGCTGGAGTAGTCGGACCGAAGCTTCTAAATATTGACGGTAGTTTACAACCATCTTGCTTTAATTTTCCAACCATAAGAAATGCAATAAAAGAATATTGGCTGGGGGACAAGGGACTTTTTGAGAAGTTTGCTCCCACTGGAGAAAAACCTGCAGAAGTAGATGCTGTAGTAGGTGCAGCGTTTTTAATATCCCCCAAAGCCCTTAAAAAAGTTGGAATGCTAGACGAGCGTTACTTTGCCTATTTTGAGGATATTGATTACTGCAGGCAAACTTGGAAAAAAGGTTTAAAAGTTTATTATTTGCCGACTTCTGAAATAATTCACTATCACGGTGCGACTTTTAAGAAAATGTCGCCGGAAAAAGACAGGTGGAAGAGGTTAATTCCAGGAAGTAAAATTTACCACGGAATTGCCAAACATTATATACTTACAGCTATTATCTGGCTTGGGCAAAAGTGGGTGCAATTAACAAAGGGCAAAAGTGAGCAAATATAAGAAACTACTGTTAGTAATATTATTAATCGCCGGAATATTGAGATTTTGGAAGATATCAGAAGTTCCGGTTTCTCTTTTCGGGGACGAGTTGGACGTTGGCTATCATGCTTATTCCATATTGAAAACTGGCAGAGATTATTCAGGAAACTTCATGCCCATCCACTTTCAGTCTCTGGCCGAATGGAGGACTCCTTTATATCTTTATTCGGCCGTTCCGACGGTAGCGCTTTTCGGAATTAGCCCTTTGGGGGTAAGACTTCCCGCCGCTTTTTTTGGAGTCTTAGGGGTTTGGGCTTTATTTCTATTAATTAAAGAGTTAACAAAAAACGAGTTGATTGCCTTAGTTTCCTCCGTAGTTATGGCTTTTTCCCCATGGCATATTCAATACTCGCGCGCGGCATTCGAGGTAACCGAGCTTTTGGTTTTTTTACTTTTTGGCTTATATTTTTTTCTGAAAGCTCTTAAAGAATCCCGATATCTCTGGATAGCAGCTACCTTCTTAACATTCACTCCTTGGATTTATAGTACGGCTAAGCTTTTTGCGCCTGTACTTTTGCTTTTCTTGTTTACAGTTTGGAGAAAAGAACTTTTGAAATTTCCAAGAAAGGATTTAGTAAAAGCGGCAGTGGCCGGACTTTTGATTGGATTGCCGATTGCATACAGCACTTTATTTGGAGGGGGGTTGCAAAGAGCTGGACACTTAAGTATTTTCACCGACCCCACTCGTGAAACAGAGGTTGGAGTAGCTAGGCAGACGGATGCGAGAATGAGAGGCGAGATGGGTGAGGGACTTCAGCCCACAGCCTTTGATAAGTTGACGCATAACAAAGTTACATTCTGGACAGAAAGAATAGTCGGTAATTATTTACAAGCGTTTTCCACCGAATTTCTTTTTGTCAAAGGCGATTTAAACTTAAGACATTCAATTGACGGAGTCGGTCAGTTTTATTGGATAGAGGCAGTTACCTTACTGATGGGAGTTATCTTATTCTTTACAAAATATAAAGATAGGCGTGCCAAGCTTTTTTTAGCTTTCTGGATTCTTTTCGGAGTGGTACCATCGGCGATTACACGGGATGGCGGAAGACACGCAACTCGCCTGATATTAATTCTTCCTCCACTGGTTTTTTTGACAGCCTTCGGCTTAGTGGAAGGGTTAAGCTTAATAAAGTTTCCGCTCAGGAAATTAGCAGCAATTGCATACTTGGGGATTTGGATTTTGGAATTTGGTTTTTATCAACACAACTTCTGGATTCATAATCCCTGGAACGCTGAGCGCTGGTGGCATGCTGGCTTTAAAGAATCGATTCTAACAATTAAAGAAATCGATAAAGATTACGATAGGATAATTATTTCTATGGCAGGAGAGCCGGCTTGGATATTTTTTGCCGGCTGGTATGAGTATCCACCGGACAAATGGCACGAAGGGTTCCCCTTCAAGAAACAATTTGTCGAGGGCTTCGGGGAGATTTCTTTTATAGATAAATTCTTTTTTGGGACACCCGATGCGGATATTGAAATCTATGGTTTGGCTAGGGTGATCGATAGCAGGACTCTCTACATGGCCAACGCCAAAGAAATTGGTGCAAACCTTATCAGGGAACCCTCAAGAACTCCGGAGGAGTTGGTATTGATTAAGGCAATTGCCTATCCGTCGGGAGAGCCAGCCTTTTACCTTTTTAGCAAAAAACCCTAAATGAGAAAGATTCTCATTTTTTCTTTAGTTTTTCGTCTAATACTTGCTCCCTGGGCTTTTCATGGAGACTCCTATGAGTTTTTAAACTGGGGGAAAAGCTTACAGGAGTTTGGAACGGAAAGTTTTTATTTAAGGGACACTCCTGACGCTAGTCATCCAAATTACCCCCCGGGATTTTATCTTGTTCTTTTAGCTAACCAAAATATTTATCAAGTCGCAAAAAATCTTCTTTGGCAATTAAATGTCTATGTCAAAATATTCCCCTCTAATCTTTTTTTATGGTTTGAGTCGGATTACGGCAGAATACTATTTAATAAGTTACCAGCGATATTTGCTGACGTTGGTTTGGGGTACCTAATTTATCTATTTGTTAGTGATATTAAAAACCAAAAAGCAGGAACTTTAGCGTCTAGTCTGTTTTTGTTATCTCCCCCTATTTGGTATAACTCCGCAGTCTGGGGTTCGACCGAAAGTATATTCTCCTTTCCGCTCGTAGCATCATTTTATGCTATCTATAAAAAGAAATTGATTATTGCAGCTTTGCTTTTTGCAGCAGCTTTTTTAATAAAACCTACGGTGCTTATTACTTTGCCGATATTTGCGCCTTTGTGGTTCAAAAGTGCCGACCTTCGTCTATTTATAAAAACATCTTTAATAGCGATACCTCTTTTTTACTTAGCACACCTCCCTTTCAATGCCAATCTTACGCCAGTTTGGATATTAAATCTTTATAAAAACGATGTGCTTCGAGAAGTTTTAGGTTATTTTGTGGCCAACGCCTTTAATGCTTGGGGGCTTCTTTTTGGTTTTGAACCAAAACCAGACAGCGCTTTACTCTTGGGTATTCAGGGCAGGGTGTGGGGATATTTTATTTATGCATCATTTGCAGGATACTTTTTATGGAAGGTGCGAAACAAAATAAGCCAGCCTAACTTATTTTTTGCTATGGCACTTTTAAGTTTCGTAGGATTTTTATTTCTAACAAGAATTCACGAACGTTATTTTTATTTGACCCTTCTTTTTCTTGCTCCACTTGCTGGTTTTAGAAGAACCATAAAGAATGCTTTTTGGCTTTTATCTGGTATACACTTAGTTAACCTTTATCATTATTGGTGGGTTCCGAGAATTGATTTTTTGGTTAACTTCTTATCGCTCAGGATAGTCGAACAGGGGTTGATACTTTTTAATATCGGGCTGTTTGTCTGGCTGTTTACATTATTTCGGAAAGAATATGCAAAGACATAATAGATTATTTATTGTTTTTTTACTAGCTTTTATATTGCGGATTTCGTTGATATTTGTTGCGCACCATGGGGATTTAAACAACAACATCAGTTGGGGAACTTTAGCTGTTGAGCGTGGATTAGGCGGATTTTATGAGGGTGAAGATTGGCCTTTTTCTGCTCCAAACCAACCTCCGTTAACTATTCTGATGCTTGTAGGAGTGAGGGCTATTTGGCAAGCAGTCGAAACTACGTCCTGGTGGTTAAATAACAATGTTAATTTTTTTTATTCTCCCTTTATTTGGTTTTGGGAAGAAAAGGGAATGACACTTTTGGTAAAACTTCCGGGAATACTGGCGGATTTGGGAATTGGCTGGCTTATTTATGAATACTTTAGAAAGAAAAATAGAATTAAACTCGGATTTAAACTTACAGCCGTTTGGCTTTTTAATCCAGTTGTTTGGTATAACTCGGCAGTTTGGGGACAAACGGATAGCGTTGTAAACCTCCTTGGTTTAATCGCGGTTTTTGCTCTTCTCGATAAAAAACTAATAAAAGTCGGTATTTTTATGACACTCTCCCTTCTTTTTAAAGGGTCTTTAGCGGTTTTCACTCCGATTCTCTTGGTAGCGGCCTATTTACAAAAACACAGACTGAAAGTCTGGCTAAAAGCTGCTAGCTACTCGCTTATAGCTACTGTTCTTGTTTCTATGTGGTTTCATCCACAAATCGATGTTTTCTTTTGGCTTTTTAATCTCTACAAACAGAGAATACTCTCTGGCGAGATTGGTTTTTTAACTGCAAATGCCTTTAATTTTTGGTGGCTTATTGATTCGGGGGAAACTCTTGATTCAAATATTTTTCTTGGGATTCCTGCGCGTATTTGGGGGTTTGCGATTGCAGGTATCGGTACTGCCGGAATTATTTATTGGTTAAGAAAAAAGTTTTCTGATAAAACTCTTTTTTTCTCTTTGGCGCTTGTGGCACTATTAACCTTTCTTTTTATGACCAGAATTCATGAGCGCTATCTTTATCCGTTTTTCCCGCCAGCGACAATTTTGCTAGGCCTGATTCCTGGCTTGGCTTTACCCTACACAATTCTTTCAGCCCTGCATTTATTAAATTTGTATCACCTATTTTGGGCACCTTCGTTTACCTCACTTGAGGCACTATACCGGACAAGCTGGTTGGCTTATGCAATTGCAATGCTCAATATACTTATCTTCTTTTACCTTCTTCGACTTTTAAAGAAAGCACGGATATAAACTCCACTTCTCGAATTTGCCTGCCCGCAGTGCTACATCGTTGCAGGCGGGCATTTCTTCGTAAGTGATTTTGTGCCCAAAATACTATCTATATAAATTACAAATCAGAGTATTTTGGGTATAATATGATACATGCGCAAATGGCTTATCGTGGGGATACTTTTGCTTGGGTTTTTACTTCGTAGCTACGATCTTTATTCTTATCCTTCAGGTTTTACACCCGATGAGGCCTCTTTCGGCTACGATGCATATTCCATATTAAAAACAGGGCGCGATCAATGGGAAAAGCAGTTTCCTTTAAGCCTAGAATCATTCGGTGACTTTAAGCCCCCTTTATACGCATATGTTTTAGTTTCCTCGGTGGCGCTTTTGGGCTTAAATAAATTTTCCGTACGTTTTCCTAACGCACTGGCGGGCACTTTGGCGATTCTTTTTACCTACTTGATGGTTAAAGAACTTTTTGGGTCAGAGAAAGAAGGGTTTTTTGCATCAAAATACAAAGGGGTGGCCAAAATCGCCTCGCTTCTTTTGGCCGTAAGCTCTTGGCATGCGATGCTGTCACGGGGCGGCTTTGAGGCAAACTTAACAACTTTGCTTACGCCTCTTGCGGTCTATCTTTTCATAAAAGGGCTTAAAAAGCCAAAGGCACTAATATTTTCCGCGCTTGTGTTTGGATTAAATCTCTTCTCTTATCATTCAGCCCGAGTCGTTACTCCTCTACTTATGATTTTATTGGTTTTTACTTATAGAAAAGAAATAACCGTGATAAATAAGAAGCAGCTTTTGGTACCAATATTTGTTTTCAGTGTGTTTCTCTCTCTAATGATATACAGTTTCTTTGAGGGAGCCGGAAAAAGGGTGGCGGATAGGAGCATACTGCAGGGAGCCCTGGAGGAGGCAGCGGGTCCAAGACTTGAACTGATAAATAAAGGTTACCCACCCTTTATCGCAAGGCTTATCCATAATAAATATCAAGTTGCAGTAAGACGTTTTACCAATAATTACGGGCAGTATTTTTCGGGGAAATTTTTATTCACAGAAGGGCCGGCTGAAGCAACATATGGAATGATACCTGGAAGGGGAGTTCTTTATTGGTTTGAGCTTCCATTTTTGTTAAGCTTTATTGTTCTTTTGATTAAGTCAAAAGAAAAGAGGCTGTTGATATTTCTTCTCGGTTGGCTTTTAATTTCTCCAATTCCGGCTGCTCTAGCAACCGGCAGAGGGTATGCTGGAAACCGTGCGGCCACGATGATTCCTTCAATTCAAGTCATTCTTGCACTGGGAGCGGTTTATTTGGATGCTATTTCAAGGAAAGTGGTAAAAGGACGCCTCGGCAATTACATAAGAGCCGAATATATATTTGTATCTTTAGTTTTTTTCATATTTTTTATTAAAGACTATTTTGCGAGCCCTCCTCAAATCTTAGCTCAAGCCACACTGTATGGAAATCTTGAAGCAGCAGCATGGTTGAGTTCAAATGCGGGTAGTACCCAGATCGTAATCAGTAGAAAATTATCCGAACCTCATATATATGTTGCCTTTGCCAACAAATGGAATCCTGTTAGCTACCAAGAAGCGACTAAAGATTGGTCAAGGTATAAAAAAGAAGGACTTTTGTTTTTAGACCAGTTGGGCGAGTATCGTCTTGGTAACTATACTTTTTCAGATATAGACTTAGAACGTTATCGCCAAAAGAAAGTATTGCTGGTGGGTAAACCAGATGAGTTTCCTCAAGGCATAGAGTCTTCAATTGTTAAAACATTTTACTATCCTGATAGAGACCCGGCCATTTTAGTTGTTGACCCGACGGTTCAAAGTTATGCAAAAGCTTACTGAAATTTTCAGAAAGAATATCTTTATTTTGGTTGCACTTGTGATAGTAACCCCCTCATTTTACAGAATGCTTCGGCCGGGATTGTTTTCTACACAGGATTTTCATTTATTCAGATTAATTGAGTTTGACAAATGCATAAAAGATTTCCAGTTTCCCTGCAGATGGGCAGCAGATGCCGGTTTTGGTTACGGAGAGCCCCTTTTTAACTTTTATGGACAACTCCCTTACCTTTTTGGAGAAATATTTCATTTGTCAGGCCTTTCATTCATTGGTTCATTTAAACTTCTTTTTATCCTTTCTTTAGTTGGGTCCTTTTTCTCGATGTTTTTTCTTGCAAAGAGAGTTTGGAAAAATAGTTTTTCCGCATTTATCTCAGGAGCATTGTATGTATACGCCCCATATAGGGCAGTCGATGTCTGGGTAAGGGGGGCCTTACCCGAGGCTTTAAGTTTTGTGCTTTTTCCGCTGATAATACTTTTTCTGGATAAATTTCTAGATAAGGAAAGAAGAAAAGACGGGATTGTCTTATCGCTTTTAATTGCGGCGCTTATTCTTACTCACAACCTATCTTTTATTTTGTTTCTTCCCATATTAATTCTCTGGATTATTTATAAAATTTATGTGAGCAAGAAATATTATTCGATTAAACGATTGTTTTTTTATTTGTTATTGTCGTTTTTAATATCTTCTTTTTATATCTTACCGGTTTTATTTGAAGCAAGATATGTAACACTGGAGACTACGATTCAAGGCTATTTTGACTTTAGAGGTCATTTTGCAACACTGAGCCAGCTTCTTTTTTCAAGATTCTGGGGCTATGGGGCATCCCTCTTTGGTGCCGAGGAGTTTATGAGTAGAGCAATAGGACAGCTACAGTGGATTTTGCCTTTGTTGATATTTGTTCTCGTTAGGAAAAAATTAAAACAAAATAGAGTCTTCTTCTTACTTTTACTGACCGGATGGTTTTCTCTTTTTATGACTCACAATCAATCGACCTTTATCTGGAAGATGATTAAGCCGTTATCTTATGTACAATTTCCTTGGAGATTTTTGGCACCTGCTCTCTTTTCCTTTTCTCTTTCTTCCGGTGTACTTGTCAATTTATTTAAAAAAGGAAAGCACTCGATTACTTTAATTGTCGTGGTATTAGCGGTTGTATTAAATCTTTCTTTTTTTAGAGAAGATATTTGGTACCAAAGGGAAGATAAAGATATTTTGCAAGGAGAAATTTGGCAACAGCAAATATCCTCGTCTTACAAAGACTACTGGTCGAAATTTGGTATATTATTTCCAACGGAGCCATCCCCTCTGACTTTTGGCGAACAGGTTCTTGTCAGGAAGGGAAGTAATTATGCCAGTTACCTCTCCTCAGCAGGTTATTCGAGGACTGTTAAATTTCCCATCTCTTATTTTCCCGGCTGGAAGGCAAGTATTGACGGGAAAGAAATGGCCACTTATCCGAGTGGAGATTTGGGTTTGGTTACAGTGGATATAATCGAGTCAGGAATTCATAACGTTGAGCTATACTTTTCAAATACTTTAGTAAGAAAAGTTGGTAATATTGTTAGTCTAGTGTCCTTAGTTTTTGCTGTCTATATCCTTTTAGGAGTTAAAAAAAATGCGAAATAAAACCTTGATATTTCTGTTTTTGATAGTTGTTGCTGGTTCATTTTTAAGACTTTACAGGCTTTCCGATTTTCCACCGGCCCTTAATTGGGACGAAGTTAGCCATGGTTATAATGCGTATTCTATTTTGAAAACCGGAGCCGATGAATGGGGGGAAAAGTGGCCTCTTTTAAGCTTTAGAGCATATGGGGATTATCCCTTACCTCTTAATCTTTATCTTACCGCCCCTTTTATTTTCTTTTTGGGACCGAGTGAATATTCGATAAGATTGCCTCATGCAATTTTGGGTATTTTTACAATTGTTTCCACATACTTTTTGGCATATGGTGTTACAAAGAAAAAAAGTATAGGGGCAATCTCGTCATTTTTGATTGCCGTTAGCCCATGGACACTTTTTTCTTCAAGATTTGTTGTGCAGTCAAATGCTTCAGTTTTTTTACTGACTACCTCAATGGCGCTTTTCTTTAATAGAGAGAAAAGGGCATATTTTTTGCCAATTTCTTTTTTCCTTTTGTTTTTGACTTTATTCTCATACCATTCTACGAGGATTTTCTCGGCCCTTTTACTTATAACCATACTCATCGTTTATCGGAATGAATTTATTAAGAAGTTGAAGTCTAATAATGTATTTAGCCGTCTATCGTTCGGAATACTTTTGGCTTTTTTTGTAACTCTTCTAATAATTCTTCTGAACCCCCAGAGTCGTGCACGGGGCAAATGGGTTTTCATCATTAATGAAGGTGCAATAAATAAAATAATCGAAATGAGAAATTCATCAAACCTTCCTTACGGGGTAAAAAGATTGATTTACAACAGACCCGTTTATTTTGTTGTTGAGTTTGCGAAAAATTATCTAGGCTATTTTTCTCCGAAGTATCTTTTCTTAGGTGGCGGTACGCAGTATCAATTCAGCGTTCCAAACCAAGGGCTTGAATATCTAATTAATTTGCCGTTTTTTTACTTAGGTTTGGCGTTATTCGTAATTAAAGCTTTTAAAAAGAAAAGTCTTAAGGAAAAGTTGATTATAGGCTGGCTTATTCTTGCTCCAATCCCTGCTGCGGTGACTACAGAAAAATATGCAGTGATACGTTCAACAACAATGCTCCCACTTGTAGAGATACTAACCGCGGTTGGTTTGATTTTCGTGTTTGAGCGGTTAAGCAAGGAAAGAATTGGTAAGGCCCTATTTGCTTTTTCTTACTTCATAATTATTTTTCTACTTCTTGCTAAGTATCTATCGATATATTTCGGAAGCTATTCAAATAACTATTCCTGGTCCTGGCAGTATGGATACAAAGAGATTGTTGCTTACGCAAAAGAAAATTATAAAAGCTACGACCAAATCATCGTTACCAAGAAATATGGAGAGCCGCATGAGTTTTTCTTATTCTACTGGCCATGGAATCCGGCTGATTATCGAAACGACCCCAACTTGGTGCGGTTCTTTCAATCAAACTGGTACTGGGTTGACGCATTTGATAAGTTTTATTTTGTCAACGACTGGGACATAACAGCGTCGTATCATGGTTTTGTCATGGAAAGCGGTGGTAGAGTGGATTGTACGGCTGGAGAAGTTAAGTGTCTTTTGATAACTAGCCCCAAAAATTCGCCTGAAGGATGGAAAAAATTAGAACAAATTGATTATTTGGATGGAAAGAGTGCGTTTGAAATATATGAAAATTAGTAAATTTGTGACTCGTTATACATTATTATTGATTATTTTGCTGGCTTTATTTTTAAGAGTCTGGAGACTTGGCGTTAACCCGCCGCATCTAACGCCCGATGAAGCTTCTCTTGGGTATAACGCATATTCAATATTAAAAACCGGCCACGACGAATACGGAGAGCTGCTTCCGATAGTATTTAAATCATTCGGAGACTATAAGCCAGGACTCTATGTTTATCTCACTGTTCCCTTCGTTGCAATATTCGGTCTTACAGAGTTTGCGGTGAGGCTTCCTTCTGCTCTGGCGGGAGTGTTTTCGGTATACCTTATTTATATTATTTCGAAAGAACTCTTTAACGACAAGAAACTCTCGTTAATTTCTGCATTTATAGCGGCTGTTACCCCTTGGCTTATTTATTTTTCGAGGGGAGCTTGGGAAGTTAACATTTCTTTGACCCTTACGCTTACCGGAATTTACTTGTTCCTTAGAGCTTGCTCGCCGTTAGGGGAATCTTTAGAAAAAGAAAAATATCTGATTTTTTCTTCTATCTTTTTTTCATTAACCCTACCTACTTATCAGGGTGCAAAACTATCGACAGGCATTGTTATTTTAATTCTAGTACTCCTCTATAGGAAAAAGCTTTTTAGTTTTGAAAAAAAGAATTTAATCGCATCACTCGCCGTTGGTCTAATAATTTCCTTGCCGATTATAGCCAGTCTTTTTAGCGGGCAAACTGGAAGGCTCGCGGTCTTTAGCGTATTTTCATACCCACGGCCCCAAGAGTATTTGGAAATTTTTCTACAACAGGGAGGAGAGAGA
>Ga0209542_10005187_pt1 | contig 26244 bp, 25 predicted proteins | sample RifCSPhighO2_01_FD_184028 | JGI IMG/M metagenome (GOLD analysis project Ga0209542, IMG submission 184028) | Soil microbial communities from Rifle, Colorado - Rifle CSP2_plank highO2_0.1 (SPAdes) (version 2) | ecosystem: Environmental > Terrestrial > Deep subsurface > Rock core/Sediment ...
ATGTGGCATTGGAAAGACTAAAGAGTTGGAAAGAGAATGTTCAAAAATCTGACATTGAAGAATTCAAGAAAGTATAAAAAACCCTGGAGCATTATTTGTATGGGATAGAAAACTACTTCACGCACCACGTAACAAATGGTGCCTCTGAAGGTTATAATAATAAAATTAATATCATAAAAAGGAGGGCTTACGGATTCAAAGATATAGAATATTTCAAACTGAAAATACTTCAAAGTTGCTCATAATTTAGTCCCAAACATGTAGTTGAATCAAAACTATTAATGATTGGCGGTATAACAAGGACAGATATATTCCAGATAAGATAATTCCTAAAATCTTCCTTGATAAATTAGAAATTCTGGATAAGAAAGAATATAATTGGGGGAGTATTAAAGGAGGTAAAAAAACATATCGTGTAATAATAAATAAATATGGAATAGAAGAAATTAGAAGAAGGCAATCAGATGGTGGGAAAAGTGCGATTGCAATAAATAAAAAAAAATATGAAAATATTAATCTTAAAATGGATGATCCTTTATTTTTAGAGTTTTATGGTGTTCTTTTGGGAGATGGGTGGATTGGAAAATATCGATATAAAAATAAGATAACAAATCTAATTGGAATTAGTGGAGATTCTAGATTAGATAGAGAATTTCTTTTAAATTGGAAAGAACATATAAAGAAATTATTTCAAAGAAATGCTTTTCTTAAACAAAAATATGATTGTAATGGGATAGAACTAAATTTTTGTCATAAATCTCTTTTGGATAAATTAAACAAAGATTTAGGATTCCCTATAGGAAAAAAGATCGATTTAGAGATAAATAAAGATATTTTTGAAATGGGATTTAGTAAAGTTAAATATATTATTAGAGGCATATTCGATACAGATGGGAGTTTTTATCTAGATAAGACGCCCGTAGGCAAGCCATATCCTTGTATTTCAATAACGATGAAGGCACCAAAATTAATTAAGCAGATGTATGATATACTTATTGGAGAAGGGTTCAGAATTGTTTATTATAAAGGAAAAAATGAAAGAAAAGATACAGATAAGATAACTTTAAAAGGAAAAAAACAACTTTATAAATGGATGGATAAAATTGGATCTTCAAATCCAAAACATCTCAATAAAATTAATGCCCTCGTGGCGCAACTTGGATAGCGCGACACCCTCCTAAGGTGTAGGTTGCAGGTTCAAATCCTGTCGGGGGCGTTTTTCTTTTTGATATGGGTAGATTTTAGGGATTAAGATTTTAGATTGAATGATTATTTTTGGAAATTTCTTAAAGAGAAGTTTGAATAATTCCAAGTTTACTAAGGAATTTTCAAACTTATAGAGAATTCTGATAATTAGAATGTATTTTGTTCAGAATTCTCTAAAGGATAATTCTGAAAAATGAGTGCTATAATCAACAGAATTATCCATATCATTAGAGAAGTTTGATTTATCAAGAATCTTCGATTCTTGAGTAAACAAGATTTGCAAAGGTCAGCAAATCTTGATGTTTGCAAACTTCTCTAAAAGAATGTTTAAACAATATCTTCTAATTCTTCAAAACCATCTAATAATTCTTTAACTTCTTTTTTAGCTTCTCTAATTATTTCCTTGCTAGCTCTGTAAATTGTTTCTTCGTGCTTTTCTTTTCTGTACTTATTAATTGATAAATCCCAATCGTTAGATTTTATTTCTTCAATTGGAACAAAGAAATTCTTTTTAGCTCTATCTTCATTATTTTCTTTTAATCTATTGCAGAATCTCTCTAAAATGTCTGGAATATCATTTTTGTCGGGTTGTGGCGTTCTTTTATCATCTAAACTATAACCATCTGCACCCATATCATAAAACCATACTTTTTCTGTTGGTTCTCCCTTTGTGAAAAATAAGATTGCTGTTGAAACTCCTGCATAGGGTTTGAAGATTCCTGAAGGCATAGAAATAATTGCATCAAGCCTACATTTCTCTAATAATAGCTTTCTTATTGATTTGTGGGCATTAGAATTGCCAAATAATACTCCGTCTGGGACTATTACTGCACATCTTCCTCCAACAGAAAGAGAGTTATACATTAATTCTAAGAATAACAATTCTGTCTTGCTTGTGCTTATTGTAAATTCGTCTGATTTCTCGCTTTCGTTTATAGAACCTTTGAATGGAGGATTAGCCAAAATTAGGTCATAAGTTCCATTTTCATTATATCTCTTAGAAAGGGTATCTTCTCCCTTGATTTGGGGATCAGTTATTCCATGCATCATTAAGTTCATAACTGCAATTCTAACCATTGTTCGGTCAATGTCATATCCATATAATGATTCTTCATCAAGTATCTTCTTTTTCTGAGGAGTTAATGTACTAACTCCTTCTTTCTTGTTTGCATTTAGTACATATTCATAAGCATTTACTAAAAAACCAGCTGTTCCACAAGCCGGATCTAAAATTCTATCGCCTAATTCTGGTTTTGCTAATTCAACCATCATTTTAATTATGTGCCTTGGAGTTCTAAACTGTCCATTTTTTCCAGCAGTTGTTAATTCTGATAAAAGATATTCATAAATATCTCCTTGTGTATCTTGATTTTGTTCTTTGATATGTAAATCATTAATTATATTGATTGCTTCAATTAAAAGCGAGGCAGTTGGCAGAGAGAAGCTTGCGTCTTTCATATATTTTGAATATAATGAACCTTCGTCTCCTAATTCTCTCATAAATGGAAATACAACATCTCTTACGTGTGCTAAGATTTTATCTGAAGAATATTCACTCCAAACAGACCATCTACAGTTTTTATCCCCTTCAAAAACAGATTTATGCTTAATCCCTTTTAACGTTGCGTTTTGCTGTTCTAAAATATCTTTATCCTCCATCTTTTTCATAAAGATTAAGTAAGATATTTGCTCAATTGCCTGAAGAGGATTGCTAATTCCTCCACTCCAAAATTTATCCCATAATTTTCTTATCTTTGATTTTAGTTCTGATTCTAACATTTTATTTTCTGGTTTCCTCCTTTTTATTAATAGGCATATGCGTGAATTTGTTTAGTTGTTCATTATCAAATCTTCCAATATCTATAAACATATCGGCATATCTTTTCATTTCTTCTGCTGTAACACTATCATCTCCAAATATAATTATTTGTTTTCCCATGTTCTTAGCAGTTTTAACTGATTCTAACAAATCAATATCACCAGACAGCAACACACAGATATCATAAGTTTCTTTATGGCTGAAATCAACTAAATCAACTGCTAATTGTACATCAACACCTTTTTGAAATACTTTTGTATCTGAGTAGCTAAATTGAAGAGGTTTTGCTCTTATCTCAAAGAAGTAATATCCTTTTGCAATATTGAAGAAACCCTTCTGTATTTCCTTTTGCTTATTACATTCATCAAGCAAACTCTTTACCGCACCTGTTTCTTCAGGATTATTTTCAAGATACTTTTCTATTTTTTTAATTAAATTATCCGTATATTCTCCTGTGTAGAAATAGGTTCTTAAATGAGTTAATTGACAATTTTTATATTGTAAATTCTTTCTAAGATAATCTAAAATAAATGTATTTATTCTATAAAAATCAACATATCTGAATTCCTTTCTTCTTTGTGCAAGATTTATAACCCCATTCTCAAAATTTTTAGCATCAATTAGAATAAGAATCCTCATTTGCAACCTCCAAAGATATTAGTAAATTGGGGTGACTTACTGTCCTGCCTTTCAGCAGGACGTCTCCCCTTACCGTCAATTATTAGTGATATATTCAAGAATAAAGAGTTTATAAATATTTTGGATTTCCAATGATTTTGCTCAATTGCTTGAAGAGGATTGGATATTTCTCCATTACAAAATTCATCCCATGGCTTTCTTATCTTTGATTTTAGTTCGGTGTGTAACATGTTTAAGGTAACCCTCCTTTAACAGTATTATAAGTTTATGCTGTAGTATTGATTATAGTTTTTCCTCCGCCCAGCCACAATCTGCCTACATCATTATTTTCAAAAAATGAGGTAATTGCAAAACCTCCGATAATTAAGATAATTCCAAGTGCCAAAAGAAACAACCCCAGATATCCTAATTCATCATTATTTGATTGACCGGCAACTAACATTAAAATAAAAGAAATTATAACCGAACCGAAGCCAACAAATATTGCTAAATTGCCTAAAAAGTATATCAGAACACCTGCAAGGATAAAGCTGATTATTATTATAAAGATTAATCCAGAATAATCCCTTTGCTGTGCTTTTTTGTTCATGTTAGTCAAATGCCTCCATTATTTTAATCCTTAGGTTTATTGGTGGATGATCTATATACTTTCTCAAAAAACCCAAATCTTTCTTACCATATAAACTTTTCAGTTGAGAAACAAGTACCTTTTTGTCTATATTTTTTATCGAGTTCAAATCAGCAATTATTTCCAGAAGCCAATTAAAAAACATGAAGCCAACAAATTCCCCAATAGAAAATAATAAAAATACTCCTCCAAATATACCAAATACCCCGAAAGGTCTTCTTGTTATTATTGCAATTAAAATATACATTAGAGCCATAAAGAAGAGAAGAACAAATAAAATTAATTGAAATGGCTGGATAAGTTTAATCCAATTTAACAATTTAAAATTTGAATGACCTCTTTCATGGTATATTATTGCGAGTTGCTCATTTCTCGAAAGTTTTTCGAAATTGCTTTCTACATATATTTTATTATCTGATCTAACCTCTGCTCCATGAACCTTATTGCTTTTATCGATAAAGTATTCTTGAGATTTTTTATCTAATAGTTCTATCTTTCCACTTTTGAATTTTTTCTTCTTAAAAATATCAAATAATCTCATTTTACAACTCCCCCCTAAATGCTTTTTGCATCAAAGAGTTAAACAACTCTTCAGAATCTCCTTTAGCTTTTTTAACATTTTCTTTCATCTTTTCAACTTGCTTGACAATGGAAGCAAATTTCTGCTGGGGGGGGGAGGGGTGGGAGAGGAATTTTTAATTTATTAATTGAACCTATGTTAAAATGCTGTTGGGCTGCACCCCTGTTACCACTTTTAATTTGTTTTTCAATATCGTCTCTGTAGGTTCTTGCTTGTATATCTCCTTTTTCTACTGAAATTGAAGTTTTCTTTGATTCTATTATGGCAATTGGACTTCTATCTTCGTCTAAAAGCAAGTAATCGATAAAACGATCTACTCCTCTTTCAATTCCAGCTTCACGACCAATATATTCTCCTAATTGAAATTTTGATTTAACAGGATTAACTTCTTCTTTAACATAACTTCCTTTAACTTTCCAGCCAACTCTTTCCAAAACGGGATCAATTAGTTTTGTCCTTGTATCTGCTTCGTTAAGTGTCATACAAATTCTAAGAGGTTCCATTTTATAAAGGAGAGGGATGGTTATTTAAAAATTTAATGCCCTTCGGGGTAATTCTGCGTTTATTCTGTCTCCCTTAATAAATCCAATTTTGGATGAATTTACTTTTGTCAAGAACTCGGTTCTTGAACATGTCAAGATTAGTTACGCTAATCTTGAACACTGTCAAAACCAAAGGTTTTGAAGCACTCAAGATTTGTATTCAAATCTTGATGTTCTAAAATTGCTAACAAACATAAAGTTGATACTTTATATATGAGTACTTAATCAAGAAGGGTCAGATAATGGTGTGGAATTTTAAGCCAGAAATGAAAATCTAAATAAACCTTTTCAAAACGGGGTCATAGTTTTTAGAAATATTTTTGCCTTTTGATGAAACTATTACGCTATAAATTGGATAATAAACCAAAGTGATATTAATCAAGATATTTTTAATTGATAAAACATGTTTTTCAACTTCATCGTTAATATGAAATACTTCTTCGGCTTGAAGTCTCTCCTTATAACTTCTTTTCTGCAGCATCTCTAATCGAGCATTAGACTCTCGAATTACTCTTTTGATAATACTAACATCTCGGTCATAGAAAGTATGTTTCAGTTTGCTTTGGAGAAGTTTTATCTTTTCTTTGCATCTTTCTACTTCGTCGTCTTTTTCTTTAATCTGTTTAAAATAGTGGTCTTTAATTCTATAAATTTCTTTATCAAGTTTTGTATTTAATGAGGACTTAATTGCCTTAGTTTCTTTATTTACTTGCAGGTCTAATTTTTTCTTAGCTAAAATATAAGACGCGTTTAAGTCCATAGGGGGAATTTCTTCTTTATTTCCATCGTGCATTTTAAGCTTATTTAAATCTAAATTTAAAATTTCTCCATCTATAACTAAAAACTTGCTTATTGTTTGTTTTTTTTCATTAAGATATTGATAAATAGATAGAAAAGAAAATTCAGACAGAAAATTATAACCCTCTTCTTTAAAGTTAAGAACATTACAATTCTTCAATTTAAGAGTATTGCAGAGTTCTGATAATTCTGGTTTAATATTTATTTTTAGTAAACTAGTCTGCCCTTTATTGCGGAGATAGTCCTTTATTGCAAGTAAAAAATAACTTCCCTGCATAACTAACTCGGAATCTTTTACCTTGGCATGCAAATCGAAATCAAAAACTAGTTTATAAGGAGACTTTTTTCCAATAAACTCTTCAAAATCTTTTGGTACATCACTAATAGTTAAAACTCCTTTTTCATCATTAATTTTAACGTCTTTAAAGAACTCTAAAATAAAATCCTTAGAGTTATAATCTGCCATGTTAGTCTAGTAACTCCGAGGTATATTTTTTAGTTCGTTCGTAGTCTTTTATACCCTTATTTATTTCTTCGCCTACTTTTTCGATTTCATTTGCAAATCTATTTAGATTGTTTTTTGAGTCTAAGAAAGCATTCATAAGTTTTTCTTCAACCTTGCTTGAGCCAGATTTCCCGCTAGAGTCTAACCCCATATTGAATAATATAATTGGCAATTCTCCCATAACTAATCCGATGCAGCACATTTTATTGATTATTAGGTCTACAACATGTTCTTCCATTGTGTCTTTTGTTGCAAGACTATAAACAAATATGTTTTTCTTCTGTCCAATTCTATCGAGTCTGCCGATTCTTTGTTCAACAGCCATGGGGTTCCAGGGAAGGTCATAATTTATTAGATTATTGCAAAATTGAAAGTTTAATCCCTCTGCACCGGTTTCAGTACTCACAAGTATTTGACTTTTTTCCTTAAATTCTTTTATTCTTTTAGATTTTTCATCATTGGTTAGTCCGCCTCTAAATTCGGTAATCTTAAATTTTTGTTTTCTTAGAATCTCTGAGATATATTTTAGTGTTGCTGGGTGCTTAGTATAAAGAAGAATCTTAGTACCTTTATCTCTCTGATTAATCTCATTAACCAATTCAATTAACTTGTCGATTTTAGTGTCTTGGTTTATTCTTTTGAATTCTTCAACAATTCCTTTTGCGATGTCTTGGGTAGTTGTATGATATTTTTGATTTGCTATTAAATTTTCTAAGAACTCAATTGAAGATTTAGAAGAGCTTGTTATTTTTGGCAAAATTGAATGGGCAGCTAGATTGGTGTTTATTGGATTCCCGTTGAAATCAAAATAATGTACTAGCAAGAGGTCTGAAACTTCTTCATAGGCTGTTTTTTCAGCCCAGGTTAAAATAACTGATTGAATTCTTGGAATTCTTTTCATATACTTTATCCCTTTTGCCTCGTCTCTTCTTCTCCTAATCATTACCTCTGAAAGTTTTCTCTTTAGTTCTCTTGGGTTTAGTGGCTGTCTTTCGTTTCCATTTATTAAAAAATTGGCCCTAAACTCACTTATAGTTCCTAAGTGACCTCTTCTTAAGAGAGATAGAAGATTATACAGTTCAATTAAATCATTTTGAAAGGGTGTTGCTGTGAGCAATAATAGCCTTTTCTTTTGAAGTCGGTCAACAAATTTCCATCTAAATGTGTTCTTATCCTTTAGTTTATGGGCCTCGTCAATTATTATTATATCCCAATAAATTTCGTGGGCTTTTGAATGTTTGAATTCGTTTGTTTTAGTATTGAAATTCTTAACTTTATCTATAGAAGCAATGGCAAGTTTGCTATTTTCCCATTCACTTTCTTTATTGACTTCTTCAAAGTTTAACTCAAATTTTGTGCTTAGTTCTTCTTTCCATTGATTGACTAAAGAAGGAGGTGTAAGAATCAACGCGCGCCTTACAAATCCTCTGACAATGCACTCTTTTAAGACCATTCCGGCTGTGATTGTTTTCCCTAAGCCAACCTCGTCCGCTAATAATGCACGACCATCCAAGTCCCTTAGAATTCTAAGTGCACCTTGCTGTTGATGGGGCAGATTATATGCTAAATTCTTTTTTATTAATGGGTAAGAAATTAATTCTTTTATTTCAGACTGTTTTGCAGCCTCTTCTGCTTTTAATTTAAGATTGAATATTTTTTTAGGTTCAAATTCTTTATTCTTTACTTTTTCTATAATTTCAAAATCTTCTTTTGCGAGAGTATAAACTATCTTAAGTTTTTTATCGAATGATATTTTCTCGTTGGTATTTACTTTAATTTCATCTAAAACTGTGATTTTTTTGCTTTTCATATTTTTGCCTAAGGGAAAGATGACTTTTAATTGTTTACATTTTGTTTCTTTTTGACATGTCAAGTCAATATATGCTACCTTATTCACACTATTGACACTATTGAAAAAGATTTAAAAATAGTGAGTACTTATCTTTTTAAGAAATGTATTCCCATGAAAAGAAAAATAATAAAACAAGGACATAATACGCTCACAGTAACACTCCCTTCTGATTGGGTAAAAAAGTTAGGTCTTTCGTCTGGCGATGAGTTAGAAATGAATGAAAAAGACAATGGACTTTTTCTAAGCACAGATAAGAAAAATAATGGTAAGAAGAGTGTAGAGATAGATATTACTGGTATGGATATACCTACTATCTGGAAATATTTTATGTCGATTTATCGTGAGGGTTATGATGAACTTAAAGTAAAATATCCAATAGGCGAACAATATGAATCTCCTTACAAATTCTTTACTTCCCATATTGTTGATATAAAATATGGGAAAAGGTCAATACAACAGAGCCCAATTGAGACAATACAACAGATTACAAATAGATTTATTGGTTTTGAGATAATAGAGCATCATAAGGATTATTGTGTTATAAAGGACATGGCTGAAATTTCTTCGAAGGAATTTGATTCTTCTCTAAGGAGAGTATTTCTTTTAATACAGCAGATGGCAGAAGAAATTTTTGAGTCAATAAAGATAAATAATACTTCTAGTCTTTCCCATACTCATGATATTGATATTAATGTTGATAAATTTCATGATTATTGCATTCGTGTTTTGAATAAATCAAATTTTAAGGATACTAAAAAGTCAAATATTTTATTTTCTACACTTTTTATATTAGAACTTGTAGGCGACGAACTCAAGAATATTTCCTTGCATTTAACAGATGATATGAAAGATAAAAAATTGGATAATCTTCTTCAACTTGGAGAGATGGTTTTAGAACATTATAATAAATTCTATGAATTGTATTATTCTTTTTCTACTGAAAGGGCGGTTGACATGTCAAAAAGAGATATGGAAATATATTTTTATTTGGAAAAGTTATATAAGAAAAAACCTGGAAAGAAATCAGAATTAAGTGATGAAGAGCTTGAAATTTTCAATCATTTTAGAAGAATTACAAGGCTTCTTAATGCATTAGTTGAATTAAGAATAGAGATGCAATATTAAAAATTAATTTCGCCTTTTTAATTTTCACTAGTGAGGATATATTATCCTATACGCCCAATAGATAAAATGTAATAAGGATATAAGATTATCGAATATGTGGAAAATGGAGAAATAGCTAAAAGATTGCAAGAAACAAGAGTTAATTATAGTTCGAGCCAATGGGAGAAAGAATGCGAGGGGCTTCAAGATAAAATTAAATCTTACAGAGATATAAAAGGAGTATTATGCGGTAGCCTTGGCGTTAATTATAAGATATTTACGCTAGGTAATATTGTTCCAAATGTAACTGATTTATTAAGCGATGAAGAAAGAGTTGATTTGGAAGGTTTAGCAAAACAACATTTAACAGATAAAAGAATGTGTGTGGTTGCTCCTAATTGTTCCTGTGCAGATGATGATGATATGAGAACAGTCTCTGGCTGCGCAGAATATGCGCTAAGTGTTTTGAATTCGGAAAGGTATTGATTTGGGGAGATTAAACATCTCATGGGGTAATCGAACATTAGGTTCAAGTCTCCAAAATCTTATCGACGCTGAGGTCAGGGGAGCACTGAACTATGTGTTTTGGGGAGCGTTAACACCCTGATTTTATGAGAATTTTGATGATTTTTGGGGAGCGTGTAACTGATATTTTTATAAAACAAAAGTTTATAAATATCTAATTTATTGCATTATTATGAAAATGGGATTATCAAATCAAGTCGAAAGTAATGTTTTCTCTAATGATAATGATAATAGTAACAATAATTGGGATTGCTAAGTATCCCTTCATTGTTTCTTCTTAGCGAATTTATTTAAACCTAAATTTACTATTAAATCAAATGGAGCGAACAAAAATAAACGAATTGAAAGAGAAGGTTGGGAAGAAAGTCCTAATCAAAGGTTTCATTCATGAAATAAGAGACCAAAGCAAAGTCAAATTTATTCTTATAAGAGATAACTCTGGAATAATCCAAACTGTAACAACTTCAGACAAAAAAGAGATATTTGAGAGTATAGCAAAAATACCTAAAGAATCGGTTATGTCTATAGAAGGTATTGTAAAATCAGAAAAACAAGCTCCATCTGGAATAGAGATTCAGGTAGAAAAATATGAAATATTATCTGAATCTGCTAATGATTTACCTATATCGGTTGTAGAAAAAGGAGAACCTCCTGCCTTGCCAATAAGATTAGATTATCGGTGGTTAGATTTAAGAAAACCAAAAAATCTGCTTATTTTTAAAATATGGACGGATGCAGAAGCAGCAATGCGAGAATATTGGCTAGCTCATGGATTTATTCAGATTCATACGCCCAAATTTGTTGCAGGAGCAACAGAATCGGGAGCAGAATTATTCTCTTTAGATTATTTTGGTAAAAAAGCATCTCTTGCACAATCACCACAATTCTATAAACAAATGGCTATGGCAGCAGGATTTGAAAGAGTATTTGAAATAGGTCCAGTATTTAGAGCAAATAAATCTCATACTGTTCGCCATGATACTGAATTTACATCTGTTGACATTGAAGTTTCATATATTGAATCACATGAAGATATTATGAAAATTGAAGAAGAATGGATGACCCATATTCTAAAAAGGATTAAAGAAAAATATGGTAACGAAATAAAAGAAGTTTTTGGAGAAGAAATCGTTATTCCGAAATTACCTTTCCCAAGAATAACAATGGCTGAAGCTCTTGCATTATTAAAGAAAAAATATAACCATACTTGCGTTGGAGACTTAGACCCAGAAGGAGAAAGATTGCTTTGTGAACATTTTAAGAAAATTGATGGAAGCGAATTTGTATTTGTTAAGGACTGGCCTATTGAAGTAAGACCTTTTTATCACATGAGAGAGAATGGGCTTTCAAAGAGTTACGACTTGCTATGGAAAGGCATGGAAATAACTACCGGAGCACAAAGAGAACATAGATATGAAATTCTTAAGAAGCAAGCAAAAGAAAAGAAAGTTCCAATTGAAGGAATAAAAGAATATTTAGAGTTTTTCAAATATGGTTGTCCGCCACATGGAGGATATGGATTAAGCCCAACAAGAGTTTTAATGCTAATGTTAGGGATAAAAAATGTAAGAGAAGTAACATTCCTACCAAGAGATACTGAAAGATTAAATCCATAATTTTAAATTCAGGTCCGGGGAGCACGTAACTGCTCATTTTTGCAGAGTTTAACCTCAGCTATTTTTAACCCTCAACTTTTTTAGTGCTTTTTATTCAGCGTCGATAAAAATTCTAAATTTAACGGGAGAACCTTAACCTAAGGTTAATCATCTCGTGGGGGTATGTTACACTTTTTGTTACATTTTGCAATACACTTCAAGACATATCTTATGTAAAAGAATATATCTAAAAGGATATACTTTCTTTTATTCAACCGCTAAAATATATTCTCTCAATCTTACTAAAATCAAAAAGTTTCTTTCGTTTTACCATGCCCTAAAAGGCATGCTTTGTTTGAAACTTTTGGATGCTCAAGATTGCATTCATCCACACACTAAAGCTTCAAGAATCATCTGATTCTTGACAGTCATCAAGAACCTTACGGTTCTTGAGATATGTGGTTTTCTGCATCAGCAATCTTGACATAAGGGGGGGAAAGGCATAGAAACCTTTAAATAGTACAATTTTAGTATATTATTGTACTATGAGCAACATAATAAAAACAATACTGGCTGAATGGAAAGGAAAAAATATTCCTTTAGTAATTCCTAGAGAAATAGAACTTCAAAGCTATCTTAATATGAAAGTTAATAAAATATTAGTATTAAATGGCTTTAGAAGAGTCGGAAAAACATATATTTTATATGGTTTAGTTGATGAACTGCTTAAGTCTAACTCTCGTGAGGAAGTTGTCCATATTAATTTTGAAGATGAGAGAATTCCTTTAAAGACTGAATTTTTAAGTGACTTGCTTCCAACTACTGAAGAAATATTTAATAAAAAGATTAAATATTTATTTTTAGATGAACTGCATAATATTCCAAATTGGAGCAAGTGGCTTAGAAGAGTATATGACAACCACCAGAATATGAGAATTTTTGTCTCAGGTTCTTCTTCAAGAATGTCTGAAGAAGAGATACCAACAGAGTTAAGGGGGAGATTTTTAGAGGTTAAAGTACTTCCCTTGTCATTTAAAGAATTTTTAAAATTTAAGAAACTTAATTTTGACTTTAAGTTACTAGAGTATTCTGAAAAAGAAAAACCTATGATCCTTAAAGCACTTACAGAATATCTTACTTATGGTGGTTTGCCTGAAATAGTTCTTGAAAATGTTGATAAAAAGTTTGAATTAGCCCAATCTTATTATGCCACGGTGATAAAAAGAGATATTGTTGAAAGATATAGCATAAAAAATGAAGGGTCTTTAAAGTCTCTAATAAGGCTACTTTTAGATTCAAAAGAATACTCTATAAGCAAAGCATACAATAATCTTAAAAGTTTAGGAAATGAAGTTGGCAAATCTACAGTTCAGAAATATATTTCTTATATTGAGAATTCTTATTTTGCATTTAGTTTACCTATTTTTTCTTATAAAATCAAAGATCAGATACAATATCCTAAGAAGATATATTTCATAGACAATGTTTTCATTAATTCAATTTCAACAAAATTCATGAATAATTATGGAAGGCTTTATGAAAATCTTGTCGCCATTGAGCTAAAAAGAAGAAAAGAAGAAAATTACTATTGGAAAAATATGGAAAAAGAAGAAGTTGATTTTGTAATTAAAAAAGATACAAAAATTAATCAATTAATACAAGTCTGTTATGATATTACTGACCCAGATACAAAAAAAAGAGAAGTTAAGGCCCTGTTAAAAGCAAGCAAGGATCTAAAGTGTAGTAATCTCTTAATAATTAATCAAAATTATTCCGGAGAAGAGAATGTAGAATGGTTTGGTATAAAAAGGAAGATTAAGTTTATTCCACTTTGGAAATGGCTTCTAGAATAGTTTTTTCCTAAAATCCCAACCAAAATTTAGGAAAAAGGCGGTGGCGTTTAACCAGTCCTAAAAAATAAAAAATCAATTTTAATTCTTAACTTTTTTAGTGCTTTTTAGTCCGCGTCGACAAATTTCTTAAAAATGACGGGAGAACCTTAACTATGAAGTTAAACATCTCGTGGTGACATCCAACTTCCTCACAAAGCATCCAATTTATTCCTTCTTGCCACTTCCCTCAAACAGGCTTGCTTTTTAGAGTTAAACCTGTCGTCTATTTGGCCAATGGGGTAATTCTCAATATCTGCGCCAAATGAGAGGATTAAATCTGCGATTCTATGCAATTCTTCTTCAAATTCATTTATTTGATTTAGACTGAAGATATAATCCTTGGAGACACCTAATTTAAGATAATGCAGACTTGTTTTAGCAGGGAGAATATTTTTCTTTTTATATAGCAAGAGATTATAGAAAAGAGCTTGACGTTCAAAACTCTTATCTTGACTAACGCTGTTACTTGTCTTATAATCTAAAATAACATGCTGTTTGCTTTTTTTCTCTATTGCTTGCAGGTCTATTATTCCCTTGAGCCCCAGTTTCATAACTTCATTTTCTTTTAATGGAAAGACAATTGTTTCTTCACAAATATGGTTTTCATGCTGGTCAATTATTTTCATTCCCTTTATCGTTGCATTAATGTAATCCATTGGGTCTAGAAGATTACCATAAATATCTCCATGAAGGTAGAGGTTTTGTTTATCCCATTGGGCTAATAAATGAGCATATGCGCTTTCCATATCAAGTTCTTTTTTAGCGTATTTTTCAAGGCATTCGTGAACAATTCCTCCTGAAAGGCCATAACAGACTGGAACGAGCGTATCATCTGGGACTTTAGCAATATATTTCAAATAAAATAAAAGAGGGCTTTGATAATAAGTGTTAATACTAGAAGGCGATAAGTTCAAAGATATTTTATTCTCACACTCTTTTTCATTTTCCATTAATCTCATTATAAATTAGGGATTAAATAGGTTTAGCTTGTTGAAAATAGATAAACATTTTTCACAGCCATTTTAAGATATACCTTTTATGTATTATTTATTATTTCTCTTCTAAAAAAGTCAGCAATTATTGAGACATATTTCATTTATTATAGCTCGATAATTGCTATAATTAAAAGAGAATTAATTTTGATTCGTTATAATGTCCGTAATGAATTGATGGGAAGTTGTCTAAATAACTAATAAGTTTTTCATCTAGAATATTGATTGATAAAGTTTAATTTGTCTTTCTTTGACAATTGCTTAATTTTGTATTCGGCTTTGAGTGCTTCGGATTTATTTGAGCATTTCTTTGAAGAGATTAAATGACTAAATCCCCTTGATGAGACATATTTACTTCCTTTTCCATCTTTATGGGCATTCGTTCTCTTTTCTAAATCGTTACTGATACCTGTATAAAAAGAACCATCGAGACATTCTAAAATGTAAACGCACCAATTTTTTTCAGGCATATTAAATTAATTTCTGCTGTTTTGTTTGTTTATTGATTTCTTCTTGTTCTTTTTTTGCGCGTGCAGCTATTCTATTTTTGGCTTCCTCGTTTATTTTTTTAAATTTCTTTGTATTTTCTGCCATTGTGTTTTAGATTGACTCAAGGTTATAAATGTGTGTTATTAAACTGAGTGAAATGTACTTATTTAGAATTATAAATATATGAAAAATAAAAAACCCAATCGCAGCAGAGCTGCAGGGTTTTTTAAGCCTCAAACTGGGAACGGGGGAATCGCAGCAGAGCTGCGAGGTTTAACACCCAGTTTGAGCAATAAAAGCCTAAATGTTTCCATAAAGATTATAAATCTATATTGATAATTATCTTGGATACTATTTTTATCAGTTAAAATTTAATATTGTGCGAGGGTGTTTCGGATTTATTTCAGAAGGACAGTTCTTTATGGTGAATAGAAACCTTAAATAAACTCAATTTCATTTAGTTATTATGGAACTTCATCTGGCTTCAATGGAAAATATAACTTGTTGGGCATTTAGAAAGTTGTGCAAGGGGGCGACGGATTCTTACACAGGAATGCTGAGTTTGACAAATCTTGTAAAAAGAGCAAATACTTGGGATGAAATGGATACTTTTTTGATAAAGAGGCAGAGACAATGGATTCAAATTGCAACTTCAAAAGAAGCAGAGTGTTTTGCTTTTCTTAAAAAACTTGAAGAGAAAATTAAGAAAAATCCTCAAAAGAATAATATCTATGGAATTCAACTGAATGCTAGTTGTCCTTCACCAAATTTGATAAGAATTGGGCAAGGACCTGCTTTAATCAAACGCCCAACCAAAGTGTGTAATTTGCTAAAGGAATTATTAAAACAAGATAAATATAAGGTGGGAATAAAATTAAGACTTGGGTTAAATGAGATTGAACTAAAACAGAGAAAGATCTTTGTTTTGTTTAAGGAACTTGAGAAGATAGCTAGGGAAAATCCTAATTTTACTAACGTTACAATCCATTTTAAGCATGCGGGGGAATCTTCCTCTTCTAAATATGACTATTCTCTTCTAAATAAAATTGCTTCATTCAAATTGCCATTGATTATTAATGGGGGGATAAATGACACTGAAGATATTAAGAGATTGATTGAAAGCGTTGAGCCGGAAAACCGCAAGAACATAAAAGGATTTATGATTGGCAGGGCTGCTTTAGAAAATCCAGATTGTTTCTTGGAGATAAATAAAAGTCTCGGAGGTTTTGGATTTATTGCTAGAAGTATTAAAGAGATTAAAGCAGAATTCAATGGGCTTTGCAATGAACATATACCGAAAGAAATTTATTTGAGGATGATTGGGGAAAAGGTCTTTGGCTAGATTTTTATTGATTTTTTATAAATGCTTCCACGAGATATTTAACTTTAGTTTAAGGTTCTCACGAGCAAAATGGAGACTTTTTCGACGATAAGATTTTTTTATGTTTTTAGTTGAGGTTTAAAAATGATTTTTATTTTCCAATGTTTTCATTCCACAACTTTTTATTCTTTGAAATGAATTTTTTCATTAACTCTTTGTATTCGGTTGAATTGAAATTAATTATCTTGATTCCCTTGCTCCTTAGGTAATTCTCTGGACCCTTGAATGTTTCGTTCTCGTCGATTACAACTAGGGGGGATTTTGTAAAGGAGAACTGCGCCAGAGCACATACTATGGGGGTTTAATATAGCCTGACTTCGCCATTGGGCGAATCAGTTAAGTTTACTATTTTCAATGAAGTAAATTCATCGAAAATAGAGTTATCTTCTTTTAGTACATTCTGACAGTTGGTAATATTTTGATAAAAAATGTTTATATTTAGAAGATTTTGCACAAATAATTGATGTTTTTATGTATAAATTGATAAAAATTTAGTGCAAAATCGTCAACTGTCAGAAACTATCTAATTTTTATGAGTGTGATTTTTTCGGAATTCACTTCTGAAAAAATCTTATATGTGCAAGGCACAAATAAGTTCGCAATTGGCGAACTTAGGATATAGAATAAAGAGTGCATCTTTTGTAATCTTTGGGGGTTAATTTTCCAGAATTTTGCAGGCAGTCTATCTCTGCATGTAAAATGGCTGATTTTTTCTGAACTCTTTTATATATCATTGTAAAAAGAAAACTGATGTTTTTAAACATCAGATGAATTTTTACTTCCAATAACATTTAAATACTTTAATTCTTTAAATAATCTATGTCTACGCAAAACATTTCTTACAAATATAGAATTTACCCAAAACAAAAGCAAATCAAAAGAATTTTTACTATGTTTAACCAAGCCAAAGAAATTCATAATGAACTCATTGCTTTGAATGTTGAAACTTACAAATCCACAGGAAAAGGTTTGATAAAGTTTGATTACGCTAGACATACTTCTGGAAGAAGCAAAACTATTAATCTCCATTCTCAAACAATTCAAAATATTGCCGATAGAGTTCATAAATCCTTCCAGAATTTCTTTGGAAGGATTAAGAGAAAAGAAAAAGAGAAAGGATTTCCTCGTATGAAAAAGTATTATAAAAGCATTACTTATCCCCAAAGTGGATTCAAGTTTCTTAATGATAAACATTTGTTCGTTTCCAAGATTGGAAATATTCCAATTGTCTTTCATAGAATCATGAAAGGAAATGTTAAGATTATGACTGTCAAAAGAAATAGAGTAGGACAATGGTTTGTTTTCTTTAGCAACGAAATCGAGATTATAAAAGTCAAACATCCGTCTAAAGAACAAGTTGGAATTGATGTTGGATTGGAAAGTTTTGCCACACTTTCTAATAGAGAAAGAATTGAAAATCCCAGATTTCTAATTAGAAGTGAAAAGAGATTGAAAACTTTTCAAAGAAGATTGAGCAGAAAGAAAAAAGGAAGTAGTAACAGAAGAAAATCCAAATTTAGAGTTGCCAGAATCCATCAAAAGATTTTTAATCAGAGAACTGACTTCTTGCATCAACAGAGTGTTATGATTGTCAAGAAGTTTTCTATAATTGCTGTTGAGCAACTTAATATTAGTGGGATGGTGAGAAATCACCGTCTCGCTAAGCATATAAACGATGCGTCTTGGGGAAGTTTTCTCCAGATGCTCTCCTATAAAGCAGTAATGTGCGGGGGAGAGATTGTTGAAAATACTAAGACAAGAGGAAGTAGTAAGCGGTGTAGCCACTGCGGGACAGAGATGGAAATGCCCTTGAGTAAAAGGACTTTCAATTGTTTGAACTGTGGTTTGTCTATTCATCGTGATTTAAATGCCTCATTGAATATGCTTCGTGATACCGTCGGACTGACGGAAATTAACGCCTGTGGAGATAATGTCAGACCTTCTGTAAAGAAGGCAGTTGTCGTTGAAGCAGGAACTAAATACGAATCTGCGTAGACAACAAATTCGTTGGAAGCCAACCAATTCATTGGTTGGAGGATGTCACTATGCCCCATGCCAATTATTTTATTATCTTTTACTAAAACAGAGCTAATGGGAATTCCTCCTTAAGAAAAACTTTTCTTTGCCTCTTTTATGGCAGTATTCATAAAATATGGATGGTTCGTCTTATTTAGGTTCTATTCTATACTTATATTTATTTCCTTTGTAGTTAACCATTGAGACAGAACCGTCCTCTTGAATCTGGGCATATTGGGGAAGAATAGGAATCTTGCCTCCTCCGCCGGGGGAATCTATGACAAAATGAGGAACAGCAAGCCCAGAAGTATGTCCCCTTAATGCTCGGATAATATCTAGACCTTTTTCAACAGAGCCGATGAAATGATAAGTTCCTCTAACTGGGTCAGGTTGATAAATATAGTAGGGTTTGACTTTCATCGATAGGAGTTTTTGATTTAATTCTTTGAATATTTTTGGAGAATCATTTACTCCTTTAAGAATAACGCTCTGATTTCCAAGAGGAATACCTGCATCAGCAAGCATTTCACAGGCAACCTTGCTTTCTGGAGTTATTTCGCATGGATGTTCAAAATGAGTATTGATGTAAATGGGGGGGGATTTGTTATATTGCTTAAGCATATCGCATAATTCAGGAGTCACTCTTTCTGGCATTGTGCAAGGAACTCTTGTTCCAATTCTAATCATTTCTATGTGAGATATTTCTCTTAAATCTTTTAAGATTGTTTCTAAATTTTTATTAGATAATAAAAGAGGGTCGCCCCCAGATAAAATAACATCTCTTATTTCCTTATGTTCTGAGATATAGCCCATTGCTTTCTTTAAGTCTTTTTCAGTTGGATTTCTTGTTTCTTCTCCAACTTTTCTTTTTCTTGTGCAAAAACGACAATACATTGCACAACTATTTGAAACTAATAATAAACATCTGTCGGGGTATCTATGTGTAAGAAAAGGCACTTCGTTTTCTTCGTTTAGCGGGTCTTCCTCTCCTCTTTGATCGGTTAGTTCTTTAATTGAAGGAATGCACTGATTCCAGATAGGGTCTCCTCTTTCTTTAATTAAAGAAAGATAATGTGAACTTATTCTCAATGGATATTTTTTTGTAACTTGAGCAATTTCTGCTTCCTCTTCTTCAGATAATTCAATTCCTTTTCTATATAGTTCTTCTTTTAAAGAAGTTAAGGATTTAATAGATTTAGGACTACTTTTATTTTGCTGTAAATTTTCGTTGTCACGCCGGTATCTCTCAATAGAAGCAGGGTTCATATTTATAGTAAGTTGTATCTCACCTTCATTTTCTGATAATATTAAACATGCTCTGTATTTAAATTTTTTTGTTTTTTTGTTATGGGTTTAACAGAGCTAAAAAGGATATATACTCCAACTACTTAAATCAAAATATATTGATAATTCTTATAAATCCTGATTTTCTCTAAAAATAATGGAAAAAGAAACAGCAATAGTATTTATGGCTGGAGGAGTATCGAGCAGATTTGGTGGAAGGATAAAGGCATTAGTTGAAGTTGGACCTCAAAGAGAAAGTTTAATTGAAATTTCTATGCAACGAGCAATAAGAACTGGTTTTGATAAGATTATTTTTATTGTAAGTGATAAAACAGAATCGGCGTTTAGAGAGAATTTTGGTAATTCGTATCAGAACACCCCAATATTGTATGCTAAACAAGAATACGATATAATAAAAAGAGATAAACCTTGGGGAACTGCTGATGCAGTTTGTTCGATAAAGGATGTTGTTGATTGCCCTTTTGTCGTATGCAACAGTGACGAATTATATGGGGAAGGTGCATTTAGAATATTAAGAAAGCACTTAAGAGAGAATAATGATAATGTAACTTTAGGTTTCAGATTAATTGATGTCTTGCCAGATGAAGGACTAGGAAATCGGGCTCTTTTCAAAATTGAAAATAATTATGTTAAATCTATTGACGAAATATATGGTATTGGAAAAGAAAATTTAGAAGAGAAATCTTTGAAGAAAGATGATTTAGTAAGTCTAAATATTTATGCTTTAAGATTAGAAACACTTAAATTTCTTGTTGAAAAAGTCGAGAATTTTAAGAGAAAATATGAAGAAGACAGAAAGGTTGAATGCTTGCTCCCTAATGAACTAGCGGGCTTGATAAAAGAGGGAAAAATAAAGATGAGAATTTATCCTTGCAATGAAAAATGGCTGGGAGTTACTTATCCAGGGGATGAAGAAGGAGTTAGAAAAGAATTGATGAAAATAAACACTATACTCTCTTAGAATTTGCAGCTTCCTTAAATACTTTCAATGCTTCATCTTCAGTTACGCTCTTATGATGCGCTTCTGGATGTGCCTGCTGAACTTTCAGATAGGCTGGTGCTGCCTGATAAATTACCATTGGTTTTCCGTCAAGAATATGGTTCTCGACAAGATTAGAACTTAACCCGCATTTTTCAAAATATTCTGCTAACTCGGCCCTTATCCATCTCAAAGAAAGAGACATTCCACTCTTAGGCAGAACAATATCTGCATAAACGATCTTAGGATTATTTGCGACAGACATTCTTATTGTATTTCTAGAAATACATTCTATCGTCTCTTGTTCCAAGGGTTTCCCATCCATATTTGTAGAACCATAAAAGAAGGTAGAATCAGGAAGATAATCATCGCCCTTGCTTGATAAATTAATAATTGCACAGGGTTTTCTTTCGGAGTTTAAGGCAACTCCTCGAGTCATATTTTCTCCGACGCCAATAGCTAAATCTCTTCCATATTTATTATTAATAAACTGGGCTAAATCAACTGCTTTTCCAAATGTTCTGTTTACAATTGCAATATATTTAGCACCTCTTTGAGCAAACAAATCAACAACTTCTTTAGCCACTCCGCCAGCACCAACAACGACAAAATTTCCGTCTTCAATTCTCTTACCTAAAACAACCAATTTTTCTTCAAGACTCTTTACAAAACCATTGGAATCTGTATTATAACCTATAAGTCTTCCGTTTTCTTTAACAACAATATTTATTGCAGATAGGCTGTCTGGTTTTATTTCATCTAGATATTTTAATTTCTCTTTAAAGCCAACGCCAAATCCTCCTCCTAGATATTTTGGATCTGACCTAAACGCTTTTGTTATAACTTCTATATTGCTAGGGTCCGCAACAATCATTATATTTCTAATATTTAATCCGAGTTTTTCATAAAGACGATTCCACATCACTGGTGTTTTTGCCCCGTAATCGTGGGCTATTACTGGAACAGTATATCCTATTAATTCTTCAAGGCGGTTTAAATTTAACAAACTTAGGTTTCCTCCATTATTTGCCTCTTTTCTTAAAAGTTTATTTCTGTAATTAATTCCTGTTTCATTAAAAAGAAAATCGTTCTTCTCTGGCAAAAATGCTGGAAAAACAAAACCCTCTTCGATTAATTCTCTTAAATTTTGTGGCTCTTTTATCATTAGAATTTCTCTGAAATTTTATATTTAAATATTTAGGTGCTCACCACTCTTCAACATGCACTTGCTCTGTTTTCAAGCCGATTTCATCAATAAGCATGGTCTTTACAGTTTTAACCATTTCAGGCATACCGCAAATATAAACCTCTTTATAATCTGGTGATTTGATTATTTCTTTTATATGTTCTGTTACTCTTCCGGTTTTACCTTTCCAAGTTTTCTTTGGAGCAGAACAAGATGGAATTAAATTAAAATTAGAATATTCTTGTTCTAATTTTTCAAATTCTTTTTTATAATAAAAGTTGTTTCTAAACCCGAAGATTAAAGTTATTTTTTTATCTGGATTGTTTTTTAATGCCTCTTTTACCATTGCCCTAAATGGAGAGATGCCTGTTCCAGAAGCTATGAAAAATATTTCTTTGTCTAAGGTTGATTTTACTATAAAAGTCCCATAGGGTCCTGAAATTTTTAGAGGACTCCCTTTTTTAAGATTGCATAACTTTGGAGTTATTTTCCCATTTTGATGGACTTTAATTAAAAAATCAAGGGTCTTTTCAGAAGGGTGTGAACCAATGGAGAAAGGTTTTTCTTTTCCATTGCAATGTATCATCATAAATTGCCCTGCTTTAAAATTCAACTCTTTTGGCTTTTCCAAACTAATCGAAATACTCCCTTTAGAAAATTTTTTTATTTTTTTGACTTTGGTGTTATATTCGTTCATTTTTTATATTTTTAATAAGAGAAACTAATTTTTAAACGTTTGTTTTTGGGGAGCCTACTTAGATTTATGAAGTAAAAACTAGAAAATCATCCATACAAAATTAAATTTTGACGGATAAAAATAATATTAAGATAATTATCTTTTCGTCTGGTGCTATAAGGAAATTAGTGATTAGCGCCAGCAACTGTCAAGAACCGCCGACCTATGATTCGTGGTTCTTGAGCACACTCAGAATTCCACGAGTGGTTTAAACCCAATGTCATTAAGTTAGTGGTTGAGTAGCATATGAAAACGTTACACTTATTATAATACAAAATCAAGTGTAACAATGAAAAAAGAGTTATTGATTCTAAAAAGAAAAAAGGCAAAAGAACTATTTAGGAATGGTTGGAGTATTAGCAAAATATCGCGTTATTTACTTACACGAAAAAATAGTGTAAGCAATTGGATTAAACTGGAAGATAATGATTTGCTTAAAGATAACAGGGGTTGGAAGAGGGGTACACCTAGAAGATACTCTATTGAAGCAAAAGAAAAAATAATAAAAATAAGAAAGGAATTAGAAAAAGAAAATAGTTATTTTTTTGGAGCAAGGGTTGTAAAAAAGAATTACGAAAATCAGATAGGATTAAAAGTATCAAACTCTTTTGTTGACAGAACACTAAGGGAGGCAGGAATGGTAAAGAGCCCACAGAAAAAGAGAAAAGGATTAAGCAAATATATGAAGTATCCACAAAGAACTTTAACCAAGCTAGGCAAGAGCATGATGAGTATTGATTTTATTGGTCCAAAATATCTGCATGGTTCAAGAGAAAGTGTTAGTTTTCTTTCATGCAAGTATATTAGACCACAAAAGCAAGGGATAGTAAAAAGGATAACTGGACAGACTACTGAACAAACAATAAAGATATTAAAAGAAATATGGAAAGATAACCCTATTCCCGACGTTATTAAGGCGGATAATGATGCAGCATTTGGTACACACAGTACGCATGAAAGATGTATTGGAAGATTAGCATTATTCTTTCTTAATCTTGGTGTTACGCCCCTTTATGTTGCCCCTAGAAGCCCTTGGAATAATGGAGAGAATGAAGGATTCAACAGCGTATTCTCAAAAAAGTTCTGGAATAAATTGCAGTTTACTGATGAAGATGAAATAGATATTAAAATTAAAGACTTTAATATCGCATATGAAAAATATTCTAATCTAGTCTTTGATAATCCAGAGAATAACTCTGCCAAATATATTAATGAATTCAAAAATATTAATCTTGAAAATAAACATGTTAATAAATTTAAAACGCATATCATCTATTTTTTAAGGATTGTAAGAAGAAAAAATGAGAAAGGAAGTGATAAAGAATATGGTTTTATAAATATTCTAAATCAAGAAATAAAGATGCCAAAAAAACTGATTAACTTATTTGTTTTTTGCACTCTTGACTTGAAGTCCAAGAAACTTATTACAAGTAGTGAGATAGATGATGGTTCACTCAGTAAAATTAAATCTATACAGTTTAAAATAGAAAATGTTATATACTAATTGCATTTTATATAAACAAAATAAGCTAAATTGAGTGTATCGCTTTTATTTGACACTCAACCGCTAACTACTAAAACCAATTATAGCGCCCACCAAAAAGATAATTATTACTTATTAAATTGACCACTGCCCTAGTGAAAACATACATCCCTATCATTCTCTATTGAAACAGATAAGCGTATAAAGAAATATTGGCAGAATATATATTTAATCATAAATTAATTATAATATGACTGAAACTGAAATTAAAACCGAGCCCCAACGCAAATAAAAATAGAAGGGATGGAAAAAAATTCTTGCAGAAAGTAGAATAAGACAAATGTTAGAGGGTATTAGAAGATATGAATGCTTTAGTATAATCCCGATAGGAAACGTAGAAGAGCCCATTCTAGGTCAAGTTGGTCTAGAAAAAAGAGTTCATGCAAAAGAGATATTTAATGAGATTTGTTATGGGACAATTTGCAACAATCTTCTAGCAGCAAATGCGCCTGCAAATTGGATGAAAGAATGGTTATAAATCAAATATTTTAATCTTCTTTAAAGGGATCACGAACCAACATAACATATTTTCCAGTTTCTCTATCGCAAGGAAGATAATCTTTCGCAACCCTTAATATTTTCTCTGGTGTAACTTTTTCTATTTGTTCTAATTTATCCCTAACTGGCACCCTTCCTTCTAATTCATAATCCATTTTTGCAATTGCACTAACATTCACTGGATCAATTTTAACTAGCTCTCCAAAGGAGTCACTTAGACCATTTACTGTTTTATATGCGGCTCTCTTTTTAGCATTAGAAACATCCCCCACATCAGCTTTATAATTTTTTAATTTATCTAATTCTTCAAAAGTCATTTTTATCACTTTTTCTTGTTCCCTTGATTTAATTTTTCCTTGAATAATCAAATAACCAAATTTTTTATCTCCTGAATAAGAACTTCCAATATCATAAGCTAGTCCTTCCTCACTCCGTATTCTTTTCTTTAATCCAGTTGTCCAACTTTTTCCTAAAATTTCCGCAATTACTTCTAATGTCGCACTATCTGAATGAAATTCATCAGGCACCACTATCCCCAACATAAAATGAGAATTGCTCTCATCTGGATTGTCTTTATTCGAAAGATCTTTTGCTGAAGAATATCTCACTTCTTTTTCTTCTAAAAACCCAACTCTAGAAAGTTCAACTGCTCTTCCAGAACCCTGACTTTTATCAGAAAAATAGGGTGCAACCCTCCCTATAATATTTTCTGGCACTCTACCTGCCAACATCAACGACATATTATTCGGACTATATCCTCTGCAGTGAAATTCTCTCAATTTATCTTCTGTGACTTCCCCAATAACTTTTTCTTCCCCCAAAACAAAATAAGTGTGGTCCCTATCTCTTGCCATGTTTTTCCAAAAAAAATTAACTATATCTTCAAAATCAGCAGTTCCCTTTTTTATAGCTATCTCTCTTTCTACAACTTTTTTTTGTTGTTCTAACACTTTTTTATCTAAACGTGGAAAGAAAACCATTTGACTAACCATATTTAAATAACTCTCTAAATCTAAAGCATTCATCCCACAGGGAAATATAGTTCTCTCTCTAGAAGTAAAAGCATTTGTACGTAATCCGTCTCTTATTTTAGCTTGCTCTTCAGGAGTATATTTATCTGTTCCTCCTTCAATAAGCATATGCTCTAAAAAGTGAGCAATTCCTTCCTCTCCATCCTTCTCGTGAAGAGCCCCACAATTTATCCTTAAATTTGCAAAAATAGTTTCAGAAGGCGTATTTTGCCAAACTAAACGGAATCCATTTGAGAATTGATATGTCTCAAATTTATTCTCTTCTCCCATAAAAATCTTATGACACTGAACTATATAAATCTTTAGTTTATTACTACTTTAAAGTTAATACTGTAATCTCCAGAAAGAAAAACGCCAAGGCCAGGATTTGAACCTGGGAATCACTTGCGTGAAGAGAGGTTAG
>Ga0209542_10005188_pt1 | contig 26242 bp, 16 predicted proteins | sample RifCSPhighO2_01_FD_184028 | JGI IMG/M metagenome (GOLD analysis project Ga0209542, IMG submission 184028) | Soil microbial communities from Rifle, Colorado - Rifle CSP2_plank highO2_0.1 (SPAdes) (version 2) | ecosystem: Environmental > Terrestrial > Deep subsurface > Rock core/Sediment ...
CGACTCCATATCCCGTCCGAAGTGAGCGAGCTCGACGACCACTTCCTGCTTGCCGTCGTTGGCGGTCGTCGGGAAGTTGCCGCTGGTGATGTCGCTGTTGGCGTAGTCGTAGCGACCGGCAGCGATCATCTGCGCCAAGGACTGCGCATAGTCCACCACGAGGCGGTACGCCGGCGCCAAGGCCTTGCGGAGCGCGTTGGCGAGCGCTTCCTGATTCTGGATCCAGCCCTGTGCTGCGGTCGGACTGATATCCCGAGGCAATTGCTTCACAACCGCCGACACGAACTCTGCGAATTGGTTGGTTTCCACGGTTTTTCTCCTTCTGGCTTACCCCTTACCAGCACCATGCAGGCTTAGAGCTTACCATTTTCAAAGATACTTCAATTATACGCCTTTTAATTTAGAAGGTCAAGGTATTATTATAGTCTATTCCAATACAAAATGATACTGCACGGCTCAAAAATCTTGGTTTTTCCTAATTTTCTGCTACCATAATAAAATGTTAAGTATAGGAATTATTGGATTACCTAACGTTGGAAAATCTACTTTATTTAAGGCATTAACCAATGTCGCAGTTGACATACAAAATTACCCATTCACAACGATTGATCCAAATGTGGGAGTTGTAAGAGTACCTGATGAAAGAGTTGACGCGTTGGCAATGATGTCTGACTCCAAAAAGAAGATCTATACTACCATAGAATTCTATGACATCGCCGGTTTGGTGAAAGGCGCCTCACAAGGCGAGGGATTGGGAAATAAATTTCTCGCCAATATCCGGGAGGTAGATGCCATTGCCCACGTTGTCAGGGTTTTTGAAGACAAGAACCCCGCCGGTGTTCCCACCGGCGGGGCAGGCATCACTCATATTTACAATAGAGTTGATCCTGCTGATGACATTGAGATAATACAGACCGAGCTTGAACTTGCTGACCTTCAAAGCAAAGAAAAAAGAGAAAAAGAAAAAAAGGACAAAGGCCTTCCCCCGCTAGACCTGCTCACCGATAAAAAAGTCATTTTTGTCTTGAACTGTTCCGAAACCCAGCTGGCAAATGGGTGGGTTCCCAACGAAAGTTTGCTAAAAGCAATCAACGGCAGGGATTATGTGGTCTTGTCTACTCCACTTGAGTTAATCCTATCCGAAGCCACACGGGATGAGAAAAAAGAATATTTAACTACGTTCAACATTAAAGAGTCGGGGTTGGATAAACTTATCAAGCAAAGTTATAAAACCCTTGGCCTTATAACATTCCTGACCACCGGCGAGGATGAGACGCGCGCCTGGACGGCTCACATCGGCAACCCGATACCAAAAGCGTCCCGCGCCATACATACCGATTTTGAGAAATTATTTATACGTGCGGAGGTTATAAATTGGAAAACTTTGCTGGAAGCCGGCAGTCATGCCAAGGCCCGTGAAAGGGGTCTAATAAAAACTACGGGGAGAGATTATCTCATACAAGAAGGCGATGTCGTGGAAATAAAAATTTAAAAAAGTTGACACGAAAACCATGTTTTGCTAAGATAGGCCATCGTTTATTAAATGGTTTTGGAACTCGACAGATCCGCCATTCGCCAACCGGCGAAGGCGGACCCATTAGCGCAACCTCTATTGCCTATCTGTCGGACTATAGCCATAAACATAATGAAACGGGTAGTTTACGAGCTGGCTTTCCACCTTAACTCCGATCTTGAAGAGTTGCGGGTTCAACAATTAGCCCAGAATATAGAAAATTATATAACCTCTGCCGGAGGAGTTGTTTCGTTCAAAAAAGAGCCGGAGAAAATCCGTCTTTCCTATCCCGTTAAGCATAAGAAGCAAGCATACTTCGGATACACACACTTCACCCTTGAGATACCTGAGAATCTTGCTAACATAGATGAGCAGGTCAGGCACAATAACGATGTCTTGAGATACTTAGTTGTTAAGGTACCGGCCGATTCCGGCAAGGTTAAATTCAGATTTAAGCCGCAAAAACCGAGAATTACGACCGAAAAACCAGCAGAAAAACCGACACCGGAACAAAGCAAAGAGCTAGACAAAGAACTTGAAGGAATTTTAGAAAACCTATAACATAATAAACCATGAATTTAAACAAAGTATTCTTAATCGGAAGATTAACTCAGGATCCAGAACTAAGATCCACCCCTAACGGACAGAGTGTGGCTACTTTGCGTATGGCGACTAACCGCGTCTGGAACGATCCGTCAGGCAACAAAAAAGACGCCACTGAATTTCACACAGTCATTGCTTGGGGACGCTTGGGTGAGATAGCCAACCAATACCTGAAAAAGGGCGGTTTGGTAATGATAGAAGGACGTATTCAAACTCGAACTTGGACGGATCAGAATAATAATAAGAAATATTTTACGGAAGTTGTCGCCGAAGGACTGCAACTCGGTCCGAAACCCGCATCAGCTGGCAACACGGTATCCAATATCAACCCTTCGACCCATTCGAATCCATCAGGACAAGCAAGCTCGGGGCGAGGAAAAACAGACGATAATATTCCGATAATAGACGCAAATGATCCCATTTCAAGCGGAATTGAAGAAGACGAAGTTAAAATAAAAGAAGAAGACTTGCCTTTCTAAAATATGCCGTGTCAGTTTTGTGAGGACAATATAAATAAAGTTGATTATAAGAACGCGAGATTTCTCCGTAAATTTGTTACGTCTCAATTCAAAATCGGCTCATCCAGAAGAAATAAACTCTGCAGTAAACACCAGCGAATGATAGCCCAAGCCGTCAAACTCGCCAGGTATATGGCATTGATGCCATATACCCGCAACCAAACCTCCTCAAGGTAATCGCTTAATTACTTACAAAACGGCTCACTAAAGTGAGCCGTTTACAATATGGCTTTATCCGCGTCAGTCTGCGTCGCCCCGCCTTGCGGGGCTAGTCCGCAACTGTCTGCGTCGTATTATGCTTCGCGTACCGCCGCTTCCTTAATTTTGTTCAAAATCTCCCGCTCCACTTTGGGATTATCTCTGAGGAATAATCGCGAGCCGTCAATGCCTTGGCCGAGTTTCTGTTCGCCATAGTTATACCAGCTTCCCGCTTTGGCCACTATGCCGTATTTAACTCCAGCATTTACTATATCGGAGTACTTAGAAATGCCCTCATTATAGAGAATGTCGAATTCACAGGTTCTGAACGGAGGCGCAACTTTGTTTTTGACAACTTTAACTTTGACCCTGTTGCCCACGATCTTCTCCCCCGCCTGAATTTGGGCAGCACGCCTCACTTCTATTCTAACCGATGAATAAAATTTCAAGGCCATACCGCCAGTAGTAGTTTCCGGATTACCGAACATAACGCCAATTTTCATTCTTAACTGGTTTATGAAAATAACCGTCGTATTAGATTTTGCCACAATAGCCGTAAGTTTTCTCAAGGCATGGGACATCAATCTTGCTTGCAGGCCTATATGCTGCTGATCCATTTCCCCTTCTATTTCGGCTCTAGGTGTTAGCGCGGCAACCGAATCAACAACAATCACATCTATCCCCCCCGACTTAACCAGAGCTTCGACGATATCGAGAGCTTGTTCTCCCGTATCGGGCTGGGAAATTAAAAGCTGATCTATCTTAACTCCTATCTTCTTGGCATATTCCGGATCAAGCGCATGCTCCGCGTCTACAAAAGCGGCAACACCGCCAAGCTTCTGAGCTTCAGATACTATGTGCAAACACAAAGTTGTCTTACCGGAACTTTCCGGCCCGTAGATCTCTACTATCCTACCCCTGGGTATGCCGCCTATTCCCAATGCTAAATCCAAAGAGATAGAACCAGTCGATATGGCATCAATATCTACTTTCTTAGCTTCACCGAGCTTCATTATAGAGCCCTCCCCGTATTTCTCCTGCAGTTCTTTAACGGCTAAATCGACCTGCTTTGATTTATTATCGTCTTGTTTCTTTACCATTTATTTAAACGTTCCCTCAAACATTTAAATTTATTTGACTTACATATCTTATCAAATTAAAAAAGCGACGCAAGCCCCGTAGTGAATTTCCCAAAATTAAAAAGGCGGCTTTTAGCCGCAACTGGAAAATCTACTACCGGGCAAGTCGCTATTTCTCCACCAGTCCGAAAATGTCGTCCTGATACGCCCGACAACCGATCTCAAATTCTTCTCTCGTCACGTTCTCCGGATCAGGATATTTGCCGGTATGGCCGATCGTGTTCTTGAGCAACCCAGGCACTCCGGCCCAGCACAAGTTATGACCTTTCTGGTCGGCCAGTATCTCAAGCTCCGTCTGCCAACGTTTTAGTTTCTCTTGCGCTTCGCTTGCTTCAGCTGACTTTCTCATAAGATCAACGGCCATCTGTCCAAGCCGAATCTTCATCTCGGAAATCTCCTCTCTAAGCGAGATATTCTGATAAAGCAAGTTCAATTCATCTGGTTCTGGATTATAGCTCAAGTTTCTTTTACCTCAAAATTAAAAAGCGCTACAAGGGAGCATAGCACTTTGAATAAAAATGTCTAACTAAACTTCTTCTGTTCCCTCTGCTTCTGGCGTGTTTGCGTTTACTGCTGTCGCTTCAGTGGCTGGAACGCCTTCCGGTCTAGTCGCATAAACCTCTCTCGGCTTGGCTCCCTCACCGGGACCTATCATGCCATTTTCTTCGAGTATGTCGAGCAGTCTGGCAGCGCGGGCATAGCCGACTTTAAGCCGCCTCTGTAACAGCGACGCCGAGGCCTTGCCGGCGGCGGTTATCACTTCCTTAGCGTCATTATACAACGGGTCATCGCCCTCCTCACCGGAACTGGAGAAACCTCCCCCTTCGCCGAAACTGCCGGTAGCGTTGAAGTCAACGTGGAGCTCATCGCCCTCTTTTTCTCCAACTTCCAATGCTTCCGCTTGGGTCTTCAAAAACTTCACAACGTCTTTCACTTCTTTCTCGGTTACATTCGCACCCTGAAGACGTCTTGGTTTGGCCACATCACCGGCCATAAACAACATATCCCCCCGCCCAAGCAATTTCTCGGCTCCGGCCATATCCAGAATGGTTCGCGAATCTACCTGGCTTGCCACCTGAAAAGCAATTCGGGAAGTTATATTTGCTTTTATCAGCCCCGTGATAACCTCAACTGACGGCCTTTGGGTTGAAAGTATCAAATGAATTCCGACCGCTCGGGACATCTGGGCAAGCCGTACAATCGCCGCTTCAACGTCCCGTCCATAGGAAGCCATCAGATCGGCCAACTCGTCTATGACTATAACGATGAAAGGCATAATTTGTGTATCATCGCCATCCCGACTGCGCTTTTCTGTAATCTTGGCATTATATGAAAATATATCTTTTGATGCGCTTTTAGAAAGAACGTCATACCGGCGGTCCATTTCACTGACGGCCCACTTTAACGCGCCTAGAACTTTCTTGTTGTCGGTAATAACCGGGGTTATCAAATGCGGAATACCGTTATATAAAGTTAACTCCACCCGTTTGGGATCAATGAGTATCATCTTGAGAATATCCGGCGAATGTTTGTAAAGCATGGAAAGAAGCAGTGAGTTAATGGAGACCGACTTGCCCGTTCCGGTCGCTCCCGCGACGAGAATGTGAGGCATTTTTTCAAGACCCGCGAAAACAGCAGTACCGGAAACGTCGCGACCGATGGATACGGGAAGAAAAAAACCAGACTTTTTATATTCATCCGCCTCAAACATATCCCTTAAACCCACAGTCGAGACCTTTTTATTTGGCACCTCAATTCCCACCAGCGACTTGCCCGGAATGGGCGCCTCGATACGAATAGGATGAGCAGCAAGAGCGAGCGACAGGTCGGAATTAAGGGTCGTAATGCGGGACAGCTTAACTCCCACCGCCGGTCTCATTGTAAACTGGGTTACTGTCGGCCCGACCGAAACCTCCCCCATCTCCACGTCTATACTGAAATTGGCCAAAGTTCTTTTGATAATATTGGCGCTGGCATTAATATCCCCGGTCACCGCTTCGTCCTGGTCTCGATGCAAAAGTTCTAAAGGTGGCAGAGCCCATTTGCCTCTTTTAAGATTTTTAATGACGAATTCTTTGTCAGTAAGTTCGATCTTTGCCGGCTTAGCCACGGGAGCCGGTTTGGGCAGTTGGTGTTTTTCCGGGGTCTCGGTAACAACAGTATTGCCTCTTTTGATCACGACCTTATCCTCTAATAATTCTTCTCCCTCTTTGTTTTTTGTAATCAAGCCATACAAAGGAACATTCAAAGCAACAAGCAGAGCGACAACAACCAAAACCAGCAAAATTAACAAAGAAGCCCAAAACCCCAAAGAATAAAGGAGTGGGAAACCAAGAACGATACCAAAGTATCCGCCCTGGATAAGGCGGGCGTCAAAATTGCCGCCGCCGAATATATAAAACAGGGCCAGGAAAGAAAACATAAACAAAGCCGTTCCAAAAACAGCGCTGTGATATATCTGCCTTGAAATTGATTTTAAGAAAGCGACCCCGAGAACAACAAAAGCAACAGGAACGACAAAGAACCCCCAGCCGAACAAGGACCTAGCAGCAATGTTGAAAAGAGTACCGGCCGTCCCCGCCTTACCAGCAAAGCTCAAAATAACCAGGGCCGCCAAACTGAAACTCAATATCCCCCAGATGCTGTTCTTGGTCTCCTGGGATATATCAAACCGCGATACGGCAGATGCCGTTCTTTCCTTTCTAACTTTCAGCTTTTTGTCGGTTTTTTTATACCGAGCCATAGAAATTAGTATTAAGTATATATAGTGTTAAGTATATCGCATTTAAGCAAAGTTAAGCAAGAAACCGTATCTTAAACATCCCAGCCGGCTGGGATGTTTAAGTCCTTAACGCCCAATTTCCGGGGAGTGTAGTTCCTTGCTTCTTTTTCTCGCTTGATGACGAGTAGTTAGCAGTTAGCTTTATGAGGAAGTCCGTGAGAAAAAGAAGCTGGAACGACACTCCCCCTATTCCAATTCTGCGCCGAGTCCCGTCCCGGCCGGTATCAGACGTCCGATAATGACGTTCTCTTTGAGACCTTTGAGCATATCCTCTTTGCCGACGGTAGCGCTATCTATCAATACCCTTGCTGTTTCCTGGAATGACGCGGCCGAAAGGAAACTGTCTGTGGTAAGCGAGACCTTGGTCATTCCCAGCAAAAGTTGTTCCGCTGTCGCTTCAGTTCTCTTATCCTGCGCCGCTTTGGCGTTCTCCTGCCAAAGACGCTTTTTCTCAATGATATCACCGGACAAAAGTTCCGTACTGCCGGGATCAAGCACTTTGACCCTTGAGAACATCTGTCTGACTATCAATTCCACGTGTTTGTCGTTAATGCTGTCGCCTGTCGGGAAATATATCGCCTGAACTTCTCTGATTATATATCTGGCAACAATATCCATATCGTTGGTTGCGACGAACAATTCTTTCAAATCAATATGGCCTTCGCTTAACTGCTGGCCGACGGATACCATATCTCCTTTAGATACTGAGACCGTTAAGTTCGGAGCGAGAGCGTATTCCCTCGTTTTACCGCTGCTTGCTTCCACGGTTATTATTTTCTGCTTTCCTTTTTCTTCTACGGATAAAACCTTGCCGTCGACATCAGCCAAGAGCGCTTTGAATTGAGGAGATCTTGCTTCGAATATCTCCATCACCCTCGGAAGACCCATAGTGATGTCCGCACCGCCGGCGATACCTCCGGTATGGAAAGTTCTCATCGTAAGCTGGGTTCCCGGTTCTCCGATGGCCTGAGCGGTAACGATACCAACCGCTTCTCCCGATTTAATCAGTTCGCCTTTTGAAAGATCGTGGCCATAGCACATTCGACAGACACCGTCTAAGGCCTTGCACTTGACAAGAGATCTTATCCTCGCACTATCTAAGCCGGCTTTATCTATTTTAACCGCGGCCTCTTTGTCGACTATTTTCCCTTTTTTAACGATTATATCTTCGTTCTTGTCCGCTAAATCCTCCATAACCACTCTCCCTTTTAAGCGCTTCCCTAAACTTTCACCGCTTATCTTACTATCCTCGGCGTAAACCACGTATCCGTCTTTATCCTTACAATCGTCTTCAAGCACAACTACGCTTTGCGCAACATCAACTAATTTTCGAGTAAGATACCCGGCCTCGGCTGTTTTTAAAGCTGTGTCAACCAGACCTTTTCTGGCACCGTGAGTTGATATGAAGTATTCCAATGACGTCATCCCCTCTTTTAGGGAGTTTCTGATTGGCAATTCTATCAGCTCACCGGAAGGATTGACCACGATACCCCTCATACCCATCATCTGATCGATCGGTCCCCAACTACCCCTGGACTTGGAATCAACTATCAGAAAAACTGGATCCTGGCCGCTAAGCTCCTTTTTGACTAAAGATGATAATCTTGCTTTAGCGTTATTCCAAATTTCAATTGCTTTTGATTTTCTCTCGTGATCGGTCAAGAGCCCTTCATCGTAAAGCCCCCTATTTTCTTCAATGACCTTATCTGCCTCTTCAATTATATCCTTCTTGCCAAGCGGTATTTTTAAGTCACCCATACTCCACGAAATGCCTGATATTGTTGCGTAGCGAAATCCAAGATCCTTAATTTTGTCTAAAAATTCAACCGCCGTTTCCTCACTATACTCATCCCAGATATCCGAACCGATCAATTTCAAGTCAGGTTTAGTCAAAACTTTATTTACATACTTAAAATTCTTGGGCAAAATCTTATTGAATATTATTCTCCCCGGAGTTGTTTCTATTATTTTTGGCTCATTATTCTCGTCAGGATTGGGAATTTTTATTGTCGCCCTTAGATTAACAAATTCATTCTCGTGAGCCAAAAGCGCTTCATAACGGGAAGAAAACATTTTTCCTTCGCCTTTCGCGCCTTCTAAAACGCCTGTTAAATAGTAGATGCCGAACGCAATATCGTGACTAGGCGAAGCAACCGGCTCGCCGGTTGCTGGTTTTAATATGCCGTGGCTGGATAGCATCAAATCTCTCGCTTCTTTTTGCGCCTCATCAGTCAACGGCAAATGGACGGCCATCTGATCGCCGTCGAAGTCAGCGTTAAATGCGTGCACGGGCATAGCGGGAATTTTAATCGCTTTGCCCTCTATAAGAGTCGGTTTGAATGCCTGAATGGAAAGACGATGCAAAGTCGGAGCACGATTAAGCAGCACAAGCTTGCCTGCCATTGCCTCTTCCAACGCCGCCCACACATCCGGGGTCTCTTGTTCTATCAAACGACCCGCAGATTTGATGTTATGCGCAAGTTCTTTTCTTATCAAAATACCGATAACAAACGGCTTGAACAACTCCAAAGCCATTCTCTTGGGAAGACCGCACTCGGCAATACCTAATTCAGGTCCGATGACAATCACCGAGCGACCGGAGTAATCAACGCGTTTTCCAAGCAAATTCTGTCTGAATCTTCCCTGTTTTCCTTTTAGCATATCGGCAAGAGAACGAAGCGCTCTTTTCTGGCCGGTAGAAGCAGCGGTCGTAACCTGTCCCCTTCTCATAGAATTATCTATAAGGGCATCAACCGATTCCTGAAGCATTCTTTTTTCGTTCTTAGTGATGACCTCTGGGGCTTTAAGTTCCAATAAGTGCTTCAGACGGTTGTTCCTGTTTATTACTCTCCTATATAGGTCGTTCAGGTCTGATGTCGCATAGCGACCGCCATCAAGCGGAACCATCGGCCTAAGAGCCGGCGGAATAACGGGCAATATAGTCAATATCATCCACTCTGGCCTTATGCCCGCCTTTTGCATTCCTTTTATAAACCTGGACCGCCTTGATAACTTTTTCTGTTCAAGCGGATTCGGTTCGCTTTTTGCCTCGCTTTCTATTTCGGCGATAAGGTCTTCAAGGTTTATCTCTTCAAGTAAACGCTTTACCGCTTCCGAGCCTATGCCCGCTTCAAAAACCTCTCCGTATTTCAAAGACAGGTCCCGAAAGTCAAGCTCAGACACTATCTGATACTTTCTAAGATTTCTTAAGTTATTTTTCTCCCTGTCTTTTAGTTCTTTAAGGGATTCTTCTTCCACGGAGACCCGGCCTTGCACGGGTCCCTCTCCGAGAGTCGCGTTTTTGGCGTTCTTTATCTTTGACTTGAACTCGCTTTCTATTCTCTTCATCGCTTCCACCTTTAAGTCCTCGTTCACTTTCATTATTATATAGCTCGCAAAATAAATGACCCTTTCCAGCTCCTGCAAACCGACGCCTAGAACAGTGGCTACTTTGGACGGAACACCTCTCAAGAACCAAATATGAGCTACCGGAGCGGCAAGTTTGATGTGGCCCATTCTCTCCCTTCTGACGATAGACCTGGTAACCTCGACGCCGCACCTGTCGCAAATTATGCCTTTATATCTTATCCTCTTATATTTTCCGCAATAACATTCCCAATCCTTGATCGGCCCGAAAATGGCCTCGGAAAAAAGACCTTCTCTTTCTGGTTTTTGGGTTCGATAATTTATGGTTTCCGGCTTGGTAACTTCTCCGTACGACCAAGATAAAATATCTTCTGACGACGCAATTTTAATTTTTATAGAAGAGAGGTCCATATATATTATTTTATAATTTAAAAACTAAAAATGAAAAAGTAAAAACAACAACTTTAAATTTTATTTTTCTATCAGTTCAACATTTAACCCTAATCCCTTTATTTCCGACAATAAAACCTTGAATGATTCCGGCAAGTGCGGAGCATGTATCTTTTCTCCGTTCACTATTGATTCGTATGTTTTCGCTCTGCCAAGCACATCGTCTGACTTGATCGTAAGCATTTCCTGCAAGGTGTAAGCTGCGCCATAACCCTCAAGAGCCCAGACCTCCATTTCTCCGAATCTCTGTCCTCCAAACTGCGCTTTGCCTCCAAGCGGTTGCTGGGTGATAAGCGAATACGGACCGATGGATCTCATATGAAGTTTGTCCTCAACCATATGGCTCAACTTCATAAAGTAAGTAACGCCGACGGTGGACCTTTGTTCAAAAGACAGTCCCGTCTTTCCATCGTAAAGCTGGGCTTTTCCGTCAACTGAAAAACCGGCCTTTTTCAGTTCTTCCATAATTATTTCTTCCGTCGGACCAGCCATTGAAGGAGTTGCGGATTTGTAACCAAGTTTCCTGGCCGCCATACCTAAATGTGCTTCAAGCACCTGGCCGATATTCATACGCGAAATAATGCCGAGGGGCGACAGGATTATATCAACCGGGGTGCCGTCCTCCATAAAAGGCATATTTTCTTCGGGAAGTATTATGGATATGACGCCTTTATTGCCGTGACGTCCCGCTAATTTGTCTCCTATTTGAATTTTCCTTAACTGCGCCACAGAGACCTGTATCTTTTTGATAACGCCGACATCAAGTTTGTCCCCCTCATCTCTTGAAAACGTCTTTACTCCTACGACCCGACCTTGCTTGCCATAATCAAGCCGGAGCGATGTATCCTTCACGTCTCTGGACTTTTCACCAAAGATTGCTCTCAAGAGCCGCTCTTCAGCGGTAAGATCGCTCTCTCCTTTCGGCGAGATCTTGCCTACCAGAATATCCTGCGACCTAATCTCAGCACCTATCCTAACCACTCCGTCGGGATCAAGATCATTCAATCGTTCCATGGCGACATTCGGAATATCGTAGGTGGTAAGCTCGGGACCAAGTTTTGTCTCCCTTACATCGCAGACATAATCCTCAACGTGGATGCTTGAAAATACGTCTTCTTTGATGAGGCGCTCTGAGATAACAATAGCATCCTCAAAGTTAGATCCCTCGAAAGACATATATGCGACAACAAGGTTTGCGCCAAGAGCCAATTCTCCGTTCTCGGTGGAAGGACCATCAGCAAGTACCTGTCCTTTTTTGACCTTGTCGCCTCTGGAGACAATCGGCCTTTGATTTATTGATGTAAATTTGTTGGATTTAGCGAATTTAAGAAGTTTAAATTCGTGTTTTTTGCCTTTTCCTAAGGCAATTCCTCCGCCTTTGACGGATGAACTGTCGCCTTGCGATTCAAGAATAATGTGCGAAGCGTCAACTTCTTTTAAAGTCCCCGCCTCCGGCGCAATAATCATAACGCCGGAATCAACAGCTACTTTATGCTCAAGGCCTGTACCGACATAAGGCGACTCCGGTCTTATCAAAGGAACGGCTTGCCTCTGCATGTTGGAACCCATCAAAGCCCTGTTGGCGTCATCGTGTTCAAGGAACGGAATAAGAGATGTCGAAACAGAGAATTGCTGCTTGGGAGAAACATCCATATAATCTATCTTCTTTGGTTCTGCTGTACCGGGCTCCCCCTGGATTCGCGCACTTACTTTATCCCCGATAAGATTTCCGTTCTTATCCATCGGCGCACCGGCTGAAGCAATGTTGTATTTCTCTTCCTCTATGGCATCCATATATATTATCTCGTCGGTAACTCTCCCTTTGGCCACTTTCCTGTATGGGGTAAGTATGAAACCGAGATCGGAGATCTTTGAATACAAAGCAAGATGTCCGACGAGTCCTATGTTCGGGCCTTCTGGAGTAGCTATGGGACAAATTCTCCCGTAGTGGGAAGGATGGACATCGCGAACCTCGAAACTGGCTCTTTCTCTGGTAAGTCCGCCGGGGCCCAGCGCAGACAACCTGCGCTTATGTTCAAGTTCAGAAAGCGGATTGTCCTGGTCCATAAATTGAGACAGCTGGCCGGAAGAAAAGAACTCCTTCAGGGCCGCTACAAAGGGCCGCGCGTTTATAAGCTGAGAAGGCAGAACAGTATCCAGTTCCAAAGTGCTCATTCTATCTTTTATGTTCCTTCCCATCCTAGCAAAAGCAATCCTCAAACGATCCTGAAGCAGTTCTCCCAGGGTTTTGACTCTCCTGTTCCCCAGGTGATCTATGTTGTCCGGCCGAGAGGACGGATCATTGTTAAGACGAATGATCTCTTTAAGCAAGTTCACTATATCTTCAGCTCTGAGTACTCGGTTTTCTGCTTTTTCTACATTAAGATTTTCGCTGAACCTCTTGTTCATCCTGAAACGGCCGACCTTCGACAGATCGTACCTGGAAGGGTTGAAAAAGAGATTGTGCACCATCTGCTTGGCATTGTCCGGAGTAGCCGGATCTCCCGGTCTGATACGTTTATAAAGTTCAATCAGACCTTCTTCTTCGTTAGATGAGGGATCCTGCAGAATAGTCGCCAATATGTACTTTACGTTCGGGTCGGTATCTACATCGGCAAATAATTTCTTTATCTCCTCGTCGTCTTTAATACCAAAAGCCCTGAGAAGAGCGGTAGCGGCTACTTTTCTTTTTCTATCTATCCGTACCGAGATGACGCCGTTGTACTCCGTCTCGAACTCAAGCCAAGCGCCTCTGGACGGGATAAGCTTGGCGCCGAAAAATCTTTTATACCGGCTCGACCGGGACAAAGAAAAGAACGCCCCGGGACTTCTGATAAGCTGGGATATCACAACTCTTTCGATACCGTTGATAATGAAAGTCCCTCTCTGGGTCATCAGCGGAAAATCGGCGATAAAAAGCTCCTGCTCTCTTTCTTGATTCGTCTTTTTGTTAACGAGACCGACTTTGATCTTTAGCGGCGCCTCGTAGGTTATGTTCTTCTCTATGGATGTTCTTTCGTCATACTTGGGTTCATCCAGTTTATAATCCAAAAAACGAAGCTCAAGCTCCTTGGCGGTCCAGTCATCGACGGGAGAGACCTCTTTTAACAACTCTTGGAATCCGTAGTTTAGAAACCAATTATAAGAATCAAGCTGAACTTGAACGAGATTAGGCGCATCCAATTCCAAATGGGTAGCTTCATATTTTGAAAATATTTTACGCATGTTCTCCTGCAAAATTATAAATCCTTACAAACATACAAATCTTCAGATTCAGCCCCGAGTATTTGTAAATTTGTAATTTTGTAAATTTATGACAACAAAACAAATCCGCTACCTTACAGCGTTACTAATATTTTTATTAAATTTTAATTAAAGAAGCGGGACAATATGCCGGAATTACTAGATTATCTTATGTCTTACGATTAAAGACCTAGGATAAGCCAACAATTACGCTTCTGGGGCTTTTGCCACCGACTTCAGGATCATGTCCGAGAACATGTTCGGTGCCATTTTTCCGCTTATTTCCACGTAAACTCTGCTACTAAACCTGGCTCCGCACGGGCCCCTCTTCGCAAACGCTTTTTAAAGACAATTTATCTATTGTATTCCTACAAAATATTTTGTCAAGGGTTTCTTGTCAACACCATATCAAAACCCTAACCTGTCGTCAAGTGAGTATTGGCTATAACCTTATTCATTTTTCCAAATTATATTGTTTTGAATTTTTATTTTCTATCATTTGAATTTGTTTCGAATTTTGGATTTCGTGCTTCGGATTTAAATTTAGCCATAACGTTTGATGCTTTGTAATATTCCCAGTCCTACCATAAGTGATAAAAGATGGCTACCGCCGTAACTTAAAAACGAAAAAGAAAGTCCCGTTACCGGAAGCAGCCCCACATTAACTCCGGCACTGATGAATGTGTGCGCGCCGATCAATACCGCCAAACCGACAGAGAAGAGTTTGCCAAAGTTAGAAGTAGTTCTGGAGCCGATATAAAGAATTCTAGAAATAATGATCACGGACATAATCATGACCACGCTTATGCCCAAAAAACCGAGCTGTTCCGTAAAAGCGGCAAAGGCAAAATCATTGTGCGGCTCCGGCAAAAATCCGAGATTGCTTTGAGAACCGTTGCCAAGACCATTACCGAAAACATGTCCGGAGCCGATCGATATTTTTGATTGAATGATATTATAACCACTGCCCCTTGGATCGTTGTAAGGATCCAGAAAAGCTGTTATCCTGATTTTTTGATACGGCTGAAGCGCGAACAGCCATGCCGAGTATCCTATCAGAACCCCGGCGGAAATTATTAGGAACAAGTGGCGCTTATTTATGCCGGCCGCCATAAGCATCCCCAGCCAGATAGCCAAGAATATAATGGAAGAACCAAGATCTGGTTGAAGGAAAATTATGGCAAAAGGCAAAGAAAAATATATTCCTATAGCAATTATATGACGCAGGTCGTTTATATGGACGTGCCTCTGGGAAAAGTACTTGGCCATCAATACAATCAGCATCAACTTAGCCAGTTCAACCGGTTCAAGCGTCAAACTGCCCAAAATTATCCAGGAGTTAACCCCACGCACTGACTGGGAATAAAAGGTTAAAAGCAGTAAGAAAACGGAGGCGAAGTAGAAACCAAGTACCGGCAAAGAATAATTCTTAAGATATCTGTAATTAAAAAAGGATAATGCAACCATTGTGGACAATCCGATGGCTATAAAAATTATCTGTTTCTTAAAAAGCAGGCTGCCGCTTCCGACGATACCCCATAAATTCAAAGCGCCTAATAAAGAAATTGCCACCACCGTGGCAAAAAGAGGAGTATCTATTTCCAAAAAACATCCTGAAAGTATTCTAGAAAAACTTCTTTTCATAACCTAAATTAAAACTTTTCTGTTTGGTCCCTCTGGAGGTGGGCAGGGTGAGGTCAAGGCAAGAGCAAAGCCCAAATATACAAAGCCGTAGAATAATAAATTCTATCTGAATTCAGAGGATATAAGTCCTGAGAGTTTATTCCATAAGCCAACAAGGGCTGATCCAATTCTAGATAACAAGGAACCACCGCCGAGTACTTCAATAAACTCATTAGTATCTGCTATTAACATATTCGCTTGTTCATTCGTAATTTTCTTGCTCTTTTGGGCTTTAACTTGGTTGATAAAAGCCTTGAGAATATTTCTCGCCGTTTTGTTTTGACCCCTCTCTATAGCTGACTTGGCGGCATTTAATTTATCAAGAAGTCCTTGCTCGATATCTTCATCTAGATTAAAATCCAATACTTCATCAATAATGTAATCTACGTCCAGATTTTCAAATAAAGTGAACTCTGAAAAAGATGATGTTTCTCCGCATATAACGTTGTTTATCGTATCTAAAGCTGTAGTTACATTAACCCACTGGCCGTTTTCAAAATGAGATAACTTCAAATTATTTTCATTCCTGAATTGGTCTTCATCATAATTAACGCATATTTCCACCGGTGCAGTAAATACAGCAGTGGTTGAAATAGCATAATACGTTGGTGGATTGCCGAGTTTAAATCCGCTTGGTGGAGTAGTGCCGGAAGAACTCGATGCAACAGTGGTGTTGCCTTCTTGGGTGACACTGCTGAAGGTCAAAGTAGTATTGCCCGAAGTTGCCTGAACATTAGATCCAATGGGGGTATTGCCGTGAACGGTAATGCTCAAATCCTTGATTGCCGTCCGATTATTTACATCTGTTACTTGAACGGTAAAATTGGCCATCTCAACAGTTGTCGGAACACCGAAAATTCCACCTGTTGTATCATTAAGGGAAAGACCGAATGGCAGACTACCAGAGATTATAGACCAATTAAAAGGACTCGTACCGCCAGTAGCTTGCAAGGTTTGCGAATATACAGTCCCTACCGCAGCGTCGAGTAAACTTGTTGTAGTAATGCTTGGTGCAAGTATGGGGTAGTATTGAAACTCAAAAGTAGCGATAAGATCGCCGCGTCCAGTTATTGAGCACTCATACCAAGTTAAATTACCGCAATTGTAACTCGTTTTTTCCATAACAAAATAATGAACGACGGTATTGCCATACCTGTCAAAGAAAACACCGCTTTCGGCACAGGGGAGGCCGGCCACTGATTTTGATCCACCAGTATCAGTAAATAACCACACATAATTATTACTATCTGAGCAATTATAGTTTATTGGATCATTGGCATAAAAAGTGCCTCCACCCATAAAAGGCTTAACCTTTAGCACTAAGTTTCGAGTTGTTACACGTAGGTGATTGTCCTGGACTTTAACTATAAAAGCGTATACTCCGGCCGCTGTAGGTATCCCAGAGATTACACCCGTGGAGCCATTAAGATTCAAACCGGAAGGCAAGTTGCCCCTAAACAAACTCCAGTTATAAGGCGCAACACCACCTGCTACTTCTAGGATTTGAGAATAAGATTCACCGATATTAGCACTTAAGAAAGCGGCGGTTGTAATCACGGGTGGATTTACACTTATAGAGAGTGCCTGTGTTGCCATTTTGGAATTTGCATCAGCAACCTGGACAGTAAAATTGTAATCATAGCTATCTGTCGGAATACCAGATATTTCACCAGTTGAGCTGTTAAGTGTCAGACCAGTCGGTAAATTACCCGAGATAACACTCCAAGTATATGGCGTAGTACCGCCTAGGGCTTGGAGTGTTTGTGAATAGGGACTGCTGACTTCAGCTACGGGCAAGTTTGTTGTAGCAATGGTAGGCGGTGGAGCTGGTGCAAGCGTTGGGTAATATTGAAATTCAAAGGTAGCAACGGGATCGCCACCCCCGGTTTCCAAACATTGATTCCAAGTTAAATTGCCGCAATTGTACCTCGTTTTTTCCATAACGAAATAATGAACGGCATTGTCGCCATATCTAGCATAGAAGAAAATGCCAGCTTCAACACAGGAAAAACCGCCTACGGTTTTTGATCCGCCAGTATCAGGGAAAAGCCATACATAATTGTTACTGTTCGAACAATTATAATTTATTGGATCATTGGCGTAGAAAGTACCACCCAAGGCTAGAACTGAATTATTTCCGATGAATAAAACTGAAAGCAATACCAATAAGAAGATAAGCGAAAATTTTATTTTCATTTATTTTTTGGAACAGAGACATTCTTGCTGCTTTTATGCTATTGAGAGCAACAAGAATGAATCAGCTTTGAATTATTGTAATAAAGACTTCATTAATTAAATTATTTTATTAGAACATAATCATGATGGCGTTCTGATATTTTTCTTTCAGGACAGACTTCTAAATACTTACTTATAAAAATTGTCTCTGCTTTCACCAAGAGTAGCTGTTTATTGTTTAATTCACAAGGGATATTAGAGCTAAAAACAAACCTATCATTCAATAACCGTTTCAAATAAAATAAATTACTTTGCGTCCCCAGGTTTGAACTTACCACTACCATATCAGACAATAGAAGTTCTTTTTCAATAGATTTTTGTTTGATAACAAAGGAGAGGTGATCGCGGTCTTGGTGTTTGTAAAAGAAGGATCTAACGTAAAAGAAGGCTACGGCAATAATTAAGACAATAAACACAATTAAACAGGCTGATAGTATTTTGCCGGATTTTGATTTCGAAGCTGTCTCCAAAAACATGGTATAGAACAAGGACACGATAATTGCCATAGCTGGAAAAGCAGGTAGCATATACCAATAATTCTTTGTTTCGGCGACAGAAAATATTAAGAAGGTCATTAAAAACCACAACAAAACTAGTAAAGTATTTTCATCCTTATTTTTAAAATAACTCGCAATAACCACTATCAATCCGGGTAGGAAAAAATAAAGCCAAGGATAAAAGCCCTGATTCATTTGTAGCAAGTAATACCAAAAAGGAGCGCCGTGTCCATCAACGGAGGAAGTAAGTCTTTGCCAATAATCAAAACTCAATAGTTTTGACAGGAAAGAACTATCCGGCAGTGACCGAGCTATTAGCCACGGTGAAATTATGGCAATAATTATTAAGGCGGCATAGAAAAATAGTTTTTTCAGATTGATATTCTTTCTTTCCTCTGAAGCCAATAAAAAGATAAAAATAATAAATAAAGGAATCAGACCGGGTACAAAACTTTTATACATTATACCTAAACCGATAGCCACCATGCTTAAAATCCAAAAATTTCCCTTTCTTGTTTTATAAAAAAGTAGAAATAGAAAAAGAGATAGGGTGACAAAAAAACTCGCACCAGCGTCATAGTCTCCAGTAATACCTGAGTGTGCAACTGCAACTTGCACACTTGTTATAAATACTAACGCTGCCAAAATGCCCGTCCATCGACTCCTTATCAAGTTACCCAAAAAATACACAAAAACAGTTGTTAAAATTGTAAAAATAGCTGACCACAAACGAAGAGAAATCTCATTAATTCCGAATAATTTGTAGTTTATCGCTATTAGCCATGCACCCAATGGAAATTTAATATTTGCCATATCGGGTTCATTGTTAAAACGTAATGTCACCCAATCTCCAGAATTTATCATCTCCAATGCATTGACTGCATGCCTTGCTTCATCCCAACTGTTCACCGGATTGTTATTTATATTTGGAAAGAGTATGACGCTAGATACAAAAATCAGGAAAATAACATGTAGAATTTTATTATTACACCAAAAAGTAGAGGAGGTTTTAATAATATTTTTGAAACTTTTCCTGTGTCCCATATCGTTTTATAAAGTTAGAATTCTCAAATACGTTAGTAAGCACTTCTATGTCTTGCCTTGTTATTTCCGGCAGTTCAACGGGCCAACTGACCTTGAAGTGCCTTTCGGTCCTGGAAAGAAAAGTCCTGATGTCCGTCCTATTCACAGCAACTATGTCGCCATTGCCACCAAACAATACAACTCCCACTTCGACTTTGTCAAAATCAAAATCCGAATTATTCAGCACAACGGCCTCAAGCTCGCTGAAAGTGCCATTCCGATTTATCACTGCATAACTTTTCCTCTGGACAGGAAAACTGATATTTTCAAAAGTATCAAAGCGTTCCCATTCAACTTCCTTAATGTCAATAAAAGCATCGGTTATTCCGCCTTCAACACGAATACCCGGAACTATCACAAAGCGGGTTTGTCCGGGAAGGATGTAAAAAACACCTGTTTTTTGAAGAACGCCGAAATTCAACTGATACCCTACCCGCGAAGCGCCAAAAAGAGAATTGGGGTTGTTTACCTGCGCCACGAAGTCATAATCATTCGGCCTGATCTCGATTAACTTTTGAGAGAGTATGTTCAAGGGCAGTATCGACGGTTCACACGCAACTCCGCAGGCGAGAAGACCGCAATCAATCCCCTCTTCTATTCCATTCTGAACGCCGTCAAAACAAGTGGATTCAATTATGAAAAAATAATCAACAAGTCCGTAACCAAGTCCGCCAATAATCAAAACAAAAATAAGACCGATGATTAACTGCTTTTGAGTCCGTTGTTCCATACGTACTTAGTATATCGTATCAAGTATTAAGTATCCAGTATAAATAAAACGAAAAGCGGCTTATAAAGCCGCAACAACTGATGCCAATAATCCTCTTTTTTCAAGTGTTGATATAAGTCCTCGCTGAATGCCCTTCTCCACCGGATCAAAATAAAGACCAAGCTTATCTTCGTCGTGGCTAAACCATTCATTTAGTCCGACGGTAGAAATCGGAAAGAAACTAAATCCCATCAATTCACCGGTTGAATCATAGTAGGCAACCTGAATGGACCAACGGCCAGTTTCCGGATGCCGAGCGATATCGGCGATTACCGATTTTGGCTTGGAAATGATCGGATCTTCCGTCTCCGACGCTTTTTTCCATCCTAACAAGTTAAAGAACGTTCTCAGCATGGTTTTCTCTCCTTTCTGAAGCGTACTGTAATCATACACCATATTGTATTTTGTGTCAAATTAAAAAGTCGTCCCGATTTGCTTTGCGCAAAGCGCAACTAGCAAATCGAGGATCCACGATTTTGTGGTTCCGATTTTTAATCGTAAACAAAATCGGGACGGTCAGTGTGGGGCAGTCTCGACTTTGTCGAGGATCCTCGATTTTCTAGTCCGCCTTTGGCGGAAGAAAATCGGGACTACCTATCCCGCACCAAGCTTGTCCGCTGACCCCGCAGGAAGTTATTCCGCTGACCGCCATTAAGAAAAAGGGCGGGCTTCCGACGGGGCAGGCCGCCATTCAGAAAGGGGGCGGGCTTGGTGCGGGACTTCGCATGGGCCTTTTCGCTTCCGAGCCTGCCCCGCACTAAAACGAGCAGTTGCAAGTATTACAATCAAGGTAGGGCGGCGATCTACTTTCGCTGGCTAATGCCAACTATCATGGACCCTGAGGAATTTCACTGCCGTGTTCGGTATGGGAACGGGTGGAGCATCCTCGGTATAGCCACCTTACTCTGACTACAATAAATGCCTCTGCTCGTTTTTAGTCGCGGGGTTCAGTATGCGTCAGTCCCGTACTGAACCGAAGGTTCTAGTACTGGGAGGAACAGGTGGAGCACTCTCAGTATAGTCGCCTTACTAATGGGTCTATTAAAAATTGCTCTCTTGGAAGAATCCTAATTTTATACCGAAATCACCTTGGAATTACTCAAAATAAATCTATTAGTAGCTCTCGGCTGAACGCCTTGCGGCGCTTACACCTGAGCCCTATCAACGTTGTAATCTACAACGGATTTTGGGACTTGCGTCCCGATACCTAATCTTGAGGCCTGCTTCGCGCTTATATGCTTTCAGCGCTTATCAGAACCGAACATAGCTACCGAGCACTGCCCTTGGCAGGACAGCTCGCAGACCAGAGGTTCGTTCGCGACGGTCCTCTCGTACTAATCGCAACTCCTCTCAAGTATCAACGCCCGCACCAGATATGGACCAACCTGTCTCACGCATAAATTAGTTTTCACTAATCGTCTCGTATTACTACGAGTATGGACTATACCACCTTCCGATAAATCGGAAGATCGACATGTTACAAAATTTAATAAACTTCGTCTATCGAGATTAACTCGATAAGTCTCTACGGGGTCATTCCGTTCAAATTTTTGGACTCTTTAAATCCAAAAATTTGAACGGAAGACTTCCCTCGGAATTATCCTTGCTTCGGTTGGTTTTGAAGCAATAGGACTTCTCCGATATGAGTCGATTTTGCTAATGCCGATTACTCGGCATAGCCGCCTGGACTCTTTCGAGTCGACGGTCTGAACCCAGCTCGCGTACCCTTTTAATTGGCGAACAGCCAAACCCTTGGGAGCTTCTTCACCCCCAGGATAGGGCGAGCCGACATCGTACATAACTCTACTATTACTAATAGTGTGGACTATATCTTCACCCTCTCATATTGAGTAGGGGCCGGCGTATTAGCTATCACATAGTGATAACTCCAATCCTTTCGGATTAAGTCTCTACGGGGTCATTACACGAGTTTATACTCCATTGATTGAGGAATAAATTCACGAATAATATCGCAAAACTTTTTGGCATCTGCCGTCTTAATCCTAATTCTCAGATATTCTTTGTCTTTATTAAGACTAGAATGTATACCAAATTGCTTTTGCAATACGTCCTGCAATCTATTCTGATCTTCTGTTGAAAACTGTTGGGTATTCAAGTAGACAGATCCGCCGCTTCTTGAGCCGTCATCCATATACCAAACCGCCAGACTAAGTGGATTAATTTCTAAACTGTCCGGAATTATTTTCTTGCCATCTTTGTAAAAATACCTGAATAAGTCCGTAATTTCTGAATGACAACAGGTGTAAAACCTGCAAGCTATTCTATTACCATTTCCATTCCTTAATTTAGGTCCGCTTTTTACAATTGATCGCAAGATAGAATACTTCCAATCTACATAATCTTTTTGGTTTGCAGAATGATTAATTTCAAGAAATGCATTTTTCCTTCTTGGAATAATTCTCAAATAACCATCGCCTAATATGGTTCCGATTATTAGAGATTTTTGTTTTTGTGTAAGACTTCCCACGGTATTATCGAGTAATTTTTACTTAATTTTATCACAAAATTACTTTCGACTCCACCGTTATAAGCCAGATTTTTGCCTTTAATCTTTATTAAAGGTTCCAGGTACAGGATCTCTCCTGTAGCACCCCGATTTCTTCTTTAAGGTGCCGAACACCGCCGTCGCTATGAACGCTCGGGCGGTACCAGCCTGTTATCCCCGGAGTAGCTTTTATCTGATGATCTTCTCCGCTCCTACGAGCTAGAGTCGGTTCACTAAGTCCTGCTTTCGCATCTGCGCGGCACATCCGCCTTGCAGTTAAGCCGGCTTTTGCCTTTACGCTATCGCTTCGATGTCCATCCGAAGCTAGCCGACCTTGATGAACGCCTCCATTACTTTTTAGGCAATATTGTTTCCTAATATTCCCAGCTTATATCTCATTGATGGCAATATGTGTGGTTTAATAATCTCAACAAATCGCTCAACCGAATCACTTGTAGTAATTAGTTGATAAATTTCAATCTGTTTTCTGCTTTGTTTCCTTAAAACCATTCTTATTCCAAACTTTTCTTCTAATATCCTCATCAGTGTTTGAAGTTCTGGCTTTGAGAAACTTTGAGTATTTAGAATCAATGCTCGGTGACGTTTTGATTTAATTGAACCGTCATCCATAAACCATACTGCCATTACTATTGGCGAGAGCCATTTTTTAATCAACTTTGGCAAAACTTTTTTCTTTTCTTTATAGAACTGCTGGGCATAGAAGCGAAACGCTCCATGACTCACAGTCGAAAAGTAATATTTATTGTATTTAACTCCCAGAACCGTTTGTTCTTTCTCCTTTGGTGGAGTAAGAACCCAGTCCTTAAAAATCTGATACAACCAATCGACGTATTCTTTCTGAAGATAAGAATGTTCTATTTTTAGTCGATAAGTTCTGCCATTATTCTGTGTTTCCAAATGGCCATCGCCTAATAATAACCCGATCAACACTTCTCTCTGTGTATCAGAGAGATTGAGGCCTTGTTTATATGCCTCTATTTTATTTGATCTCATTTGTTTATTAGGTGTCCTTGCGGACCTTGTAGTCGCCTACGAGTTCAGACTATATCATTCTCCTTTTTACAAGGAGGTTCAGCGTATAGTCGTTGAGGGGTCATTCCGTTCAAATTTTTGGAGTCAACCTTATTGTATTGACTAACCATATTAACTATCTTAGTCTTACTTAAAATCCAAATAAGGAGTAGGCATAAATGCTTTTTTATTTTCCAAAAATTTGAACGGAAGACTTCCCTGCTGATTGACCGCAATACTAAATTTTAACTGTCGTCGACCGACGAGTATTAGTATATCTACATCCATTAAAGGAACGGCTGTTCCAGCATACAGCTGAATTTGCGTTTAGCATTACTGCTAAACCGCCCCACGCGGTTAAGTAATAAACCACCTTAAGGCAAGTGCCCCACTTAAACTGCCCGCCAGGCACTGTCTTAGTTATGCCCTCACAATATACGAATAGTTTAATGGGACGCAAAAACTTCCAATTTTTTAGTTGGAAACTTACTGCATCCCTCAATTCACATACTAAGAGGGCATAACTAGTTAGAACTACAAATCGTTAAAATGAGTGTTTCATTGGCGGATCCACGCCTCCCGAGAGAGACGCTTCAAATCCTGCTCACTACGCTACGTATAACAACTCGTAGACCAATACCAAGCTACAGTAAAGCTTCCGGGGTCTTTCCGTCTTGGTGCGGGTAGTCAGCATCTTTACTGACATTGCATTTTCACCGGGCTATTGGCTGAGACAGTCCCTCAGTCGTTACGCTATTCATGCGCGTGGGAACTTACCCCACAAGGAATTTCGCTCTTTGTCAAGTTAGTTAATTTTATTTAATTAACTGGCATTTCTGCCCTCTATATCGCTATAGAGATCGGACTATATCTTCCCGTTGCGTTCGTTCAACGCTAGGGTCTAACGTATAGTCTCTGAGGACTCTCCTCTTAAATATTTTGATAGCATCCTGCAAAGAGGCGAGCGGTGTTATGCTCGCCTAAACTATTATAATTCCTTCAAATCTTCCAAAATACAATTAACTAAGTTTTTGATTATTGAAGATACACGGTTCGCAGCTGTGTTATTCCTAGAATTTACAGCAGAATTATACTCATTAGTAAGACTATATATTCTGTTTAATCTTTCAACAATCTCTTCTTTTTTGTTTTTTCCATGGCATTCTCCTCCTTTCCTCGCAGGATGCTACCAAACTTAAGTGGGTTGCCTGCTGATTGTCTGCGCTAGAAGCATTGTTACTCATGGTAATATCATACCATAAGTAGCCCTAGATTCTATAGGATTTTATCCACAGATTTTCCAGCATATAGTTAGATTTTATAAAAGCAGTGATTTCCTACTTTTAGACAGTTCATTCTTTTTATTATCCTCGATTCATAATTGAATCGGGAAGCCTCATGGTCGCCCATGAGATCGGACTATATCTTTATCCCGCCGAGGCGGGACGTCTGACGTATAGTCTCTGAGGACTTCCGCTCAAAATTTAGTTTGATGATATCCTTGAAAGACGAGAGATTTATCTCTCGTAAGAAGAGTCATGCCATTCACTATCATCCCAGTTCGTCCATTCTTTTTCTGCTTTATCTCTCATGTTTTGATCAAATTTATCTAGCCTACTGTCATTTCTTGTTTTAACCAAAGAGAATAACCTTTCCCGAATTAGCTTCATTAGATTCATGGCCGTTCCTCCTTCAAGGATACCACCAATTTTTTGAGCGGGTTGCCTGCTGATTGTCTGCACGAGAAGCTTTGTTACGCATGACATTATTATATCATTTTGTAGCTCTCGATACTACAGAGTTTCCAGCAAATAGTCAGATTTTATTTCATCTAGCGAGGAGCGCGTGGGCGAGTAATCTCGCACACGACGTCCGAGCGAAGATGAAATATAGGTTAACACCCCGCGGTTTTGCCGCGGAAACCTATATAACTACAGCTGTCATGTTTATAGTTACTGCCGTCGTTCACCGGCGCTTCGGGCCTTGGCAGTGAATATTGCTACCCACCACCTCAACCGTTAACGTTCCGGCACCGGACAAGCGTCACCCCGTATACATCGCCTTTCGGCTTAGCACGGAGTTGTGTTTTTGATAAACAGTCGCCAAGGGGTCTTTAGCTGCGGCCACGCTTGCGCGTGGCAGGCCTTATTCCGAAGTTACGGCCACTTTTTTGCCGAGTTCCTTAGCCAATAATCACCCGTTCGCCTTGGTGCAATCACACCAGCCCACCTGTTTCGGATTTGCGGTACGTTCTCGACGCTAATAATCTTAGAAGCTTTTCTCGAAGACGCGCTTTGCTAGATCTTGCCTTGCGGCAATTTTCACAACACTTGAATTTGCCTTACGGCGCAGAAGGGATTTGCCTCTCCTGCATTCTGATGTCGCAAACGTTGAATCCAATAACACGCTCAGCATACTGCATCCTGTCACTTCATCGATTAGCGCCAAGGGGCCGGAATATTAACCGGCTGTCCATCGCGATCCCCTGCCCTAAAGCAGGGTTACGCTTAGGCGCGCCTAACCCTCCGATGATTGCCATCGCGGAGGAAACCTTGGGCTTACGGCGGTCCGGTCTTTCACCGGACTTGCGGTTACTCATCCCAACATTCTCCCTTCTGAACGCTC
>Ga0209542_10005189_pt1 | contig 26236 bp, 24 predicted proteins | sample RifCSPhighO2_01_FD_184028 | JGI IMG/M metagenome (GOLD analysis project Ga0209542, IMG submission 184028) | Soil microbial communities from Rifle, Colorado - Rifle CSP2_plank highO2_0.1 (SPAdes) (version 2) | ecosystem: Environmental > Terrestrial > Deep subsurface > Rock core/Sediment ...
TCATACTCATCTTAGAGAACCGGGGGGAATGCAAAAAGAAGATTTCGAGACTGGTACCAAAGCTGCAATCGCCGGCGGCTATACGCAAATTCTTGATATGCCCAACAACGCTCCGCCGACCACAACCATTCAAGCACTGGACGACAAAATCGCGAGGGCAAAAGGCAGAATTTGGTGTGATTTGGGATTCAATTTCGGAGCAACGAGAGAGTCCGCAAAGTACTTTAAAAATATTTACAAAAAGGCATTTGGGCTAAAGGTTTATATGAATCAGACAACAGGATCTTTGCTGATTGATAAGTTTGCAGACCAGGATCTTATCTTCAAATCATGGTCTGGAAAATTGCCCATCATGGTTCATGCACAAGATGAAACTGTGGAAATTGCAATAAAGCTTGCTAAAAAATATAAAAAAAGAATTCACGTATGTCACACAACTGCGAACCAACTTGGATCGATCAAAAAAGCAAAACAAGAAGGAATCCTCATAACTTGCGAGGTTTCTCCTCATCATTTACTGCTTTCCCGTAATGATCTCAAAAGACTAGGGCCTCTTGGCATTATGAAGCCTCCCCTCTTATCAAAAGCTGATCAAGTGAAACTTTGGGGCAGTTTTGATATTATCGACGTAATTTCCACCGACCACGCCCCCCATACTTTGGGAGAAAAGTACGAGAAGTGGTCCCCTAAGTTCGGGGTGCCCGGTCTTGAAACTGCCTTGCCATTGTTGCTTACGGCAGTCGATAAAGGATTGATTACTCGTGAGAGATTGACGGAAATGATGATTACCAATCCTAGGAAGATATTTAAATTACCGGCCCAATTAAACACCTACATAGAAGTCGATTTGTCTAAAAAATATCAGATTTCAAACAGAGGGCTTTTCGCCAAATGTGGCTGGACCCCATTTATAGGAATGACGGGTATAGGCAAAGTTAGAAAAGTAGTGATTCGTAAGGAAACAATTTTTTCCGATGGGAAATTTATGGATAAACCTAAAGGTCAGGTAATTTATCCAAACTAATCATGAAGAAAAACCTGTTCCTATTGGGTCTTATATTAATATTGGCAGCTATTTTACGATTCTGGCACATTTCGCAAAATCCTCCCAGCCTTTATTGGGATGAGGTTTCATTGGGCTACAATGCTTATTCGATCCTCAAAACGGGAAGAGATGAGCATGGCAAGTTTTTACCTTTCACGAACTTTGCCGCTTTTGGCGATTACAAACCTCCGGGATATATTTATGCGGCAGTACCGGCGGTTGCCGTATTTGACTTAAATGAATTTTCCGTCCGCTTCCCCTCGGCGTTATTTGGTGTTTTAACAGTTTTGATTGCCTACTTTGTGACAAGAAAGATTTTTGAGAATGAAAAAATTGCTTTGTTTGCCGCTTTTTTCCTAGCCATATCGCCATGGCATATTCAGTTTTCAAGAGGAGCATTTGAAGCAAACGTCGGATTGTTTTTTTCGTCACTTGGAATCTATTTATTTTTCAAGTTTGCAAAGGATAATAAAATCTATCTTTTGTTTTCTGCTCTCTCCTTTATTGCCGCAATATATGCTTTTACTGGTCAGAGACTTTTTGTCCCACTTATCGTCATTATTCTCCTGGTCCAATTTCGGAAAGAAATTTTCTCTAATTTGAAAATAGTGGTAATTACTGGAGTGATCTCTGCTATTCTTTTTTGGCCGCTTTTTAGGTTTGTGACAGGCACAATTGAAGGAAAGTTGCGGTTTAATGAGGTTACAATTTTTAAGGACCTTGACCCGATTAATCAATCCATTGTCTATCGTCAAGGAGATAATTTTTCATTGTGGTCGAATCTAATCCACAACCGCCGCCTTTATTATCTGAATGAATATCTCTCTGGATATTTTGATGCATTTTCTCCGACTTTCCTTTTTACGCGTGGTGATGTTAACCCTCGACTGTCGATTCAGGGAATAGGCGAGCTATATTATTTTGATATCTTGCTGGTTCTTGCCGGAATCTATTTTCTCTTTGCCAAAAAACACAAATATTCGCTGTTTATTTTGTCTTGGCTTTTAGTTTCTCCTTTAGGGCCTGCAACAGCCAGAGAAACGCCTCATGCGCTTCGTATGATTTATATTTTGCCAACATATCAAATTCTGTCTGCCGTTGGCATTTATTACATTTGCAAATACCTTAACTTTAAAAAAACTGTAGTTCTAATACCTTCAATAATTGTACTTTTTTTGTTTTATTACCTTCATATGTATTACGTTCATTGGCCCATAAATTACTCAGACCAGTGGCAGTACGGATACAAGGAGACCGTTGAAACGATAAAAGAGTACTATGTGCAAGTGGACAATGTTATAGTGACAAAAAGCCAGGGTAGGCCTTACGTATATTTTCTCTTCTTTATGAAATATGATCCCAATTTATACCAAAAGGTGTCGGATGTCGAAAGAGATGAGCAATTTTTTCTGCATGTCAAAAGTTTTGACAAATTCGTATTTATAGATACAGAGCCTGGGCCGGTAAAGCAAAATTCTCTTTACGTACTAAGCCCCAACAATTTGCCCGAAGGCGCAACAAGGGTGAAAACAATTTATAACCTTGAGGGAAATCCGGTATTTGATATAGGCATACTTTAGAAGATGAAATCCAAATCAACTATTATATTTTGGGCAGGTTTAGTTTTCTCCTATTTTTTAACCAGGCTTGTGAATTTGAAGCTGATTCCAATTTTTACGGATGAAGCGATCTATACTTATTGGGCACAGGTTGCACTAAACGATCCCGCGCAGCGATTTATATCGCTTCAGGACGGTAAACAGCCGTTATTTATCTGGCTGGCAGCGGTTTTGCAAAAATTCGTTTCTGATCCTCTGATCGGCTCAAGACTGGTCTCGGTGTTTGCGGGTTTTGGATCAATCCTTGGAATATATCTTCTTGGGAAAGAATTATTCTCCGAAAAAGTCGCAAAAATTGCAGCCGTTTTATATTTAATCCTGCCTTTCACACTTCTTTACGACAAGCTTGCGCTTTTTGACTCTCTGTTGACTATGTTTGGAATATATGCGGTATTTTTCACTGTAAAGATGATAAAAGAACCGAAGCTTGATAATGCACTATTAAATGGTTTTGCAATTGGTGCTGCTTTAATCACAAAGTCTTCCGGCAGCTTTTTCTTATACCTTTTACCTTTTTCTTTGGTTCTTTTTGATTTTTCCAAAAATAATTGGAAGCAGAAACTTACAAGATGGATCGGATTTTCTGCACTGACATTTGTAATTGCCCAATCCATTTACAATTCACTTCGGCTTTCCCCGCTTTTCTACATCATTGAAAGGAAAAATTATGAGTTTATCAGACCAATTTCTGCCGTTTTCAAAGATCCCTCTTTACATTTGTATTCTAACGCGCAATCTGTCTTAGGCTGGTTGATATCATACATTGGAGTTTTTCTTTTTATAATTTTATTATCTGCAGCCTTTTATGGCATTTCCCAAAAAGACAGGCGTATATTTTATCTGTTCCTTCTATTTCTTGTGCCTTTTATTGCGGAATCCTTATTTAATCAAATTTTGTATCCGCGGTTTATACTTTTTTACTTACCGCCTGCGATTTTGGCCGTTTCCTGGGGATTTGTAAATTTTACGGGAGTAAGCCCCAAGTGGAACAAAATTTTAATATTTATCTTCGCCGTATCAGTCGTATTGCCGGCTGTAAAATCCTTTTTGATTCTTACGGATCCTCCAAATTCAAGAATCCCTGGAAGCGATGCAAATCAATACTTTAATGACTGGCCGGCGGGATATGGAGTAAATGAAGTCGTAGAGAGAATTGGTAACGATTCCCAAGACAAAGAGGTTTATATCGGTACGCAGGGGACTTTTGGCCTGTTCCCTTATGCATTAAACATCTATTTTAGGGATAACAAAAACGTGCATATCTTTTCATATTGGCCTGTTGATCCAGAGATCTTGCCTTCAGAAATTATGGGATATGCAAAGGCTAACAAAACTTATTTTGTATTCAATGAAAACCAAAAGGAAATTAAAAATCCGAATCTTACACTCATTGCCAAATATAAAAAGGGAATAGGTGAAAGTTACATGCGGCTTTATGAAATTAATCCTGTGCAATGAGAAAATTACTCTTTATTGCAATTTTATTCCTTTGCCTAGTCTTGAGATTTTATAAGATCACCAAGGTGCCAGCAAGCCTCAATTGGGACGAGGTCAGTAATTCTTATAATGCTTATTCGATTCTAAAAACTGCAAAAGATGAATATGGCAACTTTTTACCTTTGGTAAACAGGTCATTTGACGATTACAAGCCCCCGGCCTATATGTATTTTACAATCCCAAGTGTTTGGATTTTCGGTCTGTCTGAATTTGCGGCAAGATTGCCGTCTGCGATTTTTGGCGTTCTAACATGCGTATCCATTTTTTTCTTGGCGAAAAAGTTAACTGGCAGTAATGCTGTTTCCTATACATCTTTTTTTCTCCTTTCAATAACACCGTGGCACATCCAATTTTCAAGAGCAGGATTTGAAGCGAATGCCGGTTTATTCTTTGTAGTATCCGGATTTACATTTTTACTTTATTCAATTAGAAAATTTCCACTTAGACTGACGAGTTATATCTATTTTTTAATCTCAGCAGTCTTCTTCGTCTTAAGTTTTTACAGTTACCATGCATACAGGATAGTAGTCCCGTTAATGGTTCTCGCATTCTATGTAGCTTTTAGAGGGAAATTTCGTCAAATTCCTAAAAAAATTGTAATTATATACGTAATTGTGATTTTGGGATTAATTTCTCCGCTTTTTTTGGCCCTTCCCAAGGAAGCGTTTTTGAAAAGATTTGAAGCAACTTCTCAAAAAGTCCAAAAAACCGATGTTGACAAGTCAATCGAATTAATAGATCAAGATCTTGAAGGATCATTTGCTATAGGTAGATTTATTCATAATAGGCGGGTCGAAATCTCCAAGACTTACGTGTCGAATTATCTTTCGCATTTCAATTTCAATTTTTTGTTTTTGGAAGGTGATGGGGAAATTCGTCATCACGTCCAAAATATGGGGGAGCTATTTTTATTTCAGCTGCCTCTTTTGGTATTTGGTTTTTATCGTTTCTTCCAAAACCTTGACAAAAACAAACTGTTTATAATCACTCTTCTTCTGATTGCTCCCACAGGGGCGATTACCGGATCAGAAGTTCCGCATGCCATTAGAAGTTACACCATGGTAATTCCTGTAACGATCATTTCAGCCTTTGGGTTAGTTGAACTTTGGAAAATTGTGGTACGCAAACACATTTATATTGTTATATTAGCGTTCATAATTTCTTTATCGTCTTTAATTTACTTCGAAGAATATTTCAAGCACTACCCTATTTACTCGGCACAAGCTTGGCAATTTGCTTCTAGGAAGGCGGCTCTGACCACTAAGAACCTAGAGAATAAATACACTCAAATAACTGTTGATTCGCACAACATAGAACAGGCATATATTTTTTGGCTCTTTTACACAAAGTACGACCCCGATGGTTTTCAAAAAAGCGGATCTAGGGAGAAATTTGGAAAATATATTTTTGACAGTAATCCGCCGAAAGATAGCAACAGTCTCTATGTGACAAATGTACTCTCTGACAATTTTGAAAAAATAGAAACGATTTCTTTCCCAAATGGAGAAAAGGGGTTAGAAATAGGGAGTGTCCGGTGAATAATCCGAAAATTTCAGCAGCACTTGCAACATTTAATGAAGAAAAAAATATCGTTGACTGTGTAGAGTCTTTAAAGTTGTTCGCCGATGAAATAATAGTTGTTGACGGTACATCTTCGGACCGCACGGCTGAGCTTGCAAGAAGTCTAGGGGTAAATGTTTTTGTGACTGCCAATAAACCGATGTTTCATATCAACAAAAATATGGCTTTCAAAAATTGCAGAGGCGAGTGGATTTTTTACATAGACGCAGACGAGAGAGTGACAGAAGAGCTTGCTAGGGAATTAAAACTGACAGCCGGGCAAAATCTGAAAGAAAATGGTTTTTGGGTAAATCGTAAAAATTGGTTTCTTGGCGGGTTTTTAAAAAAGGGCGGTGCTTATCCGAATCCGGATATAAGATTTTTCAAAAACGGCAAGGGGAGGTTGGCGGAAAAGAGCGTTCATGAAAAACTGGATGTTGATGGGAAAGTAGGCCATCTTAAAAATGATCTCATACACCTTGCGGACCCCACATTTGAAAGATACTTGATTCGCGCAAACAGATACACGGATTTAACTGCAGATGATATTAAATCAAAAGATCCGGGAAGGGGAATATGGCCGGTTTTTTTCTATATGATTCTCAAGCCAACGGTAACCTTTTTAAGTATTTATTTTAGGCACAAGGGTTACGAAGATGGTTTCAGGGGATTTATTTGGGCGCTTTTCTCCTCAGCGCACCACTTCTATGCTTATGTGAAGTACTGGTCGGACAAAAATAATGCCTAGCCTCGATTTGCCCACTTGTAATTGTATATAAAACTTGCTAACAATTTTATATAGTCGTTTAATGACGAATATATCAGAGGTGCGCCATCAGCTTTTAGCTGAGACGACTTGCTGATATAGGCAATTTTTGAGGAAGGAGGCAAGCCTAAATGGCTAAGAAGAAGAAAAAGAAGTCAAAGAAATAAAATAAAGATCTTGCAAGATCTGCCCACCTTAACGGGTTTCAAAGACCACGTAAGGTGGGTTTTTTATTGTTTGCTGATATAATTTTCCCAATGCGTATTGCAATTGACACTAGCCCTCTTTTTACGGGTCATGAGTCACGGGGAATAGGTGCCTATACAAAGAATTTGGTCGAGGAATTCAAGAGTGGAAAATGGGATTTTGATTTTGTTTTTTTCGACGGTAAAAATTATCCCGCGGATGCTGATCTTGTCCATTATCCTTACTTTGATCTATATTTTAGGACTTTACCGCTAAAAAGAGATAAGGTCAGAATTGTAACAATTCATGATGTGATTCCTTTAGTATTCCCCCAGCACTACCCGGCAGGGCTAAAAGGCCGGATTAACTTCTTTTTCCAAAAATTCGCACTTAAAAATGTCGATGCCGTAATTTGCGACTCTAGAACGTCAAAAGAGGACATAGCAAATAAACTTTCTGTTCCAAAAAGCAAGATTCATGTGGTCTATCTTGCGGCATCTCCGAGTTTCAAAAAAATTGATGATCAAAATTTCTTAAACGAAGTTTCCAAAAAATATAAATTACCTAAGAAATTCGTGCTTTATGTCGGTGATGTTAATTGGCACAAGAACATCGAAAATATGCTAAAAGCAGTCAAAATTGCCGGTTGTGATTTGGTGATCGTGGGCAGGGCAATGGTAGATGACAATATTCCTCAAACAAGAGAAATTAATGGATTTATCGCAAAGCTGGGACTGAATAAACGGATTATAAAAACAGGGTTTATAGAGGAGAATGATCTTGCTGCAATTCATAATTTGGCAAAGTTTACATTATTGCCTTCATATTATGAGGGTTTCGGTCTGCCAGTTTTGGAAAGTATGGCTTGCGGAACTCCGGTTGTTGCCTCAAATGTTGCGTCGATTCCTGAAATCTCCAAAGATAATATATTTTTTTGCGAGCCGACTGACCCGCGGGATATTGCAAAAAAAATCAAAGAAGTGTTTAGCATGCAGCAGGATAAGCGAGATAATTTATCCAGAAAATTAATCGACGAGGCTAAAAAATTTTCTTGGCACAGAGTTGCCGCAGAAACTGCAAATGTCTATCGTTCTGCCATAAACTTCCGAGGGAGGTGATCCCTCGGTATTACTTTTTAAGTTTACATGAGTGAACAAAATGTTGTGGTTCTGAAGTATATATTCTCTCTTACATTTTTCAACCAATCCGGACTCGGTGGCAGTCCGTGAGCGAATTTAAACAAGTGAGACTTCCGACATTTAAAAACGCCTACCTTATCTTAATAGTAGCGTTTATCGCATGGAGAAGTTTTCTGGTTTTAGCGGCTTATTACTCTTCCTTTTTTATAGGTAATTTCGGCGATAGATTTCCCTACAAAACGATCCTTGTTAATTTTAATCTTCCTTATCCTTTGTGGACGTTTGCTAATTTTGACGGTGTGCACTACATCAGAATTGCCCAAGACGGTTATGAACAAAAATTTACGCAGGCGTTTTTCCCGATGTACCCGATTTTAATAAAACTTTTTTCTTTTATTGCCCTTGACAATTTATTAGTTTCTTCACTTATTCTTTCAAATGCTGCTTTTCTTGCAGGATTAATTTTGTTTTACCGTATGGTTTGTAAAATCTATGACAAAAAAATAGCAGCTTGGTCTGCAGCATTTATCCTTGCCTTTCCGACATCTTTTTATTTTGGGTCTGCATATTCGGAGAGCTTATTTTTTTTGCTGATTGTCAGTTACTTCTATCTGATTTATAAAAAAAGAATAATTTTAGCTTCGCTTTTGGGCGCCTTTGCTTCAGCAACAAGATTAATTGGGATATTTTTAATTTTTTCCAGAAAGCCTAAGTTAAAAATTCCCAGCATATTGCCGATTTTAATTATTCCGGCGGGACTATTGTCATACATGCTCTATTTAACCTTAGTTTTTAAAAATCCCTTCTATTTTATTTCCGCACAGCAAGTTTTTGGTCAGGAAAGATCGGTTCAGGGAATAGTTTTGTTGCCTCAGATTTTTTGGAGGTACTTCAAAATCATCACGACTACAAGCGGCGCCCCGCTTATGAATGCCTCTCTGGAGCTGATTTCTACGGTTTTTGCTCTGACTTTACTTATTTTTGCTTACAAAAAAGTAAAAGCGGAATGGTTAGTGTTTAGCCTCCTTGCGGTTTTACTGCCGACTTTATCCGGAACGCTTGTTTCTATGCCTAGGTACATATTAGTTGCATTCCCAATGTACATTGTCTTGGCTCAAATCAGAAGCACGTTGACAAAGGTAGCTCTTCTTTCGATATTTCTTGCTACTCTCGCTGTTTTAACACTTTTTTACACGAGGGGTTACTGGATAGCTTGAGTTTAGAAAGATAATCAAATTCAAAAAATATGATATTATCTCCCCATGAGTTTTTATCTCTTGCTTTTTATAAGCGTTTTTTCAAACGTCACGGCTAATATTCTTCTCAAAAAAGGAATTATTTCCTTCGGCGGATTATCAGGACAAAAAGCGAAGTTATTTTTGGAATTAACAAAAGCCGCCACAAGCCCTTATGTTATTTTGGGAGTTGTGCTTTACGGATTCTCCTTTTTAATTTGGCTTCGAATTTTAAGTTTTAATGATTTGTCACGTGCATATCCTATTTTTGCGACAATTGTATTTCTTCTGACCACAGCCGGAGCAGTGTTTTTTTTAAACGAAAGCGTTTCTATTTTAAGATTTGTGGGTATTGCTATTATTTTGGTCGGAATTTATCTTGTTGCCCGTTACTAAAGAAGTGAAAGTCGTTATAGTTGTTCCCGCGTTCAACGAATCCTCAGTAATTTACAATGTTTTGAAATCTATTCCAAAAAAAATTAAAGGTACTTCCTTAGTAGATGTGGTGGTTGTTAATGATGGGTCAAGCGACAATACTCAATCCGAAGTACGAAGGGCGGGAATTCCAGTAATTAACCATGTCATAAATCGCGGCCTGGGAGCTGCAATTAGAACAGGAATAGAATACGCAAGAAAGAAAAAAGCCGCAATCATGGTGACGTTTGACGGCGATGGTCAGCATGATCCTTCCGATATCGAAAAAATTATTCGGCCGGTTTTTCAAAAAAAGGCAGATTTGGTAATCGGTTCGCGCTTTAAAAAATCAAAAAATGTTCCTTTGGACAGATTTTTTCTCAACTGGTTTGCCAACGTTGTCACCTTTTTATTCTATGGTGTTGTCACGACAGATTCACAATCGGGGCTTCGCGCTTTTTCGAAAAAAGCCCTAAATCTTATAGATTTTAAGGGAGAACGAATGGATTTCTCTTCGGAAATCCTGCTTGAGGCAAAAAAAAATAAATTAAAGATAGCCGAAGTGCCAATTCGCGCAATTTACACCGAATATTCTCGGAAGAAGGGACAAAAGAATTTAAATGCGATCCCCACTTTTTCTAGATTTTTGGTTAGACTGTTAAGATAGTATAATACTTCCGGCGAATTTACTTTTTAATAACATTATGTTTACGGCAATCCAAATTTTTCTTCTTGCGGTGGTAATTTTTGCAATTAGCCGGGTTTATCTGAGATTGAAAGAAGGTGTAATCACCTCCAGAATGGCTTTCTTTTGGTTTTTAATCTGGATAGCCGCTCTCGTTGGTGTAACTCTTCCAGCTACAACTACAAGAATAGCTGAATTTTTTGGTGTTGGACGGGGTGTAGACATTATCGTTTACATCTCTTTGGCTCTCCTTTTCTATTTGGTATTTAGGATTTATGTGATGATTGAAGATCTAAGGCATCAGATCACCTACTTAATTCGCGAAATTGGCCTTTCCGGTTCTTCCAAAATCCGCAAAAATCGAAAAAGATCTAAAAAATGAAGATACTTCTCGTAACCGAATTTTTCCCAACTGGGAGGGATTTGAGATTCTCGGGTGGCGTCGAGGCAAGAACGTATTACGTTGCAAAGCATTTGGCAAAAAATCACCAAGTTTCAGTTCTGGCTTCTTTATCACCCGGAACCAAAAGCAGAGAAAAATTATCAAATATTGATGTTTTTAGAGTAGGTCCGGCGAGAAATTATTCAGCATCAGTTGGTCATTTCATATCCAGAATAAAGTTCATTAAAAACGCAATCGAATTTGGAAGCGGCATTAATGCAGACATAGTAGAGGGGGGAAATTATATATCTCATTTTATTGCTCGAAGCATTTCTTTCAGAAAAAATATTCCTGCAGTGGCCTGGTATCCCGACGTTTGGCTTGGAGACTGGATCAAAAATGCAAAATTTTACGGGGTTTTTGGTGAAATTCTTGAAAGGTACAATTTGTTTAGAGGGTTTGATGCCTATATTGCCATATCCAAAAAAACACAAACCCCTCTTTCCAAATACACAAAAAAAAAGGTCCATCTGATTTATTGCGGAGTAGACCATCAGGAATTTTTTAAGAGGGGGAATAAATCCCAAAAACCTGCAATATTATGTATTTCAAGACTTGCTTCTTATAAAAATATAAAAACGCTTGTTCTTGCTTTTGCCCATTTATCCAGTTCGTACTCCAGTGTCATATTACAGATAGTTGGCGAAGGGCCGGAAGAAAAAAACCTAAAAAATTTAGTTGGCAATTTGAAAATTACAAGCAAGGTCAAGTTTCATTCAAATTTACCAAGAAAGGACTTAATTGCTTTGATAAAGTCTTCCTACGTATTTTGTCTGCCAAGCAAAGTGGAAGGTTTTGGGATAGCAACCATCGAGGCAGCAGCAGCTGGGGTACCGTATGTGAACAGCAATATTCCCGTTCACGTAGAGGTTACTAAGAGGGGTATGGGAGGCTTTTTGGTTGATCCCAACTCTCCGATCGATTTTTCGAATAGAATAAAAAAACTTTTATCTGACCATAAACTTTATAAAAGAAAATCTAAAGAGGTGCTTGAACTTTCCAAGAAGTACGACTGGTACAAAATTGCAGTCGAAACCGAAAAAATCTACAAATCTTTAATTTCTAGAAAATGAAGAAGATTTTAGTTACAGGCGGAGCGGGTTTTATAGGTTCACACTTGACGGATCGGTTGGTAGAAGAAGGTCATAAGGTAATAATCACAGATGATTTATCAAAAGGCAGGATAGAAAATATAAATGCAAAAGCGGATTTTGAAAAAGTGGACGTAACATCGAAAAAATTTCTAGATTTAATGAAAAAAATTAAGCCTGATGCAGTTTTTCACTTAGCCGCGCAATCTGGTATTGGGCAGTCGCTGAAAGATCCCCAAAAAGACATTGCAGTTAATTTTTTGGCGACACAAACTTTACTTGAGCAGGCAAAAGTTTTGAGGCTTAAAAAAATAGTCTTTGCTTCATCCGCTGCAGTATACGCAGAATCAAAAAAATTGCCACTTGATGAAGAAAATATCAAAGAGCCGACATCGCTTTATGGAATGACTAAATTGTTAAGCGAATATCTATTGCAGAATTATCATAAAATTCATGGTTTGCCATACACATCATTGAGATTTGCCAATGTTTACGGTCCGAGACAAGATTCAAGCGGAGAAGGGGGAGTGGTCGCCATTTTTACAGATAAGATTTTAAAAAATGATCAGGTAACGATTTTTGGAAACGGTACGCAAACACGTGATTTTATATACGTTTCCGATGTTGTTGATGCTTGTCTTTTGTCTTTAAGTAATAAAGTGACTGGTGAATTTAACATCGGAACAGCACAAGAAACATCAATTTTAAATTTGTACGAAAAGCTACTGGATTTATCGGGTGCAAAAGACAATAAAAAATTTACAAAGCGTCGATTTTTGGAAATTGCCAGAAATTCTCTCTCCTCCGAAAAATTCAAAAATACAACAGGCTGGGAATCTCGCGTGAATGTTGATCGAGGTCTTAAGCTAACATTTGATTACTTCCAAAAAGCAAAATGAAAATTGCTGTCGTTATTGACACTTGGTTTCCCGCAGTCGGCGGCGGACAAATAAATACCTGGGAAATTTCAAAAAGAATTGCCCAAAAAGGTCACCAGATCGATATTATTACCAGAAATAATGGGGAATATAAATGTCAGAAAGTGAAAAATTTGAAGGTGCTTCAAATTGGTTCCAAATCAAATCCAGATGATAATCTTTCGCGAATGTTTTTTTTGATAAGAGCATTTTCTTTAATCAAAGGGAAAAATTATGATGTTATTCACCTTCAGGCGTTCTTACCCGGTTTGCTGGCTCCTCTCATTCGCTACTTTCTTAAAAAACCTACAATTTTTACAGTCCACGGAACAAGAATGTTCGAAAAAAATCCTAAATTCTCCTTTGGGTTTTGGTTGGAGAAAATTATTTTGACTAAGATTAGATATGATGTAGAAATTTCAGTAACCAAAGCTTTTTTGAAATTTGAAAACGCCAATCGAAACATTAAAGTCATCGGAAACGGGATTAATTTCAAAAAATTCGATAATATCAAAGTAAAAAAAGCTCCTTGTCCCAAAATTTTATGGGTTGGAAGATTTGATCAGGTTAAAAGAGTTGACAATCTTATCATGGCCATGGAAGTTGTTGTCCGTAAGATTCCGGATGCCAAATTGACGCTTGTTGGATATGGTTATGAGGAAAAGAATTTGAAAAAGCTTATGAACAAACTAAATCTTAACAAACATATTGAATTTGTTGGCAAAAAAACCGACGATGATTTAATTCGCGAGTACAAAAGTTCTCACCTATTTGTTTTACCATCGTCATCTGAGGGTCAGCCAATCACACTTCTTGAGGCTATGGCCTGCGGTTTGCCGATTATTGCCACAAAGACTGGTGGAATACCAGAAATAGTAAAAGAAGGCGTAAACGGTCTATTGGTGCCCCCGAATGGCGATAATGATCTCGCAAATGCCATTATCTGGTGTTTAACGAACAAAAATGATTTCGGCAAAAAAGGACATTCAAAAGTTGCGAAAATGGACAGCTGGGACGAAATTGCCAACAAAACATTATCAGTTTACAGAAATGTTACTAAATATGTTTAAGAAGCTATTACTAATCGGAATATTTATTTATATTTTGATAGTAATTTCATTTCAATTGACACCTATTATTCAAAAACTATTCAACATTGAACTCGATGAGCCTGAACTTGGGACATATACCAGTGATGAAATTGCCTTTTTAAAAACCTTTTATTTAATGGAAGGAGACAATAATTATTATTCTGCTTTTAAAATTTCTCGGGAAAACTACGCAATTGGGAATCTTGTCCAATCAGAAATATCGACTTGGAGATTACCATTATCATTTTATCTTTGGAATATCTTTGCCCAAAAAGGTGAAGATATTTTAACAATCTTCATTATTTTTATGTTTACCTTTTTTATTTGTTCGTATTTTTTGTTAAGGCAGTTTATGCCTTATAAATTTGCGGTACTTGGTCCTTTAGTTCTGTTTCCTTACTTTTACGATTCTTTTAGGTACAAAACATCCTTCCTCTTTACTGAGTGGTGGGGATTATTTTTCTTTTTAATAGGACTTGTAGCAATAAGTTATAAACGCACATTATTTGCAAGCTTAGGCTTTATTTTGGCCATGTTGACAAGAGAACTGTTTGTTATCCCAGTTATATGCTTTTTAATATTCCATGTCATTACAAAAAAGCAATCTAAATATTTATTAGGATCCCTTTTAGTGTTTATGTCATTTTATTTTTTTCATTGGTTTAATGTGACGAATATCTTAGCGCAAACTGACAAAGTGGATTTAACAGTCAAGAGGATTCATTTATATGATCTATTTTATTTACACAAACTGCTCTCATTTTCAATGAGAGAATATGTTTTTTTGGGAATAAAAACTCATTATATGGTATTACTGTTGGGACTTACTTCTATCCTATTTAAGTTAATTCTTGATCGCAAAAGTCAATTAGCATATTGGTTTATTGCAATTATCAGTTTGTTGGTTTTTTTACCATCAATTTCCGTAAAAGAAAACGATTATTGGGGAATAACTTTTGTACCATTAATCTTATTATCAGTCCCGCTATTCTTGTCTTTTTCTAAGAATGACATTATAAATATACAAAAACTTTGGCATGTAGCCCGAAAGAAAAATGAGAGGCATGCTAATTAAGGCTCTACAAAAAAAATTGTATGTAGTAATTTTTATTCTTGCATTGTTAGTGCTTTCAATTAATATAGGCAAGCCATTTGTCGGACACCATGACTTCATGAGTGCATTTGAAGGAATGCAAGCACGAAATTATTTAAAGTACGGTTTATGGAAGTTAAAATTCGGTGCTGTTTCAAGTCATGTTCAAGGTCCAGTTGAAGAGCTACGTTCTTTCACTGTAAGTTATTTGCCACTTTTGTCGATATTAATCTCTGTTTCATTTTCGATTTTCGGGGTTATTGAGTGGGCAGAGAGATTAATTCCTGCACTATTTACATCCATAGGCGCACTATTCTTTTTCCTTATATGTAGAAAACTTTGGAACCAAAAAGTGGCTTTAATGGCCTCTCTTTTTTATATTTTAAACCCAATGTTTATTTATTTCGGTAAACTACCCGCACCTGATATGCCGGTGTTATCACTGATGTTAATTTCTTTTTACTTCTATATTAAGTGGTTGGAAAAAGACCGAGATTTATTTTTTTATCTTTTAAATGCTTCACTATTTATCGGAGGATTGTTTGGTTGGACAATAGTGTATTTCGGTCCACTAATTATACTGCATAGCCTAATCGTTAGAAAATTTAAAGTTAAACTTTTTATTCCAGTTTTGATAACTTTATTTACAATTTTTTTGCAACTATTTCATACATTTATTTTAACTGGGTCATTTTTAAGTTCTGGACAATTAGCATTAATTAAATTCCGGTTCGCAGAGAGTAATTTTAGTTTTGGAGGAGTTCAGTTTAATCTTATAAATTATATCAAGCAAGAAATCGCTTGGTTTCAGGCATACTTTACAAGAGTTGTGTTAATTCTTTCTTCGATCTACGTCATTTTTAACTTAAACAAGCATTTAAACACTCAAAAAGCTTCAATATTATTTTTACTTGGTTTAGGAGTTGCTCATCCTATTATCTTTAGCCGTTATGTTTTTGTGCACGATTTTTTAAATATATATATTCTGCCGTTTTTGGCAATTTCTGCCGCTTTAGGGTTGTTAATGATAGTAAATATCGCAAAAAAACATATAAAAAACCAACGGCTAATTTTTACTTTAATATTGATTATTTTAATCATATTTATATTTGAACGAATAAAATTTACAAGAGCCCTACTCGATACTCAAATGAACAAGCCCGGCAAAGACGTGGCGATTATCTTAAATGAGTTACAGCGAAAGGATAACGAGGCGGTAATAGTTTCGGCGAGGTTTAAAGAATTCTACGAAGTGTTTATAAATTATTACTCCAAATACTCCTATGCGGTTACTAGTGAAGGATTGCTTACTGGTGAATTAAAAAACAATAAATATAAGTATGTAATCGCTATAGACGAAGATATTGCAGATCGTAAGCTTTATAATAGTCTTGTAAAAAAATACAAATCCGAAGAAAGAGGAATATACACTATAATTTACATCGATAAATTAATTTAATTGATTGTCTCTTTCTCCAACGCATTAATGCAAATTCCCTATTCCCCTTCAAGATTAGATACAACCATGTTTCTAAAAAACAATATCAGAAAATATCTACGTCCAGATCAATCGATTATAGATATTGGTTGTGGAGCGATGTATTTGTCAAATCTTTTGGATTCTTTAAAATTAAAAATTAATTATCTTGGAGTGGATTTGAATCCAAAGAATACCAAGTTTCGATCAGTTTATTTAAAAACAAAAATAGTAAAAGGCGATATTCTTAATTTTAAAGCAAAACGCAAATTTGACTTGGTAGCTTGTTTGTGGACCCTTGAGCATATCAAGCATGATCAGGGCGCCTGCAAAAAGATGTTCGGCTTATTAAATAAGGAAGGGTTTGCAGTCATTGCCGTACCGAGCATTTGGAGCTGGCCAATAGAGTTTGGAAGGCACGGCTACAGGTACTACAGTAAGACTCAGATCATAAAACTCGTGAAGTCAGCGGGTTTTGGTGTAGCTGAATTTTATGAATCTGGGGGATTTTTAGGCTTATTGTTTATGCTAATTTATAGCTGGCCAAGGTATTTGGTTTTAGTGCCCTTGCTGATTATTTATACAATTCTCAACTTCTTAAATTTAGTACGGGTCTCTTGGGAGAAGTTTTCTCACAAGGTGGTAAGTAATGTGTTCTATTTTTACCATAAATCGCAAGAAGGGATTTTGTTTCATAACATGATTGTTTCTAAAATAGTCGCGCTGGATAATAAGTTTAAAATATTTCCGGCAAGTTATGTTTTAATACTTAAAAAATGAAAAACAAACCAAAAATCAGCGTCATCATGTCCGTTTACAACGGAATGCCATTTCTAAGGGAGGCAGTCGAAAGCATTCTTAAACAAACCTACAAAAACTTTGAGTTTATCATTGTTGATGACGGGTCAAGAGACACGTCATGGAAGTACCTTCAATCTCTTAACGATACAAGAATAAAATTAATAAAAAATAAGAGAAATCTCGGTCTGGCGGCATCCCTGAATAAAGCGCTGAAAGAAGTTCAGGGCGACTTCGTCGCTCGAATGGATGCGGATGATGTGTCACTTCCACGCAGACTAGAAACCCAGCTTGAATTTTTAGAAAAAAATCGCAATATTGATATTTGCGGTTCATACGTTAGTGTCATTGATGAAGGTGGAAAGATCATAGGCCAGATTAAAAAACCTCTGACAGATTCTAAAATAAAAAAAGAACTTTTCTGGTTAACACCTCTTCTTCATCCAACCTGGTTTGCAAAAAAAGAGGTTTTTAGAAAATTAAAGGGATACGACGAAAAATGGGATTATGTTGAGGATTTTGAGTTTTTAACAAGAGCCAAAGGTTATAAAATGGCAAACATCCCCGATCATTTACTGCTTTTCAGAAGTCAGAAGGAACGAAGATCACAAAGGGCAATTGAGAAAATTTACGAAAATAGTCTTAAACTTCGCAAAAAAATCTTTAAAGAGCAAAAGCTGGGGATTGGTTATCTGTCGATACTTGTAAGAAGTTATATTTCAACCTATTTATTCCCAACTCGTCTAAAAATTTTTCTCAACAAGCTGAGGAAATTTGCATGAAAAGAACATTAAAAATTTGCTCACCACAGCTTGGGATGTCTTCCGCTTCTAAACTGGGAGGAGAAATCTATGACTACCAGACCATAAAGGGTTTCACAGAAAGGGGCATAAAAGTATACGTCTACCTGCCGAGGAGTAGAACTTACGATAAAAATTTAAAAAATATTTATGTGTCATATTCCTTTCTGAAGCATATTGTTCCGCCATGGCTTTTTAGTTTCTTATGTTTGCCATATCTTTTTAAAACCTACAAAAAAGAGAAGTTTGATATTTTAAGAATTCATTCACCTCGATTTCTCGGAACAGCCGGATTGATTTTCCATATTTTTCATCCGAAAGTACCGATTATAGTAAGTTACGTTACATCGGATGAGTCAAAGCTATTTTCCCCAATTGAAAAAAAACTTTTCAAAATTTGCTCCAAAATTATTGTTCAAAGCCAGTTTATGAAAAAAAAATTGATTTCTGCCTATAAGGTTCCCGAAAAAAAAGTTGCAGTTACCTATGGGGGACAACTGCAGTCTATTGAAAAACTGCAAAAAAAGCCAAAATTAGCACGTCTAATTAAGAAGAACGATAGAGTACTGCTTTTTATGGGAGTTCTTATTCCAAGAAAAAACCCAATGTTTGTCCTCGAAGTCTTTCTGGAGATGAGAAAATCGTTTCAAAATCTGAAGTTAATTTTCATTGGCGATGGCAGCGAGACTGGCCGAATAAAGGAAAAAATTAAATTGCTCAACTTATCTGATGAGGTAATACTCATTAAATCAGCGTTTGGGAGGGAAAAATCTTATTGGCTATCACGAATGGATATTTTCTTACTACCATCATCAAGCGAAGGTTTTGGTCTAGCAGTTACCGAGGCCATGTCTTTTGGAAAACCCGTTGTGGTTTCCGATATAGCACCCTTTAAAGAAATAGTAAAAGATTCGGTCGACGGATATACAGTTCCGCTGATACAGTCAAAATGGGTAAGTACGATAAAGAAACTTTTAAATGATAAAGTTCTTTCATTAAAAATAGGCGAAAATGCCAAAAAAAAGGTCAGGAAACGTTTCAATTGGGAAACAACTTACACTCTTAATCAAAAAGCTATCGAAAGTATTATGAGATGAAGCTATTAATTATTGTTCTAAAGAAAACGGAAGCACTATCAGCTCTTGCAATGAGGCTTGTTTACGTTACGGGGAAGTCCAAGTACCCAATTCATCCAAAACACCTAATTAAAAAAACTAAGCTTTGGTATAAAAGCTATTTAAAGCCTACAGATATAATTTTAGATGTTGGCTGTGGAATAGGGGGAGACTTACAAATAGCCTCCCGCGCAGTAAAAAAAGCAGTAGGAATTGATATCGACAAAAAACTTATAAGAAATGCAACTGACGAAGTCTTGCGAAAGAAATTATCAAATATAAAATTTCTTGTCATGGATGTCAATAAAAAGCTTCCGTTTAAAGCCAACTTTTTCGATAAAGTTGTAGTTAGTGATGTTCTAGAGCATTTGGATAATCGGAATTTAGCAATCAATGAAGTGGTGCGAGTCTTAAAAAACAGAGGATTGCTTTTTTTGGTGACGGATAATCCGAATACATCTTGGAAAAAACTCCAAAAAAGACACGGGTTGTTTTATTATGCCGATTTGGACCATAAATACGAATATCCAAAAGAAGAGATACTCAGAATTCTGAAAAGCAAGAAATTTTCAGTTTTGGCATGCAAAATATCAACTTACGATACTCCTTTTAAAGGTGTAATTGATTTAATTGGAGGAATATCGCTTTCGCTTTATAAAAAATTAAGAAATTGGAGGATGAAGATGGTAATTAAGCATCCGGAAGACACCACTGGATTTATGATAGTAGCCAAGATATCAAAATGAAGATTTTCCTTTTAACCGATTACTTTTATCCTTTTAATCCAGGGGGTTCTGAGTGGAGTGTTTATGAACTGGCAAAATCTTTAAAAAAAAAGATGGTTGATGCAGTTATAGTGACACTCAACTATGGTGCGAGCGAGAGAGAAATTTACGGTGATCTTAAAATAATAAGACTGCCATTTATTAAAAAAATAGACGTTGGAAGGAAAATAGTCAATCCCGCTTGGCAGAATAATCCGATTTTTTTTGCGATTTCCGCTTTTCAGATTTACAGAGCTGTGAAGTCGGAAAAACCCGACATAATTCATGTTCAGGGCAAGTTTTTAATACCAGGCGCAATACTTGCCGGATTTGTCACGAAGAAGCCCGTAATTGTTACGATTCGTGATAAACAAATTATCTGTCCGATAGGTAAGTGTTTTTTTGAAAAAAACAGGTTGCAAGCTTGCAAATTAACGGAATATATAACGTCAGATCTGCCATGGTATTTTACCAACTATAGTCAACGTAAAAGCTTTATGAATTTTACTTATGTTGCTTTCGGAGTTTTATATAATAGATTTATGTTTGCAATAATTAAATTCTTTGCAAATAGGGCAAAATTGATAATAACAATAAGTCAATCACAGAAGAAATACCTCGAGGTGAATGGTTTCTCAAATGTTAAAGTGATATACAATACTGCAGATTTTTTAGGTTCCAAAAGCTCGGTTCAGAAAACCAAATCAGTACTTTTTGCGGGTAAATTATCAAAAGGTAAAGGCGGGGAAATTTTGATAAATAGTATTCCTGATTTAATTAAAAAAAATAAGATAGTTTTTCTTTTTGCGGGCACCATTGAACTTAAAGGGATGTTTAATGGAAAACTGGCTAAGGAATCATTTGAAAAATATATTAAATTATTAAAAAATCTGAGTTACAGACAGTTAACGAACTTGTACTCTAAAGTATCTGCAGTCGTAATGCCTTCTATTTATCCCGAATCTTTCGGAAGAGTTGCTCTGGAGGCTATTGCTCAAGGCACACCGGTAGTAGTAACGAATATTGGGGGGTTGCCGGAAATTGTACAAGACAAAGTTACCGGACGCGTAGTTGATCCTAATGACGGTGAGCTTAAGAACGCGATAAGAGAAGTCATCAAGAATGAAAAAATTTACAAGCAAAATATAAAAAGACTTTATCCGTATCTGATGAAAAAATTTCACGATATACCAATTGAACAGCACCTCAAAATCTATGAGAGTTTGGTCAAAACATAAAAATGCGTAAAGGAATCTGCTATTTTGGCTCATACGACTCAGAGTACGCAAGAAATAGAATAATTAAAAAAGGGCTTAAGACGAATGGTTTCCAGATATATGAGTGTAATTCTCAGGGAATTGTTTTTCGTCGCTATTGGAACCTTGCAAGGTTATTTTTCAGATATGTTCATAAAATCGACTATATAATTGTCGGATTCCCAGGATATTTCGATATGCCCCTTGCGTTTATTTTGGGAAAGATATTCGGGAAAAAAGTTTTTTATGATATTTTTACCTCAACTTATGAGACTTACGTTTTGGACAGAAAGGTAATTGATAAGAATTCATTTCGAGCCAAATTTTATTACCTTGTCGATTGGATTGGACTGAAACTTTCTGATTCTGTAATTGTGGATACCATTGCTCATGGAAAGTTTTATAACAACACATACGGCCTCAACCCCAAAAAACAAGTTTTGGTTTATGTCGGGTCGGATCCAGATTATTTTCACCCAAGAACAATGCAAGAAGAAACAGATGTTTTATTCTACGGTAGTTACCAGCCTCTTCAGGGTGCCGATATTATTATTAAGGCAGCAGCTATGGTACCTCGAGTAAAATTTAAAATGGTAGGACAGGGACAGATGAGAAATGCAGTGGAAAAACTGGCGAACGAACTAAATGTTAAGAATGTTGAGTTTGTAAACTGGCTTTCACTTACAGATTTAGCCACCGAAATTGTCAAAACCAAGATATGTTTAGGTATTTTTGGTGAATCTCAAAAGGCTAAACTGGTTATTCCAAACAAGGCTTTCGATGCTACTGCGTCTAAAAAAGCTCTAATAACATCCGACACCATCGCCGTTAGAGAAGTGTTCTCGAATAACACAAATGTACTTTTGATACCGTCTGCCAGTAGCAGCCGACTCGCGATCGCCATTAAACGGCTCCTCAAAAATAGCCGAGAAAGAAAGTGTTTGGCGCAGGAAGCATACAATTTATATAAAAAGTCTTACAAACCAAATAAAATAGTTCAGAGTCTAATTCAATTGATTTCGCGATGAATAACATTAAAAATCACTATGATCAAAAAGCCGGGAATTACATAACAAGCGACGTAAGACTCAGCAAGGTATTAGAAATTTGTGCAAATCTAAAGAACAAAAAAGTTTTAGATGTCGGTTGTAGTACCGGCTATTTAGGGCAGAAGTTAGAAAAAAGAGGAGCTGAAGTAACCGGGATTGACATATCAAAAGTAGCCCTGAAAAAAGCTCAGGAGGTGCTGTCATTTACAAAAGTCGTTGATTTAAACGAGGGTGAGCTTCCTTTCAAAGATAGAACTTTTGATCTAATAGTTGCTTCAGAGATAATAGAGCATTTATTTAAACCTGTAATAGTTTTAAAAGAATTAAGGAGAATATTAAAGGATAAAGGAGGGATAATTATTACCACACCAAATTTCTTATACTGGGGACACAGGCTAAGATTTTTAATCGGAAGATTCGGATATACAGACGAAGGGCCTTTCGACGTTGGCCATATTCATTTTTATACGTACAGCACTCTCAAGCATGATTTAGAAAAAGCAGGATTTGAAGTAGTTAAGGAGGATCATGTAAACGCCGGCGAAACATTTGAAAGCACTAAAAAAGCACATCCTGGCCTTTTCGCATACCAGTTCATAGTAAAATGTCGCAAATTGAAGTAGAGAATAAAAAGAGATGCACAAAATTCCCTTTGTAGATCTTTATAAACAATATCAAGAAATAAAACCTGAGATAGATCAGGCAATTAGAGAGGTTATTGATTCATCTGAATTCATCTTAGGTAAAGAATGTGAATTATTTGAGAGAGAGTTCGCAAAATTTTGCGGGGTCAAATATGGTGTTGGAGTAAACAGTGGTCTATCAGCTCTTGAATTGGGGCTAAGGGTATTGGAGATTGGACAAGGAGATGAGGTAATAGTACCAGTTAATAGTTATATCGGATCAGCAATGGCTGTTTCTGTGACCGGCGCCAAACCGGTTTTAGTTGACTGCCGGGAAGACACTTTTAACATCGATACAAAAAAAGCAGAAGAAGCAATAACTTCAAAAACCCGCGCTATCATGCCTGTCCATCTTTACGGACAAATAGTCGATATTGAAAGAATTTTAAGCCTTGCTAAAAAACACAACCTTTTAGTCATTGAAGATGCAGCACAAGCCCACGGGGCAAGTTTCAAGAGAAGCTTGGCTGGATCCTTTGGGGCTTTGGCGGCCTTTTCTTTTTATCCTGGGAAAAACTTAGGGGCCTATGGAGACGGTGGTATCGTGGTTACAAATAAAAAAACAGTAGCTGAAAAACTTAGGATTATGAGAAACCATGGTCAAACCAAAAAATATCAGCATGTAATGTTGGGCTGGAATAACCGGCTAGATAATCTTCAAGCTGCGGTGCTCCGGGTCAAACTTAGAAAATTAGCATATTGGAATGCTCAGAGGTTTACAAATGCTAAGCTTTATAATAAATATTTAGCTCGATTACCGGTGATCACCCCTCGGATTTTTCAATATTATGGTCACATCTTTCATCTATATGTAATTAGAACTCAAAGAAGAAACAAGTTAGCGCGCTATCTTCAGTCGCGGGGTATCACCACAAACTTACACTACCCTATACCTATTCACCTTCAACCAGCTTATAAGGATCTTGGTTACAAAAGAGGTAGTTTTCCAGTTACAGAAAACCTCTCGAAAGAAATTCTGTCCTTGCCCATGTTTCCCCAATTAAAGGAATCAGAAATTCGCTATATATGTAAAAACATTGCTGAATTCTACTCAGGTACGTATTAAGTGATATAGTACTTGGTGGCTGCAGCCAGTAAAGTCAGGGTTTAAACTTAAAACTTGCCGGCAAACTTTATCATAGCCTTCCACTTTGTCAGGGTCATATTCGGTAAGCACCACCCTAAATTTTTTAAGAAATGATTCCAAGCCTATTCTCATTATCTGTTTATAATCATAGAAGTTTCTTGCTATATCCATTGCTGCACGATTAAATCCAGCTAAAAACTGAGGCTCCTCGGGCACCACAGTCAAAGGGTGAATTACCTTAGAGAGAAATTGGTAGGTTTCGAAACGCTTGGTATCATGAATCGAAAAACCGGCTTTTTTGAAAATACGTATTATAAAAGGTTCATCAAGATACAAGTTGTGCCAGTATTTCTCCATTGCGGGAAGACCAAATAGATTGCGCATTTTGTCGATTTTTTTATGCCCTTGTTTACTTGCTTCAGCTACTATCCAGATCCCATTAGGACATAAAACTCTGGAAACTGCTGAAATAGCTTTCTTTTGTAATTGTACTGTAGGCAGGTTAACTAACACTCGGTCAGCTATAACCGCGTCAAAGTATTTAGCAGGATAATTTATATTTACTATATCTCCTACCTCAAATTGAAGATTGGTCGGAAATCTTGGTATTTTGCCGTCTCGCGAATAGGTCTTCATGACATTTTTATAATATTTGCGGTCCTCTAAAAAACGTTGTGCCCGCTCCACCATCAATTCAGCATAATCTGCTCCTATAATCTCGTTTACTACTTGAGCATAAAAAATAGAGGAAAAACCGGTACCGCAGCCAATATCCAGAATCTTATCCCTGCCTTTAATAATGGGAAGGACAGTATCTATTTCAAGCAATCTGAAATAATGATCACGTATTGTGACTCTGGGATTTTCACCCCATTGTTGAGCTTCCTTATTCCAAAAATCTTTTACGTTTGCCAATGTACGTGTACGTTTTTCGCCTTGTCTTGACATCAAAAATGACTCACTTTGAACCACTCCAAGGTTCTTGTTATACCCGTTGTCAGATCAACTTCTGCTTTATACCTCAGCTGTTTTTTAATCTTCGTCAAGTCGGGACATCTTCTTTCAGGTTCATCACCAGGGTAATTTTCTGGATAATCGATATTTTTTATCTCAGCTTTGTCATTTAAAATTTTGTTGATAGTTTTGGCTAAAGCATTCATTGTAATTTCGGTTTTATCGTTGCCCACATTATAGACATGACCATAATAACCTTGCAGCATCACTTTAAAGAATCCTACTGTAGCATCGGTGATATAGCAAAAAGCCCTGGTTTGCTGACCGGAGGAGTGCACTGGTATGTTCTTACCTTGCAGAGCAGCAGCAATAAATGAGGGTATAACTCTATAATCGTCAATCTTCATTCCGGGGCCATAAATGTTGAAGGGACGCACGATTTTAATAGGAGTTTTGAAAAGGTTAAAATATATCATGCACAGAGTTTCACCGAGTCTTTTGGATTCGTCGTAGCAAGCTCTAGGACCTGTAGGCGAAACGTTACCATTATAAGTTTCTTGGATAGGTATAGCTTCTTTGTCTGGATTACCATAAATTTCGCTTGAGCTGAAGAAGAGTATACTTTTGACCACCTTCTTTTTCGCCAGCTCTAACATGTTGCGGGTTCCAATTACGGCTACATCAATAGTTTCAAGTGGGTATTTTTTATAGTATATAGGTGAGGCAATACCAGCTGCATGAATTATGTAATCAATTTTACCTTTTATTTTTAAGGGTTTGGTAACATTCGCTTTTATATGCTTTAAATACTTTTCTGCAACCTTAGTCTCTTCTTTTTTGGAAGTAATGTAGTTATCAACTGAGATTATTTTACATGGCCTGATCAGATAGTTTTTATTAAGGAGTAAAAGAGTGGCTACAATATATCTTCCTAAAAAACCTGACCCCCCTGTAATTAAAAGAGTCTTTCCCTCTAGGAGACCTATTGCTTTGTTGCCAATTCTATCGGCAATAGTCTTTAAATCTTCACGGAAAATTGGATCATTTAGGTCCATTAATTAGATTATTTTCGGTGATGGTACAGGAATTATAAACTTACCGCCTTTATCCTTAAACCATGCATGTTTTTTGATTATTGAATCAGCAAAATTCCATGCCAAAATAAATAAATACTGAGGGTTGTCTCGTTTTAACCTAGTTGGTGGCAAAACTGGAATATGGGTTCCGGGAGTAAATAACCCTTGCTTTAGGGGACTATCATCTACAATATAGTCAATAAATTCCCTTCCAATTTTGAAATAATTTAAAAGTGTATTGCCTTTTGCTGGAGCCCCATATGCGACAATTTTATTACCCTTCAACTTCAAATCTGTTAATAAGTTAATCAATCTTTTTTTATTCTCCAGAATTTTACTGGCGTATTTTAAATAAGTGTTTATATCTGATAATTGCATTTCTTGTTCAAGATCTTGA
>Ga0209542_10005192_pt1 | contig 26226 bp, 21 predicted proteins | sample RifCSPhighO2_01_FD_184028 | JGI IMG/M metagenome (GOLD analysis project Ga0209542, IMG submission 184028) | Soil microbial communities from Rifle, Colorado - Rifle CSP2_plank highO2_0.1 (SPAdes) (version 2) | ecosystem: Environmental > Terrestrial > Deep subsurface > Rock core/Sediment ...
CCTCAAGCAGTGCCATGCCAAAGGCAATCCCCTCCCTGTACTGGGCCCGCCTTCGACAGTAACTGAACTCTTCCGTGAAGAAGGTGCGTATGCCTGTATCAGACTCCCCCCGGTCCCTGTGGAGATGCGCGCGCATCTCTTGGTGCTGGCCCATCCTCCTGAAACAGGAGGCCATCCAGCATTTAACGCCGCCTGGATTTCGTGGGAAATGCTGCAGCGCGCTCTGGAGGGCTATCAGTGCGCTTGGGCACTCTTCCTGTTCAAGACGACACATTCCAACGGCAAGGTAGAGGTGACCCTTGTCTTCTTCAGGGCAGTCATGGCAGTCGATAGCGGCCGTGAGGTGCCGGATTGCCCCTTGAGAATCTCCGATCTCTCTGCAGAAATATCCAACATTCTTGTGAAGTATTGCGCTCGGGCCGAAGGCGTCGAGTTGCCCCCTGCCGAACCGTATGCCTGTGGAATACCTCTTTCTATTCCGCAACTGCTCGAACCGCTGCCGCCACATAGAACGCGGCCATTGGTTGCGCTGGTGGCGGAGATTCATGGTGCACATCCTGCATGTCGAGCTCAATGGCTGGCTTCCGACCATGCTCCCCCTTAGGCGGGTGTATCCCCTCTGCCATACCTCTCTGATGGACTGGTGAGCTACATCTTCCAACCAACCTTCCTGTTCTGGGGGATTTCCGAACTGCAAATCATGGTAGTTACAGCAGGGACTTGTCTTCCCGTTCGCAAATATCACGAGTTCGGTGAAGGGAATATGGCAATGCAGGGGGCTTTCGCCTCTCGCTCCCCCTGAATGCCCTCCGGTCTCTCGAAATGGTACATCTCGGGCCTCATTCTTTTTGGGCAGTTGGTTGGCGTCAAACTCCATATCAAGAACGACACCGAGTTCTTGAGCCAGTTCGGTAGTTCGGTTCAAAGCTTCGCTGAATGTAGAGATATGTCCTCCAGTGAGGGTATGCAGGACATTCTGCGACTCAGCCTGCCCAGGATTCTCCATGTTGACAATCACCCGTGACGCACCTTTCGAGCTTGCTAGCCTGAGAAAATCGGGGAGGCTGGCATAGTTTGATCTCGTAATCACGATTCGCATGCTGACCTCCGGGAGAGCACTGCGACGGAACCGCTTGACTCGCTCCAGAATCTCAAGGGCCCGTACCTGGAGACTGAATGCGCCGGCCTTTCCCATGATGATGTCATTCAACGGTGCGTCAGGAGCGTGGATACTGATCTGAATGGATTCCCATCGGAGATTGACCGCCTGCTCGGCAAACTTCTCCGTGATTAGCATCCCATTGGTGATGAGGCCACCATCAATGCGTGCGGAGGCGAACTTCTCCATCATCTGAAGAACCAGCTGCTTTCTGAGCAGAGGTTCTCCGCCTCCGCATATCGTCACCCTGGCCACATCCAGCGCGCATATCTCATCGGCCAGCTCGAGCCACCGCTCGTCTGGGAGGCCATCAAAATCCTGTCCAAGGTCGTGGCGCCAGCAAAAAACACAGTTGGCATTGCAGTTATTTGTTGGATATATCTGCACGGATGTCAGAAGTGTAAGCTTGCGCAGCAAAGCGCCGCCAGAAACTTCTCTCCAGCCCGAGCGGTTGAAAGTCATCCCTTAGGGGTATCGGTCAGAGCGGTTTAAGAACTTTTTGACTGGAGTGCCTTAGCAGATTCCCTGGTATAAGTCCCTGCTTCTCCAGTTGCAGCAGGAAGGCTTGCTCAAGCGGCGTCGTCTGGTCGAACAAATCTTCGCGCTCCCTGGCCCGGTTGAGAGCCTTGTCACGCGCCCCGGGGTCTCTTCTAGCCTCAGCGGACATCGCCAGGAAGATCCAACTGTGGAAGTGGCTGAGCTGGTCCGCTGTGAGAGCGATATTGCTCCTGAAAGCGGCTTCAGCCTTCTCCAGTTTTCCTTGGAGGAAGAGGCACTTGCCGAGGCTGAACCGAGTCCACTCCCTAGCCGGGTTGATATCGATGGCCTTCGACAGATGAAAGATTGCTTTGTTGTAAGCTTCTATCTCCATGTAGAACTCGCCAAGATAATGGTGCAGCACCTCATTGTCCAGGTGGTCCTTCAGCTGCTCTCTTCCGAATGCAATGCCCTGCCGGTAGCGCCCTGTTTCTCTCAGATGGCGAAACTCTTCCTCGAAGTAGGAAGAAGGCCATTTGTCGATGAATTCTTTCAGCTCCTGCTCTTCGAATATCTCGTGCTTCCCGAAGTGTCCTGTGAATTCTTGAGCCCTCCGGTAGCACCTCCACATCTCCTTGTACCGTCTCTGGCGCCGGTGACAGCCCGCCATGAAGTACCAGGAGTGAAAATGGCTCTCCTCGGAGGTACAGTATCGCAGGTTCTCCTTGAACATCTGTATCGCGAGCTGGTTCTTTCCCTGCTTGTGATAGCACTTACCCAGGCTGAAGTGAAGCCACTCCGTCTGCGGGCTGAGCTTCCGCGCCTCATCGAGGTATCGTACGGCCTCCCCATAGTTTTCCAGCTCCATGTAGCATTCTCCCAAGTTGCGCAGAAGCACAGGATTGTGCGGGAAGTACTGCTCCTGCGACTTGAGGAAATCAACCCCGCCATGGAACTCTCCCAGCCTGCGGAACTGCTCCAGTTCCCTGGTGAGATACTCTTCCACCGACTTGAGGACAGGCCTAGGCAGCCTCGTCCTGTCAGTCGTCTGCCCACCCCCAAGTGCGCTGTGCGCCGCGTTCAGCTGTTCGAGAATGGGCACATTGTACGGGCAACGAGGTTCGCATTTACCACAGCCGGTGCAGGCATCAGCGAGAACAGGAAGACGCCCGTATTCCTGGGCATAGTGGTCATACCCGTAGACCCGCTTGAACGTACCGAATCGGAGCAAGTTGTCAATCGAGAAAGACCAGCCGAACACATCACAAGGCATACAGGCCTTGCAGGAGCGGCAGAAGTCCTCTCCGAGTAAGGAGAGGGCGGTACGTTCGATGCGGCGCCGCTCGAACCAACTCGGGAGAGGGCCCTCCAGCGCGCGGAGGTTCTCCGTGACGTGCTCTTTTGATCCCATGCCCACCAACGCGGAGTGAACCCTCGAGTCCGCGAGAACATATCGTAGGGCATTCCTTGGGGCCATGCTCTCGGCGAAGGGGCTGCTCTTGTCCCTGTCAACGAGGATTCCACCCGCCAGGGTCATGATGGCAAGGACGCCAACATGCTGCCGATGTGCCTCTTTGAGCACTGCTCGAGAATCATACTGACCGATGGAGTAGGGAACCTCTATCACATCTACGTTCCCAGAGCGGATGGCGGCAATCAGAGCTGTCCTACGGTGGGAGGATACGCCAATAGCCCCTATCCGGCCTTCCTCCTTGGCTTCAAGAAGCGCTCGCAGTGCCCCTCCAGCAGAACGGGACTGAAAATCCTCGGGGGACATGATGGTCTGCAGCATGTAGAGATGGATGTGCCTCGTGTTGAGCTTCCTGAGACTCTCGCCGACCGACCTATTCATCTCGTCGTAGGTGCGTGCCACGCTCTTCGAACAGATAATCAGGGGCTTCCCGGCCTCTCGCGCCTTGCGGAGGGCGAGTGCGAATTTCTCTTCCCCATAGTCTTCCGCAGTCTCAATCAAGTTTACTCCTCTGTCCAGCCCCTCCGAGACCACCTCCCAGATGCGCTCATCCGAGATTTTTTTGTTGAACGCGCCACCACCGAAGCTGATAGGGCTCACATGAAGGCCTGTGCGACCAAGAATTCTCCGCCGCGCACTCGGAACCATCTCCATGAACATCCTGTGCGTCTCGTGCAGTTCCCTCTCAATCTCGATGTGGTATGGGCATGGCCAATCAGGGTTCCGGGCTCTGGAGAAAGCCTTCTCGGGGTCCACAACAGCAAGTTCTCTGTATCTCTCCTGAGCGAATCTCCCCTCCCCCAAGCACCGCGCAAGGGTCTTGAGCCTGAGAATCTGGTCAATCTCAAGCTTATGCGAGTCGCCGTCCTTGATGCAATACCTGCAACCACGACAAAAACCCTTCCCGAGGATGGAGATGATTCGTTCAGTCGCTTCAGCCACTTCCGTGTCCGTCATCCGCCCTCCCATGACGGTTTCTGCATAGGTCAAGAGTTCCCTCAGATGCTCCTCCTTGTTGGTACCGATGAGCACAGAGTGTACTCCCGGATACGACAGCGAGAACCGGAGGGGGTCATGGTATGACAGCAGGCTTTCCTTTCCTGGTCGGACAATAGTGCCCGATCCGAATGTCTGGAAGGATATGACACCAATCTTTTTCTCTCGAGCCCACACCAGCAGATTGTCTGCAGTCCTGTGGGTGATGTTGAACGGAACACAGATAACGTCAAATATCCCTGTTTCTACCGCCTCCCTGAGCACTTCAATCCTATTCGAGGTAATGCCGAAGAAGCGAACCTCTCCTCTGCTTCGAGCATTCTCCAGGGCTTCCAGCGGGCCCCCCATACGCCTCCTTAGGTCCGTCGAATCCATGACCGCGTGCACGAGGTACAGGTCGCACATGTCTGTCCCATAGTTCTTCAGGGATTCCCGGATGTCTGCCTCCATTCCTTCTCTCGAGGTGGCGAAGGACTTGCCCACAGTGATTATATCCTTTCTTGCGAGTCTTTGCGCCTCGGCGACAAGCGTCTCATCATTGCCCTTGTCGATATCAAAATAGTTGATGCCCGATTCCATGGCCAGGGCAAGGAGCTTAATTGCGGAATCTCTATCGAGGATTTTCAGCTGTCCCGCCCCGAAGCCAAGTCTTGAGATGGTCAGCCCAGTCCGTCCTAGCGCGATGAACTCCATGTTATGCTAACTGGAGCTGCCTGCCCAGTTCTGCGTTGTGCATCATCTGAACGTAGACACAGGTCTTACACGCTCCGAATAGCGAGCGTTCTTGCATGCTTTTTCGAAGTTTCCAGAAGAAGGGGCCGTACCAGACGCTCTTGAGACTCTGCTTGGCCACACTTACGTTCCGGTCCTCCACCATACAGCATGGCCCCACAGCCCCAGTCATCCGGATTACCAGATTCAGATAGGGTTCGAAACAGGGCAGCGAGGCAAAGCTCCCGTCATCTCCGGGTGCGGTTTCCCGCAAGATTACCTCATCCATGCGAGCAGTATTCCTGATATTATCAGGGACAATCGTATCGACATTTGTATGCACTCCGAGTTCATTGCCGCGTCCCTTCACTGCCGGTATGATGGTGCGTAGCTCCTCTCGCTCTTTGTCTGTGAGCCGGAGATCAACATTGAAGGCCGGCACGAAATCGATGAGGGGGATGAAGGTCACGTCTTCGGCACCCTTCTGCGCAGCAAACTCGAGTATCCCATCGAGCTGGTCGTAGTTGCGATTGGTCAGGACACTGTTGAAGACAATCTTTGGCTTGTCGGTCCCGAGGGCTCGCTTGGCCTCCTGGAATCCCATCAGAGTCTTCTCCATGAGCTTGAACCCCCTCGGCATCCGTCGGATGAAGTCATGCACCTCAGGCCTGTGCGAATCAACGCTAAACATAATCATGTCCCATTCCTGCTCGACGAAATCCCATATGTCCCGCTCGGTGAATAGTGTTCCATTGGTGTTCATGTTCCCGAACATGCCGTGCTTCTTGATTCTCTGTACCATGCCCATGGTTACGCGTTTCCGCATCATGGGTTCCCCACCTCCGGTGATGAGAAAACGGCGGACTTCCAGAGTTGCCGCCTCGTCCACCAGAGAGAGGAAACGGTCGTCCGGCATGGCCCACTGGCGGCTCATGCTCCGATGGAAACCGGCTTGCCTCTCCTCAAGCTTCCTGAATGTGGTCATCGTTCCGCACATGATGCAATCCATATTGCAGATGTTGGTGGGATGAATCTCTATCTGGTAAGGTCCAAGAGGCTGGCCTTCCATCCACCGATGAAGTCTCTCGATGCGGTCGTCCATTATGCATCTCCGATTAGCTTCACGAGCAGGGGACGGATACGGGCCGCGTCTCTCAGATGGTGGGTGCCGCAATCCCTACAGCCACCGGAGAACTTCCAGTTGAGGAGTGACCTTCTAATCCTGTTCAGGTGCTCGCTCCCCAGCCACACCTCCCTTAGGCTCCTTGACCTGACCTCAGGGATCTCCCCTACATAGGTGTTACAGCAGGGACCAACTTTCCCATCAAAGTGAATCTGGAGGTATGTCCAGGGGTCGTAGCAGGGCGAGTTTAGGACGTCGTGAGGCCCACCACCCGGGGCATTTTTCTCCTTAGGGCTATCTTTCCCGCAGGCATCTCCGCTCCCGTAGGCATTCTCGATGAAATCTGCGCAGAATCGGAGGGACGACCCTTCAGCGACTTTTTGTGCTTCAGCGACGAGTCTCAGGCACTCAGCCGCCTGTTCAGCATTAAGCCGGTGGCTGTCCTCCCTTAAACCTCCCGGGCAGAGCGAGAGGAGGAAAAGCTCATCCACACCGTGCTCTTGGCAGTATTTGACCATTTGAGGGAGGAGGTGGTAATTCTGGGCAACAACAACATAGTAGATTTTGACGTAGGGCAGCGTGACTGCTGTCTCCCGCTTCCGCTCGAGAATCCATCTCAGAGTATCTGTCGATCGCCCAAGTGCTCCGGGTATGCCCCGGAGTCTATCATGCACTGTCGCGTCCGGACCATCTATGCTCACCTCGATTTCATCCCACCCGATGTCCACCATCCTCCGAGCGAAATCGCGACTGAAGAGGGTAGCGTTCGTGAGAAGGGATCCTCTCATTCCCCCTTCCTTGATTCTACACGCAAGCTCGATAGCTTCCGTCCGGTTGTAGAGGGGCTCTCCTCCACCGCATACCCGTACCTCGCAGACCCCCATAGAGGACGCCTCGTCCAGAAGACTCATCCAGCGATTGAGGGGCATCTCCTGATTAAGGTCGACTTCGTTACGCGTGCGGGCCGTGTGATACTTGCAGAACGTGCATCGGAGATTGCATCTGTATGTGGGATGAATCTCCAGAGTATATGGTCCGACTCTCTCGCCACGCATCCATCCTCTGAGGATTTCCGCCTTCTCAGAGTCGCCCCGAGCAGGGCCATCAGCGGCCATGGGTTATCACCATCATGGAGTTGAGTGCCTCACGAATCTCCTGCGTCTTGGGTAGGGTCCAGGGATTGCATTTTGCGCAGTCTCTCCTGAGCCGTTTACTGCGCATCTCTTCTCTGAGCTCCTTGAAGTAGCCGCTTTTCCATATATCCTCCAGAGAATGCTCCTTGAATGACACGCCCGGATCCCTCAGGATGAAGCAGGGGAGCACTCGCCCATCTGCAAAGACCGAGAGGTTGTACCACGGCATGAAACATGGAGATTCCGCCAGCGGATGACTTGCAGAGGTCTTTCCTGCAGCGTGAACCATAGCCTCATCCATGACGTTCGCCTTGGGGAAGAGGTCGTGCCTGAAAAAATCCTGAATGTTCGTGGAGATACCCGCCTCCTGAGCTTGCTTAAAGGCCACGCGAAGGATGCCCCTCAGCTCGATGCCCTGATCAGGGCTCAGTTTATACTGGTTGATTTCTTCTGACCAGATGTTCAAGGCCTGGATGAGGAAGGTATCAACGCCCAGCCGCTCGCAAAGGGGAATCATGTCCGGAATGCTCATGTAGTTAAGACTGCACACCACAAAATGGATGCAGAGTTGCGGTTTCTCCACTCCCAGCTCCACCTTGAGGTCAGCGAGCCTCCTGATGTTGTGGGATATCAGCTCGAACGATGTCCCCGCGCGGATGAAATCATGCACTTCAGGAGTCGGACCGTCAACGCTGAAGGTCACCTTGTCCCAGCCCTTTCGCACGAGCATCTGGATGGACTCAGGCCTAAGGAGGGTCCCGTTGTTGATGATTTCCCCTCGCTTTCCCAAATCCTTTATGCGGGACATGACGGCCATAGCCTTCTTGTGGAAGAAGAAGGGCTCTCCCCCTCCGCATATGTGGAACTCCTCCACACCAAAATCAACGGCCTGCTTGATAAGGTCCAGCCACTGATGCAAGGTGAGTTCGTTCTTTTGGTCCAGGTTGACATCCGGGATGAGCGTTTTCGTGGGGCAGAACACACACTTCAGATTGCAGTAATCAGTGAGGTGTAGCTGGAGCTGATAGGGACGAGGCACAGCATCCTCCTCTGCCTGCGAGAGCCTGTCAGCAATCCTCATGAAGTCACCGTCCCTCCGGGCGGATGGCTTAATATATTCTTTTGCTTGACGCGGCCCCGTAGAAACCCTCAAATAGAAGGGAGCTCCCTAGCTCCACTGGTGTTGTCCAACAAGTGGGGTGATAGGCAGCCCCTGGGATGAAGAAGCGGAAGACCTTCCTCATAAAGTTTGCGGGAGCAATCCTGCACAAAGTGCAGCGACGTGGCATCCGGCTGTACAGCTCGAAGTACAGTTGGCACGACTTCACTCAGCACCAGCACATCGTGCTGCTGGCGGTTCGCCAGCAGCGCGCCGGTATGGGACCGGCGCTTTGTCAGGGAGGATTTGCCCGATTTGACGGCTCTCTGCGAGCATCTTCAGCTAGACAAGGTGCCGCACTTCACCACGTTACATAAGGCCGCGAAACGGTTCTCCCGCGGCCTGATTGATGCGCTCATCGCTGAGTTCCTCGTCGCAAGGAGAATCCGCAGCCTCCACCTCGGCATCGATGCGACAGGCTTCTCGCCTACACATGCCAGCCACCACTACACGCGATGCCTCCTGCGTCCACAACGAAAGTGTGGCCCTGGCAGGCCGCGCACGCGCCGCAGGATGCGGCGCTTCCTCCATCTCACGCAGTTCGTCGAGCTGCGCACGCAGCTCATTGCCGCGGCATCCCCGCGGCGAGGGCCGCGGAATGACTCGCCACTCTTCATCCCCACGGCGAAGAAAGTGCGCGTTCCGCAAAGGGTTGCCGTTGTGGAGGCCGACCGAGGGTATGATGCTGAGAAGAACTTCGCGTGGACCGTCGAGAAGTGGAAAGCTGTACCACGCATCAGGCTCCGCAATGCCTCTCTCTCAGTGGGTCGAACACGAGGAAGGTACCGGAAGGCGGCGAAACGCCGCCTTCATCGGCCTGGCCGCAGGCCGAAGAACCACCGCAACAAGTGCGAGACCGCTTTCTCAGTCATCAAGCGTTGCTTCGGCGAGGCTATCCTCGCCACAAGCGTGAAGATGCAGAACAAGGAAATCCTCTTCAGGCTCCTGGCGTACAACGCCAGGAAGGCAGCAGCTTCGCTGCTGCTAGAGGTTTTCTACGGGGCCCTGTCGCCACAACCTTATTAAGGTCCTTGTCATAGGTTCTCACTCTAGGGCCTCCACCTCCCCGTTTTGTTCTTACTCAACCAAAACGGGGTGGAGCCCCTATTTCCGACTGTCCTTCAGAAGATGACTAACTTCGGACAGAGCCCGCAGGCCAGAAACCTTTTAAATGCCCGAATATCCCGAATACCCTTAAGAATAGCTGATATCGACAGTGCCCACATGCAGAAGATACTCTTGGTGAATCCGCCGGCATTCATCGAGGAGACCTATTCCCGCTATGCGATGGGGGCACCCGAGCTCCCCCCCCTTGGTCTTGCCTATGTGGCGTCCATGGTTCGGCAGGACCACGATGTTCGTATCCTTGACTGCGTCGCCAGGCGCATGGGGCTCAGGCAGTTTTGCGAGGAAGTCCGGCGCTGGTCGCCCGACATCGTGGCGTTCACCTCGACGACCATCAGCTATCTGAAGGCAGTGCGTTGCATGGAGGAGGTCAAGAGAATAGATCCGGGCATCGTCACAGTACTGGGCGGCGTGCACATCAACGCGGCGGCCGAGCAGACCATGGGGGAAAACGCTGGAAAGCTGGATTTTGGGGTCATCGGCGAGGGCGAGCATACCTTCAAGAGTCTCGTGGACGCAATCGACAGGGAACGGCCGTCCGACAGTATAAGCGGCACTGCCTACTATCGCGACAACTCTCCACGGTTCAACGCGCCCAGTCCCCAGATAGCGACAGTGGACACGTTGCCCTTCCCTTCGCGGGACCTTTTCGGTGACCCATCCCAGTATGCGCAGACAGTCACGCGCTCGACAAAAGGTAAGGGGCTATCCCTCAACGCCATCACCAGCAGGGGCTGTCCCTATAGCTGCACCTACTGCGACCAGTGGATGTTTGGACGGAAGTGGAGAGCCCATTCTCCCGATTATGTTCTCAGGGAGGTTGACCATCTTGTCAATGACTTCAATGTGAGGCATATCTCTTTTGAGGATGACACCTTCACAATCATCAAGAAGCGCACCCTCGAGATTTGCAGGCTCCTTGAGGAGAGAAAGTACGACCTCAGCTTCAACATCTGCGCGCGGGTTGAAACCCTGGACGACGAGACCCTTTCGTGGCTCAAGCGGGCAGGGTGCTTCACCATCTTCATGGGCATAGAGTCCGGGGACCCGGAGATGCTGGATTTCATCCATCGTCCGAGCAGGGAAGCGGTCTCCAAAGGGGTGAAGCGCATAAGGTCGCATGGCATCAAGGTCTACGGCTCATTCATCCTCGGCTTCCCGAAGGAGACCCGCCAGAGCGCCCGCAACACTATCGAGTTCGCCAAGTCTCTGGACGTCGATAGCGTCTCCTTCAATGTTTTCACTCCATATCCCATGACTGAACTTGCCAGGATTGCTCCCGAGCATGGAGAATTCCTCTCGGACTGGAAGTACTACTCTGACCATGCGCCCAGGAGGCCATTCGTCCCGCATACCTGGACCGAGAAGGAACTTCTTGAGTTGCAGCGTCAGGCATACAAGGAGTTCTACATGCGGCCAAAGACCATCCTTGCGAACCTCTCCCGCCTGAGAGAGCCCCGGTTCCTGGTGAACGGCCTGGCAGCTCTCAAGATGTTCTATTTCGACACCATCCAGGTGGAGGGCATCGGAGCCGATGCCTGCTAGGAATTCCTCTGCCTTCAAAGGGTATAAAGGGGGAGCTACCGGTCGCGCACCCAGAGAGTAACGAGCGACGTGCCTGATATGGTGAGGACGAACACGGCAGTTGCAGTCAGAGAAATCCCCCCCCCGAGTGTGTTCCAGTGATACAGCAGCAGAGGTATCACCGCAGCACCTACCGGAACACCGAGTAGGATTCGCTCAAGGGAATCAATCCCTGGAACATGAAGCAGGATGCAGTAGCCGGGCAGCACGAGGCAGAACCACAAAGCGAAAGTGAGGGAGAGAGCCGCAACCCAGCCGACGGGAGTGAGCAGCGCCGCCACTGAGCCTAGTAGGAGAATCACTCCAAGAGCGAGCAGCGGCGGGCGCGCCAGCCCTGGACCAAACCTTGCATCCTCTGTTTCCTCACTGTCCATCGGCGTTCACCAGCACCGCGAATTCATCGTTGTTCCACACGACCTGGAGGCCTCGCGCCAGGCTCTCGTTGATGAAGAAACCCATGCATCTGTCATAGTTCTGTCCGAGCCACTTGCCAGTGCCCCGGTACTGTACCATCATGTAGTCAAAATAATCCATCGGAAGGTAGCTGGCCTGCGACGCAAATCCCTCTCTCTTCTCGGGGAGATAATCCTTGCAAAGAGGACCTTCTGTCCACAGGAATGAGTTCCAACCGTGCCGCGCGGTTATGAAACGGATACGGCCGTCTTTATCCGTTGGGGCTCCGCTCCATCCTGCGTTGCATCGTACTGCCCATACGTCTGGATACGTTCCGTTGCACAGCGCGATGATGTTCCCCAGCTGGGCGTCCTTGCTCAGGTCCACGTCTAAGGTATTCCTGTTTGTGAAGTACTGAGGAAACCCATGGATGAACTCGTTGAGGGTGAATACCGTGGCGTCCTTTGGGGTGTGCTCCGATATCCAGGAGATAGCATCCCACATTGTTTGGTCGGCGAGGGGCCTGGAGCCCATCTGTTTGAATTGCGCGTCATTCCCCCTGAGGAGAAAGAACGAAACTGCGAGCACACCTATGAGCACGATAGGCCTGATGAGGCGTTTTCTTCCGGACAGCGCCGTGCTGAGAAGCACGAATGCGCCGAGGGCTGGCACAAGCGCGTAGAAAAAATACCAGCTGTACAGCAGTCTATAAAAGCGGTATCCTGTACCAAGGTGATAGGTCAGCGCCGCCGCCGCGAGAAACACGAGGAAAACGACATATGTGGCGCGCGAGGAGCTAATCCGTGCCTTTGCCAGCTCCTGCCTGAGAAAGACCAGGGCGGGCACGGCCAGCAGCAGCATCGCCCAGGAGAGCCTTACCCGCGGATAGTAGTCGGGTATCTTGCCTGCGCCGAGCAGCGGAGACTGGCCTTTCGCTACTTCTCCGAGGGGGACATTCATCACGACTGGGAAAAAGTGCGCGATGAGCGCAAGGAACACGGCTCCCGTGATAACGGCGTGTAAAATCAGCCTGCGCTTCTCTTTCCGTGCCATCCCAGTGAGCGTGAGCCAACCGCAGGTGAACGCCGCAATGAGCACCGCCTCGAACGCATGCGCGATGAACATCGCCGCGAGAAGGACGCCAGTCAGTGCGCTTGTGAAGAACTTCTGCTTCTCGGTCAGGAGAATTGTCAGCATCAGTGCCGCAGCTGCGAAAAACATACTGATGACGTCCCCCCAGTGTCCAATATAGCTCTTAAAGAGCCACATCGTGGGAGGAAAGAGCGTCAGCGGAAGGGTAAGCAGCGCCGCGTCCATGCTGAAAAGCCTCCTCGCGAGGAGGAACACCAGAAGAGGGAGCCAAATTGTCTCCAGAACCACCATAATCCACTCAAGATGATGGATGTGGACTGTGGTGAACTTTCCCACGCTTGCTGTGAGGATGGCCTGGAGCGGGGGATAGGTGGGGATGACATGGGGGAGCCCCCTCACTGAATCGCTGAAGGTGTAGAGGTCCTCATGCTCTGATACCTGCCGCGCGTGCCAGGTGTATACCAGCGGATCGACCGTAGTGAAGTGCGGTGGGAAACTGTCTTCCCAGCGCCATTGCGAGAAGGGGGCATTGAGTTGAACGAACGCCAGCGCGGCTAGCGCAACCATCACAAACAAGGAAGCGGACAGGCCGAGTCTCACGCAGAGCCGCAGCGGGTGTCAGTATAAAAAACTACCCTCCTCAGAATCGGCGAGTGAACTCAATTACCATGGCGATTGCATGCGGGTGGATGCACCGTCCCGGTTCCGAACCAGTTCCCTGAAGCATCTTCTCCAGCTCTCGTCTTGTGAAAAGAGTGACGTGGACTCCATGGGCCCAGTGATATACGCGATATGCAATTCCGCCGAGACTGCACCGAGGGGCGAGCAGGATGAGTTTACCTCCCGGGGAAGTATGGGCAAGCAGATTGTGGAGCACCATCCCTGGGTCTGCCACAAACTCGAGGGCGCCTGAGCACAGCACCTTGTCAAAGGTCCGTCGCAGGTTTAGCATCATGATATCGGCGACATGGCCAGGCAGGCCCTCTCTTTTCAGTGTCATTATCATCGCCGGGCTGATGTCGACGCCGTATGGTCTCGCGCCTGCCCTCGCGATGAGGCGGGTGTAATAGCCGTTGCCGCAGCCTGCGTCGAGAATCTTTTCGCCAGGCTGCGGGTCCAGAAGAGAAATAACCGCCTCCCTCTCTTTCGCGATGAACAGTCCACGGAGCCCTCCCTCTGGGTCGTAATCATTGCCCATCGCCTCAAAATGGCGGAGGGCATCGTGTTCCTTCATTGTAGGTACTCCACTATGGTGCCGTTCATCATGTCGCGGCTCCACTTGAGGAGCGATTCGAGCGCTCTGATGTGCCCCGTGCCCCCGAACATCCTTCGTCGGAAAAAGCCGCTCAGTTCGGCCGGTGGTGGCGCGAACTCCCATGGATGGAAATACACGAGGAGGTAATCGCTCTTCATGAGCGTCAGCTGTGACGCAGCCAGGAGATAGCTCCTACCAAGCATTTTCCAAGACCAGCTGATAGGCCAGCGCACTCCTGGCACGACAGACACCGGTACCACCCAGATACCGTCTCGTCGATGGATGCCTCGAGGCGAGCCCAGGTTGTTGTACCTCCCAGGAACGAGGGTAGGGTGGAGCGAACTGTCGTACATGAAACCGCATTGTTGCAGCACGTGGTATGGTGGGCGACTCATTCTCGGTCCCCTGAAGCCGACCACCGCTGAGTGGAATCGCCGCTCCATCTCCTTTCTGCCAGTGGTAAGTCCCATGCGCGCAGTCTCATCGGGTATGGAGTGATAGTCGTCTCCATGTCTCAATCCGTGCATCGCGAGCTCATGGCCATCGCCCACGAGCCTATTCACGTTTTTTGGCATGCGGGACGCGAACTCCATGGTGACGAAAAATGTCGCGCGGACACCATACCGCTCGAGCAGGTCCAACGTTGCAGAAAGCCCCATGTCGCCCTGGAGGAATGCATTGTCTTCGCTGACAGGGACCCGTAGCTCCTTGGCGGGGTACTCTTCCACGTCAAATGTCAGGAGAAGCGTTCTCATTGTTCCGACTCTCGGCGAAGGAGAATGATACCAGTACACAGAATAGCAGGGGGAAGAATCCAGCCGTGCAGCGCCACATGGATACCAGCTAGCCCCAGGTAGTAGCCTGCAATACCTGAGATGATGAAGCCCAAGGCAGCGCCCGCGGCTGCTCTTTCAGGAAAGCCTAGGTGGGGCATAAGGCCGAGCAGAAGAGTAGTACCGGGAAGGATAATCATCCAATACAGGGAGCCGAGGTAGCGTTGTACGACCAAGACGCTTTCCCCATAGAAAGTTAGGTGAAACATGGCGGATAGAACCAAGTAGAGCAGCGCATGGCTCTTCATATCGTTGAGCAGGTTTTTTGTAATCACGCTGAGGGCCTCAAGGAATGGGGCTCGATGCAGGCCTCTCCAGGCTTTCTGTTGCGGAGGACTATTCCATAGTCGTTCTGGAAAGTGACGTTCATCCACGGATGCTCGAGTAGCTTCGAGGCTATGTAGAGATTGTACTGCACGAGGATTGGCTGCCTGGATGTCGTGGCGAAGACAAGGTAGTCCATCTCGCAGATGTCCCGCTCGCGATGGAGATAGAAGTCCAGCGGTTCGGTGTCATTGGCGGTCCAGCCCCACCAGAGCCAATTCTGCTTCGCATGGTCCGGGGGAATGATGGTGAAAGGCACAACGTCACTGTTGATGGTGGTGAAGTATTCGCGTTTCACCGACATAGTCTGCAGAGCTCGGATATAATCCTCCGGGAGCACCCGGAGATGATACCGATGCACATTCCAGAGATTGTCTCCGATGAATTCATCGCCGTACATGAAGATGATTCTTGCATCTTGCGGTGTAGTGTCCCTGAGCCATGAGATGAGGTCCCAGAAGGGCTGGCTTGCGATTCCCTCACCTGCCACGGGAGGGGGGGCAGTGAGGAGTATGCCTAGGAGGAGCGCTGCAGAAATGGCCACGGTCCCAGCGCCCACGACGATTTTCGTTTTGAACATCCCCCTCAAAGCGAACCAGAGCGCGAGCCCGACGAAAACGGCGAGATAATACGGCCAGAGTAGCCTGATGAAGAACGCCCGCTTGTCGAGTCCGGTATAATTCGTGAAACCCATCGCAAGCATGATGAATGCGAAGAGCACCACGGGCCACCGTGGCTCATCCTCATGTCTGCTCAGCATCTTTATCAGCAAGTACCCTGCGAGGGCGAGGCCGGCCAGAAGGGGAATGAGGAAGAGACCAAAGTCCCTGAGCTGCAAATATCCCCCTCCGGCTGCCCATTCTGTAAGTACAGGGGAGAACTGGCCTTGGGTCGGGTACCACACATTGAGGAAGATGAGAAGGGTGCGGAAAGAGAGCGCAAGAGCCGCGGCACCCGCGGCCGCGATTCCCAAGAGTAGACTCCAGTTGGAGCGGTCGCTAAGCCAAGAGCCCGCGGCGAACAAAATGAGAAAAAGCGCAGCAAAGGCGAAATAGGCAATATACGTCATGAAGGTCCCCATGAGCGCGACTACGAGCAGGGCCCACCAGGCTATCGTCCGTCTCTGTGAGGAGAGCCAGGCGAGGAGCACCAGCGTCACCTGCCCCGCAATCTGGGGCCAGTGCCCCCATGTATATGCGTTTGATGCTGCCTGGACAAGGAACGAGAAGGGAAACAGGGGCAGCGCGAGAACCGCTGCGTACGGATTGATTTTCCTGAAGGTGAAAAACAGCAGCGCTGCGACCATGAGGGAGGAGAGGAACGCAAGTCCCTGCGCAGTCACATAGGTAGGCAGTCCGGAAAGCCCTGCCCATGACGCCGCGACCTGAAGGAACACTGGTGGGTAGTAGCCGGGAAAATCCGGGTAGATGCCAATGAAATGCTGGATGGGCTCGTGCCTGAAATGGCCGATGCGCAGGATACCGTCAGCCCGTGCCTGGTGCTGGAAAGTGTCTGCCGCAAGGTAGCCATAAGGATGCCCATAGTCCAGCCTGTGATTCAGGATGCGACCGGGGCCTATCCAGAGGAGCGTCGCGAGGGTGGCGCACAGAAGAGCGTAGGACAGCCATTGCTCGCTGAGCCGCAGCTTCATTACGGAAGCGGAAACCGCGCGACTATTTGAATCTAGCGCACGCAAAGCTCATAAAGAGCAGCGTCGCCATCCGTGCTGTGGCACCAATCAGCATAGGGATTGTAGGAGTGGGGAGGTGGGGAACGAACTACCTAAGGACATGTCTGCAGATACGTGGCATCACCACATCCTGGCTATGTGCCCGCTCGGACTCGACTCTGCGGCGCGCTTCCCAGTTGTGCCCACGCACGAAAGCCACAACTTCCCTGGGGAGCATGCTGGCGGACGACTCTCTCGACGCGATTATCATCGCCACTCCCGGCAGCACCCATGCGGCCCTCGCGAAGCAGGTCCTCCAGGCGGGGAAGCATGCTCTCATTGAGAAACCCGTCGCGTTCTCGCTGCACGAGGCCGAGAGGCTGGCGCGCCTTGCTGGTAAGAATTCCCTCACGCTCATGGCCGGGCATATTCACCTGTACAATTCTGCAATTCACAGGCTGAAAATGGATGTCGTGGCGGGAAAGGTGGGGAGGGTACTCTGGCTTGACTCACGGGGGACCGGAGGCCCTGTAAGGGCGGATATGAGCGCGCTGTGGGATTACTGCCCGCACGACATCTCCATCCTTCGCTTTCTCCTTGGCCACCCTCAACGCGTAACAGCCCATGGAGTGTCCTTTAGGCAGCATGGCATCGAGGATGTGGTGACTCTGACACTTAACTTCAGGGGAACGACATTCGCATCGGTCCTGGGGACCTGGCTGCACCCGGAGAAGAGGCGTTCTCTCGTCCTGATAGGCACAAAAAGGAGTGCGTTCTTCGATGACTATGCCACCCGGAAACTGGTGTACCGCACCGGAAACTACTCTTTCACGTCCCCGAAGCTATCTTCCGGCCGACCCCTGACGTTGCAGATTGAGGAATTCGTTCGCTGCATCCGGACTGGCAGGGAGCCGCTTACTGGGCCACGCGAGTTCACGGGTGTTACGGCTGTCCTAGAAGCGGCTCAACAATCGCTAGCCACAGGAAAACCGGTCTCTATCCCACAAGGTTTATAATGGCCACGCAAGGTCTGCGAGCCCATGCGCTGCCGTATTTGCGACCATCCTGCGCCAGAGAAGTTTCTCTCCCTGGGAACCCTTCCCCTCGCGAACAACTTCCTCAAGGCGGAGGATTTTTCGCGTCCGGAGCCTCGTTATCCTCTTGAGCTGGCCTTCTGCCCCCAGTGCAGCCTGGTCCAACTCACCGAAGTGGTGCCCCCTGAGGTGATGTTCAGGCACTACGTCTATGTCACATCCACCACAAAGACATTTCAGGAGCACTTCCGCATCCTTGCCGAGGAAGTGACCCGGATAGCTACGCTCTCTCCAGGGGACCTTGTTGTGGATATCGGGAGCAATGACGGCCTCCTGCTGAAGAGGTTCAAGGCGCTCGGTGCGGCTGTGGTGGGCATCGAGCCGGCGGCGAACCTTGCCAAGATGGCAGAGGGCTCCGGGATAGAGACCGTGAACGCGTTCTTCGGAAAGGACGCAGTGGATGAGGTACTCCGGAGACACGGCAAAGCCAGAGCGATTACTGCCACCAATGTCTTTGCCCACATGCATGACGTCAAGAGTGCGGTCACGATGGTAAAGGAGCTGCTCGCCGAGGAGGGCGTGTTCGCGATAGAGGTCCAATCCCTTCCAGATATGCTTGAGAAGATGACTTTCGACAATATTTATCATGAGCATCTCTCCTATTTTAGCGTGCTCTCACTGACAGAGCTCTTCCAGACTGCGGATATGGAGATATTCCACGTGGAGCATGTTGAGAGTCATGGAGGCTCCCTCCGTGTCTACATCCAGCAAAAGGGGGTGAAACGTCGCGCCGAGCCTTCGGTCGAGAGATTCCGTGAGCGCGAGCGTTCGGTGGGAATGAAGGACATCCGGATTTATCGTGACTTCGCCCGGCGTGTCACGGAGGTGCGCGACTCACTCGTCCAGCGGGTGCGGTCCATCCGTAGCGAGGGAAAGACCATCGCGTGCTACGGAGCTCCAGCGAAGGGCAACACCTTGCTCTGTTACTGCGGGCTCGGCAACGAAGAGCTGCAGTTTGTGGTGGAGGACAATCCCCTCAAGGTGGGGCTGTACACGCCTGGCTCCCACCTGCCCGTGGTCGACCGGAGCGTCCTCGAGGACCGCCCCCCAGACTGGCTACTCATCCTGGCCTGGAATTTCGCTGATGAGATAGCAAGCAAGACGCAGCACCTTCGGGAGCGAGGCGTGCGCTTCCTCGTCCCGTTGCCCAAGCTACGTGAGATAGGGAAACCTTCTTAAATGAAGGCCCTTCCCCCCATGCCATGCCCAATGAGACCGTTCGACACGTTTCTCCTGCCTTTAAGGATGAGCGGGGTATCATCGCGAATGTTCTAGAGGAGCCCATAAACCACGTGGCAATTATTACCTCAAAGAAGGATTCCGTCCGGGGGAACCATTACCACCCTGAACAGATACAGTATGTGTATCTGGTGAGCGGCCGGTATGAGAGTGTCTCCAAGGACCTGCGCGTGACGGATGCTAGGGTCGAGAAGGTCCTGGTGGAAGCGGGCTCTCTTGTGATTACTCCCCCTATGATTGCCCATGCCATGCGCTTCCTTGAGGATTCCACCCTGCTGAACCTCACCACCGGGCAGCGGGAAAGTCACGATTACCCAGAGCATACCAAAGAGTACAAGCTGCTATGAGCATCATTGAGGGGGATATCAAGGAGATTGCCCAAGGCATCCTCCCTGAGGCTCGTGCCCTGGAAGGATCAACGTTGCTCATCACGGGTGGGGCTGGCTTTCTGGGCAAGTACTTCATCGGAGCCATTGACTATCTCAACCGCCGGCATCTCAGAAGGGCGTGTACAGTCATCTCCGTGGACAACTTCATCACGGGAATGGACTACTGGTTGAGTCCCGGTCCCCACTTCAAAACGCTCCGGCATGACGTGAAGGAACCCCTAAAAATAGACGGCGACGTGGACTACATAATCCATGCAGCGGGAATCGCCTCACCGAAGTTCTACCGTATATACAAGCTGGAGACTATCGAAGTCGCCACCCTGGGAACCTGGAATATGCTGAAACTCGCGCGTGAGAGAAAAGTGAAGAGCATGCTTTCCTTTAGTTCGAGTGAAGTCTACGGAAATCCAGACCCGCGTTTCATCCCGACTCCGGAGACCTATTTTGGGAACGTCTCCAGCGTTGGACCCCGCGCGAACTACGATGAATCCAAGCGGCTTGGTGAGACTCTGTGCCGGACCTATTTTGAGAGCTTCGGCACCCCCGTGAAGATGGTAAGGCCATTTAATGTTTATGGTCCAGGGATGCGAGCTGACGACTATCGAGTCATACCAAATTTTGTGGCCTGTGGTCTCGCAGGCAATCCACTCCCAGTCTATGGGGATGGCTCTAACACCCGCACATTCTGTTACATCACTGATGCCATCACAGGCTTCTTTAAGGTCCTGCTGTCTGGCATGGATGGCGAGGTCTTCAACGTGGGGAATGACAAACCCGAAATCTCCGTCTCGAATCTCGCAGGGATGATTTCTGCGCTTCTCAGCGGGGCCCGGGTGGAGAACACCAGAGGCCTGAATGACGCCTATGCCAACAGCGACCCAAGACGGAGATGCCCGGATCTCACAAAGATACAGACTTCTCTCGGCTACAATCCACATGTCCAGCTCGAAACCGGCCTGCTGCGATTCATCCAGTGGGCTCGCCAGGAGCAAAGCTTCCTGAAAACCGCTCAGGAAGCCCCCGTCCTAGAAAAGCGGTAGCGAATCATTGTCTTTAGCGCGGTGATTCCATCCCTCCAGCTGATTTTCTTGCCTTCATCGAACGACCGGGGGTGGTAACTTATCGGCATCTGCTGGATGACGTGACCTGCACGAACCAACTTGCACATAAGCTCGATATCGTACTCAAAGCGGTCCGACATCACCTCTATGTTCTTTATGATATCAGCGCGAAACATCTTGTAGCAGGGCTCAGAGTCGGTGAGGTGCGTCCCGTACAGGAGATTGAAGAGGAAAGTCAGCCCGATGTTGCCCAACCAGTGGACGGGGTGCATCGTGCGCTCCCTTCCTATGAATCGGAAGCGCAGGCTCTCAAATCGTGAGCCGAACGTCACCTGAGCCTTTTCCTCAAGAAGGGGTTGCAGCAGTTTAGGGAGGTCATTGGGATCGTACTCCAAATCTGCATCCTGGAAGACCAGGAAATCTCCAGTGGCAAGAGCGATACCCGCTTTGAGAGCGGCCCCCTTCCCCTGATTTCTCACGAAACGGATAATCCTGTGCCGCTTCTCGAAGGTTCGCACCACCTCTCCCGAGCCGTCGGTGGAGCAGTCATCCACGATTATAATCTCCTTTTCTACCTCCCCCAGGTTGACGTCCTCGACTCGGCGGACAAGTTCCAGAAGCGTGCTCTGCTCGTTATACACCGGAATTACTATCGAAAGCTTGTGACGCAAGTGGTTTCCTCGTACACGGCGGCTGTCCGTAGTTGCCTTATATACTTACCTCCCCCCAGGAAGGATTTGGGCGATGAGCGTCTCAACGGTTCGCTCCAGCGTATGCATCTCTCTGAAGTACCGGAGCGCCTCTCTGGACATGCGGGAGAATCCAGGACCGTCCGCGAAAAGCCATTTCACCTTGCTTTGGATATCCTCTACGTGTGGCAGCACGAAACCGTGGCCGAAGCGCGCGAAGAGGCCGTCGGGATCGACCCCTGTAGAGATGATGGGAGTACCCACCATTGCTGACTGGATGAATGTATTGGGGAATCCCTCCATGAGGGAAGTATTAATCAGGACTCGGGCCGAAGAGAATAGCTGCTGGATGTCCTCAAAAGGCAGGCCCTCAATCACCCTCAGATTGCCAATCTCCCGGGCCCTATTCAAAAAAGCTTTGCTGGCTCCTGGCACTACCATGACACATTCCCTCTCCGGAAGGCTTCGGGCGATATCCAAGAAGAACTCTGGACGTTTCCACGAGACGAAGCGCCCCACCCACAGTATGGTGGTCCGTCTCCTCTTACCAGCTCCGGTCTGAGATGGGAAGGCGTTGTAGCAGACAAAGAGTTTTTTCCCGAGTCCATGAGCCTCCAAGGCCGTCTTCTGCTCACCGTGCTGGCACCATATCTTACTTGTAAGACGACGCAGGACGAGGCCGAAAAAGAAACGTTCGACTACGTTCCCTCCCGTCGCCCGATTGGTGCAGAGTTCAGACTCGATATCATGGGCGATGCGGTACACAAATGGGATGCCCAAGGACCTGCAGCAGAGTGCAGCCCACATTGTAGGGCGGGAAGCTATAGTCCCAATTACCACGTCCGGCCTGATGCGTCGCAGGGTGGCCCGCAGGTTCTTCAGAGGGAGGAAAACTATGCGTTCATGCGTTGGAACTCCACCGCAGATGACAGTCACATCGAAGCCCCTCGCCGCTAGTGCCTCGGCGAAGAAGCGGAACTGCAGTTCGGCCCCCCCAGGGACCGCATCCCTACCGTACGCCCGGTACGCTGAAGCCAGCACGAAGCAAACGTGCTTCCTTCCCATGGCGGGGAAAGAACGAGAAGCATTTAAAAAGCCATTCACTCCTGGGCCGCTATGAGAACGCCGCTTCGCATCCTGCTCGTCACCGAGCATTTTCCGCCGGAAACGCACGGCGGAGGGGAAGTAAGCGCTCAACTTCTCGCAGATGCTCTTTCCTCCCGGGGCAACGAGGTCCATGTCCTCACCTCCGGTGCGCCCGGAGAGAGTGTACTCAACAATGTGATTATCCACCGTACTCTCGGACCCAGCCGGAGCCCATCCTCATTGTGGTCAAGCCTGCTGAGGATGTGCGTGCTGCCCAGAATCATCCGCAGACAAGTGAGAAGTCTTGATGCATTACATAGGTTCGATGCCATCCACTTCCTGAATGTGGTAAGCCTGCTGGGCAGTCTGCCGGGAAGGCAGGGCCAGTACGCCACCATCAACAGCCATCAGGCTTTCTGTCCAAAGGGAAACCTCTTTTTTATGGAGCGGGAACCGTGTGCCGGATGCGTCCCCCTGAAATATCTCCGCTGCATGGCATCATCACGATATGTGGGTAAGGTGCGTGTGCCGTGGTGGCTTCGGTTGAATCCCCTTTTTCTGTTGCTACTGTATCTCAACTACCTGCGTTTCAGGCGAGGGCTGCGCAATGTCCTTCCCGTTGCGGTGAGCAACGATGTGGCAGCCCGGCTCTCGGCACAATGTCCCGGCTGCCCCGTCATCCCAAATTTCCCCCCTACCTTCAGGAGCAGCCCGTCTCGCCGCCGGACAAAGGTGAGCATTGTTTATCTTGGTTCTCTGGAGGCAATCAAAGGTGTTCATCTCCTGCTAGGGGGCTATCGGATGCTGCCTCCTTCCCTTGCGAAGAAGACTCGCCTCATTATAGTCGGCGATGGTCATGAAAGAGCCGCTCTAGAGGCGAGTGCACCTCCCGGAGCCCTATTTGTGGGCCATCTCTCGGGAGAGAAGGCGTGGGGGATTCTTGCAAAAAGTGACATTGTCGTGCTTCCGTCACTGTGGCCGGAGCCGCTTTCAAGGGTCCTGCTGGAGGCAGCCGCCGTAGGGAAGGCAGTCATTGCGACCAACCTGGGTGGAAACCCTGATGTGATTGGGGATGCTGGTCTCCTAGTTGAGCCATCTGAGCAATCGTTAGCCGAAAGCCTGCAACGGCTTGTCAGCCAATCCTCCTTGAGACACACGCTTGGCCGGAAACTCCGCAAGCGCTATCTTGCCCATTTTTCCCGAGAGGTTCTGCTCAACCAGCTTGAGCGTCTGTACCATCAACGCGACGTAGTATGACAATAGTTGGACTGGCGAAGTCAATGCGGGGTCTGAAACCGAGGAGTGCTCGCTGCTCGAAGCGACCCACCTCTTGATATCCGGGATGGGCGCCGCTCAACAGAGTCTCATAGAATCTTGTCCGCTCGTTCTTGCCCTCAAGGAATCGGTTATAGAACAGGCTGGTCAGAACGAGATAATCTGGACCTGATATGGAAAGCCCATCTGCCTCCTTCTGGAATTCGGTGCCAGTGACTGCAAGATTGCGAATGAACCCGATGTAGACCGGCTCCGTCCTCTCTGGAAACTCGGGCAGATAGGGGGGCTGGTGGGATAAATATCCAATGCTTGCCCCCCTTGGCACATGAAGTTCCAGCCAATCAGTGGCCGCATAGCGAGTGTCATGAACGAACGCCATGATGACTGCAGAGGCGATGAAGACAGCCATCGCCATCACCCCCCCGTACAGGGCCGCCTTCAACCAACGCGCCCGGAGAAGGGATGCTACCTTCACGATGAACCAACCTGCAAGGAGACCCAGTGATGGTACTAAGGGTATGAGGAAGCGCGACGGCGTGGTTGTCCACGGGCCGATGGACAGGAAATAGTAGAAAAGTGGCCAGGCAACAAGGTGGGCTCTCAGCAGCCAGATGGAATCCCGCCGACTTCGACCTTTCAAGAGCATTAGGAGAATCGTAGCTAGTCCTGCCAAGGCTGGCAGAAGTGTCGTGATTGGAAGAGCAGCGACTAGGGTCATCGCATGCGCAATCCACCCTCTTTTAGGAGTGACCTCCGGTGTCCAGTCATCGGTTCTCGCTCCCTTGCCCCACACCTCTAGATGGTGGTGGGACATGGTGGTATTGAGGACCTTCCTGAAGGATAGAACAGGCCACGGATTTGCCAGAAGCCCAACAAATCCGATGATGGCTATCAGCAGTATAAGGCTTCTCAGGTGCCTGTGATGCCGCGGTCCGGCAAGCCACGTAAGGAACATGAACATTGCGCCAAAGATTGCGGTGTATTTCGAAGCAAGTGCAAGTCCGACGCAGACGGCAGAAAGGAAAATATCTCTCCTTGAAGCGTTCTCCAAGTATCCCTGCTGGAAGAGGAATGACAGCCACAAAAACAGCGCCAGATAGATTTCCACTGTGGCGAATCTCGCATGGGGGAGGAACAGTGGGGAAGTGGCGGTGAGCAGGGTGCCTACAAGCGCGGCCTCCTCTCCCAAAACCTTTCGTCCCACAAGAAATGCAACAGAGAGGACCAGCAGCGCGGCTATTACCGACATAGCCCTTACCCCCGGCAAGACATTGGTCATGAAAGAATTTGGTACGGTGGAGAGAGATGAAAATTGTGCAGGAAGGCTTCGAAGCGCGGTGAGCATTTCTGGATGGAAAAGGGTAAGGTAACCATAATATGGAATAAGGGGGATTGCACCAATATACATTGGCAAAGAAGGGTTGTTGTAGTAATGTGGGTCTGGACTGCCCGATTGGGCCATCACGAGAATCACTCGTACGAACTCGTCCGGATGCCATAATGCAGGCGCTCCCCAATTTAGGTGGACGACGAAGAGGAAAGTGGCTACCAGCAGCACAGGGACGAGGGGATGCCTCGTTATACTCCTTTTCACTGCGTGGGTAGTCATATGTCTGTCCTGCAACTGGCTGTCATTTATATTAACTCTTCTCGTCCAGAGGCTCTGTAAACAATCGAGAAGTTTGATTTACTGGCGGTTTCTGTTGCTTGAGGAGTCCGATGTGGTTATGGGGCACTATTCCCTTCAATCTGACCTGCTTTCTTACCCCTGTCCTCTTTCCTCCTCCGTTGTTCTTGAGGGCTCACGCTAGGGCAACGCGTCTCAGCGTGACGAGCTGGTAGAGGTCAAAGGCAAAGCTGGTGAATATATTCTTGATATGAACGCGTGCGAGCGTCGTCACGAAGGTGACGCCTCCGTGGAAGACCCCCTTGATGACTGCGAAGGGCCGTTCACCCTTGGAGCGGGTCCTGGAGATGCGCCGATTGCGACGCTGCTCTCCACCATTGAGCTTGCGGCCTCGGACTGCGCGCTGCATGGTCTCGTCTCGGACTCCCTGCGGGAGTTCGGTTCCGAAGTATCCCTTGTCGCGGAATGCCGCGACATCACCCTCTTTCACGAGGTTAATGTCGTTGGTGCTCGCGGTTGTCGTCTCGATCGAGCGGATCAGACCGTGGGTGACGTCCGGCTTGGTGTGGAGCTTGTAGCCAAAATGAATCTCCTTCCCCTTGACGGCGTAGGTGCTATCCTTGTCCATGTGCGCGCGCTGCTTTGGGGTGTACTCTATAGGTTCTCCCTTCTTCTCCGCTGCTTTCTCCCGGGCCCGACGGGCCCGGCCGTATTCAGCTTCGATGAAGCTTGCATCCTGGATGACGCCTTCCTTGATGCGATATCCCTTCTCATCGAGCTGCCTCTGGAGTTCAGCCAAGATTTTCACGTCCGCACGCGCTTCCTGCAGACGGTCGCGTGCCTTCCATATGGTCGTAAAATCAGGCACGGTCTCAGGGAAGCCGAGAAAATTGCGAAAGCTCAGCCGGTCGTTGCACTGGTACTCAAGCTCCTCATCGCTCAGCCCGTACCAACCCTGCAGGAGCAGGGTTCTGACGATGACGAGTTCATCGGTATGTGGACGACCACCGGCAGCGCAACCGTCGCGGTACACTTTTCGCACGAGGAGCCGGAAAGGTCTCCAGTCGATTTGCTGCCGCATGAGTTCCAGACGGTCGCCAAGGCCTTGAACTTTCCATCAAAAATTGGGACGAATGGCACCGTAGAAATCCTCAAATAGAAGGGAGCCCCCAAGCTCCACTCATGTTGTGAAACAAGTGGGGTGATAGGGAGCCCCTAGGATGAAGAAGCAGAAGACCTTCCTCATAAAGTTTGCGGGAGCA
>Ga0209542_10005193_pt1 | contig 26220 bp, 24 predicted proteins | sample RifCSPhighO2_01_FD_184028 | JGI IMG/M metagenome (GOLD analysis project Ga0209542, IMG submission 184028) | Soil microbial communities from Rifle, Colorado - Rifle CSP2_plank highO2_0.1 (SPAdes) (version 2) | ecosystem: Environmental > Terrestrial > Deep subsurface > Rock core/Sediment ...
TGCAATGGCATCGCTCATTGTTCTTGTTCCTGTGACGATTCTTCTGATGCGCTTCATCCGCAGCGACATCGCTCGCGAATCGATCAAGAGCGAGCTGTGGGTGCGGCGGTGGGCCTTGGTATTGACCGTGTTTGTTGCGGCTGCGGCGGTCGTGGGTGATCTCATAACGCTTATCAACTACTTTCTCGGAGGCGACCTCACGACGCGGTTCGTCCTTAAGGTCATCGTGCTTCTTCTCGTAGCAGGCGCGGTGTTCCTTCATTTTCTTGCCGACCTGCGTGGCTACTGGAGCGCGAATTCGTCCCGCGCAAAGACGGTTGGGATTGCCGCGGGCGTTGTCGTCCTCGTTGCTATCGTGTCCGGTTTCTTCATTCTCGGGTCGCCCACGGAAATGCGATTTGTTCGTTTCGACAACCAAAAAGTGAGCGACCTGCAGAACATCCAGTGGCAGATCGTGAACTATTGGCAGCAGAAAGAAAAACTTCCGATGTCGCTCGAAGAAGCCAAAGATCCTCTTGGGGGATATGTTTTTCCTGTCGATCCGCAGAGCGGAGAGCCGTATACCTATGAAGTCACGGGACGCCTCTCCTTCAAACTGTGTGCAACATTTAACAAAGAGGGAGTAGGAGATCCATATATGGCGCGACCTATCGTAGCCGCTCCAGCAACCGATAAAGGTCTTGAAGGGGATACCTGGCAGCACGGTGCCGGAGAAATGTGTTTCGAGCGGACGATTGATCCGGAGCGCTATCCGCCGTTCAGCAAACAGGCGCTGCGCTAGCCTGCCTGTTTGCGCATATTGAGGCGGTAGCGTTGGTAGGCGAGCAGCGCCCACAATGTAGCGATTATTCCCGACATGACGCACGAGAACCAAAGTGCAAGCATGAAGTATACGAACGAGAGGGTATAGAGTCCGGCGGAGGTAAATACGGATGTTGACAAGGAAGGTTTATTTTCCTTATGCAAAACTGACGGGATGAGAGAAATCGCAAAGACGATCTGCACTCCGGCAATAACCCAATCCTGCCACATGGATTGTTAGTATACAGTATATGGTATATGGTATTTCGTATTCACCATGAACAGGTACAATCACCGGAAGATTGAAAGGAAATGGCAGAACGCGTGGGCGGAAGCCAAGCTGTACGAGACGCCGGATGTCGCTAAAGGGAAAGATAATTTCTACCTGCTGACGGAGTTCTCATATCCTTCGGGCAATCTCCACGTAGGACACTGGTATGCGTTCTCGGTGCCAGATATTTTGGCCCGAATGCTGCGCATGCAGGGAAAGAATGTTCTCTATCCCACGGGCTTCGATGCGTTCGGCCTTCCCGCCGAGAACGCGGCCATCAAACACAAGCTCAATCCACGCACGTGGACAGAGAAGAACATGGCCTACATGAAGAAGCAAATCGAGAGCATGGGGACCTCGTTCGATTGGTCGCGGCAGATCGTCACGTGCGATCCGGCGTACTACAAATGGACGCAGTGGCAATTTTTGCAATTTTTCAAGAAAGAGTTGGCATACCAAAAGGACACGCCGGTGAATTGGTGTCCGTCGTGCAAAACGGTGCTCGCGAATGAGCAGGTCGTAGATGGAAGATGCGAGCGGTGCGAGACAGAAGTCGTGCAAAAGCAGATGCTCCAGTGGAATCTGAAGATCACCGACTATGCCGACCGGCTCATCGACGATCTCGAGAGCTTGAATTGGCCCAAGCCGATAAAAGAAGCCCAGCGCGCATGGATCGGCCGCTCCGAGGGCGCGGAAATAGATTTTCCACTCGCCATCGAGGCGGACAAGAAGAAATACATGTACGTTATCTTGCACGGATATCAGTGCCCGCCCGACATACCGCGCTACAACTACTGGAAGGCGGAACTCGAAAAGCAGGGCCACAAGGTCATCGTTCCTGCGCTGCCGAATCCGGACATGCCATCGGAAGAGAGCCAGGTGGCAGCTGCACTCGCGGCCGCGGAATACAATGAAAACACTGTGCTTTTCGGCCATAGCCTGGGCTGCGTGGTCGCGATGAAGGTCGTCGAGAAACTCAAGAAGCCAATCGCGCGACTTGTGCTCGCCGGAGGATTCGTCGACAGAGATTTCAAAGATAAACCCCGCCCGTTCGACAAGAGCTTCACGTGGAAATTCGATGGCGCGAAGATACGGAAGAACGCGAAGACGATACAGATACTGCATGATCCGAGGGATTACGCCGTGAGCGAGGATCAGCTTAGGCGACTCGAAGGCGTGCTTGGCGTTAAGGCAGTCCGTTTGGACTCCGAGCATCCTCACTTCACAGGCGATAGAGAACTTACGGTGTTGCGTTGGCTACGTCCGACAATAACCGTCTTCACGACGCGCGCCGACACACTCTTTGGCGGTACGTATCTCGTGTTGGCGCCTGAACACCCATGGCTACAGGAAGTAAAAAGGCAAAAGGCAAAAGGCAAAAGTGTAATTCAAAATTGGGAGGAAGTGGAGAAATACATCGCACAAGCAGGTAAAAAGACGGAGCGTGAGCGGCAGGAGAGTAAGGAAAAGACAGGAGTTGAGCTCAAGGGTGTCTCGGCCATCAATCCCGCGACAGGAAAAGACATTCCCGTGTGGATCGCCGATTTCGTCATCGGCACTTATGGCACAGGCGCTGTTATGGGCGTTCCAGCCCACGACGAGCGCGATTTTGAGTTTGCGACGAAATTCAGCTTGTCCGTTAAAGAGGTTATAGAGCCTCTGTACATTATTAAACAGGGTGTCGATGTTGTGCGTTCTGGCATGCCACTGCAGAAGAGAGAAGCCATAAATTGTATTTTGAAAAACCCGAAGAATGGGAAATTCCTGCTTCTCAAATGGAAGAATCTACCGTGGGTGACATTTGTCACGGGAGGTATTGATAGCAACTCGCCGGAGGAAGCAGGACTACGCGAGATACGAGAGGAGACCGGGTATAAGAATATTCGCTTCGTGCGTTCAATAGGGGTGCCTCTGCACTCTCACTTTTATCATGTTAATAAAAAGGTAAACCGCTGGGCACGTAGTCAGACGCTTTATTTCGAGTTGGTTGATGACGAATATGATTTGTTGAGTCCGGAAGAAGCCGCTATTCATGATGTGTACTGGTTTACAGAAGAAGAGATTGAACAACAGCTCACAGTTCCCGACATGACTGCGGGATGGCGACGATTTCGAGGTACAGAGAAAGCGTACGTAGGAGAAGGCTACCTTTGCAATTCTGGAGAATTTTCCAGAATAGAGAGTGCTGAGGCACGGACCGCTATCGCCAAAAAGTTCGGAACTCTGAAAAAGACGTACAAAATGCGCGATTGGGTCGTGAGCCGTCAGCGCTACTGGGGCGTGCCGATTCCGATTACCCACTGCCCGAAGTGCGGGCCGCAAGCGGTGCCCGACAAAGACTTGCCGGTCAAATTGCCGGATGTGAAAGACTATCTGCCCGACGGGCGAGGGAAGTCACCTTTGGCGAAAGCTAGAGAGTGGGTCGCCGCAAAGTGCCCGAAGTGCAAAGGGCGTGCGGAGCGGGAGACGGATACACTCGATACGTTCGTGGATTCCTCGTGGTACTTCCTTCGCTATACCGACCCAAAGAACAGTAAACAGTTTGCAGCAAACAGCAAACAAAAGAATTGGATGCCGGTGAATCTCTATTCCGGCGGCGCGGAGCATACGACTATGCACGTGCTCTACAGCCGCTTCTGGCACAAGGCGCTCTATGACCTGAAGCTTGTAGCCGACAAGGAGCCGTACGTCCGCAGAATGAACCGGTCTCTCATTTTAGGGCCAGACGGCCAAAAAATGTCCAAATCTCGGGGGAATGTCGTTGATCCCGATGAGGTCGTGAAGCGGCTCGGCGCGGACACTGTGCGCATGTATTTGGCCTTCATAGGGCCTTACAACGAAGTCTCAAGTTATCCGTGGAATCCCGACGGCGTCGTCGGCATCCGCCGCTTTTTGGAGAGAGTTTGGCGGATCCAATATGGGGGTTTCGTAAACCCGAATTTGTTAAATTCGGGTTTACGAAACCCGAACATTGGGAACTCGAATGTTGAGTCGCTTTTGCATAAGACAATCAAGAAAGTCGGTGAGGATATCGCAGCGATGAAATTCAATACGGCCATCAGTGCGCTCATGATCTTCTTGAACGCTGTAGAGAAAGAGAAACAGATTGCAACAGACGAATGGAGTACATTCCTGCGGCTGCTCGCGCCTTTTGCGCCGCATACTACCGAAGAGCTCTGGAGCACAATGGGCAACAAAAAATCCATTCACCTCTCGAAGTGGCCTGCATATGACTCCGAAAGACTTCGAGACGACACGGTGACGATAGCAATTCAAATGAATGGCAAGACTCGCGGCACGGTTGAAGTTCCGGCCGATGCAGATAAAGGCGCGCTTGAACAAGCGGCACGCGGAGCAGTCGCGGCGCGACTGGAAGGGAAGCGAGTGGTTCGCACCATTGTTGTTCCCAATCGTCTTGTGAATTTTGTTATAGAGGAATGAAATGTGAGCTATATGAAGATTTATTCACCTGTATAAATATTCATACAGACTCTTATTGTCTTTTGAAAAGACGCGGACCTTCGGATGTATCTTCGACCACGTAGTTCATTTTTTGGAGATCTCTCCGCAGGAAGTCTGCTTGTTCCCAGTTTTTCTCCTTTCGCGCCGCTTCACGTGCATCAATGAGCGTACGAATGCGCTCAGGCAGATCGACGATTTCGACTGGCACACCGAACATTTTTTGGCAGAGCATTCCTGCGAGCTCATCAGATTTTTCAAGTCCGAGGCCGAGTATGGTATCGGCGTCAAGTATTCCCGCACGGACGTCCGCGCCGGAGAGATCACGGCTTTTGATCATCTCCCACAAGATTCCCAGGGCTCCGGGCGTATCGAGGTCGTCGTTAAATCGCTCATACATCTTTTTTTGCCATGTGATCGGCACCTTTCCTTTTTTCTTTTCTGCGTCGACAAGCCGCCGCAGCTTTAAAAAGGAGGTCTGTGCCGCTTCAAGTGCGGTCCACGTAAAGTTGGCAGGAGTGCGGTAATGCGCTCCCAAAAAGAGATAACGCAAGGAGAGGGGATGAAAATCACGTTCGACGATTTCGGATAGGTAGACGACGTTCTGTTCTGACTTCGCCATTTTACCGCCCTCAAATTGGATGTGCGCACGGTGCATCCAGAAACGCGAGAGCGGCTTCTTGCCGGTTGCAGACTCCGACTGGGCGATCTCGTTGTTGTGATGGATCGCGATGTGCTCCATGCCTCCCGTGTGGATATCGATACGCTCGCCGAGAGTCGCGCGTATCATCGCCGAACATTCGATATGCCAGCCGGGAAAGCCCTTACCCCAGGGCGAATCCCATCCTATTTTTTCGTTACGTTTCCAAAGCGCAAAATCCGTCGGGTTCCGTTTTGTTGCCTTCGTTTCGATACGCGCATGCTCGCTTGGTTCGCCGGTGATGCCGCCCAAGATGCCGTAGGTTGGAAAGCGGGGCGTGTCGAAATACACGCCATCCTCAGCACGATATGCATAACCCTTTTCCTCAAGTGTTTGGACCATAGCGATCTGCGCGGGAATGTAGTGAGATGCGCGCGGGAACGTGATGCGTTCGGTATCGACGTTGAGCTTCTGGAGATCGTGAAGGAAGATTTTCGTGTAGCGCTCGGCAAGCTTTGCCATGTTCTCGAGTGTTAGTTCGAGCCCCTCGCGCCTGAGGCCCTTACTCATTTTGTCTTCACCTTCGTCTGCGTCGGAGGTGAGGTGGCCCACGTCGGTGATGTTAATGACCTGCTTAACCGAAAACCCATTATATTCAAGAGTTCGACGAAGAATATCGGCGAAGACGAACGCCGAGAGATTGCCGATATGCTGAACGTCGTAGACGGTCGGACCGCAGTTGTACATGCGAACGGTACGTACCCCCAGAGACAGAGTAAATTCCTCTTTGGTCTTACTGAGCGTGTTGTAGATGTAAAAGGGCAGTGTTGGCCGCTTCAACTTCTCGAAGAGAGATGGCAACCATCTCATGACCTCACTGTAACGTTATATGCCATACGTTGTACATGTTCACAGCCATTTGCGATGCTTGAAATACCACAGCATGAGCGCGCCCGCCATGACTACCGCGCCGACGATGATCCAGAAATCATACGGTCTTCCTATAATCGGGTTGGACGTGGCGTTGATGTCGAAGATCGCGACAAAGAGCGAGAGCGGGAAGGTGAGGAGCGCCATAATGGTGAGTGTTCGCATTGTTTCGTTTTCCTTGGTCGAGAGAAGCGAGTTGTTTGTTTCGCGCAACTCGTGCAGTAAATCGGTATGCCGCATGATGTGGTTGTGTACACGGTAGTATTCGTTCGCGAGCGCGCGAAGATAGGGAGAAAACGGTTCCCCGAAGAAACCAATACCATCACTTTCCAGGGCCTTGAGGACTTCCCGATGGGGTTCGATCGTCTGACGTAGGTTCAGAAGGTCGCGCGCGGAGCGTGAAATGGCTCTGACCATCTCAACCTCGCGTCCCGCGAAGATGCTTTCTTCGGTATGGAGGAGGTCTCCTTGGATGTGATCGATCTCGTGCTCGATACCTCGATAGAGTTTCTTAAGCATGTAGAAAAAGAGGAATCCGGCATGCTCTCCGACCTCGGTCTTTTCCAAGACTGAACTGACCTCGAATACCTTGGAGAATTTGTGAAGGGGATCGACGGTGTCGTAATGCGTTGTAATGATGAAATTGCGTCCCACGACAAAATCCACTTCTTGTTCGATCGAGGTGTGCGAATGGCGCAAGGCCGGAAAGTGGAGGATTATGTAAGCGTAGGTGTCATGAAATTCGACGCGCGGCTTCGTGGAAGGAAGAAGAAGCTCTTCTGCCACGAGCGGAGTAAGGCCGAATTCGTCAGTGACATCGCGTACCTCTCGGTGTGTCGGAGTCTCGAGATCGATCCATGTGAGGTCGCCGTACGTGCGTCGAGAGAGCATATGGATATAAGTATCAAGTATCAGGTATCAAGTATCAAGCATGAGTGCTGTATAAAAAATTTGGACGCGGGACGCACCCGTGAGATAATCCTGCGATATGTTCAGCGAGGATACGCATCGTTTGCCGTTCGATGCTCGTTCGGCTCCGTCGGTGCGCCTGATCGTTGCAGGAGGCATTATTGTTCTTGCCCTCGGTTTTGTGCTCGGATGGATCGCCTCTGGGGATCGTGCCGGGGGAGATTCTCTCTCTGGAGCTCCTGAAAATGTGGATTTCTCGCCAGTCTGGAAAGCATGGCGTCTTATTGATGAGAAGTTTGTGCCGGCGGCTGTCGCCACTTCCACGCGTCTTGCCACTTCGACAGAAGAAGCAAGTCAAGAGCGCGTGTGGGGAATGGTTCAAGGGCTCGCGGAATCTTTGCACGATCCGTACACCTTTTTCCTACCGCCTAAGGAAAATGAGATTTTTGCCGAAGATATTAGCGGTGCATTTGAGGGAGTGGGTATGGAGATAGCTGTTCGCGATCAGGTACTCACCGTCGTTTCGCCTCTTAAGGGCACTCCGGCTGAACGCGCAGGGATCAAAAGCGGCGATAGGATTTTGGAAATCGACGGCGTTGAGACGCGCGGTATGGACATCTCGACGGCAGTTTCTCAGATCAGGGGTCCGAAGGGAACACAGGTCGCGCTTCTCGTCATGCGTGAAGGATGGCCCGCTCCGCGAGAGATGCACGTTATGCGCGATGTTATCAGCGTGCCCACGCTTATTTCTACAGCTCGGCCGGATGGAATATTCGTCATCGAGCTAAGGAGTTTTACCGCAAATTCACCCGAGCTTTTCAGAAAGGCCCTACGTGAGTTCGTCGAATCGGGAGATACGCGTTTGATTCTCGATATTCGCGGCAACCCCGGCGGCTATCTCGAAGCAGCGGTGGATATGGCAAGCTGGTTTTTGCCGGCAGGTAGAATCGTCGTCACGGAGGATTATGCCGGACATGCGGGGAACATCGTGCACCGTTCCCGCGGGTACGATATATTCAACGAGAATCTTCGCATGTTCATTCTTGTCGATCGCGGGAGCGCTTCTGCTTCTGAAATTCTTGCCGGAGCCCTAAGACATTACGGCATTGCCAAAATGATAGGGGACAAAACATTTGGGAAGGGCTCTGTGCAAGAACTCGTCGACATCACTTCAAACACCGCGCTTAAACTGACTGTCGCGCGCTGGCTTGGTCCCGACGAACAGCAGATTCCGTCTGATGGATTGGCTCCGGACATCGAAGTGAAAAACTCTGAGGAAGACGTCAAGGCAGGAAAAGATCCGCAGCTTGAGAAAGCGGTTGAACTTCTGTCCGCTTCTGAGGGAAGCACAAACCAATAACCGTGAAGGTAATTTTTCTCAAAGATGTTGGCGGTGCCGGTCGGACCGGAGAGGTAAAAGATGTCTCTGATGGATACGCTATGAATTTTCTTATCCCACGCGGGCTCGCAGGGCAGGCGACACCGGATACGCTCGCTGCTCACGAAAAGCGTGTGGCGGCGGAAACGGCAGCTAAAAAAGAAGAGGCGGAGAAGCTTGCGACTGCCATCCAGTCGCTCGAGGGTGCGCGGGTCGAGATCAAGGCACGTGCCACAGAAAAGGGCGGCTTATTTAAATCGATCGGGACAAAAGAAATTACCGCCGCGATAGCTGTGGAGTGGAATATTCATATACCCGAATCTGTCATTGTGCTCATGCAACCGATAAAGACAATGGGAGAGTATCCCGCCGTTGCCGCGGCGCTTGGCGTGAAAGCCGAGATGACCGTCGTGGTCGCGGCGTCCTAAACGACGTCTACAATCGCTCGCCGAGCGGAGCGACCGTCGAAATTTGTCTTTCTTTTGTTGCGAAAACGCACGGTGCCGGCGACACGCGCAAAAAGCGTGTAATCAGAACCCACGCCGATGTTTTTTCCGGGCAGAATTTTCGTGCCCCGCTGGCGTACGATTATCTCGCCGATAGTGACTTTTTGACCATTAGCGCGCTTAAGACCGAGGTATTTTGGATTTGAATCGCGGAGGTTTTTTGCTGTTCCGCCTGCTTTTGTATGTGCCATAGAATAGCTGTTAGCTTTCGGCTTGTAGCTTTCAGGAAAATACTAAAATACAATACTGAAGCATGAAGAGCATACAGGAAATCAAGCAACAAATCAAGGATGGGGTCGGAGATGCGGTAGGGGAATGGGGGCTCATCTCGATCGTGTTTCTGGTAGGGCTCGCGTCGTTTGGATTGGGTCGTCTGTCTGCACTCGAGGATGCGCGGCCGGTAGTTTCTATTCGCGAGGCGCCGAATGTAACGGAGCCGCGGGGAATGTTTATCGGAGGGCTCGTAGTGGCTTCGAGGAAGGGGAGTGCATACCACTATCCGTGGTGTTCGGGAGCGGAGACGATCGCAGCGCAGAACAAGATATGGTTTTCGAACGAAGATGCAGCGCGCAAAGCGGGCTACGCACCGGCGAAGAACTGCACGGGGTTGAAATAGCAATTAGCCAATGGGGTTTAGCCATTGGGAAAAAAGAAAAGAAATCCGCGCATCACTAGTGACTAGTGGCTAGTGGCTATATACTATTCGCATGCTCGTTGTTGACGTTGAAGCTTCGGGAACAGAGCCATACAAGCATTCTATTGTGAGCGTTGGCGCTTTGGATTTTGCACATCCCAAAAATAGGTTTTATGAGGAATGCCGGATATGGGACGGCGCACATATTATGGACGAGGCGCTTGCCGTGTGCGGATTTTCGCGCGACGAAATAACAGATCCAAAAAAACAGAGTGAAGCGGACCTCACACACGCGTTTCTGCAGTGGGCAGAAGAGTTGGAAGAAAGGACGCTCGCGGCACAAAATGTCTCTTTCGATCGCGATTTTCTCAGGATGGCAGCTGAACGCGCTGGGCACACCAGTTGGCCGTTTTCCTATCGTACTATCGACATCCACACGCTCGCATATATGCATATGATCAACCGGGGACTCAAGCCGCCAATCGATTCGGTGAAAAAGCACTCCGCACTCGACCTCGATGCCACTCTCAATTACGTCGGCGTTCCTGCAGAACCGATGCCGCACAATGCGCTTACAGGCGCGCTCTCGCATGCTGAAGTGGTCTCGCGTCTCCTCTACGGGAGAAAACTTCTTCCAGAATTCATCGAATTCGAGATCCCGTGGAAGAAGTAAGCCGCACGAGAGGGGAGGGGGGTTTGCGTCGTGTCACTGCGGCATTCCCTTTTTTCCAGTCAGCGTATTGGAAGGAGAGGGAGGTGCGATGATCTGAGGGTCGCGAAACAGCTCAACAAGAGTTTGTAGTTCGTATACGCGCGTTTCTTCTCGGTCGACCCGCAGGAGAGATACAGGCCCTTGACAGGGCAGTGGTTTAATATGGTCCTGTGGTCTAATATGGACTACGTCGCACAATATATCTTTTACGCAGATACATTATCCGACATGCATCCATTAATAAATCCTAATACATAACTAAACCCCCTCGCTCAGAATCCATTGCGACGTGCACTTAGGTTTTTGTCCCCTAATACTTTCAGTGCATTTCGGGACGAGCAGAATTTCCTGAATGTTTCCCATGCCATCAGCGACTGCCCTTTTGCGAGTTGCCTCTTCTTTTTCGTGACCACATCGTCCAAGACATCCTGGTCGATCGAGTCGTTCATTTGAAGGAAAATCACGGGATACGGCAAAAGCTCCTCAGGGTATCTGTACTTGTTCAATTTTAGGTTGAGGCATCCGATAAGGTTGCTACGTGAGTTAGGATAGAATACATCCACACAGAACCCATTCTGCGTGTCATAAACGAAGAAATCGGCGCGTGTCCGATGATCGTCGGTAAAAAAGTACTCCCGGTGCACAAATTGCCGACTGAAACGCTCCACGAGCAGATCATACACCTTGCGCTCAAGCTTATGCGCCCGCTCATTGATGAGATGCGCGCGTTTTGAACTGTGCGCTCCAGACCTCAAGTCGTGCTCGTCACCAAGTCCGAGCTGTTTTCTTAGTGCAATTAATCCGCCGAAGCGGCGTTCGATGGTCTTTGCACGCGGCAAGTATGAATACGAATCGAACTCTGATGCGGTCGGGTATCGACCGTGTTCTTTCCGAAATCGCTCCAGACCTTCTTGTATACGTCCAAGCGGCCACAGAACTTTCTTTAACATACAACCAGAATACCGTATATATGTCGCAAAAGCTATACTGTTATACACAATATACACAAGTGTAATGTCCTGTAAACTTTACTTTATTATTTATGTATCGGAATCGCCTGAAGGCACTTCTGACTCCCCCGGAGAGTCGGTTATTCCAAAAGCTTTCAACACCGCAAAAGATCCAAAAGTATCTGGATACCCTTCCCATCAATTTCGAGACCAAGGGCGAGACGTATATGTCTCCCAGGCGCGTTTTAAGGGCCAAAACGGCCCATTGCTTTGAAGGGGCGCTTCTTGCTGCCACTGCGCTCGCGTATCACGGACAGAGACCATTGCTGCTGGATTTTCGGACGATTCCTGCCGACGAGGATCATGTAGTCACGTTGTTTCGGCAAAACGGATATTGGGGCGCCATCAGTAAGACCAATCATGCGATTCTGCGTTATCGTGAGCCGGTCTATCGGACTGTGCGAGAACTTGCAATGTCATTTTTTCACGAGTACCTGATGGACGATGGCAGGAAGTCTCTCAGGGCTTATTCGAGACCGTTCAATCTCTCAAAATTTTCGCCCGAGCGGTGGGTGATAGCAGAGGAGGAACTTTTCTGGCTTGCTGGTGCACTCGATGATTCGCGCCACTTCCCTACCGTTCCGAAAAAAAATCTTCGGACGCTGCGCAGAGCATATCCGATCGAACTGCGTGCAATGAAACTCCTCGAGTGGAGACAGGCGAAGCGTCTCAAGCGACACGGCTAGAGATAATCGATAGGATTGAGATATCCTGATAATGGCGCTACCGGCATCACAGCATTCGAGCACGCGGTTTTCTTGTTTGTCGCTTCGCCGAGCTTGATTATCTGAACCGCCTGTCCCGCATATACGCCGAAGTGAAGGTGCGGGCCCGTGGCATAGCCCGTGGCGCCGCTGTAGCCGACGAGCTGGCCTGTCGCGATAGACTGCCCTTCTGCGACGTTTACCTGGGAGAGGTGCGCATACAGCGTTGCGAGGCCGTTTGCATGTTTTATCAATACCCATTTCCCGTAGGAATAGCATCCCCGGACCGCATCCGTATTTCCTGTACCTGCGATGACACCAGTGAGCGCGGCTTTAATAGGAGTTCCGACCGATGCGCGAAGATCGATCCCGTTGTGCCCCTTTCCGGAGTAACCGCCCGCGCGCGCGAAATCCGTGTTCCCGAAATACTGCGTCACTTTCACATTGTCTACGGGCCATCGCAGAATACCCTTTCCTGTCGGAGGAATTTGCGAAGGATCGATCGTATATTGCAGTTTCACCTTGAGATCGGACAAAGCGGATTCGAAGCTCGCCTTTGCCGCCTGTTTCTCACTGAGGATGGCCTGAAAATTCGATTCTTGCGCTTTGGTCTGAGCGAGAAGATCGGCCTGCGCTTTTCGCATCGCGTCCAGGGATCCCTGTTCTGCGACGAGATTTCTCTGCTGCCGCAAGAGCTCTGCCTGCTTTCCTTCAGTTACCGTCTTTGTTTCCGCAAGCGAAGCTCTCTGCACCGAAAGCTCATGGATATTCTCTTGCACGGCGTCCTGAAGTTCATAACTTCTATCAACGTCGTTCCATATGGCGGCTAGATCTTCCGAAGAGAGTATCGAAACAGTAAGCGACTGTGTTTCAGTCTCGTTGAGGCGTCGGAGGTTTTGCGCGAGCCCTTCTCGGTGTGTCTTAATCGAGTCCTCCTTTCCCGTGATGTTCTTCGCAAGCGTTTTAATCTCAAGCTCAAGTGTCCGTATTTTGCTTTTTGTAACGTTGATCGAGGCCGTGATCTTTTTTCGTTGGATGTCGAGCTGGGAGAGCGTATTTTGGAGCGTCTGTTTTTTCGTGCCGACTTCCACGAGCTCCTTTTCGTATGTGGCGATCTCTTTGTTGAGCTGCTCGATCTGTGTGTTATGACCGTCGATCTCTTTTTGGATTTCATCGGTCGATTGTCCCCAGGTGAGCATGGGAACAAGGACTCCCGCAACGATGAACACCGTAGCGAGAGCTCTCATGCTCATCATACGTCTCGTAGGATCGTGAGCGCCGCATCGATCCTCTCCAACGCACCTTCCCTGCCAATAATCGCTCCAACGAGGAAGGGGTCGGGACTACGTTCTTTACCCGTTAATGCATAGCGCAAGGGCCACAAAACCGCACCGCGACCCTCTCGTTCGGCATAATCCCAGACGACTTTTTTTATCTGCATGGGTTCTATATCTTCTGAAGACGGAAGTGTTTCCAAAAGCTTTCGCAGCTGTGCGAGGTGTCGTGCGGCGGTCGCAATGTCACTCCCCTTTCCGGGGATTTTTGAAGGTTCGGGCGCGGGTTTAGAAAAGAAGTAGTCAAGATCACCGTGGTCGACCATCTCCCTGATCTCCGACCACACCCCGGTACGTTCACGGATTAGCGGCAGAAGGTTGTGTGCAATTCTCTCGTCCCAAAGGATCGAGTGACTCTCGAGCGCTTCTCGGAGTCTCGTTTGTGCTTCCCTGTTGAAATCTTCTGCAGGCATTTTTTTCAAGTAGCAGCTGTTGAACCAATACAATTTTTCCAGATTAAAAATCGCACCGCCTTTTTGTATCTGTTCGAGAGAGAATTTCTCAACGAGTTCGTCGAGAGAGTAGATCTCTCTATCGTCTCCCGGATTCCATCCGAGGAGTGAGAGATAATTGACGAGCGCTTCCGGAAGGTATCCGAGGGTGCGGTATTCGTTCACGGAAATAGCGCCGTGCCGCTTCGAGAGTTTGGAGCGATCAGCGGCAAGAATGAGCGGGATGTGAGCGTACTGCGGCCGCTCGAAGCCAAGTGCTTCGAGGATCAGTATTTGCCGTGGAGTGTTCGAGATATGGTCTTCGCCGCGAATCACATTCGTGACGCCCATGTCGTGATCGTCTGCTACGACCGCCATATGATAGAGCGGGTCGTCGGTATTCCGCGCGATGACGAAGTCCTTGAGATCACTCGTGTCGAATGTGATCTCTCCGCGCACAGCGTCGGAGAAAGTGATGCTCGAATTTGGATTTTTAAATCGCACGGCTCTTCTCCCTCCTTCCGACTCTTCTGCTTCGTATGCGGCGCCCTTTTCGATGAGTGTGTGCAGATATGTGCGATACGCGGGAAGTCGTTCTGATTGTCTCAATGGCTGTGCCGGCGTGTAGCTGATCGAAAGCCAGCGGAGCCCTTCGATGATGTCGTCTTCGTACTCTTTCTTGCTCCGTTCCTTGTCAGTATCTTCGAATCGAAGGTACATCACGCCGTCGTGATGCTTGGTGAATAGGAAATTAAAAAGAGCCGTGCGCGCGCTCCCAATGTGGAAGTGACCGGTCGGCGACGGAGGAAAACGCGTAACGACCGTGCTCATACCGATTCATGTTCAAGAGCGGTCTCGAGAATTATTTCGGCGATTTTTCGCGCGGCATCGGGTCGCGCAAAGGCCTTCGCTGCTTGGCTCATCGAGGCGTGGAGATGAGGATCGCCCACGATCCGATCGATTTCGGCGACAAGGAGATGCGGTGCGAGGTTTTTTTGCTCGAGGACCGCGGATGCGCCCGTACGGGCGTATGAGAACGCATTTTCGGTTTGGTCGTGTGATATCTCGGTCGGTATCGGGACGATGATCGAGGGAATTCCCCACGATGCGATCTCGAAAATGGTGCCGCTGCCTGCACGGCTCACGACGAGGGATGAAATACCGGCGGTCATCCTGAGTGCAAGCGCATTGAGTAAACCGAAGCTCCGATAGCGGTTCCTGCGTTGCGAATCCTTGAGAACGACGCTTGTGATCTTGCTCACATCTTCAAAATTCGCCTGCCCGGTTTGATGAACAATATTATACCGTTCAAGGAGCGCCGGAAGCGCGTCTAAAACGCATTCATTGATCGCGGTCGCTCCCGAAGAGCCGCCCATGATAAAGACGGTGGGGACCGCAGATTCGAGTTTGAGGAATTCGTGCCCACCCTCCTTCGCGGGCGCCTCTATCTCTTTGCGGATGGGATGACCAGTGTGCGCGACCTTGTTTAAATATTTTTTGGGGAATCGTTCAGCAGCATTGGGGTGCGCGAGCGCTATCCAGCGGGCAAACGATGCCGACCAGAGCGAAACGCGTCCCGGTACCGCGTCGGCGTCATAGATGACGACAGGAATCGAGAGGAGACGGGCGGCGTAGAGCGTCGGGAAGGCGGCAAACCCTCCGGTGGAGAAGACAACATCAGGATAGAGTCGAAAAAGTTCTATGGTTGAGCGGATAACTCCCAAGGCGGTCTTGAAAAGATCGAAGACGTTGCGCACGCTCGGATATCGCCTGATTTTTCCCGCGGCGCTTGATTTGTAGGTGATCTCGTGCTCGAGCAGCGCTGCTTGATCGAAGGGCTCGGGACCAATGTAGAAAAACGTGGGTTCGAGAAGAGTCTTTTCTCTCACAAGGTCTTCAAGGGCCTGCGAGACAGCGATCAAAGGGTAAAAATGCCCTCCCGATCCCCCGCCCGTGAGAACAATTTTCATTCTGCGTATTTTACCACAGAGAGTGTGTCAACCGACCTTTCCTCAGTGCCTCACCGTGCGGCGGGAAATACTGAGGAGGATTCCCGCACTTCCCAGGGATGTTAGCATTGCGCTCCCGCCCTGGCTGATGAAGGTGAGCGGAATTCCGGTGAGGGGCGCTACGCCAAGCATTGCGGCGATGTTGATGAATGCTTCCGCTACGAGATAGGTCGAGATGCCGATTGCGAGCAATCCCCCGAAGGGATCGGGCGCTCGCGCGGCGATGCTAAACCCTCGAAGCGCAAGCGCGAGGAAAAGGCCGATCAGCGTGATGCCGCCGACAAATCCGAATTCTTCGCCCAAGACGGCAAAAATGGAATCCCCCATCGGCTCCGGCAAGTATGTGAATTTTTGGACGCTCTGTCCAAAACCGCGTCCTAAGAATCCACCCGATCCTATTGCGATAAGCGACTGGCGGAGTTGATACCCTTCGGCCTGCGGCCCGTGAGACGGGTTGAAGAAGACCTCGATGCGATCGAGCACGTATGGTCTCAGGTACGCAAGTACTGCTATTGCGACGATCCCTACGAGCATCATGACGATAAGATCGCGAAAGCGTGCGCCAGCTGCGAAAAAAACCGCGACAACCGATATGGCGATCACCCCCAATGTTCCAAGATCGGGTTGTGCAAGGAGGAGGAGAACGGGGCCTGCGAGGAGCAGGAATAGGCCGCCCAATCCCCACCGCAGGGTTGAAACGCGCGTGCGGATCGTAGAAAAATAGGCCGCGGCCATAATGATCGAAGCGATCTTGAGAAATTCGGCGGGCTGCAACGAAAATCCGGCTAGACTGAGCCACCGCTTACCTCCACCATGCTCGATACCGAGACCCGGAATAAACACTGCCGCTGTGAGTGCGAGTGCGAGGACAAAAATATGCGGCGCAAAGCGACGCCACAATTTGTAATCGAGCCGGCTTGTCACAAAGAGCGCAAGCACTCCGATCCCAATTCCCAAAACGACATGGCTGAATGCAACAGACGACGTATTCGATATGCCGCGTGCGAGTAGTCCAAAAATCGCCGATGCAAAAATGAGACTACCGACGACGACAAGGACGGCGATCAAAAATGCGAGTGGTTTGTCAATACGGGCGCTTCGCATGATAGAGATTCTCGGCGGATGGAAATTCTTTGTGGTTCACTTCACTCATATCATCTCCTAGACCGACGCAAGCGCGATGATCACTCCGAGAAATGCGAATACGATCGAAAGCACCCAGTATCGCATGACAACCTTGTAGCCGGGCCAGCCCAGGGCCTCAAAATGATGGTGTAGGGGCGCGATGCGCAAAATCTTTTTGCCGAAGAACTTCTTGGAGACAACTTGGGCGACGTCGGAGGCGACCGTTGCGACAAGGAGCCCCCCGATGACGGGTAAAACCGCAATGCCGACTCCCTCGCCGAGATCGTCCGTCATGAAGGCGATGGTCGCTATCGTGAGCGTGAGCGCCATAGTTCCCGTATCCGTCATGTAGAAGCGTGCCGGCGGTATGTTGAACCAGAGGAACGCGAGGAGGCCTCCGACGATCGCGGCAGAAAATGCCGCAAGATCTATCTGATTCTGTGCGAACGCGATTATCGCGTAGGAAGCAAAAATGGAACCAAAAACGCCCCCCGAGAGTCCGTCAATACCATCGATCACCCCTGATGCATAGAGGGCGAGCGAGACGAGCACAAAGAGAGGCACGATCAGCCAGCCGATCTCGAGAGGCGTGCCAAAGGGAATATTCACAGCCGTCACCTCAAGTTTTGCCCAGAACCACATCCCAACAAATGATGCAAGTATAATAACGATGAATAGTCGGTAGGAGAGCCGAAGGCCTTTTCCTCCGGGGCGGATTACGTAGAGATCGTCGATCAATCCCACTATGGCGCCTACAATGAGAGTTGCGAGCGGGATCCATGTTTGGTTGCGGGAGAGAAAGTCGAGCTTGAGTACTGAGGCGTCCGGAATGAATCGCGCGACGAGCGCAATACCGACGATCGTGATAAGTACGCTTCCCCACACGACGATGCCGCCCATGCGCGGAGCGCGCACTTCGTGGGTGTTATGGAGCTGATTAAAGCCATGCGCGGGCGCTCCATCGAGGGCGGTTTTTCCGGGACTCTTCTTCCACGCCTGGTATTTATAGAGGTAGTGCGTAAGAACGGGAGTCAAGACCATTCCGACGACGAAGGAGGTGAATGCGGGAACAAGGACCCGAACGATATCGGACAAATCGGTCACCATGGAAAGCATTGTACTCTATTAGATCGGGGTGTCCGATACGGCACCTATTCGGTTTCCGTGAGAGCTTTACGCGTGGTTGCGACGAGCTTTTTCATGTCCGCAAAGCGACCTTCTTCAGACGATCCGAGTACGACGGCGACGACGGGATGTGCGAGGCCTACGTCGAACACGACGGCCAGGTTCCCTCCCGCGAGATCGGTCGTTCCCGTTTTTCCCATAATGAGGCCGGGGATCGCGCCCTGCGCATCGTTCGTATTGTAGGCGTTCCTCGTGGCATCCTCGTTTACGGCGGTAAGGAGGATGCTGTCTCGAGCCGTAGCGGCAAAGAGGGACGGCTCGGCGGAAGCCGCGTAAGCATAGAGTGTCGCTACGTCGCGTGCAGAGCCGTATGCGCCAGCAAGCGTTGTCGAAAGATCGAGGCCGCTCACGTTGAGAAAGTACGTATGCTGAAGGCCGAGGGTTCGCGCGATGTCGTTCATGCGAGAGAGCGTTGCGGAATCGGCAGGCGAATTCGGGTAGCGCTTGTGGAGCGCATCGTTTGCGGCATCTGCGAGAATTTCCGCGCCGTTGTTTGAGGATGCAATGAGCGTAAAATCAATGACATCGCGCACGCGCCATCGTTCGCCCTTTGTGAGATGCTCGCTTCCTTCTGCCCCTCCCGCGTAGTATGGAATCGTGATAATGGAATCCAAGAGGAGCACTTCAGTCGTCGCGAGAACAAGAGCAACTTTTGTGAGAGACGCGAGCGGGAGCTGCACGTCGGCATTTTTCTGATACAGCGTCCTGCCGCTTTGCATATCTATCACGATTACCGCTTTCGCATCGGTGTTTATATTTGCAAAAGGATCCATCGCACCGGGTGCAGCCGCGGTCTGCCTCAGCGGCATTGCGGCAGGGTGGAATGTTGCGAACATGACCGCTACAACAAGCGCGATCAAGAAAAGCAGAGCCGCGACCGAAGAGAGCGGCACGCGTTTCTTAGACTGCATCACTTCCATCATTGTTAGTTTTGAACGGCTCACTTCCGGATTCGAATGCGGCAAGTTCGGGGACGATTGTATCATAGTTCGACAGCTCTTTCGCGCTCCGTACCCCGAGATGCGCGAGAAGTTCGACGGTCGGGCGGTAGAGATATTCGCGCGCGTCTTCCGGGTTTTCCGTCCGTTCGATGAGCCCGCGGGCAAGGAGGTTCCGCAAGGTCGATGCGCTATTCACGCCGCGCAGGTAGTCGATGCGTGCGCGAGTCGAGGGACCCATATAGAGGACGATCGAGAGGGTCTCGAGGCCTGCCTCTCCGATGTCCCGATCGAGCTCTCGCTTGATGGCCTCTTGGACGATGCCGCTCGCCTCCTCCGAAACCGCGAGGCACGCGGCGGTTTCCGTCTGAATGAGCGCGATCCCGCTTCCATTCAGGCGCTCCGAGAGTGTTTTCAGAACATCTCTTAGTTCACTCTCTTTGCAGTTGAGGAGCGAGGCGAGTTTGCGATGCGGCATCTCACCTCCTTCTGCGAAAAGGAAGGCCTGCGCGCGCTTCGCTAACTCTTCCGAAGTCGTTCTCTGTTCCATGTGAATTTTCTAAAAGCTGAAAGTTTGAAACTAGAAGCTGTTCATGTGCCGTAGCGCGGCACCCCGGCAGCTTCCGTCTCGAGCGTGATGTCGGCGAAGAGCTTCTCTTGCGTTACCGAAATCGAACCCGATCGCACTAATTCGAGTGTGGCGAGGAAGTACACGATCGTTTCATGCTTGTCGCGCGAGCGGGTAAGTTCTGAGAATCGCGCCTTGAACGCCGTAGAGAGTCGGTCCTTGAGATGCGTAATGACGTCTTCGAGCGCTAGCATGGGCGCAACGACTACCTTTGCGAGCGCTTCCGGCTTCGGCAAGATGTGTACGAGCCGGCGCGCAGCATCGGCGATCGCGCTGAGCGATACTTCGCTCGGCGAGAAAACGGGAGGACCTTCCGGGGCCCGCTTTGCAAAGAGGAGTGGCTGCCTTCCCCACTCTTTCCGCAAGAAACGTGCGGCTTTGCGTATGAGCGCGTAGCGTGCGAGCCGCCGCTGGAGCTCTTCCACGCTTTCTCGTTCTTCTTCGGTAAGACTGAGCGTCGGCAGGAGCGTTCGGGATTTGATAAGCAACAGCGTCGAGGCGACGAGGACAAACTGCGCGGTTTCGCCGAGGGGAAGCTGCGGCAATTTCTCGACGTAGGCGAGGTATGCGTCCGTCACTTCCGCTAAACTAACCTGCGAGACAGAGAGCTTGCGTTCCTCGATGAGATTGAGAAGCGCCTCAAGCGGCCCCGAAAATGCGGTCGTTTCAACAGAAAATCTGTCCATCGAAAAATCTTATCACACCTATTCCGTCAAGCGGGTGTCAATGCGGGTCATGTCGCGCGGGAAGGCGGAGGCCTCCTTCACATTCGGGAGCTCAAGCATGCGCGCAGTGAAGCGCTCGAGCCCGGTGGAAGAGCCGCCGTGCGGCGGCAAGCCGTACTTGAATGCCTGCAGGTAGAACGAGAATTTTTCGGGATCGAGTCCGCGCTCTTTCATGCGTGCAACGAGCGCGTCGTAATCATGGATGCGCTGGCTGCCGCTGTTGATCTCGAGCCCACGGAAGAGTAGGTCAAAACCGCGGGAGTACGGCGCCTCGCTCGGGTCCTCATAGGTATAGAACGCACGTTTCTTAGTGGGAAAACGGGTGATGAACACGAAATCGGATCTCTTCTCTTTCTTCGCCCATTCGCAGATGCCGCGCTCGTCTTCCGGCTCCATGTCAGGTGCTTCTCTTTTACCTAGCATCTGCAGTGCCTCTTTGAGCGTAAAGGTGGGAATTTCATTCGGCAAAAGCGGAGGCGTTGTATTGAACCGTGCGAACATGTCTCCGTGCTCTTTGGCAACACACGTGACGACGTCGCGTATCACCTGCTCCAATACGGCCATCGGCTCGCGCTCGTTCTCGATGAACCCCATTTCGAAATCCATTTGGGTGAGTTCAGAAAGGTGGCGCGTCGTCGCGCTTCTCTCCGCGCGGAATACCTTCGCGATGGTGAAGACGCGTTCGAAGGGCCCGATCATGATCTGCTTGTAGAACTGCGGAGAGGTCGCGAGGAACGCAGTTTGCTCGTCGTAATACGCAACCTTGAATGCAGCGGCGCCGCCTTCGGCGTCACTGCCTACCAGCCCCGGCGCTTGAAATTCGGTAAATTCCTGTTTGCGCAGCGAGGCCCGGTATGCTTCGAGTATCGAGGCCTGCATCGTGAAGATGTCGCGGCCCCGCTTGCTCCGTAGCGTGAACGGCAAATAGTCGAAGTGCGTATCGACGTTGACTTCCGTGCCGAGCTCGAAGGGCAATTCCTGCGCTTTGGAGAGAACGCGAATCGCTTGTGCGACAAGTTCGACTCCTCCGAGAGGCCCCTCCACTTTCATGCTCTCCGGTCTCGCTTTCACTTCTCCTTCAATCGCTACCACCCACTGCGCACGGAGATCTTTCGCGATTTCGAGCGTCTCGGGGGCTTTCGGAGAAACAACAACCTGTACGGTGCCGGAGCGATCGCGCACATCGAGAAAAATGAGCTTGCCGTGGTCGCGCCGCACGTCCACCCATCCGGCGATGCACACGGTCTTCCCTATAAAGGTTGGCAAGCTTTTATTTAGCGTGCGGTCCATAGACAATGATTGAGATCGTAACTCAATCATATGGTTACACCAATCTTTTTCCGCACATCGACCATTTTTATCGATGCTCTTTCGCGAGCTTTTTCGCCTCCCTCCTTAATGATGCGCTTGATGTCGGCATCCGATATCGAATCGCGCTTCTCGCGCATCGGGCCAATCAGTGCCTCGATATCGGCTATCAGCGCCTCTTTGAGCACCTTGTAGTTGCCCTTGTTTGCATCATAGAGCGCATCAAGTTCCGATTCGCTCCTGAAGAGCTTGTGAATCGCATAGACGTTCTCCGGCCGGCCGGCGTTTGAATCGGTCACGATTCCCATCACCGCCTTTGCAATCTCGTCTCTCGTGCCGAAAAGCGGGATCGTGTTCCCGTAACTTTTGCTCATCTTCTTGCCGTCGGTGCCGGGAACGACCGCGACAGCATCCAGGATTTTTTCTCTTGGCTCCTTGAACGTTTCGCCGAACTGATTGTTGAACTTGGCAGCGATCTCACGCGCATACTCCACGTGCTGTCTCTGATCTTGCCCTACCGGCACGAGGTCGGTGTCATAGAGAAGGATGTCGGAAGCCATCAAGACGGGATAATCAAAGAGACCGACGTTCGTTTCGAGTCCGCGGACTTCTTTGTCTTTGTATGCGTGGGCGAGTTCCAGAAACGACATCGTGATGAGGGTATTAAAAATCCACGTAAGCTCAGTGTGCTCAGGTACGTCGGATTGCTGGAAAATAATAGCTTTTTTTGGATCTACGCCGACCGCCACGTAATCTCGCACGACATCGATAATGTTCGTTCGCAATTGTTCAGGGTTCTTGAGAGTTGTGAGCGCGTGATAATCGGCGACCATGACCAAGCCATCGGCGTCTTTCAGCATTTCGGCGGTTTGTTTCAACACTCCGAAATAGTTGCCTATGTGAAGCGCACCGGAGGGCTGGAGGCCCGTAAAGAGTTTCTGCATCAGATAAATATAGCAGAAAACCTACTTGGTGGGGAACTCCACGATGAAGGTCGAGCCCTTGCCCTCGCCTGCCGATTCGGCCCGGGCAGAGAGCCGCACGGTATATACATAGCTATCACGCTGCACTCTTGTTTTTTTCAGAATGTATGCCGAGGTGTCTTTCTATCGCCGCGATACGCTCCAGCGCATGGTCTATCTCCTTGCTGTGCCCCGCGTGATCTTTGACTGCCTCTTCAATGTCTTTCAGTCGTGCTTTGATGTCTTTAAGTTCCTCACGAATATCTGCTATATCTTTCCGAACATCAGCAATATCCTCTTTCGTGGCCATGTGTTCCACAACGAACGACATCATATTCCCCAGCTCGTTGAGGGTCATTACCTTCTTGTGTTTTTTTTGCTTTTCTTTCATGCAATACAGTGTAGCGCTCGGGTAGAAGAGCGCAATACCTGTTAGATCTCTATGCGCTACGCAACAGGCAACTCCACCACAAATCGCGAGCCCTTGCCTTGTCCGTCGGACTCGGCCCAGATCTTTCCGCCGTGGGCTTCGACTATTCTTTTCGCGATGTAGAGGCCATAGCCGGTCGAGTGGACGTTGACCTTGGTGGAATCTTTGCCGTGGCCGCCTTCGGTGAAAAGCTTTTTCATATCCTCCGGCGTGACGCCGATACCGCTATCTTTCACCGAGAAACGAATCGTCTCGCCGTCGATTAGTTCGACGCGGACGGCACCCTTTGGAGTATATTTTATGGCGTTGTCGATAAGATTCCTGATGACGTGCCGCTTCAACTTCTCCTCATCGCCCTCGAAGTCGAAAACACCATCGCCTATCGCAAGGTCTATCGTGAGTCCTTTCGAGGCAGCATCGGGTTCGAGCTCTTTGACGACTTCACGTATCGCGGCACGGAAGTCGAATTTCTTCTTCTCGTAACTCACGGTTCCCTTTTTGAAATTCGAAGCGTCGAGTATTTCCATAATGGTCACAACGCCGCGGCGCACACTCGCGAGCGCACTTCCCGCCATTGTTTTTAGCTTATCGGGGATAACGCCGTAGTCGCCCTCGACTATGGCGGCAAAACCCGCCTGGCTTTCGGTGAGGTAGCCCTTCACCTCATGGCTCATGAAGTGGAGGAGCGATTCCTGCTCCCGGTTCACAAGCTCAAGCTCCTTTTCCTGTTTCTCGATGAGCTCCCGTTGCTCTACTTCTTTGATGACCGCGCGAATGAGGAGCACTCCCGCCGCAAGCACGAGCAAAAATATAGAGGAGCGGAAGACGAGGATGGCCAAATCGCGCGAAAAGATGACCTCTGCAAACACCGCCATCGCGAGAATGAACACAAGTACCGATACCACCGCGACTTTTATGTTGAATATTCGGTGACGCAATATTGCGTAACTAATGGCAGCGACGAGCGGAAACATAAAAAGTGCACCGTAGGGCACGTATTGCGGCTGTCGCAACAGCGCTGCAATAATGAAATTAAAAGTGATGATGAGGGCAAATGTCGTGCCCACACCGAGCAGGATCGCAACGTATGCTTTTTTCAAATCCTCTGTAGCGGCAATTGTCTTTCGGATCAGGTGGAAAAGTGCGGCAATGACGAGCCCAACCGCTAAAATTCCGAAGACGACGATACCGGGGCCTTTCTCCACAATCGCCACCTCACCCGCCTGCGCAGTGCCCACGATTGAGCTGAATAGCAAAGGCGTGAGCGTAATGGCGCCTGTGAAGATAACTGCGGGTACAAGAAGAAAGCGTTCATATTTTGTGAACTCAAACACTTCGAAAGGAAATGCCCGAAAGAGCGCATAAAGAGAGTAGGCTTGAAAAACGGCAAAGAACATGATGAATCGCAATAACCACAATACGACATCGGGGTCGGAGAATTGGTAGCTGAAATAGTTGACGATACCCCATGCGGCCGTGACGAATGTAAACGCAAAGAAGACGCGATTGGTAGTACTTTGGGTGTTACTGACGTACGCTGCGAATCCGAGCAAAACAGTCGCAGCAACGACGACGCCGACGGCAAGCAGGTCGAGATTCTGCAGAAGGTCCATATGATGAAAAATTGTAGCACGCTACACTCGTTGCATTCGCGGTGGAGCGCGCCTCGTGCGCGCAGTGGGAGGCGGTGCCATGCCCACGCGAAGCATGATGGCTATTGTTCCGATCCCTAGCTTGAACGTTTCAACGGTCTCATCATATGCCGTCTTAATCATTTCTCTGTGCGAAACTGTGAGTGCCGGCCCTCCTGTGGCCGATACGTATCCTGAGAGAAAAGGAATCCCCGCAAGCGGTTGTACGGCAAGTGATAGAGAACAGGCCGTGAGCCAGAAACGCTGTAGCGCTATGCCGGCGCGGAGATAGTATTCGAGAGACGTGTCGTTTATAACGAAAGCAACAATGACAGAGGATGAGCGGTATATAACCGCGTTCTCGTTTGCGATGACACGCGACAGCCCGATAGCATTAAACGCACGGGCAAGTGGCCATCGACTGTAGAGCTGAAAGACAAACCTCTGATGCGATGCAAGCTCGAGTGTATCGACGAAAAAACCGGGATGTTCTTCGTCCTCGGCGTTTGTCCACGTAATGTGTTTGAAAAAGAAATCACGCATTGCACGATTTTCCAAGACAACACGTTCGTTGATGCTAGACAAAGTCGCTACACGGTCCTTTGCTTCGCCCGCGATGATGGCTACGCGCACGCCATTGATCTTTGAGGTTGAATCTTTCAGTGTGCGTTGTACATCAGCGGGAAGCGGAATGGAATCGTATGGACGCCTGTTTGAGGCGCGTTTTTCTATCCATTGGTGAAGCGGGTCGGGCTCCGCATGGCCGTCAAAGACGATGGATGCTACATGCGAGGAATCTTCCTTTCGAGGAAACGCGGTGACTTGCGCCATAATGTGCTCGGCACTTGCGGCCAGCCGAATGTTTTCGATTAATGCGCCTATTGCCATTATCGATGCAACTTGCCGATGGTTGTAGAAAGAGTTATCCGATCCATTGTTGAACACGCGGAGCGTGTTGTTTTCCATGATAAAAGACCACGGCTGTACGTTGTCGCCCGAAGGGGCCCATATCGCACGAGATAAGATTCTTTCGATGTTCTCTCTCATGCCTTTTTCACCCATTTTTGTTTTCCTCCGGCGGCGAAGTATTCGGGATCGCCGTGGTGGTGGAGAACGACATTCGGCGTTGAAGAGTCGGCATCGTTCGTATAGTTGTTGTTGAATTCAGAATTGCGTGAGCGGAACTCGGCGATAAGGACCTCCAGTACTTTTTTTTGCGCTTCATTGCTCGGCCTCACGCGCACCTTCATTTCCACATGGATATGCAGCGCTTGCTTCATGTTCTCTTCCTCCGATTTTACCGCAGTGAATTTTCCGGTCACCCATTTTGCAAGGACAGGATTATCGAGAGCAGCACGTATCTCCTCAGGATAGATATTGGCGCCTCGGTACACGATAACGAAATCCGCACGCGCGTGGACGTACACGAATGGAAGCGGCATGACTGTATCGGCAATGCCATATTTTTTCGCCTCGCGCGCCATGTCTACGCTGCATGCCGCGAGTTTCTCTTTCATCGCATTGAAAGGAATAACGCCGCCCAAATCGTTGAACGCGTAA
>Ga0209542_10005195_pt1 | contig 26214 bp, 29 predicted proteins | sample RifCSPhighO2_01_FD_184028 | JGI IMG/M metagenome (GOLD analysis project Ga0209542, IMG submission 184028) | Soil microbial communities from Rifle, Colorado - Rifle CSP2_plank highO2_0.1 (SPAdes) (version 2) | ecosystem: Environmental > Terrestrial > Deep subsurface > Rock core/Sediment ...
CATTTGTTGATATGGCGTCATACCTGGAGAGATCGCAAAGTTTTGCGTCGCCGTAATACATCTTCACCAACTTTTCTTTGAGAGATTCACCTAGCCCAACTTTTTCTGGAGCTGCTAATCCTGACATACAAGCAGTATATAACATATTAGCATTGTGTCAATTGCTAATTAAGATTAGCAATAATTCGCCCGGAGGGCGAGGGGGAGTGATTGCATAGCAATCGCAAATCGCGCGCTCAGAGAATAAGCGAGGACATCGCGGCGGCCGCGGCGGCCTTTTCCGAGCGAAGCTGAAAGCGAAGGCGGAAGCGTGGCGAATCCCGCTTAGCGGGGTAAGCCTACCTTTTTAAAAATAGTTCGAAGTTGTTCGTAAATAGAGCACAAAATGAAAAAGTTGTCTTTAAGAAGTCCTTTTCCCCTCTACCAAATTGAATCTCAGTTTATTTCCGGTAAACATAAAGTTAAACTCTCCCAAAGCACCGTTACGGTGTTTGGCCACCAGCAAATTGATGGGGATTTTACCGGTCTTTACGGTTTCCTGTTCTTCATCAACCCGGTACAAAAACATGACGACATCTGCGTCCTGTTCGATAGAACCCGATTCCCGAAGGTCTGCCAACTGGGGAATTTTTTTGTCTCGTGATTCAACAGCTCGGGACAACTGTGACAAGGCCAGAACCGGAATTTTTAGTTCCCGGGCCATGTTTTTCAGGGCTTGGGAAATAATGGAGACTTCCTGTACCCGATTATCAAATTTCCGTCCGGAATCAACAAGCTGCAAATAATCAACAATTAAAAATTTCAACCCATGTTCCGCCTGTAACCGCCGGGCCTTGGTTCGCATCTCCATAATGTTAATTCCCGGCGTATCATCTATAAATATTGGCGCCTCTGCCAAAACCCCCATTGCCTCCTGCAATTTGTCAAAATCCTCATCTTCAAGCCTTCCGGTCTTGAGTTTCCAGGCATCGATATCTGCTTGAGTGACGAGGAGCCTGTCCCCAAGCTCTTCCTGAGACATCTCAAGAGAAAAAATACCGACCGGGATTTTTTCCTTGTGAGCAATGTGCAGGGCAATATTTAACGAGATCGCGGTTTTTCCCACCCCCGGTCGGGAGGCCAGAATCAGAAGATTAGAGTCCTGCATCCCCGCCAGAAGATTATCCAGGTCCCGAAACCCGGTTGTCAGGCCACGATAACCGCTGGTTCCCTTTTTTTGCAACTCATCAAGCCGGTCAAAACTTTGGGCCAGAATGTCTTTCATGGGGACAAAGTTGCGCTGCAAACTTTCCTGGGAGATAGCAAAGATTTTCTGTTCGACAGAATCGAGAACCTCTCTTAATGGCGCGGCTTCATTAAACGCGGCATCCGTCATTTCTGCCGCGGTTCTTATTAAACTTCGCTTGGAATAATGATCTCTTATTATCCGACCGTACTGCTCGACATGGGCCGAAGTCGGAACTTTATTAACCAGATCTGTAAGGTAGGAAACTCCGCCGACCTCCTTTAGTTTTTTTTGCTCTTTTAGTTTTTCTTTAATCGTAACCAGATCAATCGGGCGCCTCTCCTCAAAAAGGGCCAACATGGCGGCGAAGATATTTCCGTTTTCCATCTCGTAAAAATGTTCCGGGCGAAGAAATCCGGCGACCTCGGCAATGGCGTCCCGGTCAATCATGATTGCTCCCAGAACACTGGCTTCAGCCTCTGGTGAATGGGGAGGAATTTTTATCAGAGCCATACGACTTCCAACAAATCTGGTAATTTATCGGCGGAAGTCACAAGTTTTGGCACTTTTAGGGTCCCGTCTTTCCCGAGATCTTTAATAATTTTTTGGACCGGCTCTTCTTCACCAAAGGGAATGACCAATTTTGGTTCAATCTGGGAAACAATTTGCGCGGCGCTTGTGAAAAGCACGTCCACCCCATCGATATCTTCAAGTGTTTGGTCCTTTATTTTCTCTGACATTAAGCCGGGATACAAAAAAGTGACCTTGTCAATTTTTACCCGAAAGATCTGGTGATCCTCAGATTTCGCTCCCAGGACTGCTACTTCGTGGACTTCGTACTCCCCGGGGCCAAAAATATTAAAATCGTCAATTGAAACTTGCCCAAGATCAAAAGTAACCGTGGCCGATTTTCCTTTTACCTTAAATTTAAAGGTGTCAAGGCGTGATATTTCCATAACGGCAATATAACCTAATAATGATTTCTTGACAATATGCCAAACATCGGTTTATTATCCAGTCTGTGGGAGAAAAATTTTTTACTGCAGGCATTGGAATAATACTCGGGGTAATAATTGCCGCTGGAATTTTTTTCGGTCCGCGGCTTTTAGCAAAAGTAAATCCGACACAGGATAACCCGTTGTCCCCCCTTGCCTCCCCCACCCCCGCCCCGGTGAGTGTTATTAGTTTGGATAACCGACCGGTTGTGATCACCTCTTTAAGTGATGGACAAATTGTCAGAGAAAAAACGGTAGAGGTATCCGGCAAAACCAGCCCGGGAATTGCCGTAACCTTAACAACTTCCGCGGACGAACAGTTCACAAAATCAGACAATGACGGAAATTTTTCCGGCAAATTAAAAATTGACGAGGGAGAAAACACCGTTGTTGCCGCAGTTACCGACGGACGAGGGACATTGCAAATAGATAGAAAGCAGATTATTTTGGAGGTATCCGAATGAAAAAACTAACAACAGTAATACTACTTATAATTTTTAATTTATCATTTTTTAATCCTGTCCAGGCAGCCACAGCCTCACCTTCTGCTGCCCAGGAGCTTTTGGAGCGGGTCGCAACAAAAGTGGCCACTTTGGCCGAAAAACTTAAGAAGGGTGTGGCCGGGGAAATCACAGTTATCGGGACAAAAACTATCAGTTTAGGTAACCAGAGAGTGTTAGTTTCGGAGGCCACCACTTATTACCGGATTAAATCAGGGGCTAAAACAACGATAGACTTCAAAAATCTCCTAAAAGGTGACGACGTTGCCGTCGTGGGAACAGCCGATTCCGCCACCGGGGACATAACCGCCCGGCAAATTATCGCCAAGGTTCAACGGCTCCCCCTAACCGGTAAAGTTACGACTATAGATAAAAAGACCGGAGTTTACACTCTGGCAGCCGGTGAAGATATAAAAGAAGTGGAGATTGACTCTTTAACCATTATTAAAAAGGTGGATGCCAAAGGCGTCTTTATTAAAGTAAAGCTGGCCGATATCATTGTCGGCGATAATCTTATTGTCTATGGCTACTACAATAAACCAAACGACCCGCTAACAACCATTAAAGCGGATATCATCTCTTCTAATTAGTCTGTTTGACAATTTGTTGACCTGTTGTTATAATCGATCTACAATTTAATGAAAAGCAACTGACCGAAGTCACGATTCGGGAGCTGCCCCGCAAAAACGGGGACGGAAGTTTAACCGTAAAAATTTAACAACTGGTGTCGAAATTCGGAGCCAGAAGTATCGTTTCAAGGCGACACTCAACTATTTTGGTTGAGTTTTTTGTTGCTTCCTGCTCCCCTTTTCAGACCCCAATGGTGGCTGTAGTTCAACGGTAGAACGCTGGGCTGTGAACCCGGTCGTAGGGAGTCCGACTCTCCTCAGCCACCCCGAAAGGTCCCGAGCAAGGTCGAGGGACATACTGATTGAGGGTGATTTATATGGCAATATCTGAAGACGAAAAAAATAGAGTTAAAAAAACCTGTTTCGCCAAGGGGCTTGATCCGGTTAGTGGAGCGAATCCTCTTGCTGTGGCAACGATTCGAACAAATGCAGAACCCCGCGCATGGTTTCAAATAAGTATTACCGCAAGAACCGTACAAGGAGGATTTTACAATCTGGATAAGGTTCCGTTTCTTTCTATCGAAGAAATAGAAACTGCGATTTCCAGCGGAGAGATATCTTTGCTTCTTGGACGAGTTGCAATTGCCCTGTTAGAAACGCCGTTCTGTGCCGCGGTGACAGTTGAGAACAGATACCAAACAGGTTTAGCGCTTGGTCAGGCTAAAACCTATTAAAAAACTTATGAAACTAAGTTTAAAAGAAATTTGGTTATAGAAAACTGCTCAGGATAGCCGCGATCGAAAAATATTGGCGGCTGCCATGGGCATTTGAGAAAAAGATAATAAGAACATATGAAAAATAACACGCCATACACATTAGTTGATACGGCCGGGCAAACCACGGCTGTTGTTGATGTGCCTCTCCCCCGCTCTAAACAACCAGCCATATCAAAACCAATTATGAAATCGATAAAAGACATTGGCCAAGTATGTTTTATTGAAAAGGGTACTCGATATCCGCGTTTGCAAATGATGGGCGGCGAATTGAGTGTGAACGGCTGCGCGGCCGGAGCTTTCTATTGGCTTAAAAAAATGGATTTAAAATTTGCCAGGTTTGAAACTTCCGGTGACGGTTTAATAATTGACGTTAAGCTTCAAAATGACAGCACAAAATTAAGGTTCCCAAAACAAATTATAAAATCTGTAAATAAAAACTTCGTTCGGTTAGCGGGAATAAATTACGTAATTATCGAAAATTTGTCACCTAACCGAAGACTTACTTCCGGGCAAAAAAGATTATTAATAAAGGTCGCAGGCAATCAACCGGCTTCCGGAATTATCTACTTTAAGAAAAACAATATTATTCCTCTAATCTATGTTAAGGAGACTAACACCTTTGTCTGGGAAACTTCGTGCGGATCAGGAAGCATCGCCTATACATTATATTCGGGTCGAAAATTAATTAGACAGCCCTCCGGTCAAATATTAAATATTTCTGTCTCCAAAAAATCTATTACTTATTTAACTAAATGTAAGATGTTAAAATAAAAATATGGATGAGAATAGAAACAAAAAATTAATTGAACCAAGAACCTTACCGGGCTTCCGGGACTTTTTGCCGGCTGAGGCCAAAAAACGCCAGTGGTTAAGAGAGAGACTGTCTAAAATTTGTGAATCCTGGGGCTACGACCCAATGGAAACACCAACTCTTGAAACCTTGGAGCTTTTTGCCGGGCAAATTGGCGAAGATGAGAAACTTTTCTTTAAATTTAAAGACAACGGCGGGCGTGATGTTGCCCTGCGCTATGATCAAACTGTCCCTTCTGTCCGGGTTGTTGCTGGCAATTTAAACTCTCTTGCCAAGCCGTTTAAACGGTACCAAATTCAACCGGCATTTCGGGCAGAAAAACCGCAAAAAGGGCGCTACCGGGAATTTATCCAATGTGACGCCGATATTTTTGGCGACCCGACGCCCTATGCCGATGCGGAAACTATTGCTTTGTCCCTTGATATCTATCGACAACTAGGGTTTAAGGAAGCCAAAGTATTAATTAATGACCGAACACTTTTAAAAGATTTTCCCTATGAAGCTATCGTTTCTATTGATAAAATTAAAAAAGTCGGCGAAGAAGGCGTCATCCGGGAAATGGTAGCCAAAGGAATAGACGCAAGCAAAGCCCGAGAATATCTTGTTATTGTCAAAAATTTAAAACCTAACGAAACCATTAAAATTATTTTGGATTATCTAACAAGTCTTGGGTTTGACCGTTCCTGGTTTGAATTTGACCAAACAATTGCCCGATCTTTTTCTTATTCCCAAGGACCCATTTGGGAAGTTGTCATCCCAGGATTTACCTCCGGATCAGTACTTGGCGGCGAGCGGTATGATGGGTTATTTTCCAAATTATTTAATATGGATTATTACGGCACTGGGTTTGGCTTGGGGTTTGACCGCACCCTTGAAGCCGCTGACCAGTTCCAGCTTATACCCAAGGAAGCAACTGCCAGTAAACTCTTGGTAACGGTTTTCTCCCCAGCTTTATTTACCAAATCCTTAGAGTTTTCAAAATCATTTCGGGATCAGGGAATAAACTGTGAAATCTATTCCAATCCTAACGCCAAACTGGACAAACAACTCAAATATGCCGATCAAAAAGGTATCCCTTACGTTATTATTATCGGTCCGGATGAGGCAGCAAAAGGTCTTCTGACCGTTAAAAATCTCAAGACTAAAACTCAGTCTACCGTTTCCCTTTTCGATGCCTTAAGATTAATAAATGGTTAAACGCATCAATTGGCCAATAGTTGCTCTTATTATTGCCAACATTATCTGGGGAGCCACCTCTCCGATATTTAAGTATGCCCTGGAAAACATTCCCCCATTCTCCCTGGCCTTTATCCGGTTTCTGGGAGCAAGTTTACTTTTATACCCATTGGTTCACAAAAAAATTGACTACCCCGATCTTAAAAATAAACTGCTCTGGGGTTTCGGATTAACGGGAGTAACCCTTAACATTTTCTTTTACTTCCTGGCTCTACCGAGAATTATTTCCATAAATGCCCCCATTATCGGTTCTACCGGACCAATCATGGTTCTCATCGGCGGCGCGCTGTTTTTAAAGGAAAAAGTTAAAAAATTTGAACTAATCGGAATCCTCATCTCCGTAATCGGGGTGGCCATTATCATCCTCCAGCCGATTTTTCAAACCGGAATTAAAATGGAGTTTTTAGGAAGCTTCTTTATTATTTTGGCGACCACTTCGGCAGTCATCTCAACTATTATCGGACGGAAGTTTTTAACCCCTGAAAACGCCCTCGGGTCAACTTTTTGGGTTTTCCTCCTTGGCGCTTTGACCTTTGCTCCCCTTATGCTCTGGGAGTTTGTTCAAAACCCTTTCTGGCTGGCACAGCTTGATTCCCGGGGAATCTTGGGCATCGTTTACGGCATATTCTTTGCTTCAACAATAGCCTATGCCTTTTATGACCACGCTCTGGCACAGATGCCGGCGTATAAAACAAGTATCTTTGCCTATATTGACCCTGTCGCTGCCATTTTAGTTGCCATTCCGCTTTTGGGGGAAAGAATCACTCCCCCCTTTGTTATCGGGTCAGCCCTGGTTTTTTTGGGGATTCTAACCGCAGAAAAACGACTCCACTGGCACCCGCTTCACAAAGTCCTCAAAAAATAATATAATAGGGATATGAAAGCAACTATTCACCCAACTTATCATCCAAATGCGCAGGTAACTTGTGCTTGCGGTAATATCTTTACCGTCGGCTCTACGAAGCCGACAATCCACGTTGACCTGTGTTACCAATGCCATCCGTTTTACACCGGGGTACAAAAGTTCGCCGACACTGAGGGAACCATTCAGAAATTTGAGAAAAAGCGGACTGTCGCCGCCGCCAAACAAGCTGTGGTTAAGGCTAAAAAAGCAGAAAAAGCCAAAGAGGAATTTCGCCCCAAGACCCTTCGAGAAATGTTAATGTCCCAAAATAGTTAGTAGTTCAGAGTTCGTAGTTCGTAGTACACTAGAATAATGTTCAACTTCGAAAACTTGACGGTCTACAAAAAGTCGCTTGAATTCTCAATTTTAATCTACAATCAGACAAAAAGCTGGCCAAAAGATGAATTGTTTGCGTTAACAAACCAAATCAGAAGAGCAGTTGTTTCAGTATCACTCAATATTGCCGAGGGAACGAGCAGGACTAAAAAAGATTTCGGGCATTTTCTTGATCAGTCCCGAGGATCATGTTTAGAGGTTGTCGCCTGTCTTACAATTGCCAAGGGCCTCGGCTATATTAACGAGGTTGATTATAATAAATGTTATAATATCGCGATAGAACTTTCCAAAATGTTAAGTTCCCTTAAAAAATCAATCCTTGTATGAATCAAGTTATTCCTGACTATTTAAAACCAACTATTGATGAAATCGATAAAAAAATCAATGAAACTAAATCATTGCTTTCAGATCCAATTGTTTCGGAAATTGCTTCCGAGGAAATCAAAAAGTTAGAACAAGAAAAAACCGAACTACTATCTTCTACGAACTACGAACTACCAACTATGAACTCAATCGATTCCCCCGATGCAAAATATGACAACCGGAACTTGTTTGTGGAAATTCGCGGCGCGGCAGGAGGCGACGAGGCCAAGTTATGGGGGGAAGATTTACTCAATATGTACATTAAGTTCGCGCAGATACAGGGTTGGAAATATTTTCAGGAAGAACCACTTGTAGTTAAAATTAATGGTCGCGGCGCATATGGGAAGCTTAAATACGAATCAGGGGTCCACCGGGTCCAAAGAGTCCCGTCTACCGAGTCTTCCGGCCGTATTCACACCTCAACGGCAACAGTTGCCATTATGCCGGAACTTGACGATATTGACGTTCAAATTAACCCTGTGGATATTGAGGAACAATTCTACCGGGCCGGCGGCAAAGGCGGACAGAATGTCAACAAAGTTTCCTCGGCCGTAAGGCTTATCCATTTGCCAACCAATACTGTGGTCACCTGTCAGGACGAACGGGACCAAAACAAGAACCGGGTCAAAGCTTTAAATAGGTTACGGCAAATTTTGTGGGAAAAAGAACAGGATAAGCAGATTGCTGAACTATCCGCTGAAAGGCTGTCACAAATAGGAACCGGGATGCGAAATGAGAAAATAAGAACCTATAATTTTTTGCAGGACCGTGTCACCGACCACCGGCTTGAACAGAACTTTCACAACATTCAAAAAATCATGGACGGCAACATTGGGGAAATAATTAACGCTTTACAGGAAAAATATACGGTAACAAATTAATTAGTGTTGTTTTGTCCCCTCTTAGATTATATAATCTGCAATTATTATGGGATTGTCTATTAGAGGTGTAAGTCCAGAGCATGTCCCGGAGGCTTTTGGGGCAGTCATTAGAACGTGTAATTCATGTGAACACCTGTTGTTGAGAGAATGCCCAGGAGGAGACATTACAGTGTCTATATTTAGACCAGATGAATTGGATCTATATGTACGACGTTTAAGGGAGGATGTTACCCGCTTTCCAGATACATGTCCGATTCTCTCTTGTGGTTTAAAAATTAATGGGGTTACTCATATGTTTAGGTACAAAGAAAATGTGAAATTGTTAAAGTTGTGAGAGACAAGAAGGTAACTGGCACACAATTACTGGCTCTCGGAGAGAGTAACTTTAAGGGATTTAGTTTCCGCACCCCGATAAACAGTTAGTTCCACGATATCGTTTGGTTTTTTGGTAGAAATTATTTTTGCCAGACCCCCGTCGGCATCGCGGACCATTTTCCCGTCAATTTTGGTAATGATATCCCCCTGTTCCACTCCCGCCGTTTCCGCCGGTGAATCCAGTACGACTTCCTGAACATATGCCCCTTCCGGAACCTCGTTTAAAATGGCCAGTTCCCGGGAAATCATTCTGTAAGAAACCCCCAGATACGCTTTGGGGGCAAACCCCCCAGTCGTCTCAAAATTTTTCAGAGCCTCTTTTACTAAATTTACTGGTAAAGCAAACCCGATGTTTTGGGCATTTTGGGCCACAGCCACATTAACTCCGATCACTTGCCCGGCGGAATTTAAAAGAGGCCCGCCCGAATTCCCGGGATTTATGGGAGCCGAGGTTTGGATAATATCACTTAGCTCTTCCGATCCCGCCATCGGACTTCCGGCGGTAATGTCCCGGCCAATACCGGAAACAACTCCGGTTGTCACTGTTGAGCGAAACTCTCCCAGGGCAGTCCCGATTGCCAGAGCAAATTGGCCAACCTGTAAATTACTGCTGTCCCCCATCTCAACTGTTGGCAACATCGCAGCATCAATTTTAATAATCGCCAGATCAAGATTGGGATCGCGGTAAATTTTAACCGCATCATAGGTTTTATTATCTGAGGTTATGACCCGATACTTGGCCTGAGAATCGCCGACAACGTGTTTATTGGTGACAATAAGCCCGTCGTTTCTGACAATAAACCCGGTACCGATGTCCTGTTTTACCTGCCTTGTCCCCCGCTCCTGAGGAACTGAAAATCCAAACGGGCCAAAAAACCCTTCATTAAAATCAAAAACCGGCTGGTTTTTTGTGATGCCAACCGTAACAACGGCCGGAGTAACTTTTTTAACCACTTCAATTGTGACCGATTCCTCGGTGACAACCCTGACCTGGCCGTTTTCGGTCGTTTGTTTTATCTGCCCGAGTTGTAACGGGGCAAGCGACCCAATATTAAACGGAAGTTCGATTCTTTTTGAACCGACAAGAAGTAACAGGACAATAATTACAAGTGAGGCAATGGTTAATAATTTCCGAAACATAAATTATATATTAAGAAGCTTTATTCCCTCTATAAGTTGCAGGTCTTTGTCCGGTTGAGCTTCATCCAATTCAATTTTAACATCCGGAGTCAATCCTTTACCATTTATCCAATCCCCCAGAGGCAATAACCATTTGGAGATGGTGACATGAAGTCCGGCCCCGTTGGGAAGATCCTGAGCTTCCTGAACTGAACCCTTACCAAAGGACTTTTCCCCGACCAGTTTGGCCCGTTTGTAATCATGTATGGCCCCGGCCAAAATTTCCGAAGCCGAAGCGGACCCTTCGTTTATCAAAATGACAACCGGAATATCCAAAAGTTTACCGACCCTGGTAACTTTATACTCTTCACTTGTGCCGTTGTTATTGTCTTGTTTGACGACCAATTGCCCGGCCTTCAAAAATTCCGAGGCAATATAGACAGCGCTTTGCAAATAACCGCCGGGATTATTTCTTAAATCCAAGACCAATCCTTTGCCCTTTTCGATCTTTTTAATTTCGTCAACTGCATTATCCCAATCCTTGTTGGTATCGTCTCCAAACCGGGAAAGCCGCAAATAGATGACGTTTCCCGTGGAACTGGCAGAACCTGTCGCATCAACGGTTTTCCACTCAACCGATTTGATGGTTATCGTATCGCGGACTATTTCAAACTCCAGGGGTTTATTTGAATCGCCGCGAATAATTGTCAAGGTGACTTTTGTTCCTTTCGGACCGCGAATTTTGGAAACGGTTTCCGGTAGACTCCAGTTAAAGGTTTCCTGCCCGTCAACTTTAGTAATCCAATCGCCGGCTTTAAGTCCGGCCAGTTCGGCCGGCGCCCCCGAGATTGGCGCCACAACGACGATTCTTTTTTCTTTAACTCCGAGCTGCGCCCCAATGCCTTCGAAACTCCCGTTTAAACTTTCTTTACTTTCTTTGTTCTCCTTTGGAGGGAGAAACACAGTGTACGGATCACCAATCCCGGCCACCATTCCCGAAATTGCCCCCCAGACCATTTTTTGCGGATCTATTTTTGTTTTATCGACATACTGGGTGGAAACCCGGTTCCAGACTTCCCAAAATAAAGTAAAATCGGCCGCAGGAGGATTTTGGGGAACCCGATTTTCAATTTTAAAATCCGGCCGGAATTCTTTAATCCCGGCTGTGACCCCCTGGTAACCCAGGCGGTAACCAATACCACCAGACAGGACGCCAAAAATAAGTATAATTATTAAATTACGAATGGTGCTCAATTTAAGTTTCATATTCTTAAGTGTCATTGCGAACGAAGTGAAGCAATCTTATTTTTCGAGATTAAGATTGCCGCGTCGCTATGCTCCTCGCAATGACACATATATATAATTATTCCCCAAATCGCGACACTTCCAAATAAAAATCCTCACCGTTATTTTTAAGTTTCAAAAAATCCCGGTAGTCAATCGAGTCGGCGACCAGACCACCACACCCCTCAATCTGGGCTTTAATTATATCGTCAAGAAAAACATGACCCGAAAACTTTTTTAAGGATTTTTCCGGGTTTTTGTCTCCCTGGATGCCAAGTGTTATCTTTCCCACGCTTTTTGCCATCTTTTTAATCGCTCCCGACCAAAACCGTCGATTGTCGGAAGTGTCATCGGTCGGCCGCGAGTGTCTATTATAATACCAATCTCTCCCCCGGCAACGTCAACTGTGAAGTTGTTTTTTTTCTCAACTTTCAAATTGCCGTGCAGTTTAATTTTTAACTTGACCGTTTCCCCTTTTTGGGCTTTTAAAATGAAAATCTCGTCGAAATTAATTTTTTGCCCGTTTATTTCGGCCCCAACTTTTCCGACCTGGCCGGCAAGTCCTGTCGGAGCAATAATTGTTCCCAACTCGGAAACGGTTAAAATCCCCGTTGGGGTAACGGCATCCAAAACAACGGGCAGACTGTTAATTTCTTTTAAGGCCTCATCAAAAGTGGGCTTGATTTTAAAAAGTCGGGCCCGGATAAGCGCTTCTTCCCAACTTTTGTTATCACTTTCTTTTTCAATCCCGTAAAGCCTGTTTCCCACCCAATTTTCAAATGCAACCGGGTCTGTCAGTGGCTCGTTCAACCAGCGGGCTACTTCATCGAATGTTAAATCGACCATTTGTCCATTTTAAAACATTTTAATTTTGATTGCGAGTGAGAGAAAAACTTGAAATGCTCTTGTATAATTAATATGTGACTGGAAATCACGGTATAAGTGTTGAGGGATGCGACCTCGCTACCCGAAGAGCCTGCCCCCTTGGCTTTTATGATACGTTACCTATATCTCGATTAAAATGCTACCCATCCACGACGGGAGCTTTAATTTTTAGAATCGATAGTACGGATTGTTTACAACCACTTTTATTAGAAGACCAGAAATTAGTCGAGCTTCTCGCCCTGTGCATGATTTGTACTATAAGCCTGAGGTGAACGGAAGGTAAGCCAGGTGGCGGGCTCGTTTAATGGCAACCCCCAAACTTCTTTGGTGTTTGGCACATACGCCGGTATATGCCCGGGGTAAAATCCGACCGCGTTCGGAAATAAACCTTCTAAGCTTTTCCCCGTCCTTATAGTCGGCAACACTTTTCCCCTGACAAAATTGGCAGTCTTTTTTGGTAAATTTTTTCTTGATAACTTTTTTTCTATACATATATTTTAAGTTCTAAAAGGGAATGTCACTGGCATCGACGTTTTCAGATCCCTGATTTACCGCTCCTTCAGCGGCCGGCGCCTCGGCGGATGTTACTTTTTCCTCGGGCACTGTCTCCCCCCCGGTGGCAACCGGAGCGGAAGATTTTGGAGTCAGAATCATCATGTCCTCAATTACAATCTCGGTAACCGTTCTCTGGACATTGTCCTGTCCTGTATAACTTCTGGTCTGCAGTCGCCCTTCAACGTAGACCTTCATCCCTTTGTGTAACAGTTGTGAACAAAGTTCCGCCAGTTTATTCCAGGCTACAATTTTGTGAAAGTCTGCTTCCTCTTTGACTTCACCGGCGTCGGTCTTCCAACTGCGGTTTGTGGCCACGCCAAAGGTGGTCACTGCGGTCCCCTGAGGGGTATACCTCATCTCCGGATCCCGGGTAAGGTTACCTATCAACATGACTTTATTTAATGATCTTCCGGCCATATTTTATTTTTCTTTAATAATTATAAGCGATCTTAAGACTTTGTCGTCCAGTTTCAGTTTGGCTTCAAGATCCGAGATAACGCTCGGGTCAGCTTCTATTTCACAGTAGGAGTAAACTCCTTTTTTCTGTTTATTTATTTCATATGCCAAAAGTCTTTCCTCGGACTTAGCAGTTTTTAGAATTTTTACTTTTAATTTCTTCAAAAAGGCCTCGAGATCAAGACCGTCTTTGGCAAGAACCGTCAATTCATATTCGTTCATATTCCCTATTTTACTAAACCCCAACCTTAAATTCAATGACATCACCGTCGTTTACAACATATTCCCGGCCCTCAAGCCGAAGTTTCCCCAATTCCCGTGCTTTTTTCTCCCCATTACACATAAGATAATCCTCATACGAAATGACCTCGGCTTTTATAAAGTTCTTCTCAAAATCAGTATGGATTACTCCGGCAGCGGCCGGGGCTTTGGTCCCAACTTTAATGGTCCAGGCGCGGACTTCTTTGTCTCCGGCGGTAAGAAAAGAAATAAGACCGAGTTTTTGGTAGGTCGCCTTAATTAGTCGATCAAGTCCCGATTCATTAATCCCTAAACTTTCCAAATACTCTTTTTGTTCCTCGGGTGACAAAATGGACAACTCTGCTTCAAGTTTGGCATCAATATTGACCCCATCGTTATCATCTATTCCCCCGTTATATACATAAATTACCGGCTTGAAAGTTAATAGCTGAAGTTCCTGAACTGATTCCAATTCCTCATCTGATAAAGAAACATCTTTTGCTAATTTGCCCTCATCCATATCCTTTTTTAATTTCTCTAAAGCCGATTTTTTTATTGGTTCTAATTTTCGGTCGTTTAACACTTTTTCTACTGTCTGCATGTCCGCAAGAATTAACTCTGTTTCCACCACTTCTTTATCAGATTTCGGATCAATTGATCCCTCGCGAATTATATTTTCATCCTCAAACGCCCGTACTACGTGACAGATTAAATCTACTTCCCGGATGTTTGCCAGGAATTTATTGCCCAGTCCGGCACCTTGGGATGCCCCTTTAACTAAACCGGCGATATCGACAAATTTAACAGTGGCCGGGACTATTGGTGGATTATTAAAAAAAGCCGCAAGTTTATTTAATCTGTCGTCCGGCACCGGAACAATCCCGACGTTGGGCTCAATTGTAGCAAAAGGATAATTGGCAACCAGCGCCTGTTGTTTTTTTAAAAGCGCGTTAAAAAGTGTCGACTTCCCGACATTTGCCAGTCCCACTATTCCTACTTGTAGCATACAATCCCAATTATAACTTATTTCGTTGTCATTGCGATCCCGAGCGAAGTCGAGGGAGAAGCAATCTTTCAATGGCTAGAAAAATATTTTTCAAATAACTCTTTAACAATATCTTTTGACTCGTGGGGATTTGGGGTTTTGGGGAGAATGCTGGTTAAAAATTCCTTCTGTTTGGCTTTAACAGTCTTACTGTCAAGATTTTTTAACCCCTCACCTATTTTTGCGGACAGTTTTCTAAATTCCCCATCAATTTTTGTTATCTCCAAAACCCCTAATAATGCATTCTGGTTAATCCCCATAAGCCGAATGCCGTCGAGTGATTTTACCCGGGACAAGGCCACATAGCCCATGCCATAAGCAAAAGACTTGGAAAGATCGATCTCCGCTGCATCTAATGTCATCCCCTGGCTTTTGTGAATTGTTATGGCCCAGGCCAGACGAAGCGGTACTTGGCTTATTTCTGCTATAACTTCTTCATCGTCTTCGATTGTCCAGGAAACCGGGGTGGCAACAATTTCTTTGTCCGAATAAGTCTTAATAATCGGATAGCCGTCCGGATCAAAACCGGTTATTTTACCCAAGGTGCCGTTTACATAGCCCTTGTTTTGATTGTTTTTGACAAACATAACCACAGCACCTTCTTTGACAATCAATTCTTCGGGGGCAAGACAGCCCTTTTTTAAAGTTTCGACTAAATCCGGATTTCCCATATCCGTCATCATAAATTTATGTTCCGGTTTAGTTATTTTTGCCAGTTCAAAATTATTTATCGCGTCAACATCAACATTATGGGTATAAAGTTTTGAGGGAATAATCCCAACCGGGAAATTTTTGTTTAACCGACCAGCTAATTTCTCAAAAGTGAACTCGGTGACATCACTTGTCCGGATACTGTTTAACACTTTTAAAAAAGAATCGTCTAACTGCCGGTGTTGTTCATCCAGATAGCAAATTTTTAAATCAAGTTCTCCCCAAGCATCAGATTTAAAAGCAAAACATGACTGCAGTTGGCCCGGGTCGGTAACCGGGGGCAGTTGAAAAAAGTCGCCGCAAAGAATTACTTGCAAACCGCCGAACGGGGTATTATTGCGGCGCAAAGTCTTGCAAACCTGATTTACCATATCGAGCCGGTACGAATGAAACATGGATATTTCGTCAATTATTAGAACTTTGGCGTTGTTAATTCTGTTTCGAACATTCTCGTTGGCGAGTAGCCGGGACAAGTGTTTTTGGTCCAGTGAATCTTTTATTCCGATCCCCGCCCAGGAATGAATGGTTATTCCGTTTAAATGAGTCGCGGCAATACCGGTTGAGGCCGTAACCGCAACCCCAATTTTATGATTTTTGAGAAACTCGATGTATTTGGTCAAAAGATATGTTTTACCGCTCCCCGCCTGACCTGTTAAGAAAACACTGCGACCCATCATCAACAAATCCAAGGCTTCTTTTTGCGTCATATTATTTACCGAACGATTCATTTTCCATTTCCAATATTTTTCTGGCAACGGGTAAAAGATTTAGTGACATTGCATCTTTTACAGAAAATAGTTTTAAATCGGAAATTTTAACTTCGTCGGAACCGGAAAAGTTTTCGAAACCGGGAAATTTAGCTGTAAAAAGATACGCCTCTTCGAAATCATCAATAAATTTTAGACAGTCTTTTTCGTCGTCAATCTCATAACCCAACTCTTCTTTAATTTCTCTTTTTATTGTGTTAATTGGAAGCTCGTTTTCTTCGATTCCCCCGCCAACAATCTCCCAAACATCCTCAACTTCTTGTTGATGATCATACCTGTGGTTTAACAAAACATTCCCATTTTCATCACGAAATAATACTAGCGCTACTTTTAGTTTTTTCATAGTTTATATTTCAAATATTTATTCCAAATAAATTTACCTGCAGGAATTGGATGGCGAATAATTAATTGTAGGTTTTGCAAAAATGGTTCGCGAGGAGAATATTTGGTTATTGGTTCTCCGGAAAAATTAGCCGCTTCTTTTATTCTTACCCGTGTTTTATAAAGAGTTTCAAATGGCAAATGATTTATGTTAAACCATTGGCCGCGGCATCCGGGAAATTCCGGCTTAAATTCCCCGGAAATCCTTCTGCCTTCATATACATGCGTCGTGTGCCCGCTTGTTTTTTTAGCAATCCACAATTTCCTAACAATTTTTATTTTAAACCCCGATTCTTCTAACGCTTCCCGAACGGCTGTCTGCTCCGGCGTTTCCCCTTTTTCCATCCCCCCGCCGGTTAAAACCCAGACTGGGTAATCCGATCGGAAAACCAGAAAAACTTCCCGCCGGGAATCGTCTTTAAACAGAATTACAAAGGCTCCGTCCTGTTCTATCTTAATCATAATAAATGACTTGTGTAAGCTAATTTTTCAAGTTTAAATTTATTTCCGTCAAAGTTAATAACTGTGATCGAACACTCTGTTATGCCCATCGCACTTGCTCGATCTACAAAAGTCTCATTGTGTTTAGATAATAAATCTGTTGGGAAAATATTAAACAAAAAATCAGCAATCAACCCGCCGTGAACTACTAAAATAATTTCCTCATTCGAATATTTCTTATGTAATTCGCGAAAATATTGTTCAATTCGTTCCCCGGCCTTTCGTGAAGAATCTCCGATCGGTGGAACATAATCCCTGTTTTTATCGCACAGTTGCCACATCTCTAAAAACTCTTCAAAGGTTTGTCCGGGTAAATCTCCCCAATTAGCTCTTTCCCGAAGTTCAGGATCAACAACAACTTCAAGTTTCTGCATTGAAGCAATATGCTTTGCTGTTTCAGTGGTTCTTCTTAAATGACTGCTATAGACTGTCTTAATATCTTTATCTTTAAAATACTTTCCTGTTGCCATTGCTTGTTTTTTACCAACTTCCGTTAACCCCGGATCCCCAGCTACTTTTTCTTTCTCACCATGTCTTACTAAATAAAATTTAGTCATGATTTTTTTGTAACTTTATACATTTCTTCGATTTTAAATGTTTTATTTTCAATACTCAATTTTACAAATCCTCCATTCTCAATTGACCCGCCGGGAAATTCTTCTTCATATTTGGCAAAGCCGAGGGAAATCAAAAACATCCGTATAAGGGCGCTGTGAGTGACAATAAGTATTTTTTTATCAGCATGTTTACTTTCCATTTCCGCAAGAAAATTGCTTAACCGCTTTGCTCCTTCTTGTGAAGTTTCCTCATCTACATGATGTTCTCGTAATTTTGTCGTTGTGGTTACGGGCAAATTAAAGTGCGAAGCCATAATTAGGGCTGATTCGTGAGTTCTAATCATGTCAGAGGAGTAAATAACGCAAAATTCGATTGTTTTTAGTTTCTCCAGCGCCTCTTTTATTTGTTCCCTCCCTTTTTCTGTTAAGTCCGTTCCCAACTCCCCGGCACCAACAAAGTTTTGTCCGGTTTCCTGATAGTGTTTATTCCCTTTTGACTCTCCGTGACGGACAAGATAAATTTCAGTCATTATCCAATTTTACTAAAACGAGCGTATAATTGTAGAATGAAGCGTCTGATCTTTAACGCTGATGATTTTGGCATTTCTCAAAAAACTGACGATGGGATTTTATATTTGGCAAAAATCGGAATTGTGACGAGTGCAAGTTTAATGATAACTTCAGGCCGAGCAGTTAAAGCCTTTGAACAAGCAAAAAAACTTAACTTATCCATTGGTTTGCATCTTGATGCAACCTCCTTAAATAATCGCTTTTCGAGAAAAATTAAGTATGCATTTGAAAATAAAACCACTCTTAATAATGCAGATTTTAAAAAGTTATTTAACAAATTTAACATACAACTAAATTTTTTTGAAAAAACTTTCAACAAGAAACCGGATCATATTAATTTTCACCATCCCCTTTATTGGATTCCTAGCTTTACCGACAGATATAGAAAATTTGTCGAGAAAACAGAATTACCATGCCGTTGGTTCAGCGATCTGGTGAATGTCGGTGTCCCTCACCCTGCTTACACAGAATTTGGATTTTATGATAAAGGTACCTTGACTTTAGACAGTCTTATTAAATTGATAGATAATGTGCCAAACGGGACAACTGAATTTATGTTGCACCCGGGTTACCATGACAAAGATTTAAATATGCTTTATATAATGGAAAGAGAAGAACAATTAAAAATATTGGCTGATAAAAACTTCCAAAAATATTTAAATAAACACAACATTAAATTAATTAATTTTTGTCAATTATGATTGATCTTATTCTTGTTTTTATTTCCTCAATTATTTTTGTCCGGGGGCTAACCACTTTAATTTTCCTTTTTCAATCATTAAAATGGCTTTCGCAAAAATCAAAAACCGGAATTATAAGTAAAAATTCTTTTTCCAATAAAGTTTATCTTGTTATTCCTGTCCTTCGCGAACAAGACCGGATTATAGAAACTCTTGATTATATTAGGAAAAATGTTCTTAAACGAAACATGGAAATTTTAGTTGTTACAACACAAAAAGAGTTTGAAAAAAAATTTACCGGGCCGTCAACTTATGAATTGGTAAAAAAATATATCAAGAACAACAACCTTTCAAAACTAATCAAACTAATTGATTATCCTGACAAGAACAGCTGTATGGCTCATCAATTAAATTATGCATTGAAACAAATTGATAAGGATGTCTTTGTCTCTTTTTATAACGCGGATTCCAGACCGGATCCAGAAACATTTGACGAGTTTTACCAGGCAAAAGAAAAGTCCCCGAAAGCAGAAGTTTTTCAACAATCCGCAATCTTTACTAAAAATTTTGCTAATTTAAATTTGTTTCTCAAAGCCTCGGCAATTTTACAGAGTCGGTGGACTCTAACGCACGAATTACCAAGATTATTTCGACAATCCGGTGATAGTCCAAGTTTCTTAAAAACTTTTGCCAACGCACACTGTGTTGGTCATGGCTTAATTATTAAAGCAGGTCTGTTAAAAAGTCTTGGGGGTTTTTCGGAAAACTGTGTCACGGAAGATTTATTTTTAGGGTTTTTGATAAGATCAAGCGGAGCAAATATTTACCCGCTACCAAAATTGGAATTAGCTGATAATCCTAAAACAATCAAGAGTTTGTGGTTTCAAAAATATGTTTGGTTCTGGGGACCAATGAAATATCTTCATTATTTGATATATGTAATTAAAAACAGGAGAACGGTTAAAATAAAAAACAATCTCGCTCCAGTAGCATTTGCCGTCCAGGGATTAATTTCAGCAGTAGCATGGCTGGTTTCCGGACCGCTTGTAACCATTGCTTTAATTAGTCCCTTAATAACTCGAAATTATTATATTGCCGTCTTTGCTATGGTATCGGTTTTTCTCTATGGCCCGTTACAATATTTTCTAACAGTAAGAAGCCGGATGATAAATTTAAATATTTTGGACGCCCTAATAATTTCGTTAAGTGGTATTCCGGCGATTGTTTTTCATAGTTTACCCCCGTATCATTCAATTTGTGCAGAGTTGACTAATAAATTTTTTGGGACAAAAATTTGTAAACCTAAAACAGATGACTAATAGATATCTAAAAAACTCAATGGGAGATTTAATACTTAAACACGATAATAACTACCATTTTGTGGCGAGTAAAGTTATTGATACTTTCAAGGGAGGAATTCCATCTGCAAGTGTGATAATCCCATATTTTGAATCACGAAAAACGATCAATTGTTGTCTGGAATATCTTTTTGAGTCAATAAATTTTGTTAAAAAGCAATATAAAGAGTGGAAAGTTGAAGTAACTGTTATTGATGACGGGTCAGTTAATTTTCCGGCAAGAAAATTTATTAAAAAATCATTGTTTAAGCATATCAATTTAATCGTCCAACCGGAAAATAAAGGAATAACCGAAGCAAGAAACACGGGATTATCAAACTCCAAAAACCAACTGGCAATTTATATGGATTCGGACATTATCTTGCCAAAAGACCTTTTATTAAACCATTTGAAATTACAAGGCTTCTGCCAGACTAAAAAGCAAAGTTGCATCTCATTTTCTCTTTTTAACTTTACCGACATGGAAGAATGGCATAAGAGTTCAAATAAAGAAAGGTTTTTCAAAACAAACAATGACTTCCGAGAAAAGTGCCTTTACGAGGATACTTGGATCGGATACGAAGATGATAAAAAATTTATAGGTAACAAATTTACTATATTAGAAACAACAAAATATCTGTCTGATTGGCCAAAATCCGGTCAATTTGGTCCATGGTGTTTAGCAAACATGGTTCTTGGAGGTTTCTTCACGGTTGATCGGGGAAAAGCAATAGAAATAAACGGTTGTAGTCCGTATTTTGGAAAATATGGTTTCGTTGAAACATCACTTGTGACTAAGGTGTTGGCGAAGTTTGATGATTTTATAATTCCGGTAATCAAAAGCCACGCGGTACACTTATTCAACAAGCAAGCTTCGTTTGATAAGTCTAAGAGGGATTTGTTATTCCGTAAAGCTCATGATTTGTACTTTAATCACTACCTTAAATTTGATTTAATTAAAGTTATAAATGAAAAAATATAAAGTTATTTTTCTTGATTGGAACGGAACCTTATCATCATCCAAGTTTTGGGGACACCTGGAAGATCCAAAACATCCAAAAAACCACATTTTTTTAGCCATTGAGAAGTCATTATTCGGCAATTTTCGGCATTTAATTTCACCGTGGATGCGGGGAGAGAAAACTTCCGAGGAAATGGTTAAGTTAATTTCTGACGATGCCGGGTTAAATTATGATTTAGCGTTTAAGGAATTTGTTAAAGGGTGTAAAAAAATGAAATTTGTTTCAAATAAAGTTCCTAAGATAGTTCACGAATATAGAAAACACGGAATAAAAATGGTTATTGCTACGGATAATATGGATTCATTTTCCCGCTGGACGGTTCCCGCTCTTAAATTAGATAAAATGTTTGACGATATTTTAGATTCATCAAGTCTTAAAAAGCTCAAGAATGATTTCGAACCTGATGGCTCTAATTTCTTTTTTACAAACTACCTGAAGAAAAATGGCATTAAACCGGATGAAAGTATAATTATTGATGACAGCGATGATAAAGAGGGAAAAATTCAAAAATACGGGATAGATTATTTGAAAATAGAGTCTCACACAGGACTAATGCCTGCTTTCGATAAACTTGCCACTCTTGTTTGAGTCATGAGATAGGCCCAAAAGTCACGGTAGACAATTCCCCTATCTCTTTCACCATCAATAAAATTAACCGTTGTTAATTCCTGACTCTCAAAAACTTCAAACGCCTGTCTGACCCCGTCATTAAATCTCTCGTCAAAAAGAAAAAGTGATGTTCCCATACCCGCTATTTCTGCCCGCCTTTTTGCTTCGTTTGCAGAAGTATCCAAATAAACAACTTCATCGGGCCATATAACCTGGTCGCGATTTTTAAGAACTTCCTCTAACGCCCAGCCAAAAATGTTAATTCCTGAAAGTTGAGATGCGCCGGCTTCAAATGAAACGAGTGTAAATATACTTCTGTCAAGGACGGCAAGCCGTTTTGGTTCACGCTGGCGTACTTTTAAACGAGCTTTTTCGATTTCTAATAAGTCTAAAAAATTCTTTTTGGCTTGATCTGCTGAAACTGGAGGAAACTTGGCAAATGTTTTTGAGGCTCTTAAAACATATTCCCTGTATTCTTCAATTGTAAATAAACCGTCTCTTTGACAGCTTTCCAATAAGGTTGTTTTACCTGAACACACTCTACCTTCTATGCCTATGTTGACCATGAGCCGATTATATTCGGCTGTGCTGGTAAATACAAATAACCACTCCTCTTACCTGGACACAAACTCCGCCCCGTATGAAATAGTGAGTGGCATGGTGTAGTTAAACCATTGCCGGTGGTTGGGAATGGATAATCCGGCCTAAATAATCTCTTTCGACAATGTTTCTTCGAAGCCGCGGCGGAGGAAGTTTAATTTTGAACTCAAACGGTATGGAATGTTGGATAGTGTCCCCACTATTCCTACTTGTAGCATACAATCTCGATTATATCGCTAATTGAAAGTAATTTCCTTTGCTCTTTGGCCAATATCCACCGGGTACATACCGGTAAAACAAGCGGTACATAAAACTTTCTCTGAAAGACCGGTCGCCTTAATTGCCGATTTATACGAGAGAAAGTGAACGCAATCGGCCCCAATTTCTTTGGCAATCTCTTCCTCATTAAGCCTTGCGGCAATAAGGTCTTTTTGCGCCGGAGTATCAATTCCGTAGAAATCCGGATAACGAACCGGGGGTGAACTGACCAAAAAATATACTTTCTTTGCTCCCGCTTTTCTAACCAAAGCGACGATTTTTCTGGAAGTTGTCCCCCGAACTATGGAATCATCAATAATAATTACCCGTTTGCCGTTTAGTATTTCCGGAATAGGATTTAATTTCATCTCCACATCCTGATCACGAAGTTTTTGGGCCGGGCGGATAAAAGTCCTGTGAATATACCGATTTTTTACTAATCCGTGGTCAAAGGGAATTCCCGATTCCTGACTATATCCTAAAGCAGCCGGAATGGCCGAATCAGGAATTGGGATAACAACATCTGCTTTAATTTTGTGTTCTCTGGCCAAATATTTCCCCAAGTTGCGGCGAACCTCATTAACCCGCTTTCCTAAAAGCCGGGAGTCGGGCCGGGCAAAATAGATAAATTCAAAAAGGTCCAGTTTTTGTTTCGGTTTAGTCAATTGGAAAGATTTTAAACCGGAGTCGGAAATCACCACCATCTCTCCCGGTTTGACTTCACGCAAATATTTAGCTTTGATCATATCAAGAGCGCAGGACTCTGAAGCAAAGACAAAACCACCGTTATATTTACCCATCACAAACGGCCGGATCCCGTAACCGTCCCTGACGGCAATTAGTTTAGAGACAGTGGCAACCAGAATGGAAAACACCCCCGTAAAAAGAGGGAAACTTTTTTTGACTGCTTGTTCTATCGACTCTCCGCGGGCCAAATAATAGGTCAAAACCGCATGCATCAAATCAGAATCATTATGAAATGTCGTGGCAATCCCCTTTTTGTGAAGAAAATTTTCCAAACTTGTTGTGTCCGGAAGATTCCCGTTATGAACCAGAGCCAGGATCTTGTCTTTCGTCATAACAGGCTGTAGATGATCCGACGACGAGGGACCGGATGTGGCATAACGGTTATGACCCATGGCGAGGTGTCCGGGCAAATTGGCAAAATCTTCCTCCCCATAAACATGGGCCACAAGTCCCATTCCCCGATGCATATACAGATTTTTTCCGTCTGAGGAAACAATGCCGGAGCTCTCCTGGCCGCGATGTTGCAAAGCCCAAAGTCCGGAATGGACCAACCGGGAAGCTTCTAAATTATGACCAAAAACCCCAATAATGCCGCACATAACTTTTTAACTTATCAGACTGTATTATACTTATTTCTCCCGAATAATGTTAAAATCCCTAAGATGAACATTGTTACCGTTGGCGGCGGCTCCGGAACGCCGGTAATAAATGAAGCCCTTCTGCTTGCCGGAGTTAAAAATATAACCAGTATTGTCACTGTTATGGACTCGGGCGGGATCACCGGGCGGATGCGGTCAGATTCAAAAGGCGAAGAAGTGGCCTACTCTGATGGCCTACGGACCTTATTGTCGCTTGTCGATCCCAAAATCAGAAACTCCTTCAAGATAAAAACTTTATTCGAACTCCTGCGAAAAAGAAATGCCAAAAATGAAGACCTCGGTTACACTATTTTTTCGCACTACTTTGACAAGGACAAGGGCTTTGGAAAAATAAAGGCTATTTTTGAGCAACTCACCGATTTAAAATTTTGCGGTGAGGTTCTCCCCATAACTACCGGCTCAACCAACCTTGTTTTTGAAACTTCCACCGGACAAATTTTTTACGGGGAACATGAGCTTGATGACAAACGCATGTCGGCCGATATGGTTAAAAATATCTGGCTCGATCCCCAAGTGGCGGCATATGGCCCATCTTTGGCGGCAATTCGAAACGCCGACCTCATCTTTTTTTGCTGCGGCAGTCTGCACGGTTCAATCCTTGCCAATCTCCTGCCCAGGGGTGTTTCTGAAGCATTGCGGCAAAGCCACGCTAAAAAAATTTTACTAACCAATCTGGCCAGCGGCCGCAATGAAACTCACGATTTTACGATCCCCGATTTTATCCGGCTTTTTGCAAAGTATTCTCAAAATCCCCGACCCCTTGACCTTGTCATTGTCCCGAATATTTCCAGGGGTGATTTTGAGAGGAAATATCCTGAAGTGTCGGCTCGTTACCGTATGGAACACTCCCATTTTTTGGGTTGGGAAAAAACGGAACTTGCTCGTCAGGCCACAGAGCTTGGTATCCAAATAAAAACGCACGCCGCCACAACCATTGACCCCAAAAAATTCCGTTTGCGTCACGACCCTTCAAAATTATCTAAGACTCTAAAGGCTCTCATTTAATTTTTGTCAAGTGTTAAATTAGCGCATACCAACACCCCAAACAATTATATATAAATATAATAAAAACCCCGGGGTATAATCGGCTTTATATGACAAATTCCGAATGGGAGTCAAGACTTGAAGCAGCCGGAGGAGTTTCATCACTTCTCCGGTTTGAAGTTAGTTCTCGGGACCTAAATGGCTTCCCAAAACCGGTCTTTAATAATTATCCGTATTGGAACGAGTTTTGGTTATACGAATTTTTTAAGGGCAGGTTTGACAAAGCCATGCTTTTTACACCCGGGGAACCATTTTCCCAAATGTTTAAGGAACACACGCTTACCGTTTCCGGCCCTTCGGATTCAAAAGTGCGGCTTAAGGTCGCTCAGGCTTTAGGTTATTCCCCGGAAACAACTGAGAAATATCGGCCAAGTGATCTTGCTTATCGATTGGGTTTAAGAATATATATAACTCGTCCTTAAACATTTAACCTCATCTATATCTTCGCCCTCTTAAGATGTATAATCGCATCCATGTCTAAAACTAATAAAGAGGATGAAGGTGCCCCAACGGGTGTAAACGCAAAAGATTTGTGCTTACCCCGGGAGTGATTTTAAAATATTTAAGGACGAGGAGATTTACCCAGGCGGTCATGGAAAATTACGGGACATCTTATGCTGTTTGTGAAAACAATCCTAAGGATGAATGCCATCGGTGTCCGCTTAGTCAATAGTTTTGATATAATCCCCTGGTGGAACAGATTTGCCAATTGTTTTACCCAAGTTTGGTAGGCCAACTTCCTTGGCTTTTTGGATTATTTCTTTTACTTTTTGGTTTAATTTTATTTTTCTTTTTAGTTATTAAATTTCGTTTCTTTGGTTTAAAACTGCTATTTCTTTTTATTATTTTTGCTTTTCATCTTTTCCTATCTACTTTATATTTAACCATTTTCGGGTTAATCACGACTGATTTTTGGGATAATCCAATTGCCGGAAAATATTTTGAGGTAAACGGAGAAGTGAAGTTGGCCTGTTTGTATCCCGGTCCGACAAATGACCGTGTTTGCCCGCAAACAAAAGACCAAGTCGTTGATTTAAAACTGAGATTTAAAACATTACTTTTAGATAAAGCTTGGGAATATCATTATTTCCCAACTGAAAATGAATATACTCTTATTATCAAAGATAACAATCATCGCGGGGCCATATTTGATCCTCTTCTTAAAAAACTCGGGTCCTTGGATCTGGCGGAAATCCAATATGACTGTGCCGGAAAC